>Ga0182024_10016085_pt1 | contig 14235 bp, 11 predicted proteins | sample P32metaG_FD_120480 | JGI IMG/M metagenome (GOLD analysis project Ga0182024, IMG submission 120480) | Permafrost microbial communities from Stordalen Mire, Sweden - P3-2 metaG (Illumina Assembly) | ecosystem: Environmental > Terrestrial > Soil > Wetlands > Permafrost | place: Sweden: Stordalen... | reverse complement strand
GCCGCAAGGCTGACCGGCAGATTCGGTGGTGCGGGCGCAGGTTTTGTCATCGGGGTGCCATTTCGGCCGCCGCGCGCAACACCGCCTTCACAATTCGATTGTGCGACCCGCACCGGCATAGATTGCGGTCCAGCGCCGATTTCACCTCCGCGGCGGTGGGATCGGGATTTTGCCGCAACAATGCGGCGGCGCTCATCAGAATGCCGGGCACGCAATAGCCGCATTGCAAGGCCTGCTCGGCAATGAAGGCGCGCTGCAGCGGGTGCGGCTGCCGCTCGCTTCCAAGTCCCTCGATCGTGGTGACGGCCTTGTCCGCCACCGACCACAGCGGCGTGTCGCAGGAGGCGACCGCGCGATCGTCGACAATAACGTTGCAGGCGCCGCATTCATTGGCGCCGCAACCGAAATGCGGCCCGGTCATGCCGAGCGGTCCGCGCAGGATGTCGAGCAGCGATCGATCGGGATCGCCGTCGACCTCGGTCTCCAAGCCATTGAGATAGAATCGAATGCCGGGCATGGCGACGAGCGCTCTATTGCGGCTTGTTGCTGAATTGCTTGACCACGTTGGCCCACTTCACGATATCGCCGCGCAGATATTTGTCGAACTGTTCCGGGGTCATCGACATCGGTATCGCACCCTGGGCGGCCCACTGCTTGACGACGTCCTGCCGCTTGATCACCGCATTGATGGCGGCATTCAGCTTGTCGACGACCGGTTTCGGCGTGCCGGCCGGGGCCATCAATCCGAGCCAGATCGTCGCTTCGTAGCCGGGAACGCCGGCTTCGGTCACCGTCGGCACGTCCGGCAGAACGTGCGACCGCTCCTTGCCGGTGGTGGCAAGCGCACGCACCTGGCCGGCGCTGACATTGGGTGCCATGGTGGGAACCGCGTCGATCATCATCTGCACCTGCCCACCGATCACGCCGCTGCGAGCATCGCCGCTGCTGCGGTAGGGAACGTGCACGACGTCGATACCGGCCATGCTCTTGAACAATTCGCCGGCCATGTGATAGGGCGTGCCCTGGCCGGATGAGGCGTAATTCAGCTTGCCCGGCTGCGATTTCGCCAGCGCGATGAATTCCTGCAGCGATTTCGCCGGAACCGACGGATTCACGACAATCACCAGGTCGGAGTAATTGACCGGCGCGATCGGCGCGAGATCGCGCATCAGATCGTATTTGCGCTGCGGCACCAGCGATTCATTCGCGGTCTGCGTGTTCGACATCATCAAGAGTGTATAGCCGTCGGGCGCTGACTTGGCGACCTCGGCGGTGCCAATCACGCCGCCGGCGCCTGGCCGATCCTCGATCACGAACGGCTGACCGAGACTCTGCTGCAGATTGTTGCCGAGCAGGCGCGCCGTCGTATCGGCGGGACCGCCGGCGCCAAAGGGAACGATGATCTTGATAGGTCGGCTTGGATAGTCCTCGGCGACACATTTCGTCGCAAGCGGCAGCGGCGTCGCCAGCAATGCTGCCGCCAGCGCCAGTGCAAGCCGTGGCCCCGTCATTTCGATCTCCCTGATTTCAACGTGCGCTGGTCATTGGCCACATATCGCAATCAAGTCTAGCTGTCAGCGGCAGGGGCTGTCGACGATAGACTCATCCTCGGATCCAGGAATAAAAGACCGCATTCGGTGTACCCCGTCTCGCCAGAACCTGCGGATGTCCTGCGCGGGCCGGGCGCGCGCCATATCAAGGGCCGGGCGATCTATGCCAGTGGCGGCGCCTATCTCGGCGGAAGTGCATGGCACGCGCGCGATTTTCGCTCCGCATGGCGGATAAATGGTCTCGGCCGCCCGGGCTTTTGATGCTACTCATCTTGGCATGAATCAGCGCGCCAAGATCGACATCAGGCATTCGACCTGTCCGCATGATTGCCCGTCGGCCTGCGCGCTCGACATCGAGGTGATCGACAATTCCACGATCGGCCGGGTGCGCGGTTCGAAGCAGCAGACCTATACGGCGGGGGTGATCTGCGCCAAGGTCGGACGCTACGCCGAACGCATCCACCATCCGGATCGGCTGATCTATCCGCACCGCCGCACCGGACCGAAGGGGTCGGGCCAGTTCGCGCGGATGTCGTGGGACGAAGCGCTCGACGAGATCGCGGCGAGGTTTGACGCGGCCGAGCGCGATTTCGGGGCGGAGTCGGTATGGCCCTATTATTATGCCGGCACCATGGGCCTGGTGATGCGCGACGGCATCAACCGTCTCGCCCATGTGAAGAAGTATTCCCGGTTCTACCCGACGATATGCGCCAACATCGCCCGGGTCGGATTTGCCATCGGCACCGGCAGGATCGCCGGCGTCGATCCCCGCGAAATGGGTGTCTCCGACCTGATCGTGATCTGGGGTACCAATCCGGTAAATACTCAGGTTAACGTGATGACCCATGCGGCACGCGCGCGCAAGGAGCGCGGCGCCAGGATCGCGGCGGTCGACATCTACAACAACGACACCGTGAAGCAGGCCGATATCAAGATCATCCTGCGCCCCGGCACCGACGGTGCCTTCGCCTGCGGTGTCATGCATGTGCTGTTCCGCGAAGGCTTTGCCGATCGCGCCTATCTCGAGCGCTACACCGATTGTCCAGCCGAACTGGAGGCGCATCTGGCGACCCGCACGCCGGAATGGGCTTCTTCGATCTGCGGTGTACCGGTCGAGGAGATCGAGGGCTTCGCCCGCGCGGTCGGGCAGACGCAGCGCACCTTTTTCCGGTACGGCTACGGCTTTACCCGCAGTCGCAACGGTGCCGCGCAGATGCACGCGGCGCTGTGCATTCCGGCGGTGACCGGCGCCTGGCAGTATGAAGGCGGCGGCGCGTTCTTCAACAATTATGCGCTCTGGCGCTTCGACGAATCGCTGATCGAAGGCCATGACGCAATCGACCCTCGCATCCGCGTGCTCGATCAGTCCAAGATCGGACGCATCCTGACCGGCGACGCCGAGGCGCTGCGCGGCGGCGGCCCGGTCAAGGCCATGCTGATCCAGAACACCAATCCGATGACGGTGGCACCCGAGCAGGCACTGGTGCGCCAGGGCTTTGCGCGCGAAGACCTGTTCATGGTGGTGCATGAGCAGTTCATGACCGAAACCGCGCAGATGGCGGACATCGTTCTGCCGGCGACCATGTTCATGGAGCATGACGATCTCTATTACGGGGGCGGCCATCAGCACATTTCGGTCGGCGCCAAGCTGATCGAGCCGCCCGGCGAATGCCGCTCCAACCACGAGGTGCTGCAAGGGCTCAGCCTTCGTCTCAATGCCGTGCATCCGGCCTTCGAAATGTCGGCGCGCGAGCTGATCGACGCCACGCTCAAGCGCAGCGGCCACGGCGATATCGAAACGCTCGAGGCCGATTTGTGGCGCGACCTGCAGCCGGACTTCCGTACCTCGCATTATCTGGACGGCTTTGCCCATCGCGACGGCAAATTCCATTTCAAGGCCGACTGGGCCCATCCGCCGATCGGCAGCGCCGGATTGATGGGCGCCTGGGAGAAGATGCCGGCGCTGCCCGATCATTGGGCCATCATCGAGGAGGTGGATGGGGCGCATCCGTTCCGGCTCGCCACCAGTCCGTCGCGCAGCTTCCTCAACACCACCTTCAACGAGACGCCTTCGTCGCAGGCCCGCGAGGGCGGCCCGACGGTGAAGATGCATCCGGCCGATGCGGCTGCGCTGGCCATATCGGACGGCGATGCCGTCACACTCGGCAATGCCAGGGGCGAAACGACCCTGACCGCAAGGCTGTTCGATGGCGTGCGCCGCGGCGTGCTGATCGCGGAATCCGTTCACCCCAACAAGCACCATATCGGCGGTCATGGCATCAACATGCTGACCGGTGCCGAGGCGGTGGCGCCGATCGGCGGCGCCGCGTTCCACGACAACAAGGTATGGGTGAAGAAGGCCGGTGCCGCCGCAACGCCCGGCGGCTAAAATGCCCTTGCAGTTGTCCGCGATCCGATCGCAAATGTTTGTGGACAGGGAGCCAACGGGCGAGCAGGGGCATGACCGAAAGCAACAGCGTTCTCCTCGATAAGCGTGGACAGGCGTTCTGGATCACTATCAACCGGCCGGACAAGCGCAATGCCATCAATGCCGACGTGGTTGCCGGCATCGCGAGGGGGTATCGCGAGGCGCATGACGATCGCGACGTCCGCGTCATCGTCCTGACCGGCGCGGGCGACAGGGCATTTTGTGCCGGCGCCGACCTGCAGAACAGCGGTGCTGCGTTTGCGATGGATTTTTCCCGGCCCAATGTCGATTACGCCGACCTGCTGAGGCTGTCGCAGAATGCCACCAAACCTTCGATCGCGCGGGTGGGCGGGGTCTGCATGGCCGGCGGCATGGGCCTGTTGTGCATGACCGACATGGCGGTCGCGGCCGATCATGTGATCTTCGGGCTGCCCGAAGTGAAGGTCGGCGTGTTCCCGATGCAGGTGCTGAGCCTGTTGCAGGCGATCGCGCCGCGGCGCCTCATCAACGAATGGGCGCTGACAGGCGAGCCGTTCGATGCGCAGACCGCGCGCGCCGCCGGGCTCGTGAACCATGTCGTGCCTTCCGCCGAACTCGATGCCAGGGTCGACTGGCTGATCGGCCGGATTGTCGACAAGTCACCGACCGCGATCCGGCGCGGCAAATACGCCATGCGCGCGATCGCGTCGATGTCGTTCGACGAGAGCATCGCCTATACAGAAAGCCAGATCGCGCTGCTGGCGATGACCGAGGATGCCAAAGAGGGGCTCAAGGCGTTTGGCGAAAAGCGCAAGCCATCCTGGCCGGGGAAGTAGTGGACTGGCCGAGCAGCCGCCTGACTCTTTTCGAGCTTTTAACCGAAAAAAGGGGGGCGATTACCCCGGATTGGCCTTCAATCCGGCGGCCTCGATGCCGGCGACGGCGCAGGCTTCGTCATTGTCCGAGGCGTCGCCGCTGATGCCGACGGCACCGAGCAGCGCGCCATCCTTTTGAATCAAAACCCCGCCGGGCACCGGCACGAGGCGGCCCTGCGCCAGCGTGTTGACGGCGCCAACGAAAAACGCCTGCTCCTGGGCGCGCTGAAACAGGGCGCGCGATCCCATGCCCATTGCGAGCGCGCCATAGGCCTTGCCGTGGGCGATCTCGGCGCGCATCAGGCTGGTGCCGTCCTGCGCCGCGGTGAGCTTGGTGCAGCCGCGCGCATCGAGGATGGTGACGACAAGCGGCTTCAGTTTCTTCTCGATGCCCTTGGCGAGCGCGGCATCGAGAATTTTTCGGGCGACTTCGAGGGTCAGTTCAGCCATGGATGGATTCCTTTTGCTTGGGGTGAGGGAGATGCAGTGGCCCGCGCGCGATCGAGACTGATCGCCAGCACGCGCGCAACATGAAGCGCGTCGCGTCCGGTGCCGTCCTCGATCTGATGCCGGCAGGAAGTCCCGTCGGCGACGATCAGCGTTGTAGCGTCAGCGCGCCGCACCGCCGGCAGCAGCGAAAGCTCGGCCATGTCCGTCGAAGTCTGCCAGGTTTCGGCGCCATAGCCGAAAGCGCCCGCCATGCCGCAGCAGCTCGACTCCACGATTTCGACCTTCAGGCCGGGAACCAGCCGCAGTATCTGCTCGACCGGTTTGAACGCGCCGAATGATTTTTGATGGCAATGACCGTGCAGCAAGGCCGTGTCCGCGATCGGACCGAGCGGCAGTCTCAAGCGGCCGGCCTCGGCTTCGCGCACCAGAAACTCCTCGAACAACAGCGCCTGTGCGCTGATGCTCTTGGCGTCGTCGTCCGAGCGCAGCGCCGGCAGTTCATCCCGCAGTGTCAGCAGGCAGCTTGGCTCGAGCCCGACAATCGGTACGCCGCGCGAGGCGAACGGCGCGTAGGTCTTGACCAGCCGGTCGAGTTCGGCGCGCGCGTGGCCAACGAGACCCACCGACAGAAAAGTCCGGCCGCAGCACAACGGCCGGCCACGGTCGGCGGGTTTTGGAAGATGGACGCGGTAGCCGCCCTCGACCAGCACAAACAGCGCCGCGTCGAGGTTTTCGCGTTCGTAACTGCGGTTGAAGGTGTCGGCAAACAGCACGACTTCGCGGCCATCGGCCGGCCCGACAGCGTCGGCCTCGGTGCGAAACACGTCGCGTCGAAATGCAGGCAGGCTGCGTTTCGCACTGATGCCGGCTACTCTTTCGAGCAGCAGGCGCAACAGCAGGCTCGTGTTGCGGAGATTGGCAAGCGGGGCGAGGCGCGAGGCCAGGCCGGCATAGCGAGGCAGGTAGCCGACCAGCCGGTCGCGCAGGGAAAGCCCGTGGCTTGCGACGCGCGCGGCGAGAACCTCGATCTTCATTTTGGCCATGTCGACGCCGGTCGGGCATTCATGGCGGCAGGCCTTGCAGGACACGCAAAGTTTCAAGGTGTCCATCATCTCGTCAGAACCAAGCGCGTCCGGCCCGAGCTGGCCGGAGATGGCAAGCCGCAGCGTGTTGGCGCGGCCGCGCGTCACGTCGATCTCGTTGCGGGTGACGCGAAATGACGGGCACATCACCCCGCCTTCGAGTTTGCGGCAGGCGCCATTATTGTTGCACATCTCGATCGCGCCCTGAAAACCGCCGCCGGCACCGGGATAGGCCGACCAGTCGAGCGCGGTCCTGAGTTCGCCGACGCGGTAATCCGGCGCATAGCGAAACAGCGTGCGATCGTCCATTTTGGGCGGATCGACGATCTTGCCGGGATTGAGCACATGATCGGGGTCGAAGCGCTGCTTGACCTCGGCGAAATCGGCGATGATGCGCGGGCCGAACATCGCCCCGTGGAATTCCGATCGCACCAGGCCGTCGCCATGCTCGCCGGAATGCGAGCCCTTGTAGTCGCGCACCATTGCGAAGGTTTCCTCGGCGATGGCGCGCATCGCCTTGACGTCCTTCTCGAGCTTGAGGTTCAGCACCGGCCGTACATGCAGGCAGCCTTCGGAGGCGTGCGCGTACATCGTGCCGCTTGTGCCGTGTCTGGCGAAGATGGCGTTGAGCCGCTCGGTGTAATCGGCCAGATGCGGCAGCGGCACCGCGCAATCCTCGACGAACGAGACCGGCTTGCCCTCCTGCTTCATCGACATCATGACGTTGAGGCCGGCGGCGCGGAAATCGGCGATGCCGCTCTGCAGCACGGGGTCGGTGACCTCGATCACACCGCCCCATTTGCGTTGCGGTTGGTCCCAGCCGAAGCCGAGATCGGCCATCAGCGCGCCGAGCGCTTTCAGGCGCCGCAGATTTTCCGCCTGATCCTCTTCCGCGAATTCGACGATCAGCACCGCATCCGGGTCGCCGCGGATCGCGCTGGCGATGACCGGCTGGAACATCGCGATCTCGCGGCCAAGCGCCAGCATGGTGCGATCGACCAGTTCGACTGCAATCGGGCCAAGTTTTACCAAATGCTGGGCGGCGTCCATCGCCCGGTAGAAGCTGCCGAAATGGCAGACGCCGAGCACCTTGTTGCGGATTACCGGCCAGAGCTTGAGCTCGATTTGGGTGGTGAAGGCGAGTGTGCCCTCCGAGCCGACCAAGAGATGCGCCATGTTGTTCGGCGCATTGCCCGGCACCAGCGCGTCGAGATTGTAGCCACCGACGCGGCGCTGCACCTGCGGGAATCTCGCGGCGATCTCCGCTGCTTCGCGGCTACCGAGCGCGAGCATGTCGGAAAACAGATCAAGTCCGTCATCGGTGGAATTCACCCGTGGGAAATCGCGCGGCACCTCGCCGAAATGCAGCATCCGGCCATCGGCCAAGGCCGCATCCATCGACAGCGTGTTGTCGCGCATGGTGCCGTAGCGCAGCGAGCGTCCGCCGCACGAATTGTTGCCGGCCATGCCGCCGATGGTGGCGCGCGAGGCGGTGGAGACATCGACCGGAAACCATAGCCCGTGCGGCTTGAGTTGCCGGTTGAGGTCGTCGAGCACGATGCCCGGCTCGACTACGCAAGTGCGGTTGGCAAGGTCGAGCGAGACGATACGGTTGAGGTGTTTGGAGACATCGATGACGATGCCGACATTGACGGTCTGGCCACATTGCGAGGTTCCGCCGCCGCGCGGGGTGACGGTTCGGCCCTGGTCGCGGGCGATCGCCAGCGTCCGCAGCGCCTCATCCATGGTGCGGGGGACCACGACGCCCGCCGGCATGATCTGATAGAACGACGCGTCGGTCGCATAACGGCCGCGGCTGAACCGATCGAACAGTACTTCGCCTGTTATCTCGCGGCGGAGCTGCCCCGCAAGGGCGTCGTTTTCGGCCGAATTTCGGACTTTTTCGGCCCGCGTCATCGCCATCGGTTCAATCTCAAGTGATGCCCCCTGTCTTGCATCCCGCCTTTCGCCTTGGCAAGGCAAAGGCTCGCCTTCTTATGCATTGACGGCACCCGCCGGGCGGGGGACAAGCCCGCGGAATAATGCTATTCGACCGCTTGCGAAATCGAGACCATCCCGGGAAGGACGCCCATGACCGTGCATACTGGAAGGCATTTTCTCCAGATTCCAGGACCCACCAATGTGCCCGACCGCGTGCTGCGGGCGATGGACATGCCGACCATGGATCATCGCGGTCCGGAGTTCGCCAGGCTCGGCCATGACGTGCTGGCGGCCATTCAGCGGGTGTTCCGCACCAAGCAGCCGGTCATCATCTATCCATCGTCGGGGACCGGCGCCTGGGAGGCCGCGATCGTCAATACACTCAAGCCCGGCGACAAGGTGCTGATGGCGGAGACCGGTCAGTTTGCGGTGCTGTGGCGCGGCATTGCCGACAAGTTCAAGCTCGACGTCGACTTCCTGCCGGGCGACTGGCGCCATGGCGCCGACCTGGAACAGATCGAGGCGCATCTTGCCGCCGATCGCGAGCACAAGATTAAGGCGGTGATGGTCGTTCACAACGAGACCTCGACCGGCTGCGTCACCCATCCGCTCGAGGTCCGCCAGCTGCTGGACCGGGTCAAGCACCCGGCGCTGTTGATGGTGGACACCATTTCCGGGCTTGGCTCGCTTGAATACGAGCATGACGCCTGGGGCATCGATGTCTCCGTCGCCGGCTCGCAAAAGGGACTGATGTTGCCGCCCGGCCTCGGCTTCAATGCGGTGTCGGAAAAAGCGCTGGCGGCCGCCAGGGCCAACCCGGCGATGCGGTCCTATTGGGACTGGGAGGAGGTCATTGCGATCAACAAGGTCGGCACCTGGCCCTACACGCCGGCAACCAACCTGCTGTTCGGGCTGAAGGAGTCCGTTACCATGCTCGAGGAGGAGGGCCTCGACAACGTGTTCGCCCGACACAAGCGCCACAGCGCGGCGACGCGTGCGGCGGTGAAGGCCTGGGGCCTGGAAACGCAATGCCAGGAGCAGGGCGCGCATTCGCCGGCGCTGACCGGCGTGGTGACGCCGGAAGGCCATGACGCCGACAATTTCCGCAAGATCGTGCTCGAGCATTTCGACATGTCGCTTGGTACCGGTCTCAACAGGATCAAGGGCAAGGTCTTCCGCATCGGTCATATCGGCCACTTCAACGAGCTGATGCTGATGGGCACACTGTCCGGCATCGAGATGGGTCTCGATCTCGCCAAGGTGCCGCACCGCAGCGGCGGCGTGCTGGCGGCGATGGAAGTCCTGACCGGACGCGATGTGGTGCCGATGAACAAATCGAAGGCTGCGGTCGGCTAAGCCAGGTTCGATGCAGGCCAACAACGGAAGGAGCGCGCCATGAACGCCCCGGTGCAAGCAACCGAAGACCTGATCTATACCGTCGAGGACGGTATCGCCCGGCTGACCTTCAACCGCCCACAGGCTCGCAACGCACTGACCTTTGCGATGTACGAACAGATGGCGGCGATCTGCGAGACCGCCAATGCCGACCGCTCGATCAAGGCGATGATCCTGACCGGTGCCGGCGACAAGGCGTTCGCCTCGGGAACCGACATCTCGCAGTTCCGCGCCTTCAAGACCGCGCAGGATGCGCTCGACTATGAGGCGCGGATCGATCGTGTGCTGGGCGCGCTGGAAACCTGCCGGGTGCCGACCATTGCCGCTATCGCCGGCGCCTGCACCGGGGGCGGCGCCGGGATCGCCGCCTGTTGCGACATCCGGATCGGAACCGCGACGACGCGGATCGGCTTTCCGATCGCGCGCACGCTCGGCAATTGCCTGTCGATGTCCAATATCAGCCGGCTCAACTCGCTGGTCGGGCCGGCGCGGACCAAGGACCTGATTTTCAAGGCACGGCTGGTCGAAGCGCCGGAGGCACTGGCGCTCGGCCTGCTCAACGAGGTGGTGCCCGACGTGGCGACGCTGCAGCGGCGCGCCGACGAGACCGCAAAGCTGGTCGCAAGCCACGCCCCGATCACCCTCGAAGTCACCAAGGAGGCGGTGCGCCGGATCCGGCGCACGCTGTCGCGCGAAGAGGGCCAGGATCTGATCCTGCGCGCCTATATGAGCGAGGATTTCCGCGAGGGCATGGACGCGTTCCTCAACAAGCGCACGCCGAACTTCAAGGGCAAGTAGGCGCTTTCCTCTACGCCGGCGACCCCATCCGAAAGTCATAGGCTGCAGCGGCGCCGCTTGCTTGAACTCGCGGCTGATAACCCACACAATGGCGGCCAATCAACAGACTGTCCAAGACATACGGGGAAGGAATACCGTGCGAAACATCATGAAATCCGCGGCGGCGTTGACGTTGGTGCTGGCGAGTGCGCCGGCGATCGCGGGCTGGGAACCGACCAAGCCGGTCGAAATCGTGGTCGCGGCCGGCGCCGGCGGCGCCTCCGACCAGATGGCGCGAATGATGCAGGCGGCGATCCAGAAGAACAATCTGATGAAGCCGCCGATGGTGGTGTCGCTGAAGGGCGGCGCGTCGGGCGCCGAGGCCCTGATGTACATGAAATCCAGCGAAGGTGACCCCAACAAGGTGCTGATCGCCTATTCGCTGATCTACATGCTGCCGCTCTCGGCGAAGATTCCGTTCAACTGGCATGAGCTGACGCCGGTATCGGTGGTGGCGCTGGACCAGTTCGTGCTGTGGGATAGCGCCGCCGGGCCGAAGAACGTGAAGGACTTCATCGCGGCCGCAAAGGCCGCCAGTTCGCCGTTCAAGATGGGCGGCACCGGATCAAAGCGCGAGGACAACGTGCTCACCGTTTTCGTGGAGCAACAGACCGGCGCGAAGTTTTCCTATCTGCCCTACAAGTCCGGCGGCGAGGCCGCGACCCAACTGGTCGGCAATCACACCGATTCCAACGTCAACAATCCCAGCGAGAATCTCGAGGTCTGGCGCGCTGGCCAGGTTCGCGCGCTCTGCGTGTTCGACAAGGAGCGGATTTCCTACAAGGCCAAGGTAACGGCGACGCAGTCCTGGAACGATATCCCGACCTGCAAGGAAGAGGGCCTCGACGTCCAATATCTGATGCTGCGCGCGATGTTCCTGCCCGGCAAAGTGACGCCTGAACAGCAGGCGTTCTATGTCGACCTGTTCCAGAAGGTAACGCAGACGCCCGAATACAAGGACTACATGGAAAAGCAGGCCTTGAAGCCGATCTTCCTCACCGGCAAGGATATGCTGCAGTTCCTCGAGGAGGATGATGCGCTCAACACCTCGCTGATGACCAAGGCGGGATTTGTCGCGAAATAGCTCGGTCCGACGCTGCCTGCGCCCGGCCACAATCGGGCAATTCCGATTTCGAGGCGGCCATGATATTGCCGTGTCAGCGTTCGGCCTTTCCGCCGCTGAAACTGACTGGAAGACGTCATGGCAAATGCCGTCCTTGGCATCATCGGCGGATCCGGCATCTACGACTTGCCGGGGCTGGAAAACGTCCGCGACGAGACGATTGCGAGCCCGTGGGGCGAGCCTTCGGCGCCGCTGCGCCACGGCACGATCGCCGGTCTGCCGATCGTGTTTCTGCCGCGGCATGACCGCGGGCACCGGCTGTCGCCCTCCGACATCAACTACCGCGCCAATATCGATGCGCTGAAACGCGCAGGCGTCACCGATCTGATCTCGCTCTCGGCCTGCGGTTCGTTCAAGGAGGCGTTGCCGCCCGGGACCTTTGTGCTGGTCGACCAGTTCGTCGATCGCACCCACCGGCGCGAAAGCTCGTTCTTCGGCAAGGGATGTGTCGCCCATGTCTCGATGGCCCATCCAGTGTCGCCGCGGCTGCGGATTCACCTGGCGGCGGCGGCCGAAGCCGAAGCGATCGCGGTCGCGCGCAGCGGCACTTATGTCTGTATCGAAGGTCCGCAGTTTTCCAGCCTCGCCGAGAGCCTGACCTACAAGACGTTGGGTTATTCGGTGGTCGGCATGACCAATATGCCGGAAGCAAAACTCGCCCGCGAGGCCGAGATCTGCTACGCCAGCGTGGCGATGGTCACCGATTTCGATTGCTGGCATCCCGATCATGACGCGGTCACGGTCCAGGACATCATTCGCGTGCTGAATTCGAATGCCGACAAGGCAAAGGCGCTGGTTGCGCGTCTCGCCCAAGATCTCCCGCGCGAGCATGAGCCGTGCCCGATCGGATCGGACCGCGCGCTCGACACCGCTTTGATCACGGCGCCGGAGGCGCGAGATCCCGCCCTGTTGAAGAAGCTCGATGCGGTGGCGGGCCGGGTGCTGCGATCATGAAAGTCGACGGCCGGCATTTCCGCAGCATCTGGCTGCAGCCGGATGGCTGGTCGGTCGGGGCGATCGATCAAAGACGGCTGCCGCACGAATTCGTGGTGGCGCGAATAGAGAACATCGATGCGGCGGCTGAAGCGATTCGCGTCATGCTGGTGCGCGGGGCCCCGTTGATCGGCGCCACGGCCGCCTATGGCATCGCGCTGGCGATGCGGGCCGACCCGTCCGACCCCGCGCTCGATCAGGCGTGCAGGATGCTGATCGCAACACGGCCGACGGCGGTCAATCTGAAATGGGCGCTCGACGAAATGCGACGGGCCGTTCGGCCACTACCGCCTGCGGCCCGCGCCGCGGCCGCCTATGCCCGGGCTGGTGAAATCGCCGAACAGGATGTCGCCATCAACAGGGAAATCGGCCGGCACGGCCTCGCCCTGATCGAGGCCATCAGCGCGACCAGGAACCGAGGTGAACCGGTCAACATATTGACGCACTGCAACGCCGGTTGGCTGGCGACGGTCGACTTCGGAACCGCAACCGCGCCGATCTATTTGGCGCATGACAGCGGTCTCGCCGTTCATGTCTGGGTCGACGAGACCCGTCCCCGCAACCAGGGCGCCTCGCTCACCGCCTGGGAACTCGGCCATCACGGTGTCCCGCATACGGTGATCCCGGACAATACCGGCGGCCATCTCATGCAGCACGGCATGGTCGATCTGGCGATCGTCGGCACCGACCGCGTCGCCGCCAATGGCGATGTCTGCAACAAGATCGGCACCTATCTGAAAGCGCTCGCGGCGCATGACAATCGCGTGCCGTTCTATGTCGCGCTGCCGTCGCCGACCATCGATTTTGCGATCGACGACGGCATGCGCCAGATTCCGATCGAGCAGCGCTCAGCCGATGAGGTCGCGACCATGACCGGGCGCACCGCCGACGGACGGATCGAGACCGTGCGCGTGGTTCCCGAAGGCTCGCCGATTGCCAATTACGCTTTCGACGTGACGCCGGCGAGGCTGGTGACGGGCCTGATTACCGAACGTGGTCTGCTGAAGCCGGAGCGCGCTGCGCTCGCTGGTGCCTTTCCGGAGCGGATTGCGGCGCACCAAAGCCGTCCGGCGCAGATTGGTTGACGCGAGCGACAGCGGCGCTGTATCCAGCTTGATCAAAGTTCAATTATCGTCCGATAACTATCCGGATTCCACGGCAGCGGTCCCCGTCGCGGTCAGCCAGAAAAGCCTCATCGATGTCCAGTTCCGAGCTTGAAATTGTCGTCGACGATCCGACCGCGCCGGAGCCCGATTCGCCTGCGGTGACCGACACCCGTGTGGTGGAGATCGTGGTCTCGCTGCTGCTGTTGGGCCTCGCGGTTTTGCTTGGCTATGACAATTGGCGCACCGGGATGGGCTGGGATTCGACCGGCCCGCAGGCGGGCTATTTTCCGTTTTATCTCTCGGTCATCCTCGGCGGCGCCAGCCTCTACGGGGTTGTCGCTGCGGCGATGACGCGCAAGCAGGACGTGGCGACCTTCGTCACCCGCGCGCAGCTTCGCCGGGTGATGGCGGTGTTCGTGCCGACGCTGTTGTTCTGCCTGGCGACGCAGTTTCTCGGACTTTATGTCGCGAGCTTC
>Ga0182024_10016084_pt1 | contig 14238 bp, 7 predicted proteins | sample P32metaG_FD_120480 | JGI IMG/M metagenome (GOLD analysis project Ga0182024, IMG submission 120480) | Permafrost microbial communities from Stordalen Mire, Sweden - P3-2 metaG (Illumina Assembly) | ecosystem: Environmental > Terrestrial > Soil > Wetlands > Permafrost | place: Sweden: Stordalen... | reverse complement strand
TAGACACGGGTGTCGGAAAAGGGCGTGTCGATTCCCGTACCGTAAAATTCGATGCTGTCGTTCGGGCCAAGCGGTCCGGCGCCGCGTCCGGAAATCAGAATGGGTTGCTCGATACCTTCGGCGTAGAGCTGGAGCAGGCTGGCATCGACGTTCGGTTCCAGGCCCGCGGCCAAAAGGTTCGCACGCGTTACTTTGTACCACCCTTCGCTGCGGATATTTATTTTGACGGCGGGGACGCCATCCAGTTGCGCGCGGAACTCGTTGGGGATGAGCTTGGCGATAGTCGGACGCGGGGTAATGACCGCGCGGCGTGGCGGGGCATTGTTGATGCCGCTCGACGGGTTCGTTGAACGAGCGGCGACGGAGGCACTGACCTGGTTTAGCTGCGTGATCATGGAGGAATTGGCAATGATCGACGCAGCGCCTGCTCTGCTCGCAACGGAACTTGCGGAGGATCTCGCCGAAGATTCCACGTTGATTGGGCCGTGCTGAGTGCGCGTGCCGTTGAGATCGACATCTTCGAGAATATAGGTGGATTCGGCTGTGCCTGCCGGATCGATCCACTGGTAGGTCTTGGCTCCGTGTTGTGGTTTTGCGCCGCGAACAAAGAGCGCAGCGCCCGCAATGATGGCGGGGTTCACACGGTGACGACCAAGCGGGTCTTCCCGATAGATATTGAAGCCCAGGTTGCGAATTTCTTCGCGGGTGCGCCATTCGAGGAGTACGCCCTGGGAGGTTGAGACGGAACTCACCTCCGAGCGAGGAACGGCCTGGAAGTACACTAACTGCACGGCATTCGGCGAAGCGATCGTGGAGCTGAAGGAAGCGCTGTTATTGCTGCTGTTGGGGTCTGTAGTAGTGGAGGTGACCGATGCGGTGTTGACGGCGTAGCTGGAAGTGCTGGTCGTCGTCGTGGTCACGTTGATGGTGATGCTGACGATCTGCCCATTGCTCATGGAGCCGATGTTGCAGGTCACCGCGCTGCCCGATAAGGAGCAGGTGCCCTGCGTGGCGGAAGAAGATTGATAGGTGACCGCGCTGGGAAGCGTGTCGGTCATGACTACGGCCGCAGCGGTGGCCGGGCCATTGTTGGAAACGCTGATGGAATACACGAGCGTGTCGCCCTGGTTTACAGGGTCGGGGGAACCGGTCTTGGTGATGGAAAGATCGGCTTCGGCCGGTGAAGTGACATTGGTAGTGTTCGTGGCGGTGTTGTTGCCCGGGGTTGGATCGGTCACGGCTGAGCCAACGGTGATGGAATTCGTGATAGCAGTTCCGGCGGCAGTACCGGAATTGACGGTGAACACAACGGTGAAGGTGGCACTGGTGTTGGCGTTCATGGATGAACTAGAGCAGGAGACGGTGGTGCCGCTGAGCGTGCAGGTCCAGCCGGTCGGCACTGTGTCGGACGAAAAAGTCACGTCGGCGGGCACGTTCGTGAAGGAATCGACGGCGGTGACGGAGGTGGCGGTAGCGGGGCCGTTGTTGGTGACCACCGCGGTGTACGTAATGTTGGAGCCGGCGAGGACCGAAGTTGGCGTCGCGCTTAACGTGACGGCCGTGTCGGCTTGCGCGGCAGGCTGAACTGTGGAGCCTGCCGTGGCGCTGTTGTTGGAGTTGTTGGGATCGGTGACGGCCGACGAACCCATGACGGTGTCTGAAATGACCGTACCGGAAGTGGTGCCAGAGTTGACTTTGGCGACAAGCGAGAACGCTCCGCTCGCGTTTGACGCGAGTGAGGCGATGGTGCAGGTGACTGTGCCAGTGCCGTTGACAGCCGGCGTGGTGCAGGACCACGAAGCGGGTGCACTGAGCGATTGGAAAGTGGTGTTGGCGGGAATGACTTCGGTGAAGACGACGGTTGTTGCGGTCGAGGGACCATTATTGGTTAGCGATTGCGTGTAGATGATGTTGGCGCCGGGTGCGACGGTAGTCGGAGCACCGATGTTGGTGACCGCGATATCGGCGGAAGCGGGGGTGGCCACGAGAGTGGTTACCGTGGCGGTGTTGTTGGATAAATTGTTGTCGTTTACGCCGGAACTAACGGAATCGGTGCCGGTGATGGTGGTACCGCTGACGGTGCCGGAGCCAACCTGAACGACAAGGCTGAACGAGGATAAAGAGTTCTTGGCGTTCGAAGGCAGGGTGCAAGTAATGGTGCCGCCGGCACCCACGGCAGGAGTGCTGCAAGTCCAGGCGGCCGGCGAACTCAAAGACACGAAGGTAGTACTCGACGGGATGGATTCACTGAACACCAAGTTGAGAGCCGGCTGGGGGCCATTGTTGTTCACCGTCTGGGTGTAGGTAATGTTGCCACCGGGCATAACTGGATTGGGGCTACCGGAGTTGGTCACGACCAAATCGGCGATAGAACATTGCGCTCCGGGACGATTGCCAGGAGTCTGCGTGAACCCGCTGACCCCTAAATTAGTTGTGGCGATGCCATTGCCTTGCCCTGGAGTCGCACCATAAGAGTCCAGAATCGTAGTGGATGTGCCATTGGCGCCGGGCAAAAGGCTCGCGGACGCCGGAGCGCTGGAGGTGAGAATTACACCGCCACCACCGCCACCGCCGGGGCCATGACGATTCCCGGGATACGTGGAACCCGGCGGGCTGGGGGGCCAAGTGTCGCCCCCGTTGCCGCCGTCGGCGCTGAGAGTTGCGCCGGTGATGCCCCCGGAGAGAGCCAGTAATTCGATCGAGCCACCTGCGCCGCCGCCACCCGCTCCGTCATTCAAAGTGTTGAGAGCTGATTGTCCGTTCGCGCTGAGAGTGCCGGTGCCCACAATGGAGCCGGCATGGATGATGATGATGCCGCCGCCAGCCGCCCCACTGCTGTTGATTCCGGCAGGATTGGAATTCGATGGATCGGCGGTGCCGTTATTGGTGGTACCTGCGCCGCCGCCTCCACCCATGATGAGATTGCTCACCGAGCCCGGGAACGGAGCGCCGCCAAAACCATTTCCAAGCGATGCGGTATTCCACGCGTAGCCGCCGTTCCCGCCTCCGCTGCCATTGCCGCCTCCACCGCCGCCGGAATTCTCGGTGTTGCCTGCCGGGTCGGCATCGGTTCCGCCACCGCCTGCGTTGCCAGGTGCGCCGCGCGCGTAGCTTCCATTCGGCAAGCCTTCCACGCCGGTGTCGATGAGATTGATGAGCGTGGCGTTGGCGACGTATGCCGGAGTGCCGGCAATTCCCTCCCCCTTCGAGCCGTTCGCTGCACCAGTGGAAAGTGTCACGTAGTCAGTCGCGAAACCGCCAGAGCCGCCGGATAGCTCACGGCCAGCGCCTCCACGGAAACCGATGCTGTCGGCACTCACGGTGCCGCCCAAAGTAAGCTGTCCCGCAACGTCAATCGCAAAGACACCGCCGACGGTTCCGTTCCATGCGAGTGGGGTGAGCGAGGAACTGAGTGTGGCCGATTGATATTGAGGAACGCGGATAACCTGGAAGGTGCGCTGCCCTTGTGTGCCGGCGGAGTACGCTGCGGCGGTGTACGTGTTCAAGAGGCCGCTACTGGGCCCGGCTCCGCTGAAAGTTACGGTTCCGCCAGCGGTAGAAAGCGAGCTGGTGGCGGTGACGAATTCGTAGCGCCCGGAGCTGTTAGCGTTTGTGTAGCCACTGGCAGGATCGCCAGGAGAACCGTCTCCGTAGGCTCCGGTGTTGGTCGAATTGATCGCGGCGTCCTGCATCTGGATGAAGAGCAACAAATCGCCGATGGCTATAGGAGTGGTCGAGCCGGAGGCGGCATTAAGCGTGACGGACGTAGCGCCAGGGCTTAGAACAACGGCGGCGCTGGGCGTGAAGTAGGTGTTCACATCCCCGGTGATGGTGCCTGCATCGCCATCCTTGGCTGGTGTGGCGCACGAAGAGGGCTGCACAAAGGTGACAAGCGTGGCGGAATTGTTGGACGGAAACGGGTCGGTGACACTGGAAGTGGTGCTGGCAGTGTCGGAAAGCGAGTTGGACGTGGACGGAGCGGTCACGTTGATGGTTGCCGTGGCGGTGTTGCCGGCCGTCAGCGTGCCGAGGTTACAGGTGACCACGCCGGAAGCTTGCGAGCAGGTGCCCTGGGAGGCTGAAGCGGAAACGTAAGTGACGGTGCCGGGCAAAGTGTCGGTAATGGTGGCGCTGGTAGCGTCGGCGACGCCGAGGTTCTGAACGGCAACGGTGTAAACCAAGGGACTGGAAACGAAAACAGGGTTGGGCGTGGCAGACAGCGTGAGGCGCAAGTCGGCGTCGCCGGTAATGCCGACGAGCATGGTGGTGGTGGCGGTGTTATTGGCGGCGACCGGGTCGGAGGTGGTATCGGAGGTGACGCTGGTGACGTTTTGAATGACGGTTTCGGCAGCGGTGCCGGAATTCACCTGCAAGGTGACCGTGAAGGTAGCGGAGCCGCCATTGGCCAAGCTGGAGTCGAGACAATTGATGGGTGTAGTGCCGCCGACAGCCGGAGTGGTGCAAGTCCAGCCGCTCGGAATCGTACCGATGGATTGAAAGGTAGTATTGGCCGGAATGTTTTCGTAAAAAACCACATTCTGGGAGGCATACGGTCCTTTGTCGGAGATGCCCACGGTGTATACGAGATTCGTGCCGGCGGCCACAACCGGAGCGGAAACGGTTTGCGTGATGGCTAAATCGGCCGACGCGGACACGGTGACGGAACTGGTGGCGGTGTTGTTGGCGGTGTTGCTGTCGCCGGTGGTGGAGGTGACGTTGGCCGTGGCAGAAATAGTGGACTCGTCGGAGGCGCTGGCGCTGACCGTCACGTTGACGACAAAGGTAGCGGTCCCAGCGTTGGCCAGGCTGGAACCATCCGTGCAAGTGACGGTGCCGGTGGCCCCGACGGACGGCTTGGTGCAGGTCCAACCGGAAGGAATGGTACCGAGAGACAGAAATGTGGTGTTCGCCGGAGTGGCTTGCGTGAAGACCGGAGCCGCTGCGACGGCGGGACCGTTATTGGTGACGACGTTGGTGTAGGCGATCGTGCCGCCGGGCGAGACACTCGTGGGACTGGGCGTCTGGGTTAGCGCGAGGTCGGCATAGTTGATGGTGACCGTGCTGGTGGCAGTGTTATTACCGGCGTTGGAATCGTAGGTGGTGGAAGTAACGGTAGCGGAGCCGGAAATCACGGTGCCGTTGGCGACGGCGGAGCCGACGGTTGCAACGAACGTAAACCTTCCCGTGCCTGCGTTTGCGAGTGCCGAGCCATCGGTGCAGGTGACCGTGCCAGTGGCGCCTACGGCGGGACTGGTGCAGGTCCAGCCGCTGGGCGGCGTGACCGAACCGAAGGTCGCGTTGGTGGGAGTGGCCTGAGACCAGGATGGTGCGACGGCGGCGGACGGACCATTGTTAGTGACTACGACAGTGTAGGAAATCGTTCCACCGGGGACGGCGTTAGGTAAGCTCGGCGTTTCCGTAATGGCCAGGTCCGCGACGGCCACGGTGACAGAACTGGTGGCAGTGTTGTTGGCGGAATTGCTGTCGTAGGTGGTGGAAGAAACGCTGGCTGAGCCTGAGATTACCGTGCCGCCAGTGGCGGTGTCGGATACCGTGACAACCAATGTAAACGTAGCGCTGCCGGCGTTTGCCAAGGCGGTATTGTCGGTGCAGGTGACGGTGCCGGTTGCGCCTACAGATGGTTTGGTGCACGTCCATCCAGAAGCCGCGGTAAGGGATGAAAACGTGGTGTTCGTGGGAACGGATTGCGTCCAAGTGGGCGCCGCGGCGGAAGAGGGACCGTTGTTGGTGACGACGATGGAATAGGAGATGGTGGCACCCGGGGAAACGGTCGTGGCTGGAGTAGGAGTTTCCGTGATGGCTACGTCGGCGGCGATAACCGTGACGGAGCTCGTCCCGGTAGCGTTTGAGGCACTGGTTGAGGAGGCCGTAGCCGAGCCCGAGATTACGGTATTGCCGGCGGTTCCGGAGTTGACAGTAACGACCAGCGTAAAAGTTGCGGAACCTGGATTGGCGAGAGCCGATCCGTCCGTGCAGGTCACTGTTCCGGTGGCTCCGACAGCGGGTTTGGTACAAGTCCAGCCGGAGGCTACGGCAAGCGATGAAAAAGTGGTGTTCGTGGGAATGGACTGCGTCCAAGACGGCGCAGCAGCGGTCGCGGTAGCGCTGTTTGATACCACTACCGAGTAAGAGATCGTGCCACCCGGAGAAACCGTAGTGGGAGTGGGCGTTTCGGAAATGGAAAGCACAGCGGGCGTTACGCTGACAGAATTTGTAGCCGTGTTATTCGTTGAGACGGGGTCTGGGGTTGCGGAACTGACGGTGACGGAACCGGCGATCGCCGTGTTGCCAGGAGTAGTGGACCCAACGGTCAGCACCAACGTGAAGCTAGCATTCGATCCGCTGGTTAAGGCCGCTGAGTCCGTGCAAGTTTCGGTCCCTGTGGAACCCGAGACAGCGTTGGTGCAAGACCAGTTGCCGTTAGGCTTGGTTACAGACGCGAAGCTGGTGGTGTTGGCAGGATAGGTATGCACCCACTTCGTAGTAGTGGCGCTGTTGGGGCCGTTGTTGGTGACGGTAATGGCGTAAGTCATGGAGCCGCCGGGAGCCACCGTCGCGGGAGACGTGGGCGAGACCGTTTCGGTGACGGCCAGATCGGCACTGGCACCAAGCGCCGATGACGCGATGGCGAAAAGTCCAATCCATAGGAAAAAAACTGCAGGAAAAAGGAAGGCGCCCAATCTGGCGCGGCGATGGCTGAACGAGAGCTTCACGCGGTGCAGTGCGGAATGGAACTTTGCACCGAAGCGTGGCAAGCAGCCAGCGGCGGAAGTGGTTCGCCCGTGGCGCTCTCTGGAAATTACCTGGCCAAGTGGCGACTGGGCGGGAGCGTCGTTTTGCTGACCAGAATCTCCGCGGGTGATCACGGAGCCTGTCGAATTGTTTTGTGCAACAAGCCGATGAACCTTGAATCCATCTCCGTTTTGCGTGAGCAGGACATCGCCTGGTGTGAGGCAAGAATTGCGGATCGGAGCGACGGTGATGGCGTCGCCGGCAACAATGTTGGGGCGCATGCTGTCGCCTTGGGCGCGAAAACGCACGCTGAAGCCGCGCGCCAGAAGATGCTGACAAAGAGCTGCGAATTTTTGCGAATCGCGTTGCGTTCGCGTTTCAATGGCGCGCATGGCGGATGGCCTCCACGGCGCTGGGCTGGGGAACGAAACGAAAGATGTTGCAGGGAATCTGGCGGGCGACTCGATCGATAAAACCGAGCGTAAATTCCAGACCCTGAGGACAATGACGCGGAACAAAACTGCGCGCGAAAAGTTCGGCGGCGGCGAAGCCGGGGGCAAGCGTCAGGATTTCGTTGTGCCGATATTGCTGGAGAAAATAAATAACGGTGACCGGCGCAGAATCAGGAGAAGAGATTCCGGCATCGCCGTGCCAGGGCGTGCCGTGCATCCAAATTTTTCCGCCACGAGAAGTGAGGACGATACGATCGTCGCTCAGAATGCGAACCCCGGGTTGATTCAGCCACAACCTGGCGGTAGTGCTTTTACCAGCGCCCGAATGGCCTAAAAAGAGATGGCCGCGACCGTCCTGGTCCGCGATTCCGACCGCGTGAACTTCAAGGCCATGGCCGCAGGCGAGGCGATGGATCATCAAGACTTCATCGAGGGGATATTCGAGCGGGTAGACGGGCTGGCCCGCCGAAAAGAATTCGCGCGAGAGCTGCAGGTACCCGGTCTTAAATTTGGGATCGAACCAAACGCTTTTGTACGGCGCTTCGCCGGGGAAGCTGCGCTGAAAATTAAAGCGGTAACCATCACGCTGCTCGAATGGCTCTTCATAGAGCGACCAGAGCCCGCCGGAGTGAAATAGCGGTTTGAGCACCGGGAGGGGCAAACGGTCTGCGAAGGAGACGCGAATGTTGACGTCACAGTTCGTGGCAGCGTTGTCGGGATCGATGGCGAAGTCGCGGAGACCGGGATCGAGAGCTAGGGAAACGTCCCCATCAGAAGACATGCCGAAGGTAATTCCACCAATCTTGTAAGCAATTTTTGTCTCTGATGCGCGATCGTGAGAATCGACGCTTGGAACGACGATGCCGTTATCGAGGTTGACGGGCTGCTCGGGATTCCGAGCAAGCGATTCGGGGACTGTCTGGGCCTTTGGCGTGGTCATAGCGCTGTCCTATGACCCGGCGGTGCGGCAGGTGACGACGCCGCCACAGGATGAGGATACGGGGCCGGCGGAGCCTGCAACTTTACAGTGACCGAGTACAGCTTCCTCAGGGCGCAAACTCACGCGCATCACTGCGGGAGGCTCGTACGATGTCGGCCGCTGCTCAAGTTTCGTTTCCTCATTCCGTCGCATCAGGGCCCGACTTTCTTCAAACGTGGAGGTCCGCGCAGGCGGTGCACCCGCCGCTGCGGCATCCGTTCGCAGTCTGTAAAACATTCAAGACAGGCGAAGTTGGCCCGCTTTCCGGCAATAGATCGATTTCGGATTTTTGGTGGTCGATGCGATCGGCAGCGGAGAGAAGAGCTGCGTGATTGCGGCCTCCTTCGCAATTGGGGCAACTGGAACTTGCTGTGTTGTGCGCCGGGATGCTGTAGCCCAGGCTGTAAGCGCGCAGATGCGCGACCTGACACAGAAAATCGACGGGCGATTCGGGGTCGCCGTTTTCAAGTTCGCCGTTCGCCGGACACATGCTGCAAAGAGATTGAATGCGGCAGTCGTCGCAGATGCTCGGGCGGGTGCGAGACTGCGTACGGATTTGATGGAGAGGACCATCCCAGCCTTCGCGAAAGCTGCCTTTGCGAATGTCGTAGCCCTGTTGGTGGGAGATGACGCAGATGGTCATTTTGCCGGTGGGATCAACGGCGCAGCCGCTTACTCCGCCGCCACAGGTGTAGCGATGATTGGCGGCTTCCGGGTCGACTTGACCGTGCTTGGGCGGCGTCGCGGAATCGTGCTTGGCGAGGCGGCGATATTCCTGTTTTCGGGCGGCATCACGGTATTCGAGTGCCACTACCTGCTCGGGCGACAGGCGAACAGCCAGGGGGCTTTGCGAGCAATCGATACGCGGGTTGACCAGCGGATCGAATTTGAATTCCACGCCGAGGGACTCGGCCAGATGCTTCATCGCGTAGACTTCGTGGTGATTGATGGTGGTGGGGACAGATTTCAGTTTGAGCGGCAGATTACGTTCGATGAGAAGCTGAATACCGCGCATGCAGCGGTCGTAGGAGCCAGGAATTTGGGTGAGCGCTTCATAGGTTTCGCGCGTGGCGCCGTACAACGTGATCTCGATGGAAAGGGGCCGGTACCTGACTAAGTGGTCGGCGATGCGTGGGGTGATCAGCGTGCCGTTGGTGAACAGGGTGATGAGGAAGCCGCGCTTTTTGGCTTCCACGTAAATATCGAGGAAGTCCTTACGGGCAAAAACCTCACCCCCGGAATAAAGGATCCAGAGTGTCCCGGCAGCGACGAGTTCATCGAGGAGATGTAGGTGCTCGGCAAAGGTAAGTTCCTGAGCGCGGGCGGCTTGATCTCCCATCGGTAAGTTGTTGTAACAATGCAGGCAGGCAAGCGGGCAGCGCCGCGTGACTTCGATGGATACATCCATCGGAGCACGCTTACCCGAAAAACGCTGGTGAACTCCCCCGCTGAAATCCCCGTAATTAACTGTCTGCACGCTTCCCTCAAAAGCTCACGAACCAAAATGAGTAAATACCTGGGCGCTACCCCGCCATCCTTCGTGTGGCCGATGCGCGCACCTGTGCGAGTGCCGGGGCGGGTTCCACCAGTCCAATCTCTCGAAGATCGGCCAGAAAGCTGCAAACGTCCGCCGAGGCCACATCTGGGGAAACATCGAAGGTACGGATCACCCAGGCGATCAAATCCTCAGGCGAGCGGCTTTCCTCAAGCAGTCGCCAGAGCTGGCCACCTAAGGCATTAAAGGTGTAGACCGCTTCCATATCGCCGACGCCGGCACAAATGGGAACGACGATGGTTTCGCCGGCAATTTCACGCGATACGGTGGCGGAATTCCGCACCAGTAACGTCTGTGGTTCTGTAGGTACTGGTACCATTCCCATAGTGTCTAGAGTGTTGTACCGACGAAGAGCGGTTGTCATCTGGCGGAGCGGACACCTGTTTCAAATTAGTACCCAGTTTTTAGCTGGCTACCACTAGCTTGGTTGGGATCACAACCTGTCACTTTGAATGCCAAGATTGGGCCACCACGAGGATCGTTTAGGTATCGCCAGTAACCATGCGGCCAAACGATATTCCTGCCACGCGGGATTCGAGGCTGACAGAATCATTTGCAGCGTCCGGCGGTAAGTAGACGGTTGAGATAGGGGGGTAACCAATTCAGAACCGCAGGTGAAGATCCTGGCCGGATTTGACGGCGAGGCCGGGCGATTTTGGGTGATTCCCAGCCGTGCATTGGCGCAATTCGCAACCGTTAGGTGCGTGTTAGGGGGATTTCTAAAGCTCGTTAGGTGGATTGACGATGGGCCTTACGGCCTGCCAGCACAGCAGTCGGTTTGGCGGCTGGGGTCGTGGTGCCCTGGGCAGGACCGCTGGAACCGGCGATAGCGCGCCGGATGGAGGATTCAGGGGCATTATCGCGCAGGAGGGCGGTATGGCCGTCCGGCTCGACGCCCAGTTGCTTCCATATTTGCTGCAGGTCTACGTTTACGGGCCGGTCTTTCATTTGATTATATTGATCGATGAGAACGGTCGTGCCGGTGGCCTGGTCGCCTATTTTCAGCGCCCGGGCAAGATCCCAGTCCTCGTTAATACTGCCGCCAGCGTCGAGGATGCCTTTCAAGGCGTCCTGCAAACCCTTTTTGTTGTGGGTCTGGCGGCGAATCTCGATGTCTGCTACGAAACAGAACAGCGCGCCTCCCCAATAGGTGCGGCCCCAGGTGTGTGTGTGATCAAGGCCTTCATCACCTGCTTGCGGCTCGCCCTTGGGCATGTCGCGGATGAGGTCGGACCACATCTGCTGTTCCTTCATATTGTCTACCCGGATGCGGGCGATGGGCTCGACATAGGTTGATATGCCTTCTTCGATCCAGTGATGCTCCTCGGCTACCGAGGGGAAAGCCAGATGGATCATTTCATGGGTCATCATCCAATCGTCCATCAGTTCGGCGCGGGTCGTGTCGCTGCCAAGACCGATCTTGATGAAACCACCGTGCCTGCCAAAGGTCATGCCGTGACGAACGCCGTGTCCTGAAAAAGAGGTGATGCGAAGAGTGAGATGTTCCACGGGAAAGTGGCCGTAGTAGCCGGAAACGGCTTCAGCAGCCACTTTAACCCAGGCAATGATGTCGGGTTGAGGGACGTTGTTCTTCCCTTCTGCGACGGTGATGTCAATGTGGGAGCCGCTGACGATAAGGGTTGAGGTCATTTCGGCGGCGCGTGGGCCGGAGGAACAGCCTATTACGACAAAGGATAAAACGACAAAGAGGAGCGAACGGCTGAAGAGTATGGGTGGAAACATGAGAACCCCAGAAGGAAGTTGCCGGCGAAATTCAGTTACCAAGCCAGGGGAGGCTGTTTTTCTCCGGGCAGGGAGGGAAACCAGCGATCGAGCAAGTAGTCCACAGCGAATTTCCCGGGGCCGAAAAGTAATACGATGAGGCTGGCGACCAGAAAGGTGTACGGAGCAGCGGCGTAAAATTTGTCGGGATCGGAAAAGATGGAAAAGAGGGCTTCGCGGTCGGCGGTGATGTAGGCAACGATCAGGTTGATGGTGAGTGCCAGCGACGTGAGCCGCGAGAGTAACCCGATGGCGAGAAAGATGCCGCCGAAAAATTCCAGACAAGAGATGGCTACGGCGGTCTGCGCGGGCATCGGCAAATTCAGGCTGGCGAAGAATTCGGTTACTTTATCGAGATGATGAAGCTTGCCCCAGCCGCTTTGGATCAGCTGAACACCCCAAAAAACGCGGACGAATAACAGGAAGGGTGATTGCCCGAAAGATAGGTAATAGAAAAAACTTTTGTAAAGCTTTTTGAGTCGCAGCAGAAAATCCATCGCCTTCAGTCGCGCTTTCTTTTCGAGGAGCGATTTTTGGGGCGAGGGGCCGTAGGCCTAGGCTCGGGCAGGCAGAACCAGCCGAGAGCAGCCCAATTGTGAAACCACTGTTGAACGAGGCCGGGTAATTCGTCGCCAGGAATGGTGGTGTTGCGAAAGGCTTGTTCGGCCGCTTTTTGCAGGGTTTTACCTTGCTTGAGCGCATCGAGGAGAGCGAACTCTTCGTGTTCGAGGCGCCGGAAATAGACGCTATTGTCAATGCGGTGCACAGCGAGGGCGATGGCCGCGGGCTTTAACTTTGCTACAGCCTGAACGCGCTTGTGTTTACGGCGTTCATGAAACGCGTTGCTGGCGAAGTCGGTGTCTTCTTCAGTTTTTTTCACGTCGAGAAGGAGATCGTCGACGGGATAACGAAGACTGAGCAACTGTATATAGGGCTGCAACCGTAAGCGGAGATTGGGCCCGGCACCGGCCTGCAAATCTTCGGCACGGAGCGGCGGCTCGGCTTTACCGTCGAAGGCCTCGATCTCGGCCCACTCCAGCTTTACGATGTCGAGAGCCAAAGCCTGCTTCTTCCCTGCCCAATTGGGGTGCGCGTGCAGCCAGGATTCCAGCTCGCTGCCGAGATTACGAAGGGTGAAGGATCGCGACGGGCAATCGGTGATGTAGGCCTTGCACATCGCTTCGAAGCGGGCGCTGCCAAGGACCGCTCGCAGGCCGGAAAAATCTTCCACCATGCTGGACAGCAGCCGGAACCAGTACTGGCGATTATAAATCTCGAGTCGCTCAAAGGAAGTCAAACGGTCGTTGGGCTTGATGAAGCGTGCGGCGTAGGCGCGCATGGACTGGCCGTCAGGTGCGGTTCTTTGCATACGCTCGGTAAAGGTGAGCGGCTGCATGACCGCGCGCGCCATGGTGCGCTGGAGTTCGAGGAGCTTCATACGGCTTTGGCGAGCACGGTGGCGGACAGGAAACGGTTGGCCTTGAGGGCTTCGTCATGCACTTCCTTGAACGAAGGGATGCTGTCGTCCCATTCAAGAAGAGTGGCGGTGTGGCCTACGCGTTGAATAGCGCGCTCGTAAAGTTTCCAGACGGGATCAATCACCGGATGGTCGTGCGTGTCGAGAATGTATTTGCGATATTTGGAATGGCCGGCGATATGGATTTGCGCGACGCGCTCGGCAGGCACGCTGTTCACGTAGTCCATGGGGTTGAAGTTGTGATTCTGTGAGGAGACGTAAATATTGTTCACGTCCAGAAGAATGCCGCAGTCAGCACGCTCCACAACTTCATTGAGAAATTGCCACTCGGTCATTTCGGAGACGTGATATTCGGCGTAGCTGCTGACGTTTTCGACGGCGATGGGAACCTCGAGGTAGTCACGAACTTCACGAACTTTTTGCGCGGTGAGCTTAGCGGCTTCGAAAGTGTAGGGCATGGGTAGCAGGTCGTGGGTGTAGCGGCCGTCGACGCTGCCCCAGCAGAGATGATCGGAGAGCCACGGAGTCTTGGTGCGCTTGACGAGATCCTTGAGTTTGCGCAAGTGTTCGCGGTTGGGTTTTTCTGCGGAACCAAAATACATCGAGACGCCGTGCTGCACGACTTTGTATTGCTCGAGTATCTGATCGAGGATCTGCAGGGGGCGTCCGCCATCGATCATGAAGTTCTCAGAGATGATTTCGAACCAATCGACGACCGGCTTGCGCTCCAGGATGTGCTGGTAGTGCGGCGCGCGCAGGCCGATGCCGATGCCATATTCGGTGAAACTGTTGAAGCGGTTGGTACCCATGCCAGCTCCCGTTGCTAAAGCCAGTCACCTTGGTAGATGGCTGAGATGCATAAAGGTTTCCGTGAGACTTAACGTCAAGGAAAACAAAAGCGGATAAAGGGCCGGAGAAAGTCCGGCCCTCTATCGCACGGAAAAGTATCGTTCCAGGGTGAAACTACTCGGGCATCTTGGAGCCGTCTGTTGCGCAACCGCCCTTGCCCTTGCAAGAGTTCTTGCCTTTGCAGCCATTGTCGCTGGACTTGCAACCGCCCTTACCCTTGCAGGAGTTTTGGCCTTTACAAGCGTGCTTTTCTTTCACCTTTTTGTCGGAAGTAGCCGGCTTGTCGGTGTCCTGAGCGGCCACAGAGGTCTTCACCCCAGGCAGCAGGTTGGACGCCTTGATGCTGGCACTGGTGCCCGCGAGCAAGCCCGCGACAGCCGCGCCGGTGATG
>Ga0182024_10016083_pt1 | contig 14239 bp, 26 predicted proteins | sample P32metaG_FD_120480 | JGI IMG/M metagenome (GOLD analysis project Ga0182024, IMG submission 120480) | Permafrost microbial communities from Stordalen Mire, Sweden - P3-2 metaG (Illumina Assembly) | ecosystem: Environmental > Terrestrial > Soil > Wetlands > Permafrost | place: Sweden: Stordalen... | reverse complement strand
CGAAAAGGCCTATTCCAAGCTGAAAGCCTTCCTGCGCAAAATCGCCGAGCGTAGCGTCGCCGGCTTAATGCGCGCCCTCGAAGCCTGCGCCGACATCTTCAAACCCGCAGAATGTGAAAACTATTTCAAGGCCTGCGGATATGATACAGATTGATCGGAGACCGCTCTAGTCCGGCGGCTTCCGGTCAAGGCGCGCTTACCTGGCATGCTCTCCCGTTTGCCAAATTTGTCACGGCGGCTTCACGCCTGTTGCCAAATCCGTTACCAATGTAGCATTCAAGGATGGACTCAAAGCAAACCCGGACCGAAAGAATGGATGCCCAAGTCGAACGCCCGACCTGAAAATTCGGCGATAATTTTTGGAAAAGGCCGGTTTAGCTCAGTTGGTAGAGCAACTGATTTGTAATCAGTAGGTCGCGGGTTCGACTCCTGCAACCGGCACCAAATAAATCAATGAGTTAAGGTTTATTAGGAAATCTTGCCTTAATTCGTATCCCTGCTATATCCCCAGACAAAGACATTTTATAAAAATTAAATTGGCGGCCTGACATGTGATGCTGACGATTGTCAGGATAAAGCTCGCTTATTATTATTTTGCTCTTCCCATGTAGCCCAACGACAATTCCCCGGTTCATAATTGCCATAAGGATCAGGATAACGATCTAGAGTCATGCCCTCAGGGCGCAACCCTATATCAGCAAGAAAATCCTCAAAGGAATTTAACCAACGTTCACACACCAAAATTCCCAAGCCGCCATACCTACCCCACGCTTCGCGATTAGGATTTGTACAACGCTGCTTCATACTTACCCAAGACAAATAGGTTGGAGAAAACGGATGTGTATGCCCATGTTTGTATGAAATACATCCACATGAAGTTTGACCGGATCGAAGGTTAGTACTGACAACAATCAACTCCTTGCCGCAATCACAACCACAATGCCATCGTTTTTTCCGTGCCTATCCGGTTAAGACATACACCTACTATATGTAGATTTACCTTCTCAAAACTGGAGATTTTGTCCCAATGAACGCCGATACAATCCCTTCAAAAGGTCAAAGCCCGAGTTCAGAAGATACGGACCGAGCACGTCAGTATCGGTCGATAGCAGGAAGAGAATGCGATTTTGAGAAAAAACTCAAGGATTTGCCGTTAGAGCTTGCCATCCAATGGATATGTAATCACGCAGAGCATTGCGGGGAGCCCGTGCCTCCGTGGCCTCATTGTGGGGAGTGCTAGTGGCCTATGCCTTCGGCGCTTGCGGAGCTGTCTCCCAGTGAGGTTTATTTGCTTCTGCTTCAAGCTTCGGGAAAACCTTTTGGACTTCTTCCAAAATCTGCTTAAGGTTGAATTCTTGACCCCAAAATACCATGTCGCCGGTTGTTGGATCAAAATGTCTAAATTTATCCATCTCTGCGGGTCCGGCAATCGTATTCTTAGGACCAATTATTAGATCGATATGGTTGTGAGCTATGGACTCTTTCCACCATTTATCAAGTCGTTCATCGAAATGTTCGAAATTGTTTCGCATCGTAACCTTGCGGAGGGGTGACGTATCGTCAACGCCTATGCTATCTCGTAACTGCTTGCGCTCATCGGAATGACTTCCAGCTTGGCCCCATAGTGCCTTGGAGATATTAGCTCCTGAGTTAAGAAAATTTTGAAGTGCGTAAAACGTATTTTCGACGTTATGCTCTCTTAGATTGCGCTCAATTTCTTGGGCGGAAAATATGAGAAATTTGCATTGCAGCGCGATCTGACGTTGAAATACGCGCAATAGCATTAGTTCCATTTTAGATACCCCTTTGGTTTGTGCCTCTTAAGGTAAGGAAATGCGAGGCGGGAGGGGGAAAAATAAAATCTACATATAGTAGGTGTATGTCTTAACCGGATAGGCACGGTTTTTTCTTCCACCGAGAAGATTGCTTAGAGCAAAAAACGAGTAAATGACCAAACCTTTGTCCGGCAAGATTTAAAGTCATTTTTCTCACTTTTAAAATAAAGAAAGCTGCTCCGGTTAGCACCCCGTGAGCAGCCTTCTTTGGATGATTGCGCCGGGTTCTCAATATCGACGCACCTCAATATAGTGCGAACTACACCCAAGAATCAATGGGTCAGATCATTATTTTCCCGGTTATTTGGGAAAGCAACATTGCAATTTCACGCTGAGTTCCGTCTCTGACTATCTTAGTCATAGGCACGTTATTAATCTCCGCTATAAGACGAAGCTGTTCATGCAGATGTAACGGAAAACTGATCAACGCCCTCTGCACTGGATCGTGTTCTCTTGGAGGACGGCCAGGCAAACGCTTCATCATTACTATTTCCTAAAGGAGAGTAAGGCGCGTTCACCGGAGTCAAAGACGTAGAAGATGCCAATGAACGCGCTACATGTCGAGCATTGCTCTACAAATACCTTCTCCCGTTTCCGGGAATTTAAAGAGCGCTTCCCGACACGTCATTGTCACGGTGGGTTGGACACAAGGATAAGTGTATCCCCGCGACAATTCTTAATTAACCAGAATATTGAGGTTCAGAAACTCGGGTCTTCTTACAAATGTATAGGCCGTCAGGCAGGCCGTCTTTGAGGGCTTCGCCATCAGCGAGTGTGAAAATCGGCCGGGAAGGCTTCCGATTCTGGAAAACATCCAACAGATCGCCTCTCGCTCTGTGGCAGGCTTCCCTCTCAGCGTGTTCCTGACTGATACAAGTATCCGACGGAAAATTGCCGATTCGGCCGTCCGTAATGGACCAGATTTCCCAGGTAGTAGTTTTGACGGTCACTGTACTCTCCCATAAGCAAGAGCAGCAAAGGCTCTTCCTGCTTCTGCTAACCCAGCAACCGTCTTCTGCTTCTCCGGCGTCGGCGTTTGGAGAACAGGAGTTCCCGTAAGTTTTTGATACTGAGCTAACTCGGCAGGAGTTGGTTCCTTTTTATTGAAGAGAACCTTGGCCGTAAGTACGCCCATTTCTTCGAGGGTCATCATAGAATCCCTTCCATATTTCCAAAGTATTATGATAATCAGAACAAGACCAGATTGCGGCTTACGCCTCCCCCAAAGGACTGCTCTCCCTCCTACACTCGATCGTCAATCCTGCCGTATGAAGGTCCGCGGTGATCCGGTGGGCCAATGCTCGGATGTCCCTGTCACATGGGGCAGGGCGAAAATGCATGTCCTTCACAGCCCCCCCTATTACGTCGAAAATTCGCATCTTCTCAGCGGTATCACCACGTCGAAGGGCGATCATTTGGTCTTCGTCTTGCATTGCTATTTCCTTGCCCACTGGCGGACGCTGGACGGCTGTTCGGAGGGTTCTTGGGGTGGTTGTACACTGGACGGTTGTTGGGGTTCGGCGGCCATTTATACCATCTCGTAAAAGCAATATAGAGCTTCTTCGAATGTTCGAAATCCATATAGCGATATACCGCCGACACCCATGACTAACCACAGGCCCGAAGAAAGCGATCGGATAATTCCTAAGGGGGTAGTATTACACATGAAGAAAGTATTACCATAAGATTTAGAACTAGACAACTAAGAATTGAGTTTCTGGAAGTCTGCCATAGTACGTTGTTGATGTTCTGACCTCGTACCCTTCTCAGAACGAGACCTCATATTCAGCCAAGGCTTACAACTCGCTTTTGCTGCCATTGAATAGACCAACCCGTCCAAACAATCGTTCCTGGAACCGCTTTTAATCAGCCGGAATGCCATCACGGTTTGGCCTTTGATCTGAGTTAAGAACCGACCCTCAGATACTAGTTGTTCTAATGCATTGTCTGTAAGACCATTGCTAATCCGATAACATAAGACATTGCGACAAGCCGTCGGTGTATGAGTTGGTTGCCCTTCCAGATCGATGAAAGGTAGAGCGGCAAGACCTGCTAACGCATTCGTCTTTAAGCCGTCCACGCCAACTAAAAAAAGCTTATTCTGACCTTTGACTGTTTGAGCTTCTTGCCAATCAGGCCTCCTGCCAGCCACAGCCTTTATTGCATACCGTCTCAAATGATATCTCTGGCGGCAATACGAATATACGGCTTGAGTTCGATTTTCGACACCAGAACCAGTTCCGCCGGAATCGATACATGTCACTTCCGCCTTCAGGAAATAGCCTTTTGGGTGTCTGTATTCCTTCGCTAAGACATTATCGAGCTGCTTCCAAATGGGGGAATTCTCTTGGGTCATGCCGAAAAGTGTTTGATGACCTAAGATGAAGACCGTACCATCTAGCGCGTGCCCGGTATAAATCAACTCCAGGCGATTCATTTGGGTGTCAATGCCGAGCGTGATCAGTAACACTTCCGCTGGCAGATTTTCCAAGGAGAAATCCTCGCACTTCTGCCGAAGGAAACTCTGATCGACACTATCAATAGCAAGTTTGTATGGCAGGCCGAGAACCGTGTTATGAAAGACCTGCATCAAACTTGGACCGGCTCGCTTCGCTCGTTCGAATTCGGCCCCTAACAATCCCCAAGATGCATTAGCAAAGAGCGATACTAATGCGTTTAACCTGAATCCTGCATGTCCATGAACATCCGGCCGTGTGATCCTCCACCGTCCTGCGGAGACCATACTTTCCTTTTCGCTCTCATCTATATCACAATGACAATGAGGGCATACTGCATGAGCTGCTAGAGTATTGTCCGGCGGATAATAGATATGATCCCAAACCAGTTCAAAGAACTCTTGGCAATGAGGGCAAGGGATTTCGAAGATCCTTTGATCTGATTCTTGATACCGTCGCTCCACAACACTGGCACCTTCGAAAGTCGGGCTGCTCCCGCAAACAACTTTCCTATCATAGTGCGCAAATGTTCGCTTGATTCCTAACTCGAGACAGTCACCTTCCCCTCCGATCGGAAATGCATCGATCTCATCAGCGAGAAGCACCTTCAGATCAATGGCTCGTAAGTTCTTCGGACTGCCAGCCGAGAGGATACGAAGGGAACCGGCTCCAGGGAATAATTTCATCGTCAAGGTCGAAGTATCAGGATCCGAAGCACGTGCTGGACCGGGCCGAGAATGATGAAGGAGATTTCGAAGAGCTGGGGATTCTTCGAACAATGGGGAAATTTCGAAGATAGAAGTCTTCCGTGCGTCATCCAAACTCGGTAAGAGCAAAGCTACACTGCATGGCTTATTAGCCGCGTAATGCCCCAAGACACACATTACGCAACGGGTGAAGCCAACCCTGCTCGCCTTCATAACGGAAACGAAAGGTATCTCGGAATCCGCCATAACGGAAAGTATTTCCCGCTGGTATGACCATAAACGAAGGGGTCCAGCTACTGGAGAATTGCGTTCAGACAGGAAGATATGTTTCTCGCTCCAGTCACATATAGACAAACGCTCTGGTGGAGCCCAAGCGTCTAAGTATGCCTGTTGGATTGATTGAAGGGATTCTGGAACTGCATACACTCTTAGAAGCCCATCTGCTTGAGCCTATAGTTGTCGTCAAATGCACGCTGCTCCTGTCCCCAATCGTCACTGTACGGATCACGAATATGGTTATTGTTCCTGTCGGCAATCCTCCCGAAGCCACTGCCTGTCATGCCGCCATGATCTCTGACAGCCTTCAATGACGGCGGTTCCTTGCCGAAAACATGCTCGATAGCACAGGCGTAGATTCCGTCTGCAATTTCATTCTCTATGTCTTGGCCGGGGGCAAGATAATACACGTGCTCGAGACCCAACTTCCTCGCCTGTTCATAAGCGAAATCGCGGACATCTGGCCGATCAATCTGGGCTTGGTTCCAATACAGAGCACGATCTAAGAAGCCGTTACGAATGACTCTGACAGCGAAGATTGTGCCTTTCACTGTCATTCCTTGAGGACCTGAACCGTTTCCATCACTAAACTCCTCCATTAAAACCATTTACCGACCTAAAAGATAACCACGGGCCTGCGCTCGAGCAACTACCTTGCCACCCGCTGCAAAGAGCCTCCTCCCTCCGGGAAAAGTTCATGAAATCCGGTGATTGCTGATTCCGATCGTATCCACTTGGCATCTGCTGCGCGGACTGCCGAGCCTGTTCTATCCGTTCCCAAGGGATATGTTTGGCAGAATTCTGAGCGTCTAGAGCGCGTCTATTCTGCTCCCGCCAGTTAGGGTTATAGCCCGCCTTGATTTCCCAGTAGTAATTGTGCAATGGGGGCGTACGAGGGACTTCTGGACTCTCGACAGCCACATCGGCGGGAATTGGGGGCTCGTGCTTCAATACCAAGATGCAATCCGGACCTTCATCAATAAGACAATCGACCGGGATTATGTCGAGGTTCCACTCGGCCGCCCGTTTGAGAGTGTATGGCCTCAATTCGGAAAGTGTAAGATGTTCACCGAGTAGATGAAGACTATTATCTTGCCGACGATAAACTGCGTACAAGAGCTCTTCTGTCATATGCCATTCGCCTTACAAAAAGCCAGCCATTCTGGAGTTTCATGGGGATTCGGTTCATCTGGAACAATAACTATCTCCTCCACAACATTCTCATCAAGATCATTGAAATCAACATTCTCATTTAAATTCTGAAGTGAACCAATGAAATCCGCACGCTGGCGGGAGAAATTCATTAGCGCTTCATCCGCCAGTTGCCATCTGTCGTTCCTGCTGGGCAGATAACTTCAATGCGTTCCTGAACCGGGAGGGGAAGGACAGTATCAACGCCTTTGCAGCGAGGACGTTCTGCTGGTCACGTTCACGAACAACCGAATCCTGATGCATATGTCCAAATTTGACATCGTACTCAGCTTCGATCTTCCGTGCTTGCGCAGCTAATAAGCGAGCCCGCTGGTCCGCACGCTCTTTCTGGACGGGCTCATCGATATTACGAGATTCAATATTCTCCTTGATCCAATTCTTTGATGTATCTGGATCCCCAATGAATCCCTGATCATCGACCGGAAGGCCGAGAGCGACATATTGAGATACTCTCTGCTGACTAACACCAATCATCCGAGCGAATGCAGATTGGGAAAAGATCATTTGTGATCGTTTGCGCACAAATGTTTCAATGCTGGGCATATCCATGAAGAGAATAGGCCACAAGTACGTTACAAGTAAGCCAACAAGTACAAGGAATGCTGGGAAGTGAGATAAATCTCTATGAGGCTTGGTGCCGCCGCACGTCGGGCAAAAAGGGGTGGTCTCAGGACCCATGGCAACGCTTATGCTCCGTCCTGGCTCGATCTGGTCTTGGAGAGTTCTTGTCAAGATCACGATCGCCCCACGAACCGTTCTCAACAGAAATGTTTGATTAGTTGGGGAGAGAGCGTGCGAAAAATAGACAGTGCCGCATCAGACACCTAAAATTAACTATGACCTGGCGATTCGCCAGAGAGACTGACCGTAAAGGAATTAAGAATGACGAATGATAGTAACCCTATAAAGCGTATCGGGGCATTTCTCCGTAAACGGGCTTCGCGAAGATCACCTCCGGTAACGCCCGAAATGGTTGCACAAATGAAGATGATGTATTTCGAACAAGGAATGGCCCAACATGAGATAGCGGCGCATTTTCATGTGAACCAAGGAAGGGTAAGCACAGCTATCAACAACTAAGAACAAAGAAACTAGCAACCTCCATGGCATCTACCCATGGAGGTTGTCCTGGCGGCCATGGGGAACCAGCCGATGCATTCTACATGAACCCGCTTTAATTGGCTTGTACAGCCTGCTCTGGCGGTCCATCTTCTTGATCGTCGTCTTCATCTTCCGGGGATTCATCGACATCGAAAGAAAGTTCGGGCTGCTGGTGATTGAGCCATTGTAACCAGGTCAGGATATTGAGCATGCCTGGCGTCTACTCCGGTCCAGACACCCCAGAACCCCCCATCAGCGGCATCCCCAGCCCCGGCAAACTTACTGCATCCTTGAAGAACCACCATCGGCAATTCACTATGCACGAGCGGCTTGTTCTGTAGAACAATCTGTCCGGTCTTACGCTTAGCAACAGGTGTAAGATTTAATAGGGCTTCAGACATCTTAATGACAATCCGTGAACATTTCCTGTGCATTTGCCTTAATGATGTTTATGCGATCGGCAAGGATTAACTCGCAGGATGTAGACACACCTTGCCATAGATCGGTTTCATCGCCTACTTTCTCATTGGTATATGGCCCTGTAAGGACTGAGCCAAGAAGCTTCACATCTTTGGCTCGATAACAATAGCCGACGTGCTCGCAATAGGTTCCTTCATCCGGTCGATATTGCGTAATAGCCGTAAGCAACTCGCCTTTCTTCATGATCGAGTCAGGATCCTCTTTGGCAGCGACATCTCTGATTACGACGCCCTCAGCATATCGGATGAACTTCATGTGACACTTGCCATGTGCCCACCAATAGTTGGAGTCATGTTCCAAGGCAGCCGTTGGTCAACTCAGTTTGTGATTTAACCATCCAAGGGTATTTGGTCGTAATCTCATTAGCATAAGTATATGAAGAGAGCATCAATGCCGCTAACATGGCTGTAATAAATTTCATAGCAACCTCCTACTCAAGGATGGGGGTCAATCCCTTTCATATCACATGCAATAAAATTGGAACAAAGCCGCAAGAGCCATGAATGCGGCTGCTGCTGCATTCAACCATGATTGCAGTCTTAATCGGCGCAAGACCGCATCCAATTCAGGACTAGGGCGACCGCCTCCGACCCCCGCCTGGATCCATACAGTTCGTGGAAACGGGACGCACGCAGCCGCTAGCCAAATGGCCGCCGAAAGTAATGTGCAGATGAAAGCCCACGTCAATTTGTTTCTCCTAAGGCTCGCTGGCGGCCTTCCCTGACGGCCTACTTGTCCGAATCTTTTTCCAATAGAGCCTGGGATTCATCTGCGCATAGAAATGAAGCACGTGCTCCAGACATTGGCCTGTGTCATATTCCAAGCCGAAGGCGGCATTCTGGAACGCTACATGGAGATTGAGCTTATCATGGAAACGCGCTTCTCGTTGTCGTTCCGTCTCTCTCGTTCCGTCTCTCTCGTTCCGTCTCTCTCATTCCCGGAGCCTATCTAGAGCGGCTTGCTGAACATCGGAAAGCGCCTTTAGCTTCCGTCGTTTGTCTAACTCAGAGTCGTCCTCTGCTAGTTGCATATAACGGTAATGATGAGGTTTCGCAGCTCATCAATTGACTGTCCCATGCTCATGAAGCAGTACCTAATTGATTTTCGGAAAGTGACGATTAAGGGTTCCGGAAGAACCAGCCGTTTGAACGTAATCAGCCATGAAGATCATAAATTCATCAAAATCATCGATGTCCAGGATCTTCACTGAGAGGTCAAATAAGAAAACCTTATGTTCTCTAGGAAAATCTTTGGACCGCTCCAGGATTGTCCCTGATCCACTCGTTAACACGAAGCCCATTATCCGGCTTTGGAGGCTTCGGTTCCGGCTGCTTGGTACTCTGTACAGGCTGGCCATCGGGGCCTAAGATACTACTCACCATTTAGATGAAGCCCTCCATAACACTTAACGAAGTTTCGAAGATAATGCTGCGCAACCGTGCTGCGCAACCGCGTCTTGAGCCGCCTCCATGCCATTAATTCAAGATCATCTTCATCTGAAGCTCCTATCAAAGCGAAACCTCCTGCATACCTGATGCTGTATCACGTCTTACGGTCTCTTCTGTAGTAGGCTTCTTATATTGGTTTTCTTCATCTCTCTGTTTGTACTTCTTGAAGAAAGCATCTAGTAGCTCGAACTGCTTAGATGAAATGGTACGGCCTGGATATGTATCTAGGAGGTTCTGGGAGAATGTAATTCGTTCGAATTCGGATGCATCGGAACGCCCAGCAATGAACTCAGCCATTGGTTTCCACTGGTCAACAAGTACCCTATCTTGACGCTTCAATGAAGTTGGCGGTGCGCCGGTGAATGGTTCTACGATAGATGAAATAGCTGGCGCGGCGCCCCTGAGAACTAGATCAATATGGCTGTCCAAACGGATCATAAAATGAATGCCAAAGGTATATTTCTGGAATTCATAGTCCCGCCATCGGCTCTTGCCTGTGGCGGGATTGAGAGCGATTTGGTACTGGATGAAATCCATATAAATCTGATCAGCTGGCGCAACGCCACGAACCCTGATCAGCTGGCGCAAGGCAGGTTCCATCTCCAAGATGAAGCTGTCAGATTTTGGACATTCCTTCATTATTTCAAGGTGAGGTGGAATGAGGATTATGATTCCGAATTTTCGGTATGCCATTTTTTGAGAACCCTGTAGAAAGCGGCGCAGCGCCGATTAAAAAACCCCCTAAGAACCCCCAAGTAAGAAAAGTAAGTATTTTATTTACCTAGAACGATAAGATCCAAGATTCAAACAAGGTAGTAAAGGAAGTAAGGAAGATTTTATTTAGTAGAGTCAGACCCAACCACTATTCTCATTTACCCTTCCTACCTTAAAGAAAAAGAAAGTTTTACTTCTTCTTGGTGGCCGAAAAGCAAGCATAGTACCTCCATTTTTAAAGCAAGGGATTTCATCTCGGCTAAAGCAATGAAGCTTTAGCCGGTCGCTTAAAACGTTCTGAAGCTATGCATCGCTTCAGAATAGCTCGAAATTCACACGCAAAAGATAGCGAGCGGATCTCGAGTTGCAGGCTCAATAGTTGGGAGAGGGTAGTTGCTTGCCCGACCAGGTCCGAGGAGGACTTACCGGCTGTGATAGAAGGCGGCACTTAAAATGCTTTATGCCGTCGCTTCGACCACATAATCATTTTAGGTTTCAGGGTCAACCCCGAAACTGATATTTTTTAATTACGCTAAAATCGCAACTTCTTTTTCAAGAGCACGCCTGATAATTAGCGACATAGACACATCATCCCGTGCAGCCAAAGCTCGCAATTGCAAATCCAAGCCTACCGGGATCTTGGTCGAAACCAAAGCCTTATTAGAGATAGGCGCAGAACCCCATGGCCGCCGACCAGGACCAGCACAAGAATATCCAAGATTCGGATTTAATTCAGTTGTAGACATAGAATTTATTTCGCCATATTTGCTCAATTGATGAACCAATATAGCACAACATTTATAGGATCAATATAAAATATAAAACTATTTTCGCGAAAAAGAGAGCCGATCAACGGGACGAGCAAGTCTTTGTGTATGACCAGTTGCGCGGCCAGAAGGTTTCCCCGGCGGGGTTACTTCTTTCGACTTGAGCCAATCAAGGACTGACTCCCGACGATAGAGAATAGTCTTGCCGAACGGAATGAAAGGAGGGCCGATCTGCTTTTTCCGCCAACGCACAAGCGTGGCTTTATTCAGCCCAAATTCTTGAGCCAACTCAGTTTCAGATAGAAAGCCTTCAAGATGAATTTGCATATGCTGATTTCCAACAAAAAGAGTTGTTGGAAATCACGCCGTGGCTATCTCCACGGCTGCCGGTCGCACTTATCGCAATGAAGCGGCTTTCCTGGCGACTTCGGGACGTGCATTTTAACGATTTTCACGCACTTTCGTCAACACATCCGCGCTCACTTCCGAGGCAAACGGTTGCCTGCATCTTCGATGACCTTCCCAGCCTTAGCCGTGGCCTCCCGGAGGGTATCGGGATACAAATGGGCATACCTGGCCGTTGTCTTCGGCTGCGTGTGCCCCAAGAGCTTCCCAATCACATGCAAAGGCACGTCGGCATTAATCAGAACCGACGCAAAATTGTGCCGACAATCATAAAGCCGCAAATTGCTAATCCCGGCTGCCTTGCAAATGGTCGCCCATGCCTTTTTGATCGTCGTGTAGGGCAATCCGGTTTCAGGATTCGGAAAGACATACTCTGACGTTGCCCCTTCACGGACCAACCATAGGAGAGCCTTAGCCGGTTCGCTTAAATGAACATGATGCAGTTTTTCCTGCTTCGTGAAAGCTGCTCGTTTTGTCCATGTTTTGCCGTCCAGATCGAATTGAACCCACTTCGCCTTGAATACTTCTGAATTTCTTGCACCCGTAAGCAAGAGCAATCTTATAATATTACTGACCTGCTGGTTTTGATAATCCGCCAACGCATCAACAAGGGCAACCAACTCTGGCTTAGTTAAGAACCGCTCACGACCTTCTTCAGGATTCCTTTGGATCGACTTACAAGGATTGTCTTGACGCCACTTCCATAGGATTGAGAGCGAAAACATTTTGGAAAGTAATGAAAGAAGCCTATTCGCCCGATACGGTGCCCCCTTAGACATCTGCCCATGCAACCGGTCGATATCAGCATATTGAATGGCCGCGACCTTCAGAGAGCCCAAGTTCGGCAGTATTTCATTTTTTATGAGGGCTCTATTATCCTTCGCTGTCGATGGGCGGAGCTTTGGCATATGGTCCGTTATGAATCGTTCAGCCAATTCCCGCATGTCCGGGGCGTCACGATCCGCTTGCCGGACCGCTTGAGGGTCTTCCCCACTGTCCACCGCCCGCTTGATTTCAATCGCCCTGGCACGGGCTGCGGGGACCGTCCAAGTGTCAACGGCCCCTATTGTATCTGTTCGCTGGATCCCGCCTTTAGTACGATATCGCAAAACAAATGAGCGATAACCCGCCGCCGTGACCCTCACGCCGAACCCAACGAGCTTGTCGTCATAATGGATTTTTAAACCTTTGACCGGCACCGGGAGCGCTCGAATTGATTTATCCGTGAAATTCGATACCATTTGCATATCCCCGCCATATCCACAAACGAATATGACGCGGAACTACAACCAATGTTCACGAATGTAAATGAAAATTAGAGTAAGTTGTTGATTTCCCTGTGGCACTGGCGATGGGATTTCGAATATCCTGTGGAATCAACAGACTGGAAATTGACCGGAAAATGATTTGTAATCAGTAGGTCGCGGGTTCGACTCCTGCAACCGGCACCAATGAAATCAATAACTTAGAATTAGATCACTCAGCGGACAGGTGAGCTCAGCAACCACATAGCAACCACCGGACGGAGTAATCGAAGGCAAATCTTTCCTCGCCAGGGGGCAGCGTAACTGCGCTGGCTTGAAAATCGGAATTGCAAGCGCATCTTCGCAAGGAATACCGCGGCGTCTAAGGCCTCAGTCTCTCCCTTCAGGCGCCAAGCGTTTCGCCATCAATCTTTAATGCCTTGATCTTAGCGGTCCGTCAAGCCGGAAGCGAAACTTGGGGTTGATAGGCGAGACCATGTAGCCGCGTTCGAGATCGCCGATCATTACCGCCACCTCGCGACCCTTCTGTCTCCATTCCTGCCACTCGCGCGTCAATATCACCGGCTTTGTATTACGGCAGCCCTTGTATCGAGGAACTGGCACGGCCGAAATCCGCCGAAACCCGCAATCTCAGCTTCGACAAGGCCGTCATCCGGCGGATTTCGGTAAGCTTCTGTTTAGCTCCTGGCTTGATCATCCCGCTATGGATCATGACAAATGGTCCGCTGCGGAGGATCGAGGCATGAACGACGAGAGCCCTGCCAGGACGCTCACGCCAATGGAAGCGGCGGCCGTCAGCAAGGTAGGTGAGGAGCCAGGGCACGCAGTTGCATGGTCAGCCGGACAACCGACAGCAAGTGCGAACAGCACACCAGCTCCCATCGAGATACAGGGGCACCCTGACCCCGCCGTGATCGACACCCAAGCAAATCTGACTTGGACCAAGGGACCAGGATCCAAATCCTTCGGGATCGATCAGACCGGCATTGCCATAGTGGAACCAGCACCAAGGCGGGTTTGGGAGATCAGGCCCCCCAATCGCGACGAAGCCATCGTTCCGATCGTTCCCCGTGATGGCGGCGGCCACCGCGTCTGGCTCCTCACAGGCGTTCTGCTGGGGGCGCTTGCCTTGGGGTGGATTGGCGGATCCAACTTTTATCGTTTTTTCGACCTTAACCGACCCGAGCTGACCGGTAAGGCAGCCCTCGACGCGGTCGTCGAGCGGATCATCCACGCTGAATCGGATGGCGATCCGAATGCGAAGAATAAACGCTCAAGTGTGACCGGGACTGGTCAGTTTCTCGACGGAACATGGCTCGAGATGATCCGGATGCACCGGCCCGATCTCGTTGAGGGGCGCAGCGAAAAGGACATCCTAGACCTGCGGCGGGACCCAGAACTTGCCCGCGAAATCACGACGCGATTTGTTGAGCAGAACGCTGCGATGTTAAGTAATACCAACCGCCCTAAGTTTTGACCTGTGCCCATTCTCTCGTTCCAATTGAGACGATAACCTCGGATTTGGCCATGAGGGCGTTCCAGGCATCGCAACAGGCGTCGAGGATCGCCTCGT
>Ga0182024_10016082_pt1 | contig 14242 bp, 14 predicted proteins | sample P32metaG_FD_120480 | JGI IMG/M metagenome (GOLD analysis project Ga0182024, IMG submission 120480) | Permafrost microbial communities from Stordalen Mire, Sweden - P3-2 metaG (Illumina Assembly) | ecosystem: Environmental > Terrestrial > Soil > Wetlands > Permafrost | place: Sweden: Stordalen... | reverse complement strand
GTGAGGCCGACGCGCCGCGCCCCGCGTTCTACGCACTGTCTCCGGGCGGCTGGCGCGACCTGGTGACGATTCTGCACCTGCCCTATACCGCGTGGAATCTCAGCTTCGTGGCCATCGGCGCCGCGCTGGCGCCGACGTTTGTGCTGTGGCGGCTGGGCGCCGCGCTGGGTGCCTTCTTCCTTGCGCTCGGCGTTGCTTGCCACGCCCTTGACGAGCTGGCCGGACGGCCCCTGGGAACGCGGCTTTCGCGGAGGGTGCTGATAGGCCTGGCAGTGGCCGGGTTGGGCGGTGCGGTGGCGATCGGGATCGCGTGCGCGGTGATCGTGTCGGCGTGGCTGATCCCGCTCGTGGTGGGCGGCACCTTCCTCGCGCTCGCCTACAACCTGGAGCTGTTCGATGGGCGTTTTCACACCGACCTCTGGTTCGCCGTGGCATGGGGCGCCTTTCCCGCGTTCACCGGCTGGTTCGTGGAGGCGTTGCAGGTACGGGTCGAAGGCGTGCTCGTGGCGCTGGCTTGCTTCCTGATCAGCACCGCCCAGCGGCGACTGTCAACCCCCGCCAGAGAGCTGCGCCGGCGGACAGTCTCGGTGACGGGCCAGCAGATCTTGCGTGACGGCAGCGTGCGGGAGTTTGACGCGGCTGATGTGCTGGCCCCGCTGGAGGGAGCGCTGTCGGCGTTGTGGATGGCGATGGTGGTGCTCGCGGTGACGCTCGTCGTGACGCGGCTGTAAGCATGCGTGCAATTCACGGGTTTCGCGCGAACATCGCCTCGTTTCAGCGGATCGCTCAGCGGCAGGGTCGAGGCAACGCACCCTCAGCCGTGCGCTTCAACCGGAAGCTCGACGGTCAGGCGCGTCCCCGCACCCGGTGGGCTTTGAATGGAAAGCGTGCCGCCAAGCGCCTCGACCCGGTCTCTGAGCCCAACCAGGCCGGACCCGTTCGACGGGTCTGCCCCCCCGATGCCGTCGTCGCTGACCGAGACCCGGAGGATGGGCCCGGCTGTCTCGATCCCGACATGGACCGCCGAGGCGTTTGCGTGCTTCGCGGCATTCGTAAGCATCTCGGAGACGACGTAATAGGCCGCTACCTCGATCTGCGCGGGCAGCCGCTGCGCCAGCCCCACGTCAAGCTCGACCGGGACAGGTGATCGCCGCGCGAGCGCCGTCACGGCAGGACCGACGCCACGGTCGGAGAGGATGACCGGATGGATTCCGCGAGACATCTCCTGCAGCTCGCGCTGTGCACGAGCGAGCCCCTCGGCGACGTGCGACAGTTCGCCCTGGATCTGGTCGAGCCCGGGCGGCAGTGCCGCCTGTGTCGCCCGCAGCTCGAGCGCGAGCGAGACGAGCCGCTGCTGGGCGCCGTCGTGCAGATCGCGCTCGATCCGCCGCCTGCTCTCATCCGCGGCAGCAACGATCCGCGCGCGTGAGGCCGTCAGCTCAGCGCGGCTCTCGGCACTTGCGATAGCCGTCGCGACCAATTCGGTGAAGTCGAGCATCCGCTGCTCGGTGTCCGCGGGCAATGGCCCGCGCCGGGACGAAGCCACGACCGCCCCCCACAAGTGGCCGTTGACAGTAATCGGTGTTGCGACGCTCGAGCGGACCCCCAGCCTGGCGATGCGCCCTCTCAGGTCCGGAGAGGCCTGATGGTAGTCGTCGGCGCGTGCCGGTCGACCGGTGCGCCAGACCTCCGCCACGGCCGTCGGCGGCTCAACTTGCAGGCGCTCGCCCACGTCGAATTCGTCGGCGTAAACGGCGCCGGCAGCCAGGATCGTGAGCACACCGTCGGGGTCCAGACGAGCGACGAGCGCGCTGTCGACGTCTAGCAGGGAGGCCACCTCGTTCGCCACGGCCGAGAAGAGTTCAGCCGGCCGCACTCCGCGAGCGACCAGCGCCGCGAGCCGCCGGAGCGCCGCCTGCTCCGTGTGGAGCCGGGCCAGCTCGTCGACGAGGATCCCGATGCCGGCTCCGATCACCACGAACACGACGAGAACGGAAACTTGGGCGGGTTCGTGATTGTTCAGGCTGCCGTAGGGGAACTCGAATAAGACCTCCTGCGCAATCAGACCGGTCAGGGTGGCCGCGAGCGCGGGGCGAACGCCGCCGAGCAGCGCGACGACCACGACGACGAGCAGGATGACGAACAGGGTGGTGGCCGGCGGGACGGACGAGCTGAGCGCACGCTGACCAAGCGTGAGCAGCAGCGGGCACGCGACAGCGGCAACCCATGCCGTCTTGCGCCGCCGTCGCGGCAGCCGCTCGGCGAACGGTCGCTGCGCCAGCGAAGCGCCAACCGCACGCTCCGGCACGCTCATAAGGTGACGCTAGCCGATAATCGGCGCCGTCACGACAAGCCAGATCACGGCGCCGCTTCGCACGGCGCTATCTCCTCCGCGCGAGGGGTTGCCAGCCCGCTCGGACGCGGACGATTCTCGGCGTCGTGCGGCGAGTCATCCGAGCTGATCGCGCGCATCCGGGGACAGCGGCCAGCCTCGCAATCGTTGTGACTGGCCCTGATGGATAATCGTCCACATGACCGCGTTTCGGGTCGTGCTGGCCGACGACGACGTCCTCCTGCGAGAAGGACTGGCAAGCCTGCTCCAGCGTTCGGGGTTCGCGGTCGTCGGTCAGTCGAGCACCGGCTCCGAACTGATCGAGCTCGTCCGCGAACTCCGCCCCGATCTCGCCGTGATCGACATCCGCATGCCTCCAACGCACACGACCGAAGGCCTCGATGCGGCCTGCGTGATTCGTGAGCAGTTCCCTGACGTCGCGGTCCTCGTCCTCTCGGCACATGTCGAGGTCGAGCACGCGATGGATATCCTCCAGGGGGGACCTGGCACCGGCTACCTGCTCAAGAGCCGCGTCACCGACGTGAACGAGTTCATTGAGACGCTCGAGCGGATCGTGAAGGGAGGATCCGTAGTCGATCCGGCTCTCGTCCACGAGCTCGTCGCCGCCAGGCGGGCCAACGACCCGCTTGAGGAGCTCAGCCCACGCGAACGCGAGGTGCTCGCGCTGATGGCCGAAGGCCGCTCTAACGCGGGCATCGCCCGCCAGCTGTCGGTGACCGAGGGAACGGTGGAGAAGCACGTGCACAGCATCCTGATGAAGCTGCGGCTACCGGAGACTGGCGAGGATCACCGTCGCGTGCTGGCCGTGATCACTTTTCTCGGCGCTCGGTGGGGCTAGTCAGCCCGGGAGCGCTGTCGAGAACCCGGCGGATTGCCTGCGCCGAGATCTCCGACTTCGGCAGGAAGCCGTGTGCACAGCTGTCGGCGACAGCGTTGCCCAAATCGACCTCGGCGTGGGTCGAGGTCATGATCACGGCCAAAGCGCCCGCACGACCATCGTCCACCAGGCGTCGCGCCACGTCGAAGCCGCTCTCGTCTCCAAGAGCCACGTCGACAAGCACGAAATCCGGCCGCAGTGCCTGTATTTGTTCGAGCGCCTCGGCGCCGCTTCGTGCGACTCCGACGACAGTCAACCCCTCGCGCTCGAGCAGGACGCGCGCGGCCTCGAGAACCACTCGGTTGTCGTCGACTATCAGGCAGCGCATGCGCGCGCGCTGAGCTTCGCACGTGGCTTGCGTGAATGCATTGCAGGTAGCAGGAACCCAGGTGGTTAGGCCAGCAGGGGCAAGGCCTCCCCGCTGCCTTCGATGAAAACGTGGCTTCGCGGCGGCATCGTTGTGTACGACCCCATGGAAACAACCGCCAACTGATGGTGTTCGTCGACAACGAACGCCGATATCGTGCCGGCATCTGCGCAGCGCCGATGTCTGTTCCGGCTGAGCCCGGCCCAGCCGCTGGAGTCCAGCATCCAAGGAGCTCACGCCGCTCGCATGGATAAGTTGCCGGGCTCCGCTTGGCGGAGGGGCCCAGAGACATCGAGAAGCTGTGACGGACATGTCTAAAGCGGCGGAATCCTTCCCATCCCTCGATCCGGTTCTCGCGGCGGCCCCGGACGCTGTCATAACGATCGACCAGCGCGGTCGCGTGTGCCAGTTGAATGCAGCTGCGGAGAGGATGTTCGGCTATTCCCGAGAGCAGGCGCTGGGGCGGGCGGTTGCTGAGCTGGTGATCCCCCAAAGACGGCGCCGCGCGCACCGCGAGGGGCTCAAGCGAGTCGCGGCGGGAGGCCCAAGTAGCGTCCTGGACCGTCGAATTGTCGTCAACGCGATGCATGCGGATGGCAGCGAGTTTCCCGTCGAGATGACCGTAACTCGAACCCAACTGTCGCCCACGAGATTCACCGCGTGGATTCGGGCCGTCGGAGCCACCGAAGAGCTGCTGCGATCTGCATTCGATCACGCCCCGATCGGGATGAGCGTGGTCGGCGCGGATGGGAAGTGGTTGAGGGTCAACGACGCGTACTGCCGGATGCTCGGCTATTCGCGGGAGGAGATGACCAGTAAGACATTTCGAGAGCTGACGCATCCCGATGACGTGATCGAGTACGACGAGTTCATCGCCGCGGTCGCCGCAGGGACGACAAGCAGCCTGGAGCGCGACCGGCGCTATCTGCACCGCGATGGTTCGATCGTGTGGGTGCACGTGCGCGCGGAGGTCATCCGCGATCCGGCGGGCGTGCCGCTCTATGCGGTCTCGCATCTGCAGGACATCACCGATCACAAGCGCTCAGAGCAACAGCTGCGCGATAGCGAGCGGAGACTGCGCTCGCTAATCGACCATACGCCCTCTCTGGTCTATGTGAAGGGACGCGATTATCGGTATCAGCTCGTCAATTCTGAGTTCGAAAGAGTGTTCGGCGTGCGCGGCGACTGGATTATCGGTCGCCGCGACGAGGACATCCTCCCTGCTTCCGCGATCGGCCGGGTACGAGCCACGGACCGGCAGGTCCTTGACGATGGTCAGGTCCTGCAGGAAGAAACGACGGTCAAGCGTAACGGTCGGGAGCGTGTGCTGCTGACGGTCAGGTTCCCGCTTTTCGATGAGCGGGGCGCGATCGAAGCGGTTGGTGCGATGTCGACCGACATCACCGAGCGTCAACTCGAGGAGCGCTCAAGGCGCGAGCGCCTTCAATGCTCGGAGCTGATCCATGAGGCGCTTGCTCAGGACCGCTTCGTCCTTTACGGGCAGCCGATCGTCAACGTTGCCTCGATGCAGTTTGCGCGGTTCGAGCTGTTGATCCGGATGCGCAAGACCCGCGACGGTGACGAGCTAATGGTCCCAGGCGAGTTTCTCCCCGGTGCGGAGCGCTTTGGCCTGATCCAGCTCGTCGATAGATGGGTGATCGCCCGCGCCGTGAAGCTCGCCGCCGACGGTCATTGTGTCGAGGTGAACCTATCGGCCAAGACGATCTGCGACCCGATGCAAGTCACGTGGATCGAGCGCGCCATCAGCGCAAGCGGCGCGCCGCCAGCGAACCTCATCTTCGAGATCACGGAAACCACGGCTGCCGAGAACCTCCCTGCGGCGCGGGAGTTCGCACAGCGCCTGCGCAAGCTGGGCTGCGCCTTTGCGCTTGATGACTTTGGTGTCGGCCACGGAACGTTCACCTACCTCAGGCATCTGCCGGTCGACTACCTGAAGATCGACATCCAGTTCATCCGAGCGCTGCTCACCGACGAGGAGGACCAGCAGGTCGTCCGGGCGATCATCGGAGTCGCCAAGCAGTTCAGGATCGAGACGATCGCCGAAGGCGTCGAGGATGAAGCGACCCTGAAGAAACTCTTGGAGATGGGAGTCGACTACGCCCAGGGCTACTGGATCGGTCGCCCCATGCCCATCCCCCAGGCAACACAACTCGTCACATGATGAAAGGGGAGACGCACATGCCACGCAAACGAAAGCTCGCTAGCGAACAGAGCCTGACTGATCTTGAGCAGGCCCTCGGTGAACGGGAGCAGCTCATCGGCGATCGGGAGCAATTGCGAATCGATCAGGAACAGATCGCCCAGGATGAGCTGCGCGAGAGCAGCGCTCGCGGCGTGGACCAGGAACGCGTCCTTGCTGATACCCAGGCGCGAATCGATCGTGAGCAGACCACCCGGGACGTCAATCAGGAGGCACTCGACCGCTCCCAGGAAGGACGAGACGTCCAACAGGTGGCACTCGACGAAATGCGAGCGATGCTCGAGCTTCCAACGGCCGACCAACCCCCAGTCGAGGACGCGAAGACGATCCAACGCGAATCGCTCGACCGCGCCCGCGCCGCTCGCGAGCGCGCCGAGGCCGCGCTGATCCGGGCCCAGGCAGCAATGGTCCGCGCCCAAGCCGCCGAGGCTCGGGCGGAGAGCATCCGCGTCGACGAGGACTAGACCAGAGGCCCCCAGCTGCCCCCGTCCAACGCGCTTTTACATCAGCGACGGTCTAGCGCTCCTGGTCGGCCCGCACCCTCTTGGCAAGCGCCTGCAGAAGCGCCCAACCGATCGCGGCATTCTCTTTGACCAGCGGTTGGAAGTCCCAGTAGGTGAGGCCGTGGCAGACCAGCTCACCGACCGCGGTGACGGTCGCTGCACGCTCCCCGCCGTCAATCAGGGCGATCTCCCCGAAGAAATCCCCGGCCTTCATCGCCGGCCGCGGCTGGCCGCGGACCGTGACCGCCGCTTCGCCTGACTCAATCAGGAAGAACGCGGCGCCCCCGGACCCTTCCTTGGTGACGGTCTCGCCCGGGGCAAACCGCCGCTCTTTGAACAGGCTCTGGACCTTGGCGAGGTCCTCCGTGCTCAGGCCGGCGAACAGCGGGATCTGTTTTAGTTCTTCGAGCGGAAGCGAAGGCGGGCTCGACGGCGCACTCGACGCCGCACTGTCGCCGCCGACCCGCGTCACCGCTCGGCACTGCAGCAGGTATAGCTGGCCGCCGGCGATGGCCCATTCGATGTCGCGGCCAGGTCCATATACCTCCTCACAGCGAGCTGCCAGCCGACTCAGGGCTCCGAGCTGCTCGTCGTCGAGGCAGAGACTCTCGACCAGTTCAGCGGCGACCGCCTCCTCGACCGTGCCGCCGTCGGGCAGCGAGCGGACGCGGATCTTCTTGTAGCCGGGGGCCCGCTCGAGCACCTCGCCTGAGCGGGCGACGCGGTAGGTGTCGGGTATCACCCGACCCGCGACAACCGTCTCGCCGAGACCCCAGCTGGCTTCGATCAGCCGCTCGTCGGCCCCGTTGATCGGGTTGCGCGTGAACATCACTCCTGCGGACTCGGGATCGAGCAGCGACTGGACCACGACAGCGATGCTCGGGCGCGTGAAGAGGCCTACCCGCTGCCGGTATGTGATCGCGGAGTCAGAGTTCGCAGACCACCAGATCTCCTTCAGCGCGGCCGTCAGCTCGCGCGTCGACGGCACGTTCAGCAGCGTCATGTGCTGACCGGCGAAGCTCGCGTCGGCGCCATCCTCGTCAACCGCGGACGACCGCACCGCGAAGGGCCCGCTGAGCGGCGCGACCGTCCTCAAAACCTCGGCGATCGACGCGTCCTCATCTGCCGCGACCGCATCGACGATGTCTCCGGATAGCGCGAATCCTGGTGGGATCGGCAAGCCTCCGCGAGCCGCGTCACCGAGTCCCACCGCCTTGGATCCGTACTGCCCGGTGTCGTGCGCCTCCTCAAGGCCCACGACAGCCTTCATCGGACAGCCCTCATGAGACTCAGGCTCACTCGAGGACCGTGACCGATCCAGCGTCGCCGTCGACCCGCACACGAGTCCCGTCCGGGATCTCCTCAGTCGCGTTCCGCGTTCCGACGACACCCGGGATCCCATATTCGCGCGCGACGATCGCCGGGTGAGACAGCACCCCGCCACTGTCGGTGACGATCGCTCCAAGCAGCGGCAGCAGGATGTTGAACGCCTCGGTGGTGCACTCGGTGACGAGCACGTCACCCTTGACGATGCGGTCGAATTCCGACGGCCCTGCGACGCGGCGAGCGGGGCCCTCGTAGACACCGCCGCTGGCAGCCAGGCCGCGCAGCGTCGCGCCCTCATGCGCCTCCATCGAAGGGGCGAACATCGACATCATCGTGATGCCCGCAGCACGCATCACGCGAGCGGTCGCCGGCGGCAGCCCGGACGGGTCCGGAGGCGGCTGCTCGGGGTCGCCAAGGTGCTGTGGTGCCTCCTTGGCGGTATGCGCCGTGCGCCAGCGGTGACGCTCCGCCAGCTCATCCGCAGACGGCCCGGCAGCGTTTGACAGCAGCGCTGCCATCTCCTCGAAGCCGGCGTCGACGAGGTGCTCGGCCTCGTCGATCTGGCCCCGGTCGGCGACACGTTTGCCGGCGCCCATCACCGCGCGTCGCATGATCCCCGACGCCCAGATGTCGCTGAAAACGCCACGCTCGTCACGGATCCGGTACATCAGCCGCGCCTCGCCGAGCAACTCATCGAACTCCTCAGCGTGCTCTGCGGGCACCTTCTCACGGATCTCCGCGATGCGCGCGTCGACGTCGAAATCAGCCTTGCCCTCCTCGCTCAACTCGACGGCCGCGCGGATCGCACGAAGCAGGACGTCGGGCATCTCCAGGGCGTAGCGACCCGAGATGTCGAAACCGTCCAGCAGGCGATATCCGGTCAGCTCCAGGTATGCAGCGACAGCTGCGCCAGAGTCGTTATCGAGCGCGCGAAGCTGGCTGAGAATCTCCCCGGGATCTCCGTCGGAGAAGAGCAGCGCCCGAGCGGCCGGATCAGCTCCGAACGCCGCGATCATCGCGGCGAGTTCGCCGGACGCCCCAGCCGAGACAGGCGCAGTGCCGCGCATCATGCTGAGCAGCTCAGCAGGCGGCATCCCGGTCCAGTCACCGGCATGGGCGAGCAGATCGCCGAGCGCGACCATGCCGCGCCGGTGAAGCGCATGTGCTGGTAGATCATCTCCGTGTGGTGCTCGCGGCAGCGAGTCAGGTACGTGATGAGCTCGTCGTCGCTGAGCGCTGCAGGATCAACGCCCTGGAGCTCCTTATGGATCCGAATCGACGTCGGCTTGAAGCTTTCGTCCCATTCGTGGAGCTGTTCGCGCCAGAGCTTGTCCGCCCAAACCTCTTCGGCGCGAGCGAACCGCACCGGGATCTGGTCGGGGCCCACCGGCTTCACGGCGTGATATGCGAAGCCGTTGATGTACGCGTACTGCATGTCGATCAGCATCCCGTAGTAGGCCGTGAACTCGCTGAATCCACGTCCTAACGCCGCAGGGTGAATCTCGGTCCAGTAACGCGTTGCGGGACGTGGGAAATGAACTGCGTCGATGGTCCACGAACCAGCGCCGGGCGCCTCAAACTCAAGTTCAGAAACAGCATCTGATAACGCCACGTCTACCCCCCGTTAGCCACATTGAGCGATGAGCGACTCTATATCCGTCGCCTAGCCGGATACAAGTCCCTCGGTGGCGGCCCAGACGTGTATCGCGGTGGCTCCTGCGCCCCCTGACTCAGCAGTCGCCAGGTTGGCGTGTTAGGGTCGCCTGGCTTGCTCTCAGTCGTATTTTCGGCACTTGTCACAACCGCCGGAGGAATCGATGCAACAACGCTCTACTTCCCGCTGGACGCTGGCGCTGGGTCATGCCGGATTCCTTGCGGGCTCCGTTGCGCTGGCGCTGGCGCTCGCGCTACCCACGACCGCTGCGGCGAAGCTGAAGCTGCCTAGCAAACGCACCAGCCCCACCGGGAACTACTTCACACTCGAGGCCTACGTTGCACCAACCTCGTCCAAGCGGGTCGCGAACTTTGAGATGAAGGTCTGCACGAGCAAACACACGCCGTCGGACACGGCGATCGACCCGGCGCTCTTCACATTGCGCCTCGGGCGCGGCGGTAGTGTCGCCGAATCAGTCGCTGTCGCGAAATCCCCGGCCATGGTGCTTAAGCCGCTCAAGCCGCTGCAATGCACCGAGGGGTGGCTCGGCTTCAGGGTTCCGAAGGGCAAGGCCGTTTCAACGCTCGAGTACGACTACAACGGCAGGATCTCCTGGGCGATCGGCTAGCACGACCGCGATGCTGCGCGTCGGCAGGCGCGTCCGAACACGAAGGCAGGCCCAGCCCCGGGTTGGTCGTGTGGCAAGGGAATCGCCTGTGTGTGACATGAGCGGGGAGACGCTCCGACGAGACGCCCGCGACAAGCTTCGCGATGGTGCCGAGCGGGCGCCCGCCCGTGCGCACTTCCGGGCGATGGGGGTCGATCCAGCTCGTCTGGGCGGGCCCATTGTTGGCGTCGCCTCGATGTGGACGGGCACGATGCCGTGCAATCTCAACCACCGGACGCTGTCAGACCGAGTTGTGGAGGCGGTGAATCGGGCGGGGGGTGTCGGTATGGCGTTCAACACGATCGCGGTGTCTGACAACCAGTCCCAGGCAACCCCAGGCATGCGCGCCTCTTTGGTCTCGCGTGAGGCGATCGCTGACTCGATCGAGCTGATGGTTCACGCGCATGATTTTGACGTTCTTGTCTGTCTGGTCGGATGCGACAAGACCATCCCCGCGGCGTTGACGGCGTTGGCGCGCGTCGACAAGCCCGCGGTGATGCTTTACAGCGGTCCGATGCGCGCCGGAATGCTGCACGGCAGTCGGCCACGTCTCACCGGAAGCGGCACGGGGTGGACCGCTGGCCGCGGTGCGCGACGGCGACGTGATCACCATCGACGTCAACGAAGGCACGCTGAACCGTCGACTTGACCGCCGCTGAGTTCTCCGCGCGGATGCGGGATTGGGCTCCGGCCGAAACCTCGTATTCGAGTGGCGTGTTTGCGCTACCGCGCGACCGTCCGCTCAGCCTCCGAGGGCGCCGTCCTGCGCCCCTGACCAGAAAGACTCATGCGCGTCACCACACATAACATCCCGGCCGGTGCCCGATCGGAGTGCGCCGTGGAAGATGTAGGACTGTTGCGTAACCCCGTTCGGGAGGTGGCTGATGAACGTTGAGCGATTCCAAGGCAAGTCCGCGTTCGTGACTGGCGCAGGATCGGGCATCGGTGAAGCGGTCGCCCGCGCCCTACACCGAGAGGGCGCCCGCGTGACCATCGCCGACCTTTCACCAGATCGCGCTCAAGCGGTAGCGAATGAAATCGGCGACGAGCGAGCTCTCGCGGTTGTCCTTGACGTACGCGACGAGCCCGCGGTCCGGCATGCACTCCCGGACGACCTTGACGTGTTGGTCAATGTCGCCGGCATCGGTTCGACGACCTCGGCACCGGAGACCTCGCTTGAAATCTGGGAGGACGTGTTTGCCGTTAACGCGCGCGGGACATTCCTGACCTGCAAGTACGCGATCCCGTCGATGATCGAGCGTGGCGGTGGAAGCATCGTGAACATGGCGTCGGTCGCCGGGATCGTCGGCCTGCGCAACCGTGCTGCTTACTGCGCGTCCAAAGGGGCGGTGATCGCGTTCACCCGCGCTCTGGCGGTCGACCACGTCGCTGAAGGCGTACGAGTGAATGCCGTCTGTCCGGGAACGGTGGACTCCCCCTGGGTCCAACGACTTGTCGCTGAAGCCGGCGAGTCAATTGACGTGTTGCGGGCCCGACAGCCCATGGGTCGCCTGGGACGGCCGGAGGAGATCGCCGAAGCTGTGCTGTATCTCGCCTCGGACGCTGCCGTGTTCATGACTGGAAGTGTCCTGACCATCGATGGCGGCCTGACAGCTGCGTAATCTGATGCTCGCGCTTGTCACCACGCCTGGGAAGGCGAACACCACACACATCTCCGAGGTGCCCGACATCGCAGGTGGCCGGACGCTGTTGAGTCATTCATCGGGCTAACAGTCGGAATCGACGCGTTCGCCGAAGCGTTCGCGTACCGAGGGGTGAAAGCGACCCTGAGGCTCGACGACACCTGAGGCTCAAGCCGGCACTGACGACCTCAACCTACGACGCCGACTGTACGCGGGCATCTGGTTTTCAACGCTGAGTCGACGAAAGGACAAAGAATGCAAGACAGCACACTCAGGTGGGGAATCCTCGGAACGGGCTTGATCGCGAAGACGTTCGCAACGGATCTACAACTAACCGATTCCGGGGTCGTGACCGCCGTCGGCTCCAGAAGCCAGGGATCCGCGGATGCGTTCGCCGACGCATTCGACATCAGCAACCGCCATGCCAGCTATGAGGCGCTCGTGGTCGACCCTGAGGTGGACGTTATCTACGTCGCGACGCCGCACCCGATGCACCGCGACAACGCGATCCTTGCCCTCCAAGCGGGCAAGCCCGTGCTCGTTGAGAAGCCGTTCACCATGAATGCTGCCGAAGCCCGAGAGATCGTTGGGGTCGCCCGGGAGAACGGGCTATTTGCGATGGAGGCGATGTGGACCCGATTTCTGGCACACATTCGTGTGCTCAGGGACTGGCTCGACCAGGGCGTGCTCGGCGAGATCGTCACGGTGACCGCCGACCATGGGCAGTGGTTCGCTGAGGACCCTCAATTCCGTCTGTTTGCGCCAGAACTGGGCGGAGGAGCACTCCTGGACCTCGGCATCTACCCCGTGTCCTTCGCATCGATGGTGCTCGGCACACCAGACCGGGTCGTGTCCATCAGCGACCCAGCATTCACCGGCGTTGACGCACAGACATCAATGCTGTTCGGCTACGGAGGCGGCGCCCAAGCCCTGCTCACCTGCACTCTCCGCGCAAAGAGTCCAACCCGGGCTTCGATTGTCGGAACCGACGCCAGGATCGAAATCGATGGCGACTTCTACGCCCCAACGCGCGTAACACTCATCACTAGGAGCGGCGACATCACCTCCATCGAGTCCGCGCATGAGGGCCGCGGACTTCGCCATCAGGCCGATGAGGTCGCGCATCGGCTCGCCGTCGGTGAGCTCGAAAGTCCGCTGATGACTCTCGACGAGACGATCTCCATCATGGAGACAATGGACAAGGTGCAAGCACAAACCGGCCACAGCGCGCCTACGACGGCGTAAGCCAATCGCCTCGACCGATCTTGGTGGCCGCCAAACAGAGAAAGTCCGGTCGTTGGTGCAGACCCTGTCCTCCTCATGGTCAGTAGTCTGCCCTCGGGTGAGCACTTCAGACGACGACATCGAGGACATGGACGAGAAGTCCTTCGAGGCACTCGAGGACAACGTCGACAGAATCGCGACCGAGGACGAGCGAGCGCTCGAGGCGAATCCCGGCCCAGACCTTGCGGCGAATGCCCCGATCGGTACCGAGGCCGACTTTGAGGCGGCCGTGCGCGCTGCGCTCGATGCGCTGCCCGCCGAGGTTGAGGACCAGCTGCGCGGCATCGCGATCACCGTCTCCGATGACGGTGCCGCGAACCATGCGTATGGAATGTTCGTCCCGGGTGCGCAGAGCCTCAGTAAGGTCGCCCAGTGGTTTCCCTGGGGCAAGGCCAACGACGCGCCCGACCAGATTGTCATCTACCGAGACACACTCACCCGTGACTTCGGCGAAGACCAGACGCTTCTGCGTGCGAAGATCATCGAGACCGTGCGCCACGAGGTTGGTCACGCGCTCGGCCTCGACGAAGCTGGCGTGCGTAAGCTCGGGCTCTAAAGGGACGGGAGCGTTGAAGGCGTCGTCCGGTGAGCGGGCGTTCAGGGCGCGACGGCGACTGGCTCGACGTCGCAGGCAGTGCCAGTCTCAGGGGCTGCCGCCCATACGCTCCGCCAAGTTGGGGATCGTGATTCCGTGCTTGGCGAGGACCTTCGTGCAGCGATATAGGTCGACCGGATCCGGGAGTTCCCGGAGAAGGTCGCGGACCTGCTCTGGGGAGTAGCCGAACCTCCGCAAGAAGTCTCCGACCTCGGCATGGGAGACGAGTCGGCCGTGTCGAACCTGCATGGGTGGATGCTACCCCCGGGGCGGCTGTCGAATCGGGCTTCATCCGGCAGCCATCGCAGCTTCCGGATCTCCGATCAGACCGGCACTCTGTTCGCCGCCGTGCGTGGTTCAACCTTCCGCGCCAAAGGGGGTCCGTCGCCCGGCGGCGACGAGGCGCGGATCGGTGCGCGCTGAGGATCAGGCCGGGCCTTTGGGCACGCGGCCTGAGGCAGCACCGTCAGCCACGCGCATCGCCGCGCCTTCCGGAGGCTTGACCGTCGCCAGATCTGCGAACACGCCGATGCTCCCGGCATCACTGCGTAGCGAGCCGTACGGGGTGCTGGGGACCGTGCGGCCGTCCCAGCCGCGCAGGTAGACGTTCGGGGAAGTCTGAGCGTGCTTGGTAATCAGACCGGCGAGTTTGACCGCGAAGTCATAGAGCCGCGCGTCGTGGTTCTCGGAGTAGAGCGCCAGCAGCCCGCGGATCAGCACCGAGTCGTACTGCGGTCCGTCGGCGAATGGCG
>Ga0182024_10016081_pt1 | contig 14242 bp, 12 predicted proteins | sample P32metaG_FD_120480 | JGI IMG/M metagenome (GOLD analysis project Ga0182024, IMG submission 120480) | Permafrost microbial communities from Stordalen Mire, Sweden - P3-2 metaG (Illumina Assembly) | ecosystem: Environmental > Terrestrial > Soil > Wetlands > Permafrost | place: Sweden: Stordalen... | reverse complement strand
TCCGTGCCGGGCAGGCCGATCAGCTTCTGGCCGGGTGGGGCGGCCGGCACTGGGTAGGCTCGGGAATGAGCCGAGACAATGCCGGAGATCTGATAGCTGGTTGGCGTGCCTGCGAGCACACAGGAAACGGTCTCGCTGCCCTTCGCGGATCGGTCCGCGGCCGGGCGGCTGCTGGGCGCGCGCCTGCTGCGGATATTCGCGGGCACGGCAAGCGGGCTCAATCTGGCGCGGGCCGTGGTGCTGGCCCTGCCGCGCGGCGGCGTGCCAGTCGGCCGCGAGGTGTCGATGGCCCTGGGCGTCCCTCTCGACGTGCTGGTAACCAGGAAGATCGGGTACCCGCCGCAGCCTGAGCTCGGCGTCGGCGCGGTGGCCGAGGGCGGCCAGCCGGTATTCGATGAGGACATGCTGGCGCACCTCGGCCTGACGCCGGCCGCGCTCGCACCCGTGGTGAGCAGGGAACTGGCCGAGCTCGGCAGGAGGGTCGCGGCATACCGGGGCGGGCGGCCGACGGTCACGGTGCGGGGCCGGGACGTGATCGTCACCGACGATGGCCTGGCGACGGGCGTCACGGCGAGGGCAGCGCTGCGGGCGGTGCGGGCCGCCGGGGCCCGCAGCGTGGTGCTCGCGGTGCCGGTGGCGGCGCCGACGTCAGTGGCGGCCATACTGGCCGAGGCCGATCTTGTCGTCGTCCTAGTCGCGCCGGCCGCATTCCGCGCCGTGGGGGAGTGGTATCAGTCTTTTGGCCAGCTCAAGGACGCCGATGTCATCAGGCTGCTGGCGGCTGCCGCAGGCCCCGGGGGGGTGGCACCGGGCCCAGGCGAGGGGATCTTACGCGGCGTTGGCCCTGCGCATCCGGCGGCGCCGCTCTGACGCGCGCTCGTCCTCGTTCAGCCCGCCCCAGGTGCCGTACTTCTCCGGCCGGGACACGGCGTAGCCAAGGCACTCGGCGCGCACCGGGCAAGACGCGCAAACGACCTTGGCCTTGCGCTCACGGATATCCCGCTCAGGCTGCCGTTCGCCATCCGGGCCAAAGAAGAGCACGACTTCCTTGCCGCGGCACGCGGCGTCATCTTGCCAGCCCCAGTTCGGCCTTGGCATCAGGGCGGCCTGACGACGTACCTCAGACATGGATCGATCTCCTCAACCGGCGCGCTGTGTGGAACTTTCCTTACGGGGTGTCCGGCTCGCTGGACGCACGTGGTATCTCGCACGATGCGGCTTTCGCCCCGTCGGCTTGTGTAACGCGTTACATCGCCACAGTGTTCCCGACGCGCGGGCAGACGCTGGAGGTGCAAGGCGGTTTGGCGGGGCCAGTCAGAATCAGCGAGCCAAGGCGTAATCATGCCACCATTGCCCGGCTCGCGCAGGCAGCCTAAGGAATCCGCCGGCCCCGGTTATCTCGTCACCTGCTAGGCGATCGTTAAGTAGACAAATCTGCTGGTTCAGGGTCACCATGGCCAGCATGTCGATGTCGGACGCAGCCCCGCTGCCTCGTCTCGGTGAGGTCTTCTTCGACGTCAGGAGCCCATCGCGGAGCCTGCGGATCAGCTGGTACGCGGACACTGGTGTCGCGGTGCTCAGCATCTGGCAGGGCGGAACATGCACGGGCAGCTTCCGGCTGCCGATGAGCGACCTGCCCAGGATGATCGAGGCGCTGCGGTGCGGCCCGGGCGGCCAGGCCCTTCCGGCCGGGAACTACCCGCCGCATCCAGCCGGGGCCCAACCGCCGCATGCCCGCGAGGCCGAGTATCCCCGTGAGGCCGGCCGCGCAGTGGATGCCGCTGGCTATGACGGCTACCGGGCAGAGCCCGGGTCGCTGCATTACCTGAACGGCGCCGCGGCCGGGCGCTACCCGGAGGAGACAGGCACCAGCTATCCGCCCGGATCAGCGCCCGCGCATTACCAGGACGAGACCGGCGCAAGCTATCCGCCCGGATCAGCGGCGCATTACCCGGACGAGACCGGCGCCGGCTATGCGCACGGCGCGGCATCCGCGCACTACCCGGACGAGGCCGGGGCCGGCTATCCGGACAACCCTGCCCCTCCCGGCTACCGGGATGCGCCGATGCCGCCGCCGTACCAGGACGAGCCAGGCCCGGCGGACTACCCGGCCGGCCTGACCCACCGGGATTTGCCGGCCGAGCCGCCGGGCGGCCTATACCCCGGACGCTCGTACCCGGCCGATCCGTACCAGGCCGATCCGTACGCGGCCGGGCAGTACCCAGATGATCAGTATCCGGCCGGCCAGTATCCGGCCAGGCATTACCTGAACGGCACTGAGCCGCTGGAGCATTCACCCCGGCTGGCCGGCCCTGACTATCCGCAGCCGGCGCCCGGATCGCCCTATGGCCATGGGCGCTCAGGAAGGGCTGATGAGCTGCCAGTACCCGGCCGCGATCCGATGACCGCCGTTCCGGCCGGCGGTGGACTTGAGCCACTTCCCGAGTCGTTCCCGTACGGTGAGCCGCGCCGGAGTCATCGGCTCTAGGACCGGCAACCGGGTCACTCGGGCCGTTTACCTGACCGGCGGCCGGATCGGCCGCGGTACGGCTGAGAGATCGGCCGCCGTACGGCTGAGAGATCGGCCGCCGTACGGCTGAGAGATCGGCCGCAGGCCCGCTGCCAGATGGCCGCAGGCCCGCTGCCAGATGGGCGCAGGCCCGCTGCCAGATGGGCCGCAAGTCCGCCTGTCAGATGGGCCGCAAGCCGACCGCCAGATGGGCCACAGGCCGACTGATGCATCGGTAGCGCACGCTGTCGCCAGAAACATGACCGAAGTGCTGTTACATCTGCCTTCAGTCTGGGGATATACGTGCGACGGGGGAAGGGGAATACCAGTGGCACAGAAAGTTTCTGTTACATTCGCCTGCGACTACGACGAGAAAGAGATTCCGGACGGCCAGCACATGACGCGTGCGTTCAGCCTTGACGGCCGGGATTACGAGATCGATCTATGCGTGCGGCATAGCCAGAAGTTCGACGAGGTTTTCCGCAGGTTCGCTACTCGGGCTCGCAAGGCGACACACCGGGTAGGGCGCGCTAAGCAGCGGACGGCGGCGCATCGCAAGCGCAGCGCCGACATTCGCGCCTGGGCAAAGGACAATGACGTTTCAGTCAGCGACCGCGGCCGCATACCGGCGGACGTCATCGCGAGGTACGAAGCAAGTCACCGCTGAGTCCCGAGATCAGCAGATCCCGCCTGGCCGGAGCTATCCGCCCCGGTCACGGGCATGGCGTGCTGTGGCGCCGCTCCTTGTGAGGGCGGTGCCGCAGCCGCCGCGGATCCCGCGACGGCCGTAGTGGACGCGGCGGGCGCGGGCGGTACTGCGGCAGAGGCGGGCGCGGCCAGCGCAGCGGCAGCCGCGGATCCGGTGTTCCCGGATGGCGAATTCCGCAGCGGGCCGACTGCGGCGGCCAGTACCTGCGAATTGGGCACATTGAGCCTGCCCTCGAGGGTATCCAGCCGGACATAGGTAATCCCGATGTCGGTGACGACACCTTCAATCTGGCCGCTGAGCACGCCTGCCCGCATTCGCACGCTGTCACCGACGGCGAACGGCCGGGCAAGCAGCAGCACAATCCCCGCGAACAAGTTGCCGAGTGTCTGCTGCGCGGCGATGCCCAGTAGGACGGCGGTGAATGCGCCGCCGAGAATAAGGTTGCCCACCTGCGCCCTGACCAGTTCGAGCGTGATGAGCAGGCTGAGAAGTCCGCCGACCAGGACGATGGCATACCTGACCACGGCCGCGTGAGCCGAGCCGATCTCGGGCTCCAGGGTCTCGCGCGCCTTGCCGGACAGGCCGAGCGTAGCGACCAGCGCAAGCAGGCAGAACGCTATCGCACAGGCAATATTGAGCAGCCTGTCCGCCGGATGGCCCGCCACGGCGAGCGGGTGCTTGCCGTGATTAATCGCCCACCACGAGGCCCCCGCCGCGATCACGGCGAGGACGAGGGCGATGATGGACCGCCACGGCCGGGCACGAGCCCGCGCCTTGGCTACCTGCTCGGCCATGTCGAGCTGATGCTTCTCCCTGACATCCACGTGCCTACGCTACCGAGGGCACCCCGGAACGCAGTGATCCCGGGGCCTGGTGCTGCACCGGCGGCCCCGGGATCATGTGCGGCTAAGTCAAACTCGCCGAGCGCGGGTGAGGCTCACAGCGGCCGGATGAGCGGCCGGCCTACCGGCAGCTTCACCCGCCCACCCATCCCGGCGGCTATCCCGGCGGTCGCGAGATACCACGCCAGCAAGGCCGTCACGACGCCCACGTACCCGCCGAGTTTGATCGTGCCGGTGCTGCCCGAGAACCTGCCGATGGCCAGGATGATCAGGGCGAGCTCCAGCGCCAGGAACACCAGGAACAGCGCCAGGTTCGCCTGCGCGCTCAAGATCATCAGCGCAAGGGTGAAGATGGCAAAGGCCACCAGAATCCAGCCGAGGTCGTTTAGCACGTTCTCGCCTGCAGTGCCGGCCACGAACTTGACATAGACATAGAGGCCGATCCAGAAGGGGCCGAAGGTGCCGAAGGCCACCGCGCCGAAGACGTTTCCGTTACGGAACTCCCACATCGCCGCGAGAAGCTGCGCCAGGCCACCATAGGCCAATGCGTAGGCCAGCCACTCGTTGCCACCGCCTCTGGTCCAGCCGGCGTTGGCTACCGATATCAGGAATGTGGTCAGGGCGAACCCGGCGAGCCCGAGCGGCGCGGGATCCGCGATGGCCGGTGCGAGCGGGCGTTCGACAGTAGGGGTACTCAACAGATTCCTCCTGATGGAAGTTGCGCCTGCCTGCACGCCGACATACCGCCGGTGCGGCCGGGCAGGCGCTCGGAGTGACTGGAAGGACACGACGGCCCCGCCGCACAGAGCAGCTCGCCATCAGCCAGGCCCCAGCGGGCAGCTCCGTGCGATGCAGGCGAATCCCCGCGAAAAAGACCATGCGTGGACCTTCCCTCGTCTTCACAGCTGGCTCAGCAGAACCAGGTGGAAGATCTGCACTGAGCGTAACTCCGGCTGCGCTCTGGCGGGAGACCCAGTTTTTGTGCCGGCCGGCCCGGGTTGCCGGGCTCCTACCGGGGACGGCTGCGCGTCAGGACCCGGCTCAGCCCCTCCCTGGTGGCCAGCACGAAAAGCCACGCGCGTGATCTTAGCCAGCACAGGAGCAAGAGGACAGACAAGATCAGGGAACGATAACGGATGATTTCCGCTGACTGCGCAGCGACAAATGTCATCCGCCCGAGGGCCGGCCGTTGCAACGTCACGCCGGGACGCGGCTGCCGCCACCGGATGCGCGCGCCGCGATGGACGCCCCGGCTACGGCCGGGCTAGTGTCACGGCGAGGCGAGGCGGCCGAGCTCGGCCGGTACCCGTGCGGCGGCCGCCCGGTCGAGCAGGAACAGCGTCTGCTGCCTGCCGCGCGCGCCGGCGGCTGGCACCTGGACCGGCCCGGCACCGGACAGCGCGAGCCTGATTGCCCCCGACTTGTCCGGGCCGGAGGCGATGATCCATACCTCGCGGGCCGTCCGGATAGCCGGCAGGGTCATCGTGAGCCGGACCGGCGGCGGCTTCGGCGAGCCGTGCACGGCCACCACCGTCCGCTCCTCGTACAGGGCAGGCTGACCGGGAAACAGGGAGGCGACATGCCCCTCCGGGCCGATGCCGAGCATCAGCACGTCGAAGGACGGCGACTCGCCGTGGTCCTCCGGCGGCGCGGCGTCGCGCAGCCACCTGGCGTACCTGGCCGCTGCCGCTTCCGGGTTGTCCCCGTCCGGACCGTCCGGACCGGGCATCGCGCGCACCCGGCTGGGTGTCACGTCGACATGGTCGAGCAAGGCCGCCCGGGCACCCGTCTCGTTGCGGTCCGGATGGCCGGCCGGCAGGAAGCGCTCGTCTCCCCACCAGATGTCCAGGAGCCGCCAGTCCACGGCATCCCGCGCGGGCGCGGCGGCGAGTTCGGCGAGCACCTGGGTGCCTATCCCGCCACCGGTCAGCACGAGGGAGGCGTGCCCCCGGGCCGCCGAGATATCGACGAGCCGTGTCACCAGCCTGGCCGCCACGGCCTTGGCCAGCAGCCAGGCATCGCGGTGGATGAGCACCTGGGGCGTGGTCACGGCCGATCCTGGTGCTGGCCGCCGGCCTGGTCACCGCTGGCCTCGCCGCCATCGGCCTGGTCACCGCCGGAACTGACGGCCAGGCCGGCCAGCGTCTCGCCGTATACCTCGTCGGGATTCAGCCGCCGCAATTCCTCGGTCAGCAGCTCAGCGGACTCCCGGCGGTGCAGGGCCACCCGCCGGTCCGGCTGGCCGGGTTTCGTCAGCGTGGCCGTCCGCCCGTCGGGCCTGGCCAGGACAATGTCGCCGTCGGCGGTAGTGAACCGCACCTCGGTGATGCCGGGACCACCGGAATTATCCCGGCCGAAGGGCACGCCGAGGCAGTTGGCCAGCCAGGCCGCGATGAGATCGGCGGTCGGGTTGTCCTTCTCCGCGGCCACCAGGCCGCCGCTGATCGCGCCGTGCGGCTGGTCCATGGTGGCGGCGAGCAGCGACCGCCAGGAGGTGGCACGGGTCCAGCTGAGATCGGTATCGCCCTGCCGGTAGCAGCGGGAGCGGGCCGCCAGTGCCTCGCGGGGCGACGTCGCCTCGGCCGCGTCGGTCACCCGGCGCTGCGCGAGCACGCCGAGCGGATCCCTGGACGGGCAGGCCGGGCCGCCGCCCGGCCACCAGGTGACCACCGGCGTGTCGGCCGCGAGCAGCGGCCTGATCACCGAGTCGGCGTGCTGGCCCAGCGGGCCGTACATGCGCAGCAGCACGGTCTGGCTCGGGCCCGCCTCGCCCGTGTGGATCTCCGCGTCAAGCCGTGAGTCCGCGTCCGGCCGCCGGGTGATGACGCCGAGAATGCGGCACGGATGCTCCCGGCCCGCCTCGCTCGCCGCGCGCACGGCGTCGTACTGCCCCGCCTCGTCGGTCACGATGATCAGGTTCAGCACCATGCCGGTGGTCTGGCCGCCGAGCCGGTTCCGCTCCCGGGTCAGCGCGTCCCGGATGGCACCGGTCGTTGTGCTGGTCATGTCGATCGTCATCGCTGCCGCCTTCCTGCGGTCAGGTCCGCGCTCAGAGCCGGCGCCAGGCGCGCCCGGTGCGGGCGACCAGGGCGTCAGCACAGGCCGGGCCATCCGAGCCGGCCTGGTACTGCTCTGGCTTCCCGGCCGAGTCCCAGAATTCCTCGATCGGATCGAGGATCTCCCAGGACAGCTCCACCTCTTTCTGCCGGGGGAACAACGGCGCGTCGCCGATCAGCACGTCGAGCAGGAGCCGTTCGTACGCCTCCGGGCTGGACTCGGTGAATGCCCCGCCGTAGGCGAAGTCCATGTTCACATCGCGGACCTCCATCGCCGATCCCGGCACCTTGGAGCCGAACCTGATCGTCACGCCCTCGTCCGGCTGGACCCGGATCACCAGCGCGTTATGCCCGAGTTCCTCGGTGTCGGTGGCCGTGAACGGCAGGTGCGGCGCGCGCTGGAATATCAGCGCGATCTCCGACATCCGGCTTGGCAGCCGCTTGCCGGCGCGGAGGTAGAAGGGCACCCCGGCCCAGCGCCTGGTATCCACGCCGAGCTCAACGGCCGCGTACGTGTCCGTGTGCGAATCTCCGGGGATGCCTTCTTCCTCAAGGTAGCCGCGCACCTGGACACCGCCCTGCCAGCCCGCCGCGTACTGGCCGCGGCCGGTGCCGACGGCGAGATCCGGCGGCCGCGTGACCGCCGACAGCACCTTCTCCTTCTCCGCCCGCAGCGAGTCGGCGTCAAAGGAGACCGGCTCCTCCATCGCGGTCAGCGCCAGCAGCTGCAGCAGGTGGTTCTGGATCACGTCGCGCGCCGCGCCGATGCCGTCGTAGTAGCCGGCCCGGCCGCCGATGCCGATGTCCTCGGCCATGGTGATCTGGACGTGATCCACGTAACCGCGGTTCCAGATCGGCTCATACAGCGTGTTCGCGAAGCGCAGCGCCAGGATGTTCTGGACCGTTTCCTTGCCCAGGTAGTGGTCGATGCGGAAGACAGACTGGGCCGGGAAGACCGCGTCAACCGCCGCATTCAGCTCGCGGGCGCTCTTCAGGTCCCGGCCGAACGGCTTCTCGATCACCACCCGGCGCCAGGGCCGCGGCCCGGACCCCTGGCCGCCGGGCTCGGACAGCCCGGAGCGCTTGAGCTGCTGGATGACGAGCGGAAATGCCTTCGGCGGGACGGAGAGGTAGAAGGCGCAGTTGCCGCCCGTGCCCCGCTGGGCGTCCAGGTCGGCCACCGTCTTCGCCAGCTTGTCGAACGCCACGTCGTCGGCGAACTCGCCGGGCACGAACCTGACTCCCTCTAGGACCTGCTGCCAGACCGTCTCACGGAACGGGGTCCGCGAGTGCAGCTTCACCGCCTCGTAGGCGACCTGGACGAAATCCTCATCAGCCCAGTCGCGGCGGGCGAACCCGACCAGCGAGAAGCCCGGCGGCAGCAGGCCGCGGTTGGCCAGGTCGTAGACGGCTGGCAGCAGCTTCTTGCTGGCCAGGTCGCCGGTGACGCCGAACATCACGAGCACGCAGGGGCCGGCTACCCGCGGGATCCTGCGGTCCCTGGAATCCCGGAGCGGGTTACTGATCATGTGGTCTCCCCGGACGCGGCAACTGGCTCCGCAGCTGGCTCAGCTGGCTGGCGGGCGCCGGCCGCCGCCATCTCCGTCTCGATTGTCGTAAGCAACTCGTGCCAGGAAGTAGTGAACTTCTGCACGCCCTCCTGCTCCAGGACGCCGGTCACGTCGTCGTAGCTGATGCCGAGCTCCGCCAGGGCGACGAAGACGTCACTGGCCTCCTGGTAGCTGCCGTGGATCGTGTCGCCGCGCAGCTCGCCGTGCGCGGCGGTGGCATGCAGCGTCGCCTCCGGCATGGTGTTCACCGTGCCGGGCGCGACCAGTTCCTCCACGTACATGGTGTCCCGGTAGGCCGGGTCCTTGGCACTGGTGGAGGCCCAGAGCGGCCGCTGCGGCCGGGCCCCGCGCTCGCGCAGCGCCGACCACCGGAGACTCGCGAACTTCTGCTCATGCAGCTGATAGGCCAGCCGCGCGTTGGCGATGGCGGCCTTGCCGCGCAGGGCGTCCGCGGCGGGCGTGCCCAGCTTGCCGAGCCTGCGGTCCACCTCGGTGTCCATCCGGCTGACGAAGAACGAGGCCACCGAGCTGATCGCCGATAGGTCACGCCCTTCCGCTTCCTCCAGGCCCGCCATGAAGGCATCGATGACCTGCCCGTAGCGTTCCAGCGAGAAGATCAGCGTCACGTTCACGCTGATCCCGTCGCGCAGGCACTGTGTTATCGCGGGCAGGCCCTCGGCAGTGGCCGGGATCTTGACGAACAGGTTCGGCCGGCCGACCTGCCACCAGAGCGCGCGGGCCTCGGCAATGGTCTTCGCGGTTTCCCTGGCGAGCCGAGGGTCGACCTCGATGGACACCCGGCCGTCGAGGCCGCCGGTCGCGTCAAAGGCGGCCCGCAGCACGTCGCAGGCCCAGCGGATGTCGTAGGTGGTGATCTCGCGGGCTGCCTCGTCCAGGGTCACCTCGCGCACGGCCAGGTCGCCGACCTGGTCGTTATAGGCGGCGCCGTGAGACAGGGCGTTCGCGAAGATGGTCGGATTCGACGTCACCCCGGTCACGTGCATGTCCCGGGCAAGCGTCGCGAGATTGCCGGTCGCCAGCCGCTCCCTGCTGATGTCGTCGAGCCAGACGGCGACACCCGCGGCGGCGAGCTGCCCCAGGGTGTCATCGGGCTGCGGGGTCATGGCCTGTCGCTCCTCGGTTCGTTCGCCGGACTTTCATTCGCCGGGGGTTCATCCGCTGCTGGCCGCCGCAGTCACCCTGGACAGGCTCAACCTGGCGGCCTCGGCTACCCGCTGCGCGGTGAAGCCGAACTCCTCGTACAGCTTCTCGGCGGACGCTGACGCGCCGAAGTGCTCCAGGCTGACGGCCTCGCCGTAGTCCCCGGTGAAGCCGCGCCAGCCGAGCGCAATGCCCGCCTCGACGCTGACCCGGGCCCGGATGCCCGGCGGCAGTACCTGCTCCCGGTAGCCGGCGTCCTGCTCCTCAAACCATTCCACGCACGGCATCGAGACAACCCGGGCCGATGTCCCGTCCTGCTGCAGCAGATCCCGGGCGGCCAGCGCGATCTGCACCTCGCTGCCGGTGGCGATAAGGATCACGTCGGGCGCGCCGCCGGCGGCATCGGCCAGGATGTACCCGCCGCGGGCGGTGCCCTCGGCGCTGGTGATCCCGGCCGCATTCCCGGCGGCGCGGTCGACCACCGGAATGTTCTGCCGGGTCAGGCAGAGCCCGGCCGGGTGATCCGTGCGCTCCAGGATGGTGCGCCAGGCGACCGCGGTCTCGTTCGCGTCACCGGGGCGTACCACGTCCAGGCCGGGGATGGCACGCAGCGCCCAGAGGTGCTCCACCGGCTGGTGGGTGGGGCCGTCCTCGCCGAGGCCGATCGAGTCGTGCGTCCAGACGAAGGTGACCGGGATGCCCATCAGCGCTGCCAGCCGGACCGACGGTCGCATGTAGTCGCTGAACACCAGGAAGGTGCCGCCGTAGGGCCTGGTCAGGCCGTGCAGGACGATGCCGTTGCAGATCGCGCCCATGGCGTGCTCGCGGATGCCGAAGTGCAGTGTCCGCCCGTAGGGATTGCCGGGGAACATCTCGGTCTGGTGGTCCAGCGGTATGAAGGACGGCTCGCCCTTCATCGTGGTGTCGTTACTCCCGGCCAGGTCGGCCGATCCGCCCCATAGCTCGGGGAGCACGGGGGCTAGCTCGTTCAAAATCTGTCCGGAGGCCTTCCTGGTGGCGACCCCCTTCTCGCTGGGCGGGAAGACGGGCAGCGCATCAGCCCAGCCGTCCGGCAGCTCCCTGGCCCGCAGCCGGGCGAGCAGCTTGCTGCGGCCGGGGTTGGCCGCGGACCACGCCGCGAACGAGTCCTCCCAGGTAGCGCGCAGCTGCTTGCCGCGGTCGGCGACCTTGCGGGCGTGCGCGACCAGCTCGTCCCCGGCCGGGAAGGAAACGTCCGGGTCAAAGCCGAGGACCCGCTTGGTGGCCGCCACCTCGTCGGCGCCCAGGGCGGAGCCGTGCGCGGCGCCGGTGTCCTGCTTGTCCGGGGCGGGCCAGCCGATGATGGTCCGCAGGCCGATGATCGACGGGGCCGCGGTGTGATCCCTGGCCGCCGTGAACGCCGCCGCCAGCGCCGCGACATCCTCGTGGTAGCCGCCGGGGGTGCGCCAGCTGACCCGCTGCACATGCCAGCCGTAGGCCTCGTACCTGGCCAGCACGTCCTCCGACTTCGCGATCTCCGTGTTGTCCTCGATGGAGATGTTGTTGTCGTCATAGAGCAGCACGAGATTGCCGAGCTGCTGATGCGCCGCGAGGGAGGAGGCCTCGTGGCTGATGCCCTCCTCGATGTCGCCGTCGGAGGCGAAGACGTAAATGTGATGGTCGAACGGGCTGGTGCCGGGCGCGGCGTCCGGGTCGAGCAGCCCGCGCTCGCGGCGGGCGGCCATCGCCATCCCGACGGCGTTGGCCAGGCCCTGGCCGAGCGGCCCGGTGGTCACCTCGACGCCCGGGGTGTGCCAGTGCTCAGGATGGCCCGGCGTCCGGCTTCCCCAGGTCCGGAGGGCCTTGAGGTCGTCCAGCGTGAGCCCGTACCCGGACAGGTAGAGCTGGATGTACAGCGTCAGGCTGGAGTGGCCGCAGGACAGGACAAAGCGGTCCCGGCCGATCCAGCCGGGGTCGGCCGGATCGTGCCGCAGGAACCGCTGCCACAGCAGGTAGGCCGCCGGGGCCAGGCTCATCGCCGTGCCCGGATGACCGGAGCCGGCCTGCTGCACGGCGTCCATGGCCAGAACGCGGATCAGGTCAACCGCGCGCGCGTCGGTATCGGACCATTCCAGCGAGGTATCAGGCTGCGTGCTCACCGTGACTTCAGGCTCCTTCCGAGGGGAACGCGATCACCGCAATGACCTTATCCCGCGTCGCGCGCCTCAACCGTCCGGCCCGGCCCCGGGCGCAGTCACGCATCCTGGGCTTAGACCGCATCCTGGGCCTGGGCTCCGGCCGGGGCCTGGACTCCGGCCTGCGCCTGGGCCTGGACCGCGGCCGGGGCGCTGGCGCGGACGGTGACCCGTTCGGTCAGGGGACCCCGGTCCCGCAGCGCGAACAGCAGCCGCAGCGCCGTGATCCAGATCAGCACCGCGCCGGCCACGTGCACCCAGACGAGCCCGGCCGGAAGCCCGTTGAAGTACTGGGTGTAGCCGATCGCGCCCTGCGCCAGGATCAGGCCGAGCAGCACCCAGCCGAGCCGCATCGCCCGCCGCGGGGCATCGCTGAAACGCAGGCCAGCCACCAGCGCCAGCACCAGGCCGGTGATCAGCCAGCCGATATCGGCGTGCAGCTGAGTGACTCCCGCCAGCGGCAGGTGATAGCGGGCCACCGAGCGGGCGCCGGCCAGCGGCCCGGTGCCGGTGACCACGGTTCCCGCGGCCAGCATCGCGACCACCACCGCGACCACCGCGGCAGCCAGCAGCCGCAGGTCGCCGCGGACCAGCGGGCGGCCTGGGTCGGCACCCTCGGTGACCCGCACGTGCAGCGCGACCGCGGCGGCTACCAGGCTGATGGACAGCAGGAAATGGATGGACACCCAGACCGGGTCGAGCTTGGTGAGCACTACCACGCCGCCGATGACCGCCTGCGCGACGATGCCGGCCGGCTGGGTGAAACCGAGCACGACCACATCGCGCCGGCGGCTGCCGCCTGGCCTGAAGCGCCATGCGGCCACTGCGACGAGCACCGAGATCACCAGGATGGCACCGGTCAGCAGCCGGTTGCCGAACTCGATCCAGCGGTGCACCAGGCTGCTGCCGCTGGTGCCGCCCGCCACGATGCTGTGCGCCGTGCAGGCCGGCCAGTCCGGGCAGCCGAGGCCGGACTGGCTCAGCCGTACCGCCGCGCCGGTCATGATGATGCCGGCCGAGGCCACCACGCCGGCCAGCGCGATGCGCCGCATCGACACGGCCGATGGCGCGAGTACGGGCGCCGTTAGCCGGCGCGCAGCCCGCGTGATTGACCCGCGCGAGGCGGGGCCTGCCGCGGCGCTTCCCGAGGCGGAGTCGGTGAGCACGGACCCGAGCCTAGTAGCTGCCGGTAACCCGGCGCCTGCCGCGGTCCGGCCGCGCCCGTCAGGCCTGCGGGGCCTGCGCGGTCCGGCCTGCCGCGGTCAGGCCTGCGGGGCCTGCGCGGATCCGGCGGCGTGCCGGGACGCGCCGGCGCTGGCGACCACCACGCAGCCGACCGCCGCCCACTCCCGCGCCGCCAGCGACTCGCTGAGCAGGATCAGCCCGATCAGCGCGGCCACGGCCGGCGCGAGGCTCACCCAGATGCCGTAGAGCCGCGCCGGGATCCGTTGCAGCGCCTCAAGCTCGAAGCGGTACGGGATCACCGACGACAGCAGCCCGATGACCGCGCCGGTCGCCAGCACCCCGGGCCGCAGCAGCGCGGCGTGCCCGGCTGCCACGGCCGGCGCGGTGACGATGAGCGCAGCGACGATCATGGCGATGACCAGCCCTGATGAGCCGTTCAGCCGCCGCCCGGTGGAAGCGCTGAGCTTGATGTAGCCTGCCCAGGCCGCAGCCGCCACCAGCGCGAACGCGATGCCGGAGACGGCCAGCCCGTGCCCGCCGCGCGAGCCGGGCACCGCGCTGTCCGCCAGGGTGGTGCCGCCGTGGGCCAGCAGCGCCACGCCCAGGCCGGCCAGCGCGACCCAGAGCAGGTCGATCACGTGCCGGGACGACACCACGGCGATGGCCAGCGGCCCGAGGAACTCGATGGTCACCGCGATGCCGAGCGGGATCCGGGCGAACGACTGGTAGATCGAGAAGTTCATCACCGCGAGCGTGGCGCCGAAGGCGACCGCCACGCCGGCATCCTGCCAGCGCCGTCGCCGGGCGATGTCACCCAGCGTCCGCGCCAGCCCCCTGCCGCCGACGGCCGCCAGCATGACGGCGGACGTCCACAGCCGCAGGCCGGTGACCGCGGCCGGCGGGATCTCGGTGAAGAGCCGGGCGGCCAGGCCCGCGCCGAGCTGCACCGACACGATGCCGGCGCCCACCAGCGCGGACGGCGGCACCCGCCCGAGCCTGTCCCCGCGAGCGCCCGGGTCGCCAGTGCCAGTGCCG
>Ga0182024_10016080_pt1 | contig 14243 bp, 10 predicted proteins | sample P32metaG_FD_120480 | JGI IMG/M metagenome (GOLD analysis project Ga0182024, IMG submission 120480) | Permafrost microbial communities from Stordalen Mire, Sweden - P3-2 metaG (Illumina Assembly) | ecosystem: Environmental > Terrestrial > Soil > Wetlands > Permafrost | place: Sweden: Stordalen... | reverse complement strand
GTCGACGACGGTGACTGCGACATCGGGCATGCCGGAAAGCACACGAACGTGCTTCGAACCCCAGTTTCCGTAGCCGACAACGGCCAGGTCGACGCGGGGACCCTTGGCGTCGAAATGGTTGCTGTGACTGTCACGTAACGCAGCGCTGGCGACGCCATTGCGAATGCTGTTAGCCCCCACCGAGTGACTCCAGTCGACGATTCTTTTCGCCCGCACTACGAGACTATCGAGTTGGCTACGGTATGTGGTGGCTTACACGCGTGCAATACACCTAGAGCCCGCATGAGCACGCCTGATCTGACTACGGTGTGTGACCGCGTTAGGTTCATGCGCCGACGCGCGCGAGCGCGTCTCAATATCCCCATACCGGACAAACGGGGTGAGGCGTGGCGAGTGAACGAATCGATGTAGCAATCGTCGGAGCTGGTCCGTACGGCCTCGCGACCGCTGCGCATCTGCACAACGTTGGTCGAGCGCCGCGCGTCTTCGGCGAACCACTTCAGTTTTGGAGTACCCACACACCGGCCGGCATGCTGTTGCGCTCGCCCTACACGGGAAGCGACATCGGCGCTCCTGAACTGAAGCTGACGCTGCCGGACTACGAACGCGACACCGAGCCGGTCGATGTCCCGATACCCGTCGAACGATTCGTCGAGTACGGGCGATGGTTTCAAGAACGCGCAGTTCCCGACCTCGATCGACGCGATGTTCGGCGCATCCAGAGTGCAGATTCGGGCTTCGACATAGAAGTCGACGGCGAAACATTCCGGGCGACAAACGTTGTCGTTGCTGCGGGAATCGGCACGTTCGCGCGTCGACCGCCGCAGTTCATGTCCTTCGATGCCGATGTCGTCTCGCATTCGGTCGATCATCCCGATCTGGGCGTGTTTCGCGGCCGGCGCGTCAGCGTGATCGGTGGCGGGCAGAGCGCGCTCGAGTCGGCGGCATTGCTTCACGAAGCGGGTGCCGATGTCGACGTCCTCGTCCGTGCCGAATCGGTGCGCTGGATCCTGGGTCAGGCGCGCAGACACACCACCCCGTGGCTCAACCATCTGCTCTACGCCCCCGCGGCGGTGGGTCCGGGCGGCCTCAGCCAGCTCAATCAGCGCCCGGACCTGTACCGGCTGGTACCGAACGTGTTGCACGATCGCCTCGACCGCCGCTCGATCCGATCCGCGGGCGCGGGCTGGCTGCCCGCACGTCTGAACGACGTGTTCATCCGCACTGGCGTCGACGTCGTCGAGGTGTCTCGCGCTTCGGAAGGTCTGCAACTTCGCCTCAGCGACGGGACCGGTCAACGCGTCGATCACGTCCTGCTCGGCACCGGATTCCGCATCGATGTCTTGAAGTATCCGTTTTGGAGTCCGGCGCTCAACAATGCGATTCGCTGCGTGCGTGGATATCCACGACTGACGAAAAACTTCGAGACGACGGTTCCCGGCCTCTACGTGACCGGTGCCCCGGCCGCGCCGACCTTCGGTCCGCTGATGCGATTCGTCGCAGGTAGCGGCTTCGCGGGCCGTACGATTGCGAGGGCTCTCACGCGATGACCGGCGACGCCGCGCCGGGCGGTCGCGGCGCGCTCGTGATCGGCGGCGACTACCGGGGACTCGGCATCGTGCGCAGTATCGGGCGGCGCGGCGTCCCAGTGTGGGTTGCACAGCACGACGACCGGTTGGCGGGCTTTTCACGGTACGCAGCTCGACGGGTGCGATGGTCGGTTTCATCGGACGCCGAACAGACCGAGCGTCTGCTTCGATTCGCTCACGAGCACGGACTGCACGGTTGGGTGCTGTTCCCGACCGACGATCGCGTCGCCGCGATGATCAGTCGCAACCACGCCGCCCTCGGCCAGTGTTACCGACTGACGACCTCGCCGTGGGAGCAATACTCGGTCGCGCAAGACAAGCGTCTCACGTACGCGCGCGCGGACGCGCTCGGTATCGGTGTTCCCGCCACGTGGTACACGGAATCGATCGAAGAGGTCGCAGACCTTGACCTCGAGTATCCGGTGATTCTCAAGCCCGCGTCGGGCGAGATCGACAACCCCCTCACGCAGGTCAAAGCCTGGCGTGTCGACGATCGTGCGTCATTGCTGACCCGGTACGCCGAAGCGGCCGGGTTCTTGCGCCGCGGACACGTCATGATCCAAGAGATGGTTCCGGGAGGCGGAGAGTGTCAGCTGGCGTTCGCGGCCGCATGTCGCGACGGCGACGCGCGTACGTACGTCTCCGCCCGGCGGACTCGCCAGATGCCGATGGATTTCGGACGGGCGAGCACGTTCGTGGAGACGATCGACGATCCCGAGGTGATCGACCAAGGGCTGCGCCTCGTCGAAGATCTGCGCCTCACCGGTCTCGTCGAGGTCGAGTTCAAACGGGACCCGCGCCGCGGGCAGCTCAAAGTTCTCGACGTGAACGCTCGGTCGTGGGGCTGGCACTCGCTCGGGCCGCCCGCGGGCGCCGACTTCTCCTACGTCGCCTGGCAGCTCGCGATGGGCGAACAGGTCGAGCGCACCCAAGGTCGCGCTGGCGTGCGTTGGGTGCGACTCTCGACCGACGTTCCGACCTCGGTCGGAGAGATCCTCGCCGGTCGCACAACGCTGCGTGCCTATCTGCGTACGCTGCGCCCGCCCCTCGAAGGACCGATCTGGGCCATGGACGACCCCCTTCCCGGCCTGATGGAGTTCCCGACCGTCGGCTGGCATGCCGGCCGTCGGATTGCGACACGAGCGGTCAGGCGAAATATCGATAGAGGATCTCGCCGGCGCGCTGCGTGACTTCGTCGGGCACGTCGTCGCGCGTGAGCAGCTTCGTCAGCTCGCCGAGGACCGGGAGCGCTTCGGCGGCAACTCGATTCGCATAGCCCGCCGGGGCGTGACGGAGCACGGAAACTCTGCGTTCGTCGGTCGCGAACTTGCGTTTGTACGCAACCAGACCGGGTTGGTCGAGGTCGCTGACACCCCAGTCATAGGTTGCGCAGCCTCGCTGCTTGGCGAACAGCATGCTCTCCCAGGCGAGGAGCTCATTCGGTCTGACAACCGCCCGTTCGAAGATCGATGCGCTGAACTTGTAGTACCAGACACCACTCCACACCAAATAGAGCGAGCCCGCGATCACGTCTCCTTCGTGTTCGGCGAGTCCGACCACGACGCTGTCGTCGGGCGCGAAATGCTTCCAGATGTTCTCGAAGAACGACACCGGTTGCGCGAGGAGGCGGTGCTTGTGTTTTCTTGTGCGCCGGTGCAGATCGTGAAAGGCGCGTACGTCTTCGAGGTCGGAGCCGAATCGAGCCGTCACGCCGTGCCGGCGGGCAGCGCGAACGTTCTGCCGCGCGCGGTGATCGATCGCGGCGAAAAGTTCGTCTTCGTCGCGATCGAGATTCGTGCAGTGCCAGGCCATCTCTTCGGCTTGCACGAATCGTGGATCGCGGCGGGGCACGTCAGCGTCGAGCACACGAAGTTGGAACGGAAGGTCGCGGGCGAGGAGTGGGTCGACGAGCTCACGCCAATCGTCGTCGTCGTCGACGACCGGGTCGAGGTAGTCGCAGAACGGAACGCTCAGTTGGCGTGATCCGAGAAAATCGTCGATCTGCGCGAAGGCCAGGCCCGTTCTCGCCGCGCCCCGGTCGTCGACGGTCAGGTGTGCGGAGATCTCGAATCCGTAGGTGTCGCTGATCGCCGCGAGCCACGGGGGCGAACCGAACAGGCTCCCCCGAGGTGTCGCCATGAGTTCGCGCCACCCCGGATCGTTGAGCGGATCGACGGTACGCGCCATCAGCGAGCACCGTCGCCGCGGATGACGACAGGAATTGTCCGCACGAGAATCTTGATGTCGAGCCACAGCGACCGGCGATCGACGTATTCGAGGTCCAAGCGAAGCATCTCCATTGTGCTCACGTGGCTGCGTCCGCTGACTTGCCACAGGCCGGTGATTCCGGGGAGGACGTCGGTGCGGCGCCGATACTCGGGCGGGAAGGCTTCGGCCTCCCAGTCGAGTGCCGGGCGCGGACCGACCAGGGACATGTCGCCGCGAACGACGTTGAACAGCTGCGTGATCTCGTCCAGACTGCTGGCGCGGATGACGCGGCCCACCCGTGTGACGCGTGGGTCGTCGGCGAGTTTGAAGCTCGCGCTTTGCGGCTCGCGAGTTCCTGCCAGCTCGGCGCGGATGGCCTCGCGGTGCGCGCGGTCATCCGACGGTGCGTTCACGATCATCGACCGGAACTTCACCATGGTGAACGGCTCATCCCGGAGCCCGACTCGCGGCTGATGGAACAGGACCGGCCCGCGGCTCGTCGCCTTGATCGCGAACGCGATCAGCACCAGCAGCGGCGACAAGACCCCGAGCAGCGGAAGCGTGACCGCAAGATCGAGGATCCGCTTACTGCGAGGCGTCCCGACCTGACTTCGTGTCTGGACGGGGCTTCTCACGGGCTACTCACTTGACGTACCCACGGTTTGGACAGCTCCGGGCGCGGCTCGAACGGCACGTCGGGTCGGGGATCGCGCCGCGGAACGATGAGATTCGCGCTCAATCCGAGCAGGCAGAAGAACAGGTCGCTCCCGCCGCGCAACGTCAAGTGCGGGTCGGTGAGACTCATGATCAGCAGGCACCACAGCGCGGCACGTGCACCCATCGTCGCGATGCCGATGTCGTCGTCGGCACGCTCTTTCGCCACCCGCTTCGTGTGCCGAAATCCGTGCCACAAGAACCACAAGAAGCCGGCGACGAGCGGAATACCGCCAACCCAGAAGAGCCACAGATATCCGCTCTCGAGATAGATCACCGTCCGCCAGGTTTCGGGTGCTTGGAGCACGGTGTCCGGTCTGATGCCGAGCACCCAATGGAAGCCGGACAGTTGCGGAAGGTAGAAGTGGGTCAGATTGTCGATGCGGCCCTGCCAGCTGTGGGGGAGTGCACCGCCGCCAAAACCTGCGAGCCGCGTCGAGATCACCGGCCACGCGATGATCGCGCCCACCGCCGCGATCGGCCCCAACCATTTCGCGAGTCGGGAGAGTTGGCCCTCGTGGTGCGCGACCACGACCACCACGATGAAGCCTTCGATCCAGGCCGAGAACTGGCCGGTGCCGAGAATGCCGAGGAAGATCACCCCGGCAGCCGCCAGGATGACGCCACGGTGCTCTTTGGTCCGCAACAACCACACGAGCACGACCGCGAAGCTGTACGCGAGGTAGTCGCCCACCGCGATCGCCGAGTCGAGGGTCGCGCCGCCTCGGCCCGTCGAGTCGTCACCAACCGTCGGTGTCCACGGACCGGTCGCATGCCAGATCCCCAACGAGTCGAGGATCGCGAGCACGGCCAGCAAACTTGCGCTGACGAGCAGGATCCAAAGGCAGCGGCGCACCTGCTCGCGGGTACGAATCACCCATCGGAACAGGACGTACAACGCCGCGAGTCTCCACAGCACCACCGTGTCGTAGAGGTCGGTACTGCTCGGGACCCGCCCCCGTGCGAGCATCCAAAACAGCGGCCACAGAGACGAAAGCGCGCAGAGCAACACGATCGCCCGGTCGAGTCTCGTGATCCGCACGCTCAACCGTTCGCCGTGAACGATGCGGACGAGCAGACCGCACAGCACCGCGCCCGTCACCACCGCCTGAATCGCCTCACTCGGACGGAGCAGCGGAATCAGCTGGCCCCGATCGATACCGCCCACGAACGGCTGGGTGGCGAGAAACACGTACGCCGCGGTGACGGGTCGGCGGGCCACAAACACCACGAACGCGAAGAACAGGATCGCGATCGGAATCAGAAGCACAACGAAGCCGACGATGTCGGCGGCGACCGCCACACACAACAACGCGATGACGGCCAGCGCGACGAACACGACGCGGTCCTTCGCCCTCACCCTCGGTCCGAGCGTCTGCGTGTTCATGAAGTGCCTTCATCCCGGTTTCGTGCGGCATGCTCGGATCCGGCGGTCTTGCCGTTCACGGCGCCACCGCGGGACCCGTCCGCGGTCGCCAGCCGCGCGGATCGGAACTGGATGCTGGGAGGGAGCTCGGGAGCACGGAAAAAGGCCTGCACCGCGACATACGCGACCAGGCCGACACCGACGCCGAGCACGACTCCGACGAGCGCACCGATATGCCCGCCGAGTTCGTCCTGCACGACGCGGCCTCCCAACGCGGCCGGACCGATCGTGGCCGCGGCGATCGCGAGGTGTCTCGCCAGACTACGCCAGCGGGCGCCGGCCTGGCCTTGCGTCCCCCGCCGTGCGGCTCGATCGGCGATCAGCGACCGAGCCGCCTCCCCGGCGGTGACGAGCAACCCGAGACTGGCGAGCAAAGACGGGCCGTGCAACGTCGCGGCGGCAATCGGCGCGCCCACCAGGAGGATCGCGACCATGACCGCGCAGCCGATGAGCGGCGGATTCACGTCGTGTCGCGCGTAACACGTCTGCTTCGCGAACTCGTACATCGTTGCGCCGACCAGAGCCAAACCAAGACCGACGATCGACGCGCTGAGGAGCGCGACACCATCACCTTTTCGCATCTGGCCGAACGCGATCGCCTGGGCAATCGGCTTGGCCGACACCAACAGCGTGAGCGACGCCGGAACCGCGACGAACCACGACCACGACACACCGCGGTCGTACGTTTCGCGAAACGCGGCCAGCTTGTTGTGAAACGCTTCGCGTGAAAGGCGCGGCAGCAACACCGTGCCCACCGACTTGGCGCTCAGCGCGACAGGCATGTAGTAGAAGTTGATACCGACCTGAATGGCGACGACTCCGCCGGGGACGGTACCGGCCGCGACGATCAGGATGAACAGCCAGCTCGCGTCGAGCGACGCCGTGCCGGCTGCGGGGATCGCACGCCGGGCCAGGGCGCGCACCGCAGGATTGTGCCATTTGAACGACGGCCACAGCGGCAGCCCACAGCGCGCCGCGCCGAAGCACTGCACGCACGTGTGGAGCGCGACCGCGAGGGTCGCGCCGGTTCCGAGGAACAGGAGATATCCGCTCGACACGTCGGTGGTGTTGCTCCCGAACCACTTCGACACCAATACGAGCGTCGTCATCAGACCGATGTTCTCAAGCGCCGGTGCGGCGGCTGCCAACGCGAAGTGGCCCCGAGCGTTCTGTGCTGCGGTGGCGACGGCGATGATGCCATACAAGCCGATTTGTGGGAGCACCAAGAACAACAGCACCCAGCATTCGGTCTGCGCGCGCGCCGACTGGACGTGACCGTGCACGCCGAGCGTGAGGAGATGCACGATCAACGGCGAGACCGCGATCACCGCCAGCGCGGCGGCGGCGAAGCCGGCGATCACGAGCCCGACAAGTTGTCGCAGCAGGTCCCGTGTCTCTTGGAGGCTCCGGTGGTCGAGCTCGGCGACGAGGATGGGGATGCACAGCTCGGTCAGCAACGAACCGGCCATGAGGTTGTACGTGAGGTTGGGGACGGTGTTCGTCGCTTGAAAGATGTTGGCGAAGAACGTCGGACCGAGAATCGCCCCGGCGACCGCAACCCGCAACAGGCCGGTGAAACGGCTGAACAGGGTCCAGCCCGCGACGCCGAAGCTCGCCGTTGTCTCGCGGCCGATGCCTAACTCGTCAGTGGGTTGCAACCCATCGTCGAGATGCGCGGCGCGCCCGTCGGTCGGCGGTTCGGGAGGGTCGGATGGATCGCTCTCGGGTCCGGCGCGGACTCGACGAGGAACCTGAAACCACATCAGTCGAGCTGATCGAGTGGCCGTCGCTTCAGCAGCCGCCGGAGCAGGAACCCAACCGCGATCGCCGCGAGCATGATGCCCGCGAGCGCGCCGGCCAATGCGACACGCAACGGCTTCGGAGCGACCGGGCTGGTCAGGAGGTACGGCTTGGTGATTTGAGTGACGTGCGGCTGGTTCAAATCGTTGATCGTCACCGTGTCGAGTTGGCCGTGGAGTGTTTGGATCTCATTGGTGTCGCTGGAGATCTGGGACTGAATATTCAGCTCGGCCGGCGACTCGGCGGGATTGGGATCCGCGACCGTCGCACCGGCTTGGCGCCGTGCTTCTTGAGCGTTGAATTGACTGGTGAGCGTGCTGAGCTGCTGGTTGACGGAATTGATCCGTCCATTCAGGTACGCCTCGGTCGCGAGGTCTTCGTCGGCCTGTGTCTTCATGTACCCGGCCCCGATCGCGGCGTCGAGCGCGAGTGCACGCGACGGGGACGGATCGTCGACCTCGATGCGGATGACCTCGCTCGCTTGCAGAACGCTGACGACTTCCTTGCCCGAGAGCGTGCTGTAACCGATGTGGTACTGCGCCGCGACCGGATCGAGAACTTCGTGGCTTGTCATCTCGACGATCTGGGACGACAGGTTGCGGTCCTCGCGCAGAAAAGAACCTGAGGCGAGCTGCTCGTTCAGCGGGTAGTAGATCTCGGTGCGCGCCCCGTACTCTTTGGTCCCGGCCGCACTCACGGCGTAGCCGACCGCCGCGCACGCAACCACGATGACCAGCGCGTACGCGACGTACCGCACAATGATGCCGCGTGAGATCGGCAGTCGCTTCCATTGGAACATCGCGACCGCGACCGTCTCCGACGGCACGGGAACGACCGGCGTCCAGGTGCGATTCGGCGCTGTGTTCTCAGCTTCCAGTTCCACTCGCGCTCCCTCGGGTTGCGGTCACAAGTACGTCGCAGACGCGTTCGATGTCGTGGGACGTGATCGTCGGAAACATGGGAACGGAAACGATTTCCGCGGCCGCGCGCTCCGTCACCGGGTACGGCGGACGGGCGAAACGCTCGAACGGGCGCTGCTGATGGCTCGGAATCGGATAGTGCAGACCCCAACCGATCCTGTGCGCGTCGAGCGCACGCAGAACCTGCGCACGGAGCGGCACACGCACGATCTCGAGATGGTGAACCGGTGTCGAGCGAGGATCGGCCTGGAGCACCCTGCAATTTGTAGCGTCCAGGTACTTGCGATACGTGTCGGCTGCTGCGCGTCTCGACGCATTCCAGTCGTCGAGTCGATCGAGCTTGATCGACAACACGGCGGCCTGCAACGCGTCGAGACGACTATTGCGTCCCGACGCGCTGTGTTCATGTCGGGTGCCGATCAGTCGGCCATGGTCCGCCAACGAACGAATTCGCTCGCTCAGATCGAAGTCATGGGTCGTGACCGCCCCCGCGTCGCCGAACGCGCCGAGGTTCTTGCCCGGATAGAAACTGAACGCCGCCGCGTGGCCGAAAGAACCGGCACGGCGATCGAGCCAGCGTGCCCCGTGCGCTTGCGCCGCGTCTTCGATGAGCGCGATTCCGGCGCGCTCGGTCACTTCGCTGATCGCATCCATGTCGGGCATCTGCCCGTAGAGATGCACGACGATCGCGGCGGCGGTGCGCTCAGTGATCGCGGCTTCGATCGCGGCCGCGGCCACGACGAGCGTCTCGTCTTCCACGTCGACGAACACCGGCGTCGACCCGACCGTCACGATTGCTTCGACGGTCGCGACGAACGTGTTGGCCGGCACGATGATCTCGTCTCCCGGGCCGAACCCGAGTCCGCACAGGATCAACTCGAGCGCGTCTGTCCCGTTGGCCACGCCGACGCACTCCTTCACTCCGCAGTACCGCGCGAACGCGGTTTCGAAGTCGTCGACGTACGAGCCGCCGATGAAGCGGTTGGACGCGGTGATCTTCGCCCAGGCGCGATCGAGCGCGATTGCGACTTCCGCGTGCTGCGCGGCGAGATCGAGAAAGGGAATGTCGGCCGGGATTTCGGTCATCGTCCGACACCCCATTGCACGGCGCGTTCCATAGATACGGATATTTCCGACAAATTGGACCAGCCCCACGTAGCGTCGTCGACTTGAGTCAATCAGCGCGAGGCGGTCCTCGCAAGCCGCGGCGTCCGCGAACGTATCGGTTCAGAGCGTCGCCGCAGGTGGCTACTTCCAGACATTGACGCCGCGGCCGCGTGGGCTTCGGACGCGTCGTACGCCGCGGAAGTGCACCCTGCACGTGGGCCCGACACCGGACAACGAAATCCCGAAATCACACGATGGGCCCGGTGACGTTTCCGATCCGGTCGGCGGGACGACAACCCGGCGGGCGGAGATCCGCGGCCGTGACAACGGTGGAGTCCCGACCTCGGGACGCCGCGGAGATCTCGGGGACTGCGTCCCGGACCGGAATTCCGGGGACGGGCAGCCCGGTTCCTACGCCGACACCGTGACCGGCTCCTTGGCGACGAAGCCGTGGCTCACCGGGCCGGACGTGCGTACGTGGCCTGGTGACGGACCTTGAGCGCGTGCGGCTCCGCTCAGTGGATCTCTGCGGCCGTCCCGTCAACACCCGGCTTGCGACATATCTGTCCAATTGCCGCAGGTGGCCGGGAGGCGTGGTCAAGTTCGGCGATGGTCAGGCGGGGCTGGTCCCAGCTACCGTGGCGGGGTCTGCCATGAGGGAGCGGGGGGCCGCGTGGGGGGTCGGCGATCGGCGCAGTTGGTGCTCGTGTCGATACTCGTTGTTGCGGTTGGCGCGACCACGGGTGGCGGAATTGTCCGGACTGATCCTGCGGGGGCGGTTTCGATCCCGAGTCGGGCGCGGTTGGCTGCCGGCAACGGAGATTCGTGCGCCGTGCTCCCGGCCGGAACCGTGAAGTGTTGGGGACTCAACGTCGACGGCGAACTCGGCGACGGCACGACGACGAATGCGTCGCGGCCGATGACCGTGACCGGGCTGAGCGACGTCCAGGCGATCACGGCCGGCGACTACCACTCGTGCGCGCTGCTCGACAGCGGCACCGTGCAATGTTGGGGCTACAACTTTCACGGCGAACTCGGTGTCGGCCGCGACGGTCCTGAGATGTGCTCGCGCCGACCCGGCACGACAGGTCAAGCGTGCAGCATGACCCCGGTCACCGTCGCGGGTTTGAGCGGCGTGTCGGCGCTCACGGCCGGTGCCTACCAAACGTGCGCGTTGTTGGTGTCGGGGACCGTGCAATGTTGGGGTTACAACGCCGAAGGTCAGCTCGGCGACGGCGGCCTCAAGACATCGTCGAAGCCGGTGACGGTGATCGGTTTGAACCGGGTGCGTGCGATCGCGTCCGGTGGCGTGACGTCATGCGCGTTGTTGGCGGGCGGCTCCGTGAAGTGTTGGGGGAACGGCTTCAAGGCGACGCCGGTGACCGTGGCCGGCCTCGATGATGTCGAGGCGATCACCGCGGGCTACTACTACGAATGTGCGCTGCTCGTCGGCGGCACCGTGAAGTGTTGGGGCAGCAACGCGTTCGGGCAGCTCGGCAACGGCACGTTCAAGAACTCGTCGCGTCCAGTCACCGTGATCGGCTTGCGTGGGATGACCGCGATCGCGGGCGGCGAAGATCACGTCTGCGCGCTGTCGGGCGCCGGTACGGTCGAATGTTGGGGTTACGACCAGTGGGGCCAGCTCGGAGCCCGCCCGAATGTCACTCCCACAACCAACTGTGGCGACGGGTCGCCGTGCCATCCGACGCCGGTCGCGGTGGCGGGACTTGGTGGGGTCGCGGCGATCACTGCCGGCTTCAAACACACGTGCGCGTTGTCGAAGACGGGCTCGGTGTGGTGTTGGGGTTACAACGGCGACGGCGAGCTCGGCGACCACGGGCTGCGCAGTTCGTACACCCCCGTCGCCGTATCCGGCGTCTAATCAGGCGCGTTCACCGCACGAGCATGTGCGAGTTGGACATACACGAATGCGGTCCGGACCTTCTGTATGCTCCGCGTGCTCGTTGTTGTCAGTGGCGGAGAGCGGGGTTCGGGAGACGCGGTGAAACGAGTTCTCAGAATCGCTCGTAGTCGAGTTGGGCGCGTCGCGCTCGTGGCCGGAGTGGCCGGCGCAACCGTGCTGGGGCTCGCGACTCCGGCGTGGGCACACCACCCGGTGCTCGAGGGTTCCACCGCGTGCTCGGACGGCTTTCATGTCGTCGACTGGTCGATCGGCAACAGCGAAACGACCGAGGCCATGACCATCGAGACCGCGGTCGCGGCGATCGACGCGCAGACCTATCCGGTGATCGGATACACGAACCCGGTTGCCAATAGCGGCACGACGTTCGCGACGACGCTCGTTCCCGGCGCCGCCAACGGGACGATCACCTTGACGGTCGACGCAGTGTGGCCCGACAAATTCACCGACACGGACAGCACATCCGTCGACCTCGATTCCAACTGCACGCCGGCGACGTCTTCGACGACTGCGGCGACTGCTTCGACGACTTCGACGACGAACACGTCGCCGACAACGACGACGACCGCGCCTCCCACAACTGGAGCGTCGACCTCGACGACGGCTTCGACCTCGACAACTGCGTCGACCACCACCAGCGTCGCGCCGGCATCGACGCAAGTGACCACGACGACCGCGTCCACGACCACGACGTTCGCACCGACCACCACCGAAGTGTGCTCGACGTCGACGACGGCTCCGCCCACGACTGCGACGACGACGACGTTGGCGCCCACGTCCACGACGTCTACGACGCCGGTCACCGGAGAAGGCTCGACGACATCGACGACATCGCTGCCGGCCGGGACCACAACGACGACCCAGGCGCCGTGCTCGACGTCGACGACAGCTCCGCCCACGGGTGGGTCGACCACCAGTACCACCGTGCCGGTGTCGGGCCAAGGCTCGACGTCGTCGCTGCCGGGCGCGTCCACGACGTCGACGAGCTCGTCCGCGACGTCGTCGACGCGGCCAGGCGGAACGTCGGTCACGACTGCGTCCTCGGTGCCCGTGGGGGCCCAGGGCGGCCCGGTGACCTCGACGACGGCCGGCGCCGCGAACCTTCCCCGTACCGGCAGCGACAGCAGGTTCCCGGTCGAGTTCGGTGCGAGCTGTCTGGTCGCGGGAGGCCTGCTTGCACTGCGGCGCCGGCGCACCTGGACTCGGCGCCGCCTCAGCCGGCCGTAAACCCGACGCCACGCCGCTGAGGCGACGGTGCGGCGCACCGAGGGTGGGCCGATTCCTGGACCTGCGCACAACCTCCCGCTCACGGCGCAGGCCGCCATTTCGTGAGCGGCTCGGCGCGCCGGATCGTGCGACCTCCGCGGTATCTCGCCCGAACAGGAGGTGCGGTCACGGACGCCGGCGCGGGATCTTCGCCCGTGGTCGACGCGCTTGCGGGGTTCCACCGCTCGCGGTCGGACCGTGCGCTGAAGCGTCCGAAGCGCAGGTGTGCGGCGTGCGTTCTCGCCACACGGACGACGTGGAACGCACCGGTCGTGCCGTTCCCGCCTTGCACCCTTATCTCACGTAGGGCATAATACCTACTACGTAGGGCGGCCACGATTCTCCGCGGTCCCTCCCATATCGGACTTTAGGTGACATTCGTCACAGATATGGCACTAACGCCTAAAGTCTGTTAAGTTGCCCCGTACCGGTCGCACTTGGAGTCGGCCGTAGGGCTTGGGAGAACGCTGTGAACAAAGCATTTGGAATCGCGCGCAGCCGCGCGGGTCGAGTCGGACTCGTGGCAGGCGTCGCCGTGGCGATGGTGGTGGGCCTCGCCCTCCCGGCAGGTGCCAACACCGGACACGTCATCGCTTCGCAGACCTGCGCCGGGGGCTGGAGCGCCCAGGTCACGTTGGACAACAACGTCACCTCAGACCACGACGTCGTGGTCACCTCGACGATCCCTGGCACCACCGGACTCACCGGGAACTACGACACGACCAAGAACTCCGGCACTCAGCAAATCTGGAGCGCCAGCGGTCCGGCGGTGGCGAGTGGCACCGTCACGCTCACGATCTGGAATCCCGGTCACGCCACGATCGACTCGACCGCGCAGGCTTCGTTGCCGTCGGTCTCGAACTGCAACTCCACCACCACGATGCCGCCGACCACGACGACCTGGAGGCCGCCGACCACCACGATGGCGACGACCACGACGACCTGCCTGTCGACCACGACAACCATGCCTACGACGACGACCATGGCGACGACGACGTCCATGCCCACGACGACGTCCATGCCCACGACGACCTCCATGCCCACGACGACGACCATGGCGACAACGACGACCATGGCGACAACGACGACCATGGCGACGACCACGACCATGGCTCCGACCACGACCGAAGCTCCAACGAGCTCGACCTCGGTCTCGGCAACGACAGTCGTCGTAACCCCGACTACGAAGCCCGCCACCACGACCACGGTCAAGTCCCACGTGCAGGGAAGCACGGTCCCGACCACGGCAGCGTCCACGACCACCCTGCCGGGCGCGGTCAGCCAGAGCTTGC
>Ga0182024_10016079_pt1 | contig 14243 bp, 7 predicted proteins | sample P32metaG_FD_120480 | JGI IMG/M metagenome (GOLD analysis project Ga0182024, IMG submission 120480) | Permafrost microbial communities from Stordalen Mire, Sweden - P3-2 metaG (Illumina Assembly) | ecosystem: Environmental > Terrestrial > Soil > Wetlands > Permafrost | place: Sweden: Stordalen... | reverse complement strand
CATCTCTTCGTGCGTGATCGAAGGCAGCTTATCGTCGCGCGTCTGGTGCGCGGCGATCTGTGCCGCGCCTGCACCGCGCACGCCTTGCTCGGCGAGACGTTCCTCGATTTGCTGACGGCGCGGACTCGATGCCTCCAGATATTCGCGGCTGTACCCCTTGATCTCCGGTTGCCCGCTCTTGCCCGTCTCGATCTCGTAGCCTTGCTCCTTCAAGCGCAGCGCCAGCTCCGAGCGATAGATCGCCGTCGCGTACTGCTGCGAGCGATAAAGCTCGTGCGGTTGCAGGGCGCGCGTCTCACCGTTCTCTGTTTCCGTGAGATTGAAGAACACGACATGTGTATGCAGTTGCGGCGCCGCGTAGCCATCCACGGGCCGCGCGCTGTCATGCTCGAACCTGGCTGCAACCCATTTGCCCGTGGTCTCTGCCGGATGGTTGCCACCGATCCGCGCCTGCACATACTTTTCGAGTTCATCAAGAGCAACCTTCACGCTCTCGCGATGAGCCTGGCGCACCTTCTCGTCACCACCTACCAGGGCGGTTAGCGAGACGCTTTTCGGTGCGGAGAACGTAGCATCCCAGCCCGCGCGGTGCTCCATCGTGCTCACGGTTTCGCCCCGTTCGTTGGTGTACTCACGCGCGGCCTGATAGCGCACCAGTTGCTCGCCCGTCATCGGATGCTGCCCGTTCGCGAGGCGCGCGAACTGCTCCTCCTGCACGTCACCGCGCAAGCCCCACTCTTCGCCCAGTTTGCCGTGCCACTCACCGCGTATCCGGTCGCCTTGGGAGTAGTAATTCCCCTGCGCGTTGGCGAACTCTTCTTTGTGATACGCCTGCGCCTGACCTGCACTGAGAGGCTTGGAGATGGTCAGCATATTTCTGCTCCGTGTGGTGTTGGTTTCTCCAGCACGCGCCAGAGATTTTGTGCTTGCCCATGAAACAGCCAGGATCGTTCTGGATCGGAGTCCGCTACTACGTCAAGTGCTTCAGCACATTGCTCTACGGCCCACTCGAACACCCGATGCGAAGCTAACAGTGCCAGCGCATGCATCCCGCTCTGCGGCGTATTTCCGTCCAGCACTTTTCGGTCGCGCAACCTTTGCAAAGATTCCGGCCACTCCGGTTTTCCAAAGGGCACTGAAGAGGGATGCACGATCTGATTGCGGATTTCGATCAATGCCTCCAGGTCTTGCCGTAGTTCATCCGTTAATGGATACAGCTTCAGTACGTCTCGTACAGGATCGACGCCTGCGAGTGTCTGGATGCTGGAGCTGTCTTTCAGTAAGTGCTGGTGCTCGATCAGAAACGCCTCTACACCCGCCATGAGGACCGGCAGACCGGCATAGACCCAGCGCGATGTTTTTGTGGGATCGTCCGCAACAGCTTTGGCTGATTCGCGGAACACTAGCTCGACGGCATGAAAGTACATGGTGGAGGCCGTGCCCCAACCCCCTCCCTGACGATTGCGCAGCCGCTCCTCGCGTTGTTTTCGTTCGCTCATTCGGAACTCCTACTCAAAGTACGGCTCTTGTCCAGCGGCGATGCGTTTTGATTTCTCCGGCTCGCGCGGCCTGCTCTCCGGTGACGGCCGTTTCCCGATCTCGATCACCTGCGCCGTGCTTTCGCGCGCCATCAAGCTCGGCTGTCTCTGCGGCAGTTCGATGTAGGGGAAGCGCAAGGGCACCACCAGATTGCCGCTTTTCAGATAGCCATGCAGATCGGGCAGGCCCGCGATTTCTGACGGCATCACCAGCGGCTCGGTCTGGCGGTCCAGTTGATAGTTGCGCGAGTTGCGGCGGTTGTGCGGAAAGTGGCCTTCCGTACGGCTCTCGCGTAATCGTTCGATCTCCACCTCGCCGATGGTCTGGCTGATCCACTTCGCGGAGTTGGCTTCATCCGTCCGTAAAAAGATTTTCGTCGCGGGCTGCGAGAGCATCGCTTCCGCTTTGCGTCCGTACAAGTCCTCTAGCTGGCTGCGTCCTTGAAAGCCCAGCACCACGGGATTTTTTACTTTCCGGCTCTCGGTGATCGCCGTGTGCAACTGTGGCAGCGCGTGCAAACTTTGCAGTTCGTCCAGAATGAGCCATACCGGGCGCACTCCCGGCCTGCCCTGGTTCATCAAGCGCAGCACCAGCATGTCCAGCCACATGCTGATGAGGGGCCGGAGTCGTTCCCGAAACTCGGGCGGGCTGGTGACAAAGAGCCATCCTTGCCGCTGTCCAGACCACTCCGTCGCCGTCCAGCTCGTTTTTGTTTCTTCTTTTCGCGGTAGCAACTTCAGCGCATTCGACACGCTGTTGAGTGTCGCGATCATGCCGCCGCGCTGCGGTCCCGCGTCGGGATAAATGGCCGCTGCGTGCTCGGTGTCTTTGAGCCGTTTCGACAGCTCGCGCTCATCGCGCAAGATGGCCAGCAGCTCTTGCGGGGTTCGCTTCGGTTGCTCGATCAGCAAGTGCGCGAAGATTTGGCGCGGCACAATCACGAAGAACGGATTCGTGCGCGGATCATCTTTGAACAGCGCCGCCGCAAGCCCCTCGGCTTCGGCCTCGTGCCGCACTTCGTCGCACGGCGACCAGTATGGCATTCGCGCGTCCAGCGGATTCAGAATCACATCGCCGCGCCCCGGCTCGTAAAATTGAGGCGTGTATTCGAGCGCCGGATCATACACGATGGCAGTCTCCCCGCGCTCTTCCACCTGCATGAGGATCTGCCGAATCAAGCTCGATTTACCTGCGCCCGTATCCCCGATCATCAAGAAGTGCGAGCTTTCCCGCTCGCGCGGGACGCGCACCATCCTGCCCTCCCGCTGCAACAAAAACTCGATCAGCGTGCGCCGCTCTTTCGTGAGGAAGCCGATGCCGTTCGATTGCTGGCTGCGATTGAACCGCGCCGCCGTCGCCAGCTCCGGGCCTTTCGTCCTGCGCCCGTACTTCCGCATCCGCCGCCGCTGGCGGTCGCGCGGAAGCGCCAACGCCAAGCCCACCACCAGCACGCCCGCTCCCACCTTCCACGTCGCCGCCCACAGCAGAAACCACGGCGATTGCCCTCCATAGATCGCTCGCTCCAACCACTCGCGCAGTTCCGCGTTGTTGTAAGTCCCGCGCTCCCATTCCAGCTTCGCCTTGCCCCGGCTCTCCTTGCCAACGCTCACCGCCGGATCGCTCAGGTCCCGGTCCACGGCCAGCCGCTTCTGTTTGCCCTCGATTCGATACGCAACGAGAGACGGCGTGGTCTTCGACCACAGCCGCACTTCGCTACCGATGTACATTCCCAGATAGGCTTGCTGAAAGTACGTCCATTTCCGCGCGTACTCATACCCAGCTGCCACCAGTACTGCCACGACCGTCAGCGCCAGCGCTGTGATCGTCCACACCGGCTTGCTGCTCGGCCAGCGATACGTTTCCGCTCGTCCCCACACCCGGCTCATGGATACACCTCCACCTGGGGCTGGCCCCTTACTTATCTAGGAACCCGCGAACCGGAGAAACGATCCAAATATTTTAGGATTTTTCTTCTGGCTGCCCTTCCGACTCTGCCGCCTGCGCCAGCCGTTCCCGCGCCTTCTTCAGCTTGTCCGAGTCGGCCCGGTCGATCAGCCGTTGCATCTCCTCCGCCGTCGGCTTCTCCCCGTTCGCCAGCTTGAAGAGCACGTTCAGCAGGATCGCCCGCAAGGCCACCAGCTCTGCCATGAGCGCCTGGGCCTCCGCACTGACCGGGCCGGTCGCCTTTGATGGCTGTCCGTTCGCGCTCGCCAGCATCACCTCGCGGCACCACTCTCCCAGCGTTCGCCCACTGCCCTGCGCCGCCGTTTCCAGCTGCGCGTATTCTTCCTCGCTAACTTTGAATCCGATGGATTTCGTGCGCAGCGGCGGCTTCACCATGATTTGACTTCCTTCCGGGAGTAGAAGCCGAGATTAACAGGCGGGCTATAAAAATCAACAAGTTCGCCTGCACGAACCTGCGGTTGCTGGGCAGCAACCCGATGGCGGATTTTTTTCCTTAGCTGCTCTCGTTTCAACAAGTTCGCGCACGCTAACGCGCCGTTCGCGCGCAGCACCCATTCGGGGGTGACGTGTCATTCCTCCACCCGCTGCGAAGCAGCGTCAGATTCTCACGTCACCCTAGCAGCTTACCTTCAGTGGGCAAGACTGCGGCCATCATCCTCCGAATGGGGCTGGCATTGGCGGGCAGGACTGCGGCTAATGAGGATAGCAAGCGGCCAATTTCGTAGGGCGTACACCCCGGTCGTGTGGAATCAGTGTAACGGCATCATCGTCGTAGCGTTAATCCAATTTGGGGGATAGAGATAGAGGCCGGGAAAATTCCTACACCTGCCCTCCCTCCACCGAACTGACCCGATTTTGACTTTGGGCCGGGGCCCGCCCGCGCGTGGGGCTCGTGCGAACGCGCGCGTGCGCGGGTCAGCGATTGTCTACTCGTGACGTAATGCCACCACAGGATCAACCCTGGAAGCCCGACGGGCGGGAATGTAGCAGGCTAGAAGGCCGACCGCTGTCAACAGGAACGAAGCGCCGAGTATGCTCGTGAGGTCGAGGGCACTGATGCCGAACAGCAAGCCGGACATGACGCGTGAAAACGCAAGCGCCACGGCCACGCCAATCGTCAACGCGGAGAATAAAATGACGAGGCCTTTTCCTACGACAAGCGTGAGTATCTTGACCTGGTCGGCACCCATCGCCATGCGAATGCCGATATCACGCGTCTGCTGAGTAACAAAATATGACATGACGCCGTAAGTCCCCCCACCTGCAAGGAGGAGTGCTATCGCGGCAAATATTCCTAAGAGAAGCATATTAAAACGTCTGGGCGATATCGAATCTGAGAGACGTTGCTCCATGGTCTGAATATCGTAAACGGGCTGATCGTGATCGACCGCTTCGACCGCCGCGCGAACAGATGGCGCCAGGTTCAGTGGGTCAGATGTGGTGCGAACAACCAAATACATCGCTGCTGCGCCGATTTGAGAATGTGGCAGGTACACCTGCAGCGGTTCATGTTGGTCAATCCCCAGGTGCCTTACGTTTCCTACCACACCCACGATTTCTCGTGGCTCTCGTTCGAAGTCGATTGTGATCTTCTTGCCGATGGGATCTTCTTGCGGCCAGTAACGCCTGGCAAACGCGTCATTGATGATCGCGACCCTGGGTGCCTCATCGCCGTCACTCTCAGTAAAGTAACGACCGTTCGTGAGAGGAATGCCTATTGTGTTGAAGTACTGCGGGGTTACAACGCCAAATTCACCTGAGGGTTCATCGCCCGGATCCCAAGCAGAGCGCCCTACAATGCCGAAGCTGTGGACATCACTCCCGCCCAGAGGAAGATTATCAACCGCGCCGACGGACGTGACCCCAGGTAGAGCACCGATTCGTTCTACAACATCGCGATAGAAAGCGATCTGGCGGGGCGGCGGATATCGATCAACGGTGAGAGTCGAATTCATGGTTAATACGTTTTGCGGATCGAGCCCGATATTTACTTCCTGAAGACGAAAGAAGCTCCTGATCATCAGGCTTGCGCCAATCAGCAGCACCAAAGCCAGAGCCATCTCGGAAGCTACCAGCAGGAGGCGGAGGCGCTGCCAGCCCTGTCCCATGGCGAATCCGCTGCCCCCCACCTTGAGTGTTCTGATTAGATCCGGTTTCGAAGCCTGGAGCGCAGGCACCACACCGAAGATGACCGCTGTGAAGACCGACAGGCCTAGAGTGAATGCGAGCACTCGGCCATCGACGGCGATCTCATTCGTCCGGGGAAAGTTGCTGGGGCTGTGATTAAGAAGAAAGCGCGTCCCGACGAAGGCCAGGATCAATCCCAAAATGCCGCCGAACAGTCCGAGCAGCGCACTCTCGGTGAGTAATTGCCGGACCAGTCGCGTCCGTGAAGCACCTAAGGCGAGACGCAACGACATTTCCGCCTGACGCACCGTGGCTCGCACAAGCAACAGATTGGCCAGGTTTGTACATGCGATGAGCAAAACGAAAGCTGTGGCTCCGAAAAGAACCAAAAGGGCTGGACGGATGTTCCCCGTTATTTGTGTGCGTAGGGGAACAAGCCTGATTCCGAGGCCCGCGTTGGTCTCCGGATATTGCAATTCCATCCGGCGCGCGAGTGCATCCAATTCGGCTTGTGCATGATCAAGAGAAAGCCCTGGCTTAAGCCGCGCTATGACGCCAAGATAGTGTTGGGCGTGTTTCGTCCTTGCAGTCGACCGGACCATTGCGGGCACCCATAGATCGACAGGATTGACACTCTGGGGGAAACGGAAACCCGCCGGCATGACGCCAACTACGGTCCACATCTCGCCGTTGAGCGTGAGTGCCTTCCCGAGGATTTTCGGATCGGAGCCAAATCGCCGTTTCCAAAGATCACCGCTGAGAATGCAAACCGGAGCGGAGCCTGGGCGCTCCTCATCCGGGACGAATGAGCGGCCCAAGGCTGGCGTGACGCCCAGAACTGAAAAGAGGTTCCCCGTAACCGACGTCGCAGAAATTCGTTCAGGGTGACCTGCCCCGCTCTGATCTACCGCACTGAGGTTCAGCCCAAGACCAGAGTTCGCATTAAACGCTGCGATATCCTGAAAGACGCTGTTCCGTTCCTTCCAGTCGATATAGTCAGGAGCAGTTGCCTTAATTTCGTGGTCTCCCGTGTGCCGGTTGAGTTGCCACAACAGAACCAACCGGTCTGCTTCCTTGTACGGAAGAGGGCGAAACAGGACGGCGTTCATTGCGGTGAAAATGGCGCTGTTGGCTCCAATCCCCAGAGCCAAGCCCACTACGGCCACCAGTGTGAAGCTGGGACTCCTCGCAAGCACTCGCAAGCTGTAGCGCAGGTCCTCAAACATGGTTTTCCATATCCTCACTACATCTCATCAAAGCACGCATTCCATTCTGGAAGTGACATCCACGACCAAGACGAATCTCGTCGATAGGCTTGGGGTTTCCTAGCCATGCTAACGAGATGAGGATAAATACGGTCTCGACAGAAACGCATGTGCGATTCCCGTCAGGAGCTGTTCTCATCATCTGGCGCCCGCGAGGCGAACGTCAAGCTACAACGATACCTGTGGGCATTGGGAATAGTTCCGCCAAATCAGAAATATGACACTCCGGATGAAATACCGGGAATTGCTTCGCAAGCATATTCCGAGGACGTGCGGAGGGCAAAATCCGGAATACGTTCCGGACGTGCTGACGGACTTCTCTAGTCGATATCCGACCGTTAACTCCTTACTAGGAAACCCGGAAGGGTGCGAGCATCACCATACCGTGGCGCTCGGCCAAGACAACACCTTAGAGAAGTAGGCGGCAGGATCAAGCCGCGCAGGTCTCGGGGACCTGCGCGGCGGCGATTTGGTTGAGGTAGTCGGCTGCACGCTGGGCATGAGCGGCTGCCGCAAAGATGGCGCGGTTGTCATTCTTGAGAACTTCCAGCCAAGTCGCGATATACTCGGCGTTTTCTTCCCGCGGCTCCTGGTGCAGTTCGAGATCGGCACACAGGAAAGCAGATCCCAGCTCGGCAACGAGCTCTTCGCGGCTGTAACCTTCATCGCCCCAGCTCTTGCGGCCAAAGTCACGGTTAAGGCGCTGGGCGTGTTTCGTCCAGTGGGTGACTTCGTGAGCAAGAGTGGCGTAGTAGCTCTCAGCATCGCGGAAGGCTCCAAAGGGCGGAATCTGAACGTAATCCAACTCCTGCGCGTAATAGGCGCGATTTCCGCCGTGCTTGATCGTCGCTCCCAGACTGGCGAAAAACGCCTCCGCAAGTTCAATGCGTGCGATCGGATCGCGCGTCGGAATGGCTTTCGCGTAGTATATTTCCGGCAAGCCTTCGATCTGTTCGACGTTGAACACGGTATAGCCCTTCATGTAAGGGATTTCGCGCTCGACATCCTCGCCGGTCTTTTCGTCGCGCTCGGTGCGCGTGATGGCGTTGGCGTAGACCACAAGCGAGCCTTTCTCGCCTTTTCTGACATGGGCGTTTAACTCGCTGGCTTGGCGGAAGGTCATCCAGATTGGTGCTGTGAAACTCTGGCCTAGAGCGGACATCCAGAGAGACAGGATATTGATACCGGAGTAGGGCTGGCCGTTATGACGCAGGGGCCGGGTAATTCTCCCTGCTGCATGTTCGGCATTCCAGGGCCGCGTCCACGGGCGGACGCCCTTTTCCAAATATTCGACAATCTGCGCTGTGATACGGCTGTAAACGTCTTTTCTTTCGGTGGTGTCTTGCATCGTATTCTCCTTCAAAAACAATTTTTTTCTTCGCGAAACCCGCGACGGTTCTGAGGCGTTCAGCGGCGCGGACATGTCAAGGGCGCGGGTTTGTCCGCGTTCATCGCAGACCCTTGACAGGGAGCACCGCTGGAATAACGCCGGTCTTGTCAGGCGCGGGTTGAGTGGAGAAAAAGTGGAGAGAAGATGACTTCGGACAAGAACACCGAATGGGAAAGGGGCGGTGTTCTCAGGTCAGCCACGGATGTGGAACATAAGCACGTTCGCCGGTACAACTTTTCTGGGCCGTGCCGTGGCCGTCAAGACCCCATCCTCCTCAGGAGAGCAGGGCGGCGCGCGGTCTTACGGCAGTGAAAAATAGGCTCAAACGGTCAAACGGTAGGCGGGGTGGAAGGACGGGACGCCAAACTGCCCCCCCTCTCCAACTACCACTAGCCGAACTAGACAACCTAGCGCCGCGCCTAAAAGCCTGAAACGGCCATCACGTGGTTGCTGACAGCATATTTGAAAAAGTAATAGCAGCCTCATGCTCTTGGATCACTCGGCGCGGAGCGCCTGCATCGGGTCGATGCTCGCAGCGCGGCGCGCGGGAATAAACCCCGCAGTCAGCGCGGATAGCACGAGCGCAAGGGTTGCGATGGCAAACACCGTCAAGTTGAAGGCGTGAACGCCGACAAATTCGCTCGCCAAAAGACGTCCGGCGACGAGCATGAGCGGGATTCCAAGGATGAATCCGGCAGCGGATTGCAACGCGACCGTGCGCATCACCATGCCGACGACTGTGAAGCGGTCGGCACCAAGGGCAATGCGAATTCCGATCTCGTTGGTACGCCGCGCTACTCCGTACGAGGTCACGCCGTAGAGTCCCACGGTTGCCAGAGTGAGCGCGAGCAGACCAAAGATGGTCATCAGTTGCGCGATCATCTGCTGCTGGTCTAGATGTTGCTGAACCTGCTGCGCGAAGGGAAAGATGTCGGCAACGGGCAGATCAGGATTAATCTGGCCGAGGACGCGGCGTACTTGCTTTTCTAAATCCGAGATAGAGCTGGAAGTGCGCAGAATGATGTTTCCCATGTACATGGAGCGATGCTCGGCGAGTACTCCGTCGGGAGTGTCGTACTTGGTCTCCTGCGGCGCGGCGACAAAGAACATGGGGTGAACCGTTTCGTCGGGCGACCAGTAGTTTGTGTTTTCAGTTACTCCGACGATCTCCAGCGTATGAGCGTACTTCTTACCTCCTTGGCCGATATGGCGACCGAGGGGATTTTTGCCTTCGAAATATCGCTTCACGAATTCTTCATTGACCACCGCGACCCGCTGAGCCGTGGCAGCATCCTGCTCAGTGATGGGACGCCCTTGCAGGATGCCGGTTCCAATCGCCTGGAAGTAGTTCGGTCCGACCCGCACATAGGAGGAATCGACGCTTTCCGCCCGTCCTTCGACGTCAACCTGGCCTTCCCAGTTGTTGCCGCTCATCGGTGTGTATTGAGCAAAAGCGACAGATGTAATTCCGGGAATCTGTTGCAAGCCGTCGCCAATCTGATGATAGAGGCCGTCAAGCTGTTCGGGCTTATAGCCCGCCATTTGCGGATTGAATTCAACGATGTAGCGTCCCTGGGTTTGAAAGCCAAAATGCTGGTTGAGAAGGTCGCGCAGGCTCTGCACAACCAATCCAGCAGCGCAGATGAGAACCAGAGACAGCGCGGCCTGCAGAATAACGAGAGACCGCTGAACCCAATGGCCATGCTTTTCTGTAGCGCGGTTGGCGGAGCGCAGGGCTTCAATCGGCTGGGTGCGCGACGTGAACCAGACCGGCACCAGGCCGAAAAGAAATCCGGTGATTACCGAGAGAGCGAAAGCAAAACCCAGCACGGGCCATGACGGAGTTGCATCGATAGGAACGTAACGGTGCGGGAAGGCGAGATGCAGAATGAGGCGCGTGCCGTACACCGCGACGGCAAGTCCGGCCGTGCCTCCGCAGAGCGACAAAAGCAGCGTTTCGGAGAATGCCTGCCGAACGAGTCGGGCCCGAGAGGCGCCGATGGCGGCGCGGATGGACATCTCCTGACGGCGCGCTGTGGCACGCGCGAGCAGCAGGTTGGCGAGATTGGCGCATGCAATGAGCAGCACAAGACCCGTGACCCAGAGCAACAGCTTCAGACTGTTACCATAGTCCTCGCGCATGCCCTGAACCCCAGCACCGCCGGGAACGAGGCGAATGACCTGTTGGGGGATCTGTTTGCGCTCCTCCTCGCTCCAGCCCGCTTGGGGTTGGAGCAGCCGCTGTCGCAACTCGGTCGTTAGCTGTGCCTCGACCTGTTTGGGCGCTGCACGTGAAGAAAGTCTCCCCGTTACGTCGAGCCACTGGTCATCCTGATTGAGGATGGAATTCAAACCATGGACTTGCGGTTCGAACGACAGCGGAATCCAGATTTCCGGCGGATTGCTGCGCAGTCCGTCGCCGAAAAATCCCGGAGGCGCAACCCCCACCAAAGTGAACGGCTGACCATTGACGGCGACCGGCGCCCCGATTATCGAGGGGTCGGCGCCGTACTTTTCTTGCCATGCGCGATAGCTCATCACCGCAACCGGAGACCCGGCCGGATGGTCCTCGTCTGCAGTGAACGTTCGTCCAGCATAGGCTCCAATGCCAAACATCTGGAAATAATTGCCGGAGACAAACTCGCTGCTGCGCGCCTCTGCGGCGCTATTGCTGTTGATGCGCCGCAGGCTCACGGTCCCGGGTCCAGCCTGGAACGCTGCCAGTTGCTCGAACGCTGGAGTGTTGTCGCGCATCTGCTTATAAAACTCGTAAGGAAACAGCGACCAGCTACCTTCCAGGCCACCGTTCACGCAACACTGCTCGTTATCGCCGACGCGGAAGAGTTGCTCCGGTTTCGTGACAGGAAGGGATTTGAGTAGGACTGCATGCACCAGCGTAAAGACCGAAGTGTTTGCGCCAATGCCGAGCGCGAGGATGAAAACGACAATCAGCGAAAAGGCCGGTGCCTTGCGTATCTGTCGTAGCGCAGAACGAAGGTCTTGTATAAAGGCATCCATGCTAAGAACCTCCCGGACGAGGCTTCAAACGCACCGTTCTGGTTATGCCGTTCCTCAAATTTGAGGACGAACAGCGTCACTCAGCAATGGAGCAATTGTACTTCCGTTGCTTTTGGCGTTAACTAATTGATTGGACGGAAGAATCTCGTTCCCGTAAACGCTTGAAGCGTTCATGGGCGGACGACAGTGTCCGCAACCGGACGATCCATGCACTCGACGATCAGACCGACCCACTGGCCTGCGGACTAGGAATCGCGTACACTTTACGCGGCGCTCACAACTCGCTTTGATTTAGGGAAATCGGCTTTCAAAACGTGATTGAAATCACTCATCAACGAAATGACCTGCGCTTATTTTTTTAGACCGCCCTCCTCGTTTAAGATTCTCGATGATGCTTCATTCCGTTCTCAGTTACAAAAGTCGAAACTGTCCGCTCCTGGACAGCCCTCATGCATATCCGAACACCATTTGCGCTGTCATCTAAGCGGAACATCGTCTTCTCCGTACTTTGCAATGAAGCTCTAGTGGCAAAGAAATTGCTGAGAAGCGCCTTTAGAAACAGAGGCCGCCAAAGTTAATTCGGTGTTCTAACTCGTCCCAGCCAAGATACGTCAGAAATGGAGATAACCATGACTGGCATCCTTCAAGATGTTCGATATGCGTGGCGGCAGTGGCGGAAGAACCCGGGATTCGCCGTGAGCGCGATCGCCGTGCTTGCGCTAGGCATCGGCGCAACTACCGGCATGCTTGCGATTGTGCAATCGGTGCTCCTTCGCCCACTCGGCTATCGGCAGCCAGAGCGACTATTTCTGGTGGGCACGTCCGAGACTGATGACGAAAGCTATTCCGTGGTCCCGATTGCGGACTTTCAGGAAATGCAACGCAGTCTTCACCAGTTTGAGCAACTGGCGGCCTTCAACAGCCTGCCAGTTCCGGTAGAGACGGGTGACGGCGCAGAGATGCTGCTGGCACCCGAAGTGAGTACAAACTTCTTCGACACTCTCGGCGTCTTCCCGGCCCTGGGCCGTCCTTTCCGGGAAGGAGACGACGCTCCCGGCGCGGGTGCGGCTATTGTGAGCCACGAGTTCTGGCAGAACACAATGCATTCCAGTCCGGCGGTGCTGGGCGGCAAGCTTAAGGTGAACGGCCAGGTCTATACGATAGTGGGGGTCATGCCACGGCAGTTTCAGTTCCCCGTGACCAACGGGAAAACAGTATGGACAGCGTTGCAGCTCACTCCAGACCAAAAGACCAAACAAGGCTTCGACTCCTTCAAAGTGTTGGGGCGGCTGAAAGTGGGCTCCACGGCGGAACAGGCACGCGCAGAAGGAGAGGCATATCTACGAAACAGGAATGCTAAGCCGACTTCGACTTCTCCCATTCACTTTTGGGTATACCCCTATCAGCAGATTGTTACCGGAAGCTCGAAGTCCGGTTTGCTTGCCTTATCCGCAGCCTGCTTGCTGCTGTTGTTGATTGCAATCGTAAACACAGCCAATCTGCAGATCGCAAGAGCGACGGCACGCCAAAACGAGATTGCGATTCGGGCTGCGTTGGGCGCTACACGAGCACGCATTGTCCGCCAGACGGTGATAGAGAGCTTGATCCTCGCATTTGCGGGAGCAGCGCTTAGCTGGATGCTTGCGAACGGATTTCTAGCCGCAGCGCGTCATTTTTTTGCTCGACAGCCGAGATTCGACGCACTTCAGTTTGATTTTTGGATGCTGCCTGCATGTTTAGGCATCACGGTCCTGTGCGGGCTGACGGCAGCAATCGCGCCCTCTTGGCATTTGATGAGACATGACCAGCGCTCGTTGGTTCTGCGTGAGGGAAGCGGCGGACGAGTTAGCCATCAGCATCGTCTCAGCGCCTGGCTAGTTGCTGCTGAGGTGGGTCTAAGTACAGTTCTTCTGATCGCCGCCGGCCTGTTCTTCCGGACTCTTCGTTCGATGGAAAACGTTCCCTTGGGCTTCAATTCGGAAAGAGTCACGACATTTTTACTATGGCCCCAAGGCGGGAATAGCATGCCCATGCCCGTCAAACTCTCTGCTTATCAACGGGTTCTGGAGCGGCTGGAACATTTGCCCAACGTGGATTCAGCAGGGCTGGTAACATCGCTTCCAATCTCCAATTTTCAGATGACGGTTGTCTCAGGATTCGAGATCCCCGGCGTTCTGTCTTCCGACGAAAAGCCTTCCCCGTCACTCCGCATCACAGCGATGAGTCCTGACTACTTTCGGGCGATGAACATTCCAATTCTCGCGGGACGCAGCCTATCGACCACTGACAGTGCGTCCGCTCAACTCGTCGGCATAGTGAATCAAGCCTTGGTCGAGACATACCTGCATGGCAGGAATCCAATTGGCCAACAGATCGTTGTCGATAAACCATCTGGAATTTTGCAACCCGTCACCATTGTGGGTGTTTCAGGAAACGTCATCCAAGAGAATTCGATTGGTGAGCCCGTCGCTCCTGAACTTGCGGTTTCATTCTTGCAGCTACCTTTGTCAGCCCAGTTTTCTCAGTACATGATTGGTTTCTCAGACGCCTTCGCAGTCCGTAGTCGATCCGGCACAAAGGAAATTGCGGGGGATATTCGCACCATCGTGAAAAGCGAAGCTCCCAATTTTGCCATGGATGATCTGGTACCGCTTGAACAAGCTGTCTACGATGAGTTAAAGACGCAACGTCTAGGGCTGGAGATTACCTCGTCATTTGCTTGGATCGCGTCGCTTCTGTCTGCGACCGGACTTTATGCCGTGTTAGCCTATGTCGTCGGGCAGAGAGTTCACGAGATGGGAATACGGCTTGCGCTCGGAGCTACGCGCGGGAGCGTGTTTGGTTTTGTCGTGCGCCAGGGACTGTGGATGGTCGGCGCGGGCCTGATCTGCGGATGGGCAGCTGCCTTCTTCGGGTGTCGTTGGATAAGCAGCTTCCTT
>Ga0182024_10016077_pt1 | contig 14244 bp, 10 predicted proteins | sample P32metaG_FD_120480 | JGI IMG/M metagenome (GOLD analysis project Ga0182024, IMG submission 120480) | Permafrost microbial communities from Stordalen Mire, Sweden - P3-2 metaG (Illumina Assembly) | ecosystem: Environmental > Terrestrial > Soil > Wetlands > Permafrost | place: Sweden: Stordalen... | reverse complement strand
GGCTCGGTGGTGGTGATCTTCGACGAAGACCGCGACAACCGCTACCCCTATATGACTACCTGGCTGGGCGAGAACCAGAACGAATCGGACATGGCGTATTACTCCACGTTTCCCTTCGATAACCTGGTGGGACCCGGCATTGGGCGCGCCGAGTATGGCGGCTTCCTGATGAGCCTGCCGCCGCGGCGCATGTACGACGTCTGGCAGGATCCCGAATACGGGTTAGCCGAATCGAAATCGGAGCGCCTGCTGCTGGCGGCCATCGACTATTCCATTTACCAGTATGTGGTTTACGTAGCGGCCAAACCGCCGCGCTCGATGTTTAAGACTATCGCGGCTCGGAGCGGGCGGACCATTATCTATATTCCGATAGGGCAGCTTTCCCCGGTGTCGGTGAAGAAGATCCGGGTAGTCCATGTGTTGGACGGCTACGATAAACGCGAAATCGCTAAAGACTATCTGTGGTAGCGCGGCCCCATGGGCTGCGTTTCGTATCTGGCGCCGGCGCGAAATTCGAACAGCTAGGGAACGGGCCTGGCTAATATAGCGTTCCGATAAAACGTATCCATAGTGCTCAGTGCGAGTGCTCAGTGCGAGTGCTCAGTGCGAGTGCTCAGTGCGGGCGTCATGTGAGGAGGAGGGCAGAAACCAAAAGGCATTGGCCGCCGATAAACGCCGATGAACGCCGATAAGAACTGTGCTTTATTTATCGGCGTTTATCCGCGTTTATCGGCGGCACCCAAAAGACCTTCGGTAGGGGCTGGCGGCCAACTTCGGATGCTCGTCCCGCGTGGCGGAACAAGACTGAGCCAGGCGTTTGATTCATTGGATATGTTTTTGATAAAACGCAATACTAGTTGGGCCGTGGAAGTCTGATCCAATAGTCTCCGGTGGCTGCCCTAAACACCATCTGTTGAACTGTCATCTGCATCTGTACGCCGGGGTCGCTCAGGTAGCTGAAGCAATCTTCCGGATTTTGTGGACGTTCGTTACGCAGCAGGCCCTCGACGCGCTGGAAACGATGACAGGACGTGGCAAGAAATTCGGAGCTTGCGACGCCAGGGTTGGCATTCAGCCGGCAGTAGTCGTTCGTCACGCTCACGAAGCCGCCTTGCGCGGGACGAACGGCATGGCGGGAAGGCGTGCGTTCGATCACGACCATTTCGCCCGAACGAATCCCCGTTAGCAGCAGCAGGCAATCGCAAGGCAGCAATGCGCTACTGAGAATGGCGGCGGCTTCATCGAACGACCGCGCCTCCTCCAACACAGTGCGCAGCAATAGGACGACCGGGGTCGCTGGTTGGGCCCGCTCAAGACTGAGCACGGCGTTCAGAGTGACTGCGAACCGGCCCGAGGCGATGCCGGAGAATGCGCCTATGAAGCCGGGCCAACCGATTGTCGTGAACCGGCCAGCTGGGCCGCCAATAAAATGAGAGACGGCCGTGTATCGCGAAAGCGCCGCGTTTTCGGTCCACCAATCCAGATTGCGGGCGTGGAGAATAAAATCACCCGCATCGACCGCGAACGCGGTGCAGCCCCAGACTACCTTCAACGCATCATAGTAGAAGTTGCAGAGGGCGACATCACTCACCGGCAGATCGAGCGCGGTTGAGAGCGACTCCATTTCCGCCCGGTGGCCGGGACGGACCAGGTCCCTCGCCGCCGCGATAAGGAAATCGGCGACCTCCCGAGTAAGTCCCAAATCCGCCTTGTACGAGATCAGGAGCTCACGGGCTTGTTGGCACTGGGTGGGCGTTAAGCGCCACCGGTTGCTCGGCGGAAGCCGCAGATCGATGGTCAACTCCTGGAACATCCCGGTCTCACGGACATCGTTGCGGTCGATCTTCTATCATAGAGCTTCGCATAATTGGGTGACGGGAGATGTGGGGCAGGATGGCATCCTGCGCGGCGGTTGCCAACCGCCGCTGTCACCGTATCGGCGAGACTCGATAGACAATGATCGAGAAGTCCGGGCAACAACCGTATTTCGCCACACAACCCTATTTCGCCATTGGCCGCTCATGCCGTGCCGCGCCGAGTCGCATGTGCCGTTGAAACCCCCTGTCGAACGTGGTAATCTCCCCGTCATGCGTAGAGAGTTAGTTGGGATCATGGCCGTGCTGTGCGCGTGCCTTTCGGCGCAGGTCGGTTCGCCCGAGAAAATCGACCTTTCGGTGGTGCAACAGATTCGCCATGAAGCCTTCGGGCAAAACTCAAAGGTGATGGATTCGGCCTTTTACCTGACCGATGTCTACGGACCGCGGCTCACGGGGTCGCCCAACATCAAAGCCGCGGGCGAATGGACCGTCAAGAAGCTGAACGAATGGGGCCTGGCCAACGCCAAGATGGAAGCATGGGGACCCTTCGGGCGCGGCTGGAGCTGCACGCGCTTCGTGGCCGAGATGAAGGAGCCCGAGTTCCAGCCGCTCATCGGCTTCGTGCAACCGTGGTCGCCGGGAACCAATGGCGATGTCAGCGGCGAAGCGGTCTTCGCCGTGATCGCCGGGCCCGAGGATCTCGACAAGTGGAAGGGCAAGCTGAAGGGCAAGATCGTGCTGGGTACGGCGCCGCATCCTTCGGAAATGGTGACTGAGCCCTATCTGCATCGCTTGACGGACGCCGAACTGGCGCTGGCGGCTGAGGCGCCGGACCCGGTGTCGGGCAATCCATCCATCCTGCCGCTCGGCTTTTCGCGCGGCCCGATCATACCGCCTGCACGCGGCGGGGCGGCTGCGGCTGGCGCGGGCGGGCCCGGCGGAGCGGAGGCGGCCGGCGGGCGCGGTGGACGTGGGGGCGCTGGCGGACGCGGCGGCGCGAATGGCGGCTTTCGGGCGCAACTGAACAAGTTCCTGAAGGACGAAGGCGTGCTAGTGGTGGTATCGCCGGGCAACGGACCCGATGGCGGCACAGTGATGGGCAGCGGCGCGGCGTCGGCCACTACCGCCGACGATCAAATGCCTCCGCCTTCGGTGCTGGTGACCAACGAGCACTATAACCGCATGGTGCGGCTGCTGGAGAAGAATATCCCCGTCACCCTGGAGTTCGATATCGCCACTAAGTTTACCGAGCCGGGGGATTCTTTCAACATCACGGCGGAGCTTCCCGGCACGAATCCCAACGCGGGTTTCGTGATGGTGGGCGGCCACTTCGATTCGTGGACCGGCGGCACCGGCGCCACCGATAACGGGGCGGGATCGGTGGTCGCGATGGAGACGATGCGCATTCTCAAATCGCTCAACCTCAAGATGCAGCGCACGGTGCGCCTCGCCTTGTGGACCGGCGAAGAGGAAGGCACGCTGGGCTCGCGCGCTTACGTGAAGCAGCACTTCGCCGACGCCGCGGACATGCAGCCGAAGCCCGAATGGAGCAAGTTATCGGCGTATTACAACCTGGATAACGGCAGCGGCAAGATCCGCGGCATTTACATGCAGGACAACAATATGGTGGAGCCGATCTTCCGCGCGTGGCTGGAGCCGTTCCGCGATCTGGGCGCCTCCACGCTGACCATACGCGCCACCGGCAGCACCGACCACGTGCCCTTCGACAACGTGGGTCTGCCGGCATTCCAATTCATTCAGGACCCGTTAGAGTACGGCGACCGCACGCACCATTCCAACATGGATCTCTACGACCGTCTGCAGGCCAACGATCTGGAGCAGGCGGCGGCCGTTGAAGCCTGGTTCGTCTACAACACGGCCGCGCGGCCCGACATGCTGCCGCGCAAGCCGATGCCAAAGCCGCAGGCCGGCCGCGGCGGTCGCGGAGGCGAATAACGTGGCGCACGGGGCGCTCTCTGGCCCTTGCGTGCAGTGTCCCCACTCATGGGGACACTTTGTTCGTGCCGGCAATGATCGCTTTCACACGAGCGACAGACGTCTCTTGCGGCGGAATCCGGCGGGTGCGCAGGTGAAGAGAGCCGGCTGAAAGCCGGCTGCAGCCAGGATTGGCTGCCCCACAACTTCAGTTCGCGGGGCTCGCCGTATTCTCAGCCAGCAAGCGCCCGAGGGTCCCTTCGATCTCCGTCACCATCTCGTCATGCAGCTCGCCGCTGGCGCGGCCGGCAAACCCGGTGTGGATCGCACGCACCAGCCCATCGCGTCCCACGAAAAACGTCGTCGGCCAGGCATTGAGGTTCGCCGCCCCTGGCAGCTTCGCATTCAACTCGGATGGCTCGCCCGCCAATAACACCGGATACTCGATGCCATACTGCTTCACAAACGCCCGCAACCGCGCCGGGTCCTTCAACTGTTCGCCTTCTTCAAACGAAAGACCCACCACTTCCAGTCCGGCGCCGTGATACTTCTTGTAAAGCTCCTCCAGGTACGGCGCCTCATCGTGGCAGTTCGGGCACCAGCTTCCGCCGATCGCCACCAGGATCACCTTGCCGCTAAACCGTGCGTCGGTGCTCGAAACCACTTGCCCGTTCAGATCGGGAAAGCTGAACCGCAGCGGCGCGTCCGGATCTTTCATGGTGGTGTGCTGCATCGGGTCGTCCGGAGCCGGCAGTCCCTGGGCGCGGGCTTCCGCCGAGCGGATCGCGGTCAGCTTCTTCCCGTTCTGTACCACCTCCAATTGCCCGTCCGCCGCGGGTGTAATCGTCATCAGCGCGGGCCGTGCACCCGAGAAATGGCTCAGCACGAATCGGCCATCCTTGTAGCTGCCCGTGAGCGTGCCGGTGTCGCCATCCACCCGCAGAATCGCCGCGGAGACTTCGGCGCCGTGCTGCTTGACAATCAGATGCCACGCCTTCTCGCCCTTGGGACTGTTCACTTCCACGTCCCAAAGCCCGGCGATCGATGGCGCGCTTTCCGCCGCTGCGTCGTCCGCCCGATAGGGCGCGGCATGGAACTCATTCAAGTGCCCCGGCTTGCCGTATGTGCCTTCCAACCCGCCGTTCTGCAGCTTCGCTTCGAGCCTGGTCGCGTAGTGATCGAACCGCATCGTGAGCGCGCCATTTTCCAGCGTCCCGGACGTGGAAAGCACCTTTTCATCGCCATTGAAGAACCACCCCTTCACATTGGCGCCGTCGCCGGAAAACCCAATGCGAAACGGGATCTGCTGGTTGTTGACCGCGATGGTGGCGCTCCATAGACCTTGAATGGGTTGAGCCAGTGCGGAAAAGGAGAGCCCAAGAACTGCGGAAGTGAGGATAGTGAGCTTCATGGCTTCATTCTACACTATCTCGATAGGAATTGGGTAGATTGCCGCGTAGCCAGCGCAGCCAGCTTCCCGTCGCTGTGACGCGATTGTGGGTCTGCTGGCCATGGCGCCTGGGTACGGGGCATTCGGACAGAACCAAGTGGAAGGAAGGATGGACGACGATCCGGCCGGAGGTCGTGGAGCGTACAGATGTTGGGATGATTCAGCGCGGCTATGTACCTGCCCTCCCTCTCGAAACGGCTGTCGAACGGTTCGCTGGGGATCTTGATGGCGACCGAACGCCCGAGCCGGGTATCGAGCGCGCGGTAGACCGAGCCCATCCCGCCCGAACCCAGCAACTCCTCGATACGATATGGCCCTAGCTTAGCTAGCCGCGACCCGATCGCCGGCTGTGACACGAAGGAACCGGCCATGCCATCGCTCGCGGGGCGATCCAGAGGGCCGCCGGCGCTCGGCTGGTCAAGCAGTTGTTCCACGATCTCGCGCACCTCGGGGTCAGCCTGCGCCACGAGCGCTGCCCGTTCCGCGGACTCGCCATGGATTGCGGCGTGATATCGATCTTCGATCTGGCGCCACCGGGCTGGTGTCATCTGACGGATTTCGCTCTTCTGTCTCACTACGATTCCGCTCCAACGCGCGGTCGCGGCTGAACGCCGGGCGCCAATGCCTGGATTGCGAATCCGGAAGTTGCCGCAGACAGCCCGGCGGCGGCCGCGTCAACGTCCAACCTGCGCATTACTCGTGCCTTAGCCGTTTTGTGTACCAGGCGCCCAGGTAATCATCCGGCGTAGCGCTCAAGCCGGCCTATAAGCTGCGGTGCGAACCGCAGCGGATTCCCGGCCGCCGACGAGTATGGGGGCCCAACAACCAAAGGGCGATATACTTGAATAAATAGGGGATTCATGTCAATAACCTTGTTTCATAAGATAAGCGCCGGACTGCTGCTCATAGCATCCGTCGCATTCGCCCAGACTCCGGCGGCTCCGCTGGCGTTCGACGTAGCATCCGTCAAATTGGGAACCGTCGACTCGGCGAAGATTCTGGCGGGCCAGCAGCATATTGGTTTAAAGGTTGAAGGCAACCGGGTCGATATCGGAATATCGTCGTTATCCGAGTTGATCGGCATGGCCTACAAGGTGAAGTATTACCAGGTACAGGGCCCGGATTGGCTGAGCCCGACCGGGCAGCGATTCGACATTTTGGCAAAGATGCCGGAGGGCGCCACCAAAGACCAGGCGCCCGAGATGTTGCAGGCTTTGCTGGCGGAGCGGTTCAAGCTAACCCTTCATCGCACCAGCAAGGAGACCCAGGTCTACGCGCTGGTAATTGGAAAAAACGGGCTCAAGATGAAGGAGACTCCTCCGGACGTGCCAGTGGCCGCAACAGAGGATGGCTCCGCGCCGCCCGCGGACACCAACATGAAAGTCAGCGGCACTCAAGAGAAGGGCATGACGGTTACGAACACGCCGGCGGGCACTCAAAAGGTGACTATGGTTGATGGCGTCATGCATGTAGAAGCTTCGAAGATGCCCATGTCGATGCTCTGCGAAGCGCTGTCGCGTTATGTGGATCACCCGGTGGTGGATATGACGCAGCTCAAGGGGAATTATCAGGTGGCGCTCGACATTTCGCAGGAGGATATTCGCAACGTGATGCGATCGGTGGGCGCAGCCATGCCGGCCGGTGCTGCAGGCGCCACGGATACGGCGTCCGAGCCCGGTTCCTCGATTCTTACCAGCGTGCAGCAGCTCGGCCTTAAGCTGGAAGCGCGCAAGATGCCGCTCGATATGATCGTCATCGACCATTTGGAAAAGCTGCCCACCGAGAATTAGCAGTGGCGCGGGCCCATGGCCTGCGGTGTGCCGAGCCGCTCTCAGTTAGCGCTCGGCCTTCAGCTTCAATCGGACGGAATACGTGAGCCGGAAGAAGCCCGGTGGACCGGATGGCGGCGCAGACTGCTTGGGTGCAACCATTTTCAGCTTGCATCCTGGTCCGTGACTCGCTCCCACAGATTGCCGCTCGAACGCCGAGCGCTATGAGCGCCTCGGAGGCAGGCCATGGGCCCGCGTTACTCGCATCGCAACGCCGTGCCCGGGTCTACGCGCAGCGCCCGCGCCAGCGGCCCCAGCGCTGCCATTGCCGCAATCGCCACCAGCGCGGCCAGCGGCAGCGCGGCGCTGGTCCAATCCGAAGGCTTCACTTCGAAGAGCATCGATTCCACATACCGCGCCAGCGCCAGTCCGGCGGCCAGTCCTAAAGCTGAGCCCAAAGCAATCATGAGCGCCATGTCCGTCAACACCATCCGCGCGACCGTCCCGCGTTGCGCGCCCAGCGCCATCCTGATCCCGATCTCTCTCGTCTGCCGCACCACCAGGTAGCTGAGCACGCCGTACAATCCCACTGCCGCCAACACCGCAGCCACCAGCACGAAGAAGCCTGCCAGCATCGCCAGCAGCCGCTCCGGAAGAATGCCGTTTTCGATCTTCTTCGATTCCAACTCCATCATGGAGACCCGCACCGCAGGATTGGCTTCCGCCACCGCTTGCCGCAGCAGCGGTCCGATCGCCGCTGGATTTTCCGCCGTCCGCACCGCCAGCCGCGCGCCGCCCACGTACCGCAGCGGCTCGTAGACGGTGGGCGATGGCGTTTCGCGCAGGCTGTTGTATTTGGCATCCGCTACTACCCCCACGATCTGCTGCGGCGCCCACCCCACATCGTCGCCGCGCTCAAAGCGTTGGCCCAGCGGATTGCCATTGGGAAAATATTTGCGCGCAAATGCCTGGTTCACGATTACCGATGGAGCGTCCGCGGCCAGATCGGCCGCTGCGAAATCGCGCCCACTCAGCATGCGGATTTGCATGGTGTCGAAGAATCCCGGCGCCACGCGCAGATACAGCGGTCCCTGCCCCGCGCCCGCCTGACCGGGCATTCGCACGAACGGCCGCATCAGAGGCGCGAACGGCCCGGCCACCAGCTCAATGTTCGACATGCTGGCCGCCTGCACGCCCGGCTGCCGCCGGATGCTGTCGAGCGTCGCCAGTATGGCGATCCGGTTAGAGGCGGCGTCGCTCAATCGCGTGCCATCGAGGCCGAGCAGAATCACGCCTTGTTTAGTGAATCCCAGATCGACGTTCATCAGGTTGCGGAATGAGACCAGCAGCAAGCCGCTGACGAACAGCACCACGAAGCTGAATCCCACCTGCGCCGCGATCAACGGCCGCAGCGCCCGCGTCCGCACCGAGGACCTTCCGCCGGATTTCAAGGCCGCATCGGGAGAGACGGAAGATGCGCGCAAAGCTGGAATCGCGCCGAAGAGCAGCGTCGCCGCCAGACCCGCGAGCGCGACGAACAGAAATACGCGCGCGTTCAATTGCAGGTCGAGGTAGGCCGGCATGGTGGAGGGCATCAAGCGATCGACCAGTGTGGGCGCGGCGGCCTGCGCGAACGCCAATCCAACCACACATGCCGCGGCCGCGATCAAGCCGCATTCCACGATCATCTGTTGCACCAGCCGCGCGCGGCCCGCTCCCACAGCCGCCCGCATGGCCATCTCCCTTTCACGAGCTTCGGCCCGCGCCACGAACAGATTCGCGAGATTCGAGCAGGCGATCAGCAGAACCAGCCCGGCCACGATGCCAAGAATCCACAGCGGCCGCCGGAATTGTAATCGAACGATGTTCGCATGGCCATTGGCCGAGGATTCAACCTTTAACTGCGCATTGAGTATTCGAGGCATCTCGCCTTGCGGAATACCATCGTGCTCGAAACTGCGCCGCCGCTCCATGCGGGAAGCGGCGAAGACCGGCTGCAGGACCTGCCGCAAACGGTCGGGCATCGCGCCGGGCTTCAGCTTGCCCCAAACGCCGGCGAAGTAAACCTCCGGGTTCGCCAGATCTTTGGCGTCGCGGACCAGGTGTTCGATGGGGAGCCAGATATCCGTGAGAAAGCCTGGATCCAATCCGTAGAAACCCTTTTGCGCCACCCCGACGATCTGGAATCGACGCCCGTTCCAAGTCATCCACCGTCCCAACACATCCGGGCTCGCGCCAAAGCGGCTCTGCCAAAAGCTGTAGCCGAGCACGGCTACGGGGTTCCGGCGCTTGCTGTCCTCGGCGTCGAGCGTTCTGCCCAGCGCGGGCGGGACGTCCAACGCGCCAAAAGCTTCACCGGAGATCCAGCATATGCGCGCTTTTTCCTCTTCGCCGCCGCCGAACGAGGCCGCTTGTATGCCCGGCCCATAATTGGTTGCAAACAGATCGGCAACGGAGGCCGACGCGTTGCGAAATCGATCGAACACGGGATAGCTAAACGAATCGCCGTCCGGCCGCCCGGCCATCACGCTGGGATACGATAGCGACACCAGCCGCTCCGGATGGACGACCGGCAACGGCCGCAGCAGCAGCGTATCGATCAGCGAAAACGCCGCCGTGCACGCGCCAATCGCCAGCCCCAGCGCCAGAACGGCAGCCATGGCGATGCCCGCGCTCTTGCGCAACATGCGCGAGCCAAAGCGGACGTCCTGCAACAGCGATTCCAGCCATGGAAACAACCGCGCCTCGCGGCTCGATTCCCGATAGAGCAGCTCGTTGCCCATCCGCTTCCGCGCCTCGCGCGCCGCATCTTCGGGAGACATGCCCGCGCCCATCAGCGCTTCGGCGCGATTCTCGATATGCGACTCCATCTCTTCGCGCAGCTCGCGGTCGAGCCGCGCGCTATTCGCCGCATTCCGCAACCTCGATAGCCACGACACATTCAAGCCCTCTGCAGAACCTGTCCCACCGCCGCCGTCACCAGCTTCCAACGGACCTCTTCTTCGTCAAGCTGCTTGCGCCCGGCCGCGGTGATTTCATACAATCGCGCGCGCCGCTTATTCTCCGTGGTCACCCAGCGCGCTTTGATCCAGCCCGCTTCCTCCATGCGATGCAGCGCCGGATAGAGCGAGCCTTCCTCCACGCGCAGCACGTCCTTCGACATGGATTCAATCTGCGCCGTGACGCCATACCCGTGCAGCGGCCCGCGCCGGCCGAGAATCTTCAGAACCATCAGCGGCAGCGAGCCTTGCAGGGAATCCTGTTTTGCCATACTAAGATATCTCAGTAAGCAAGCTTAGTATATGGCGGTCGCGTTGTCAATGACGCCGCGCAATCGCTGGGCGGGAACGGCGATGTGGCCGAGCGAATCGCTCTCGATACGGCGCCCCGCCCCGTGAGCCTGCGCCGCCCCCTGCCAATCCATGTCGTCCGCCAGCGTGCGATCGAGATCCATATTTTTGGTAAGAATAGACCCGCTTAATCCACCGGCGGATGGTAGCCTTGGCGGATGCGGGATAGATTTTCATTAGTGTTTGCGGCGATCAGCGGTTGCGGGGATTGTCGTTGTTTTTGAATTCTTTGGGATTAAACCTCCTGCCGGGTATTCGGGCATGAGCGCTACGATTGTCTTTGGAATTATCTTCATGCTGGCTAGCATTGTCAGCTCTACGTGGGGATTTTTCCGTATCTCCAAGTTGGCTACCGCGAAGGAACGTTTAGCTACCGATAATCGGGATCTGAGCCAACGTCTCGGAGCATCCGCTGGGAGTAACACAAACAATAAGATGAGGGCCGGTATAGCTGAAGGTAAGGTGCGCGAACCTGGCCATGGGCCCACCCCACAAGTTAAGGACTACTGTTTTCACTCACTACTGCTGCTGTTGCTGCTGCACCGACACCGCCGCGTCCGCCTCTTCCGCCGTCTCCGCCGGTATCACTTCCGACCAATCCTCCGGCGCCATCTCCGCTTCCGGCGGCGGCGCCTTGTCCGACGGCGCCACTCTTACCGCCGCCGTCAGCTCGCTCGCCGCATCTCCCTTGAACACGCCGCGCGTCGGCGGTACGTCGGCATAGTCGCGTCCCACGGCCGTGCGCACGTGCGTCTCGCCCGCCAGGGTGTTATTCGTGGGGTCGAAACCCGTCCATCCGATCTCGGGCAAATAGGCTTCCACCCACGCATGCGTCGCGCCTTCCGCGGAACGCGTCTTCACGCCCTCCCGGTGGAACAGGTAGCCGCTTACGTAGCGGCAGGGTATGCCCAACTGCCGCACCAGCGCGATCGCGATGTGCGAATAATCCTGGCAGACTCCCTGGCGATTCCGCAGCGCATCATCGGCCGGCGAATCGACGCGCGTGCTCTTGGGAACGTACTCGATGGCGCCGTAAACCGCCGCATTCAACTCCAGCAGCAGCTCCATCGGATCCGTGCGGCGCGCTGCTTCGCGCGACGGCAATTTCAGCTCGGCGGCGAATTCCGCCATGGCGTCCGTCCAATGTGCGAATTGGCTCGGCGCCAGCATTTCCCAAAAATCGCGCTCTGCCGTGGTGGCGTCGAGGCGGCTCCACGCTTCCGCATCGAGGCGCGCCGGCAAATTCTCCTGCGGCGTCACATCCACCATGGCCTCGGCGACGATCGTCAAATGCCGGTGCGGACTGGGGACGTCGAAGTGGTGAATCACGTTGCCCAGATAATCTCGGTACTGTTGCACCCGCGCTCGCGGCGTCACGCTCAGGTTGAAGCTCAAACAGCGCTGCAAGCCCTCGGATCGCGGGTTCATCCGCACCTCCATCAGGCTCTCGCTCACAGCGGAAGTGTAGCGAAACTTGGTCAAATGGCGGATAGAATAGAACATTAACCCTCCAGCGCCGCATCCAGCGGATAGCTGATATAGACCTGATAAATTGCCCCGTGGATCTGCCCGCACAAGCGGCGGATACCGGTGGTGAATTCGTGCAGATCGCTCATGATCTCTTCGAGCGGCGTGTAACTCAGCGCGGCGGTCAGGCGGCCGGCCAACTTGCCCACGCGGTCCGTCTTGCGCGCGCCGGCGGATTGATGGATGGCTTCGAGCGCGCGCAGCAGCCGCTCCGCGCCGAAGCGCATCGAATGCGGAAAATCGGCATTGAGCAGCAGGAATTCGGCGGCGCGCTCCGGGCGCAAATCCGCCGTATACACTTTGCAATAAGCTTCGAAGGCGGTACAGCTTCGCAAGAGACCCAGCCATTCCATGTGGTCCGAGCCGCTTACCGGTTCAGCCGCGTCGAAGTATTCGGCGAAATGCAGATCGATCAGCTTGGCCGCCGCCTGCACTCGTTCCATGAAGCGGCCCGTCTGGATGAACTGCCAGCCTTCGCCGTGCGACATGGTGGAATCGGTAATTCCCTGGAACAGATTCGAGCTTCGGATCACGGCATAGACCAAGTCGAACCCCTGCGCGTGGAAGAGCTCCGGCGTCCCCATACGCTTCGATTCGTGAAAAAGCCGGTTTAACTCTTCCCACATCTCCGAGCTGATCTGCTCGCGCACCTGCCGCGCGTTTTCGCGCGCCTCCGCGATTGCGCCCAGAATCTGCGACAGCGCAAAGCTCTGTGCAGCCGCGAAAGCGTCGCCTTCCAGCGGCTCGCGGCGGCCCAGAGACGCGGTCACGCGCTTCCATCGCCGTTCCGCCGAGCCCGGCTCGTGCTCCAGCATCAGGTTCCACTGCACGCCGATCACGCGCGCCGAGTGTTCGGCCCGTTCCAGATACCGGCTCATCCAATACAGGTTGTCAGCCACCCTCGACAGCATCCGCCCCGCCTCCTTCATGCAGCACCCAGGTATCTTTGCTGCCTCCGCCCTGGGAGGAATTCACCACCAGCGATCCCTTGCGCAATGCCACGCGGGTCAGCCCGCCGGGCACGATAGTGATCTTTTCGCCATAGAGAATGTAGGGCCGCAGATCGACGTGGCGCGGCTCCACGCTGCCGTCGAAGAAACAGGGCGCGCGCGAAAGCTGCAGAGTAGGCTGCGCAATGTAGTTGCGCGGATCGGCCTCAATGCGGGCGCGGAACTCTTCGCGCTCCGCCGCCGTGCTGTATGGACCGATCAGCATCCCATACCCGCCCGATTCTCCCACCGCCTTGACAACGTATTCATTCAGGCGCTGCAGCACGTGCTGCCGTTGCGCGGGGTCGCTGCAAACGAAGGTCTCGACATTGCCCAATACCGGCTCTTCATCCAGAAAATAACGGATGATGGCGGGGACATAGGCGTACAGCGCCTTATCGTCGGCTACCCCGGTGCCCAGCGCGTTGGCCAGGGCGACGTTGCCGGAGCGGTACGCGTTGAACAGCCCCGCCGCGCCCAGCGCCGAATCCGGACGAAAGGCCAGCGGATCGATGAAGTCGTCGTCCACGCGCCGGTAGATCACATCGACGCGCCGCAGGCCGGCGGTAGTCCGCATGTAGACTATGTTTTCGTGAACCGCCAGATCGCGCCCTTCCACCAGCTCGATGCCCATCTGCCGCGCCAGAAACGCATGCTCGAAGTAGGCCGAATTGTAGACGCCCGGCGTCAGCAGCACGATGTTCGGGTCGGGCCGGCCATCCGGCGCGAGCGAGCGTAGCGTCGCCAGCAGAGCCTCGCTGTAGTGATCGATGCCGCGGACCCCGGCCAGCCGGAACAGCTCCGGGAAAATGCGCTTCATCACCTGCCGCGAGGTCAGCATGTAGGAGACGCCGCTGGGTACGCGCAGGTTGTCCTCAAGCACCACAAACCGGCCGTCCGGCAGGCGCACCAGATCGGTGCCGGTCACGGCGATGTAGACGCCGCGGGGAATGTGGAATTCCCGCATCTGCCGCCGGAAATGCTTGCACGAATAGACGATTTCGCGCGGCACAATTCCGGCGGCCAGGCAGCGGCCCTCGTTATAGATATCGCGCAGGAAGAGATTCAGCGCGGTGATGCGCTGCTCAAGACCGCGCTCAATGGTGGCCCACTCCTGGCTGGTAATAATACGGGGCAGCAGGTCGTGCGGGAAAATACGCTCGGTGCCTTCTTCGCGGCCGTAGACGGTGAAGGTGATGCCCTGGTGCAGAAATGAGATGTCAGCCGCCTGTTTGCGCCGGCGCATTTCAGCCAGAGGAAGATCGAGCAGCGTCCGGTGCAGTGCGCGGTAATGGGCGCGCGGCAAGTCTGCCGCCTCGAACATTTCGTCGTAGGCGCCATCGAGCCAATAGTTCTCGAAGGTGGACCGGTCTTTGGGCGATAGGTCGAATGCAGGGTTGGCCATGG
>Ga0182024_10016076_pt1 | contig 14246 bp, 14 predicted proteins | sample P32metaG_FD_120480 | JGI IMG/M metagenome (GOLD analysis project Ga0182024, IMG submission 120480) | Permafrost microbial communities from Stordalen Mire, Sweden - P3-2 metaG (Illumina Assembly) | ecosystem: Environmental > Terrestrial > Soil > Wetlands > Permafrost | place: Sweden: Stordalen... | reverse complement strand
CTGGACGGTCTGCTGCGCAGCAAGATCCAGCTGCATCGCGACGAGGCCAGCTACGTGTTCGCCGGCTCCGAGCCCGGGATGCTGGACGAGCTGTTCAACCGCAAGAGCAGACCGCTGTTCGACCAAGCGCGGCCAATCCCGGTTGGTCCGCTCGATGATAGGGATCTCGCCGATTACATCGGCGCGCGTTTTGACCAGACGGGTCGCGACCCGGGAGCAGCGCTCGAGTTGCTCCTGGGCCTGGCGCGTGGACACCCGCAGCGCGCGATGCTGCTCGCTCACCATCTCTGGGAACACACCGAGCGCGGACAGACCGCCGACGAGGAGACCTACCAAGCGACCCTCGACGCCGTTGACCGCGAGACCAAGGAGCGCTTCGAACGCACCTGGCTTGACCTGGGCTCCGCGCCCGCTCAACGCCGCGTGCTGGCCGCGCTGGCAAACGGCCCCCAGAGCCTCTACAGCAAAGCGACGCTGCTCGCGTTCGCGCTGGACAAGAGCGTCGCGCAGCAGGCGACCCAGGCCCTGATCTACGACGGCGACGTAGTCCGCGTCGACGGGCGGTTCGCAATCGTCGACCCTCTGCTGGAGCGTTGGCTACAACGCACCCAGCACTGACGGGCGAGTCGCAGGCAATCGACAGGCTACTCGGCTCGGTTGAGGACGGGCCTACGCGCGGGAGCCGGTGGGCTGAGCCGCGTCCGGGCTGGCGCCCACGAGCGCGCCCCCGGGACACGTCTCAGCCCGCACCAACCGCTTCGGGTTACGGATGCCCGCCGCACCAACGAGACCTCCGGCGGCCACGAGCGCCGCGGCGACTCCCAGGCCGATGTGGAAGCTGCGCAGCGAGGCGTCCTCGGCGGCGGCGGTCACGGCCCGCGCTTGCGCCGCGGGTAGCGCGCGCACGTCGGGACGGCCGAGCGGCAGGCGCTTGGCTTCGTGGACGGCGACGCGCGCCGGGGCGCCGAGCGCCACGCCCGCGAGGTGGCTGTCGAGCGAAGCGCTGAAGGACGCCGCCACGACGGCGCCGATCGCGGCGGTGCCGAGCAGGCCGGCGACGCGGGCGACGGCGTTGTTGACCCCCGAGGCGATCCCCGCCTGAGACTCCTCGGCGCCCGCGAGCACGGCCGCCGTCAGCGGCGCGACGGTCATCGCGAGCCCGAGGCCGAACACGAGCAGCGCGGGCAGCACCTCGGAGATGTAGGCGACGTGGATGCCCACACGCTGGAACAGCAACAGGCCGCAGGCCGCGACGAGCGGTCCCGCGCCCATGAACAGGCGCGGGCCGAAGCGGTCGGCGAGCGCGCCGAAGCGGCGCGAGAGTGTGAACATCAGCAGCGTGACGGGCAGCGTCGCGAGACCGCTCTGCAGGGGCGTGTAGCCGCCGATCTGCTGGAGGAACAGGACGAGGAAGAACAGCATGATCGACAGGCCCGCGTACATCGAGAACGTCTCGATGTTGCCCGCCGAGAAGTTGCGACGGCGGAACAGCCCGAGCGGCAGCATCGGATCGCGCGCGCGGGACTCGTGCAGGGCGAAGCACGCGAGCAGCAAGACCCCGGCGATCAGCGGCGCGACCACACCGGGGCTCGACCAGCCGAGTCGGGGCTGCTCGATCAGCGCGAACACCGGCCCGGCGAGCCCGAGCGCGCCCAACAGCGCCCCGGCGAAGTCGACCGTACGCGTGCCACGGGCGCCACGCTCGGCACGGGGGATCACCGTCAGGATCAGCGTCACGCAGGCGATCACAAACGGGATATTGATCAAAAAAATCCAGCGCCATGAGGCCACCGCCAGCAGCTCGCCCCCGGCCAAAGGCCCGACCACGGTGGCGATCCCGCCCCACGCGGTCCAGCTGCCGATCGCCGCGCCGCGCTCTGATTTGGAGCCCCCTTCCCCACCCGGGAACGTGGCCACGATCGTCGCCAGCGCGCTCGGCACGAGCAGCGCGCCCGCCACGCCCTGCACGGCCCGTGCGGCGATCAGCGCCCCGATCGAGGGCGCGAGCGCGCAGCCCAGCGAGGCGACGCCGAAGCCACCGACGCCGAGCGCGAAGATCCGCCGCTCGCCGAACAGGTCCCCGAGCGAACCCCCGATCAGGATCAGCGAGCCGAGCGTCAGCAGGTAGCCGTTCAACACCCACTGCTGCGCGGCCAGCCCACCTCCCAGGTGGCGCTGGATCGTGGGCAGCGCGACGTTCACCACGGTGCCGTCGAGCAGCGCGATGCCCGAGCCCATGATGCAGGCGATCAGCGTCAGGCGCTTGACCGAGGCGTCCGAACGAGCTGGCATGAGGGCTACGGTAGCCGCCCAACGCTTCCTCGCCCCGCTTGACCCCAGTCCCTCCCATGATCGCTCATCTTACGCGACTTGACCGGTAGGACACACGGTGCTACCGTGTCTGGAGATGGCGAAGATCAGTGTGAGCCTGGATGACGATCTGTATCGGCGTGTGCGTGATGCCGCCGGCCCCAGCGGCGTGTCCGGATGGCTCGCTGACGCCGCGGCCGCACGGCTTCGCTCTAGTACGCTGTACGCCGTCGCGAACGAGATCGCCGCGGAAACTGGGGGGCCCTTCACCGAGGAGGAGCTGAGCGAGGCCCGGAGATGGCTGCCCTCGTCTTCGACGCCGGCGCGCTGATCGCGATCGACCGCGGCGATCGCACCGTGATCGCCTTGCTCGCAGCCGCCGGGCAGCAGGGCAGCGAGGCGATCACCTCATCTGCATGCATCGCTCAGGTGTGGCGCGATCCCGCGCGTCAAGTGAAGCTCACCCGCGCGCTCGATGGTTTTCTCGAGTGGTCCCTAGACCCAATCAGTGCCCGCCGCTGTGGCCTGCTTCTTGCAAGCACAGGTACCAGCGACATCGCCGACGCCGCGATCGCGCTCCTCACCCAGGACGGCGACACGATCCTCACCAGCGACCCCACAGACATCGAACACCTCCTCGCCGCAGCCGGCACAAACGCGCGCATCCGCACGATCTGAAGCTATCTATTTTTTCTTCGCCTTCCTCTTTTTCTTCGCTTTATTGGCCTTCACGGCCTTCGGGCATCCAGTCACGCCGATCGCCGTGTTCTCGTGGATCACGGCTCCGTTCTGAGCGACGAACGCGGTCGGCATCATTGGCCGCCGTTCTACGGTTTGCCGTGCTGCCAGCGTAGTCCTATTGTTGCTTTTCGGACGGCGGAACCTGGCCGGACGGTATTTGAACCATAGGACGGTCGAAGTGATCGAGCGGCCGCCGCAGGACCCGGAGCGCCTTACTCAGGACTGTACGGGGCGCCCTCGCGGCGCTAGAATCCCGTCAATGAGCCCTCCTACGACCACGACCGTGGAGATCGACCGCGGCCTGCTGCAGCGACTGCGCAAGCTACGGCCCAAGAAGAGCGACCGTGAGCTACTCGAGAGCCTCGCCCGCATCCAACTGGGACGCGAGGCGAGCGCGCGCGTGAAGGAGCGCTTCACCGGGGTCTCATCAGAGGAGATCGAGCGCGAAGCCGTCAAAGCAGTACGCGAAGTACGCCGCGAGCGAGCGGCCGCACGGCAGGCACAGGGTTGAAACGCGTCGTCATCGACGCCAACACACTGGCGTCCGGAAGCGTCAACCCCCACCCCGAGAGCGCAACCAGCCTGATCTACAACGAGCTGACGGGCGCACGCCTGGAGGTGATCATCTGCCCCGAGCTGCTGGGCGAGATCACCGACACCCTGCACAAGCCCTACTTCCTGGACCGCGCCGGTGAGACGGACGTCGAGGACATTCTCGCGGGTATCGCCGACGCCTGCACGATGCTGGAAGACCCAGCCGAGATCGAGACGATCCTGCGCGACCCCGAGGACGACTACCTCGTCGCGCTCGCGCGCACCGCCAAAGCCGAGTTGATCGTCACCGGCGACAAGGACCTGCTCGACCACATCGACCTGGAGCCCCCGGCGCTCAACGCACGTCAAGCATGCGAACTGCTCGGGCTGACCGAGCCAGACTGATATAAGCCGCCCTGGGGAGCGCATGTTCACTTCTTGCCCTTCTTGCCGCCTTTCTTGCCCTTCTTCCCCTTCTTCTTCGCGGGCTTAGCCTTCGCGCGGGTGGGTGGGCAGCCGGTCACCCCGATCGCCGTGTTCTCGTGGATCACGGCTCCGTTCTGAGCGACGAACGCGGTCGGCATCACGAGGCTTTCCGGCTTGGTCTGCTTGACCTTGCGGGTCACGGTCTTTGTTTTGCCGTGCACCTTGACCTTGACCTTCTTCTTGACCGTCACCGTCTTCGTCAACGCGCACAGGTTCCCGTTCGCCGCGAGCGCCGAGTACTCCCCCTCCCCCAGCGTCAATTCGAAGCTGCCCACCGGGGCGTCGGGAACGGTCTTGAACGTGCTGCTCGTGATCCCCGCTTTGCTGATGAACGTTTCGCTGTGCAACTGGATCGTCACGCCGTCGCCCTGCAGCACGATGACCAGTTCGGGGAACTTCGCGCTGCCGTAACTCACGAAGTACGCGGGGCCTTCCAATGAGACGGGCAGGAGCGGCGTGATCGCCCTGGCGCGGCCAACGGCCGATGCGGCCGGACAGGCCGCTGGGTTCTGATCGAACACGGTGTCGATACACGCGTGCTGCAGGGTGGACAGGCGCGAGACCAGACGTCGGGGCAGGTCGACCTTGACCGATCTGATGTTCGCATCGGTGCCCTGCGGCACGTTCGGGTAGGTGACCGTCGCGGTCAGACTCGCCCCATTCGCTTTGCTGGTTTTCCCCCGCGTGGAGACGGTGAATTTCGGCGTGAACTTCAGGCTCGCGCAATTCGTAACCTGGAACGGCACCGACACGGGTAAGGACGCGCCTTCGGCGCTGTCGATCGCGCCCGTGATCGCCGTCGGGTCACAGTTGGTCGGGTTGAACGTGAACCCGGGGCGGTCGATGTTCACGTAGACGTGCTTGATCTGGAGGGGGATGCCGTCGATGATCGTCGGGATCGCGTGCGGCGAACCAGGCGGGTCCGTCGTGATCGTCAGCGCCGCCGTCGTCGGGTTGACTTCGATCTTGGCGCGCACCACCACCGGCCTGCCTTCCTGGAGGTCGAACGGGCCGGCCTTCGCGGGGTTGACGATCGACAGGCCGAACGGCGCGCCCTCGTAGGGGCCGGTGATGTACACCTTGCCGCCCGTCACCGTGAACGGGTCGTTGCCCAAGCCGACGCTGACGATCGTTTCGCCGATTTCGCTTTCCGGGCCGCAGGTGCCCGCGTTCGCTTCAGCTTCTGCGCACAGCTTTACGCCGGAGAGCAGCCCCGAGAGACCCGGAGGATAGTGCAGCTGCACGGACTGGATGTTCTGCTGGCCGTCTTCGCGGGAGAGCGTCGTCGTCAGCGGGCTGAACGACCCGGCCTGGATGTTCGTCGTGTCCGACACGAGCGACGGCGCGAACGGCAGCGGGTCGCTGCACGGCGCGCCGTTAGGGCCCGAGATGATCTGGAAGCTAGAGGATGATTCTGCCGGCGCGTTGCCCGACCACGGCGCGACCGTCATCTGCGTCGTGTAGCTACCACACAGCGCCGGGGTACTCAGAGGTGCTCTGGCGCTACCGAAGAAGTGCAGTTCGAGTTCTTCGAAGGGCAGCTGCGGCGTGTCTTCAAAGGTCGAGACGATCTGCCCTGTCACGGGATCTGGCGTGACTTTCCCCGGCAGCTTCACAAGCACACCCGAGACCGGGTCCTGAGCGACGAGGTACATCGCGACCAGCGAGCCGAACGGGTTTTCAAGCAGCGGCCCCGAGAAGTTCTGCGGCGCCGCCAGATACACCTCGCCTTCAAGCGCGTTCGGCAGCAACGGCGACTTGATCTTCACCGTCGCGATCTTCGACGCTTCTGGACACGACGGCTCACCCGGCGTGAATTCGTCCGTGCCGCTCTGCGGGTTGACGCCCGTGAAGCCGATCTGCGCGTTCGAGCACGCCTGCAGGCCATCCGCCGCCGAGGGGCTCAGCTGCACGCCCGCGGGCAACGTCACCGTCGTGTCCTTCACATCGGCCTCCGCCAAATCCGTCGCGTTCAAGCTGATTTCCTGCGGCACGTGAATGCCGACCGTCAACCCCGTCGGCGTACTCCCAGCCTGCCCATCCGGCGCGACGCTGATCGACGGACTGAACGCAAGCTTGTTGCAACCATCAAGGCTCTCCTCGAACACCGGTTCCAACGAGGAGAAAACACCCTCCTGCGCCCACGAGTCGGCTTCCACCGACGTCTGCAACGACCCCGTGCATGACGTCGGCAGGGTCAGCAGCGGCGCTGGATGCGCTTCCGACGGTGGCGGGGTGCAACTCGTATTGAAGATTTTTTTATATTCTACAGAGTTCAGGCAATCAAATCCACGAGACTGGTTATGACGCGTGTCGCCGGGCACGCCCCAGAACGTCACTTTGCTGGACAGGAAGTTGGCGGCCTCGGAGATGTCGTTGACGCTCACCACCACGCCGTAGTTGCTCCCGGTGCGAACCGACGTGTCGAGAATCACCGGAACGCCTCTGAAAACGAACCCAAACCGTGCCGGCTCGCCCACGTTCGGTTCCAGATTGAACAGAGGAACCGGGTATGACTGGAAGCCGGCGACTTTTGGTTCGAAGACAGTCACAAACGCAACCCCCACCACCGTGTTTAGCGGACAGCCTTCCTCCGAATTGTTGGAGAGGGTTTTAGATAGTTCTGAGAATGCCGGAGAGGTGCACTGCGGGAACGGCGTCGGGTTGCCGATCAGGCCCGGCGGTAGGTTGAAGTGCAGATCCTTCGTTAGCGCGAGCACCGACGGACCCAGTCTTGGGTTAGGCGCTTTGACGGTTTCAGCCCCCCGGTTCAGATCGATCGTAGTCGTCAACTGGAACGGGTGCGAACCGGCCTGGGTAGCGAGCGAACCATCTTCGTTTTCCGGCGTGAGTTCATAATTTTCGACCCCATACGGCGTCGGGCTGCCATCCACCGTGATCGGCTGCCTAGCCGACACGGTCTGGCCTCCACCCCCGAGGACCGTCGCTTCGTTCTCTTCCCCCGAGGAAGCACTCGATGCGACATGCACTGCGATCACGACTTCCACGGCTTCATAGGCTTGGAGGGTTCCCGTAAAGGTGCAGCTCACCGCATGGGGGGAAGACAAAGAGCACGTGGCTTCTGTTGTTTGCCTTGCTCTGCCATCAACGTAGAGGGAGCGCACGGACGCGGTCAGCCCGGGAGGCAGCTCGTCGGTGATCGTCACCGGAGCGCTGGCCCCGTAGACTTCCGCGTCACCGAGATTGGTCGCCACCACATTGATGTTGCCTTCACCACCGGGCGGCAGGTTGCTCGGCGCGGCGCCGGAGGTGACCTGCCACCACGGGACTTCGGCGGCGGCCGGCGCCGCCCCGGCCAGCGCCAGGAGCGAAACCGCAGCGACGACCAAGGCGCCAGGGGTTAGGAGCCGGGCTGCGATCAAGCTACGCCACCGGCGCGTGGCGACCCGAGCGGCGTTGGCTTGCCTGCCGCTGTTGGGTTGAGGCACATGGTTTGTCATTACTTGCCCCTCCGTTCGCGGCTGGCTTTCTTCGCCTTTTTGGCTTTCTTCTTACTCTTTTTCTTTACGCATTTGCCCTTCTTTTTCATGTAGCCCTTTTTGCACGGCTTCGCCTTGGCCTTCGCCACCGGCTTCACCACAGCCGGCGCGATGTTCCCCGCGCCCGAGAACATCGCGCTGCCTGAGGCGCCGAAGATCGCCGGCTGCGTCGAGGGCGCCGCCCTGCACGAGTCGGCCGTCGTACACGCCGGCGGCGCAACCGGCGCCGTGAGGCACGGCGCCGCCGCGCTGCACACATGAGCGTCATACACGTCAACGGCCTTGTCATAATCCTGGGAGACCAGCCGTTGTCCCGTGAGGAAGAACACGTTATCGCCGTTTTCACTCGCGTCGAGAAACGTCGAGCCTCCGCTGGAGGTCCCCGAAGAGATCAACCCGACACAACCACCCGACGCTTCACTGAAAGTACTGCTGGAGCTTTCACAACTCCCCACCCCTGCCGGCTCATACTCATACACTTCCACCCCGCCACTCGTATCCTGTGGCACGAGCGCAGCAGCGGATTTGAAAAACAGCCGGCCGTTATCGGACAGGTACCGAGACTGATACACAGCGCTGTTGAAACCGTTCTGCGTCCATTCCGGCAGGCTGCCTCCACCTGCTTCGCCTGTTGGGCTGCATGACACGCACACGACACGGCCGGTGTTCGCGTCATAGAGTTCGACCTGCCCATTGCCGGATTCAAACGCGAAGTAGAGGCCGTTCGGTGAGACCCGACGGGAGCTTTCCGAGCCACCAATCGACGCGGGGATCGGCGTCCCGGTCCATTCCGCGCCGGTGTAGTGCACAAAATCTTGTGCGTACACGTAGGAACCGTCTTCGCTGGCTCCGTAAACCCGGCTACCGGCTCCTGCAGTCACCGTCAAGTCGGTCAGCTTACCGGCCAGCGGTTCACCGCTGCCACTGGTCACTTCAAACACATAAAGGTTGAGTCCGTTGCGTCCATCTGCCGTGGAATCGGCCGTCAGCTTCTGCCCATCGCTGAAGAACACCCTCGACCCTTCGCTGTTGGCGATCTGGAACACCGCTTCACCACTGCCAACGGGCTCCGAGACACCCTGAGCAGCAGCATCGAGTTGGACCGTTTCCCCCCTCGCCATATCACGCATGTAGAGATGGCCGCCTTCTTCTTCTTCCCCGGTGTTCCAAACAATGCGCGAACCATCTTCAGAGACCGCGTGCCTGACCTTGCCAATTTTGAGAAAGCTGAAGTTACTTTCATCAGTTCCATCGCTGCCCAGGAAAGCGTAATGACCTTCTGCGCTGGCCGGCTTGCGATTGGGCAGCACGCTGACGAGTTGCAGCTGCCCCGCCGTCCACTCGTAAAGACTCGGTATCCTCCCGTTCTTGACGGCGTTTGACGTCAGTGCCGCCGCGGCTCCGAAGACGACATGGCTCAGATCGGGCGAGGCGCCCGCAAACCGAGCGCGTTCGTTGCGTGCTTCGCCCGGATTGTATTCGTTCAACTTTGTGTCAGCCGGTGTGTTCGCGGCCGTGACGAGCGGCACGTAGCCTCCATTGAAGTCCTCGCGTAGATAGAGCGTCCCTTCCAAGGCTTCGGGCGCCAGCGAAGCTTCATCCTGCAGTAGGGCAGGTTCCGCCAGCCCAAGCGACAGGTCAGACGAAAACAACCGGTACTCCGACCCAAACCCAATGCTAGTGCCTGTCGGCGACGCTGTAGGCGGCGAGATGCTCTGCGATGACCAGCCACCGGAACCGCGCGTGGAAAAAATCTGCTCAAATACCGGAGCGATGTTGCTGGCAGCTTCGCCGATCGGCGCCTTCGCGAGATAGGTGATCGCACCACCTTCCGCAGAAGCTTGTATATCCCCCGATTCCAACGATGGGGGCTCGATCTTGGCGCCGTCCTTGGTCGGCGGGGAGACCAGTTCCCAGGCACGGCCGTCAGGCAACACGAGTTCTCCGCCGGCCGGCTGTGTCTTGAAGGTCAGTTCGGCGCCGTAGGCGGTCCCGAGCGCGTTGCTCGCGACCGTGCGGTAGTGGTAGGTCGTGTCCAGGGCAAGACCCTGAAGGTGATTGCTGACTTGCTTGGATGCTTCTTCTGAGCCGATGTCCGTCCCGGGCGGGGAAGGCGCGTCGGTACATGAGGAGGGACTCGTGGCACAGCTCGTGGTGCCGTACTGGAAGTAGTAGTGCGTATCGTTACCCAGCGGGTTGATATACGCGTTGAGCGTCGCGCTCGTCCCCGCGACGTCCGAGACCGACTCGTATTCGATCAGCGCGGCGGGAACCGTCGTGAACGTCTGATCGGGGCCGTAGACGGGGGTCGGTGAGTCGGCGTTGACGGCGACAACGCGATAGTGGTAGGTCGTGCCGACCGCCAGACCCGTCAGTTCAGCGCTGACGCCTTCGGCGAAGAAGCCGGCGGGAAGAGTACCGTCGGGGATCGGGATACTCGTGCCGTAGGAGGTGCTTGTGCCGTATTCGAAGTGATAGGTCGTTTCAAGGCCGCCCGGGTTGATCTGCGCCTGCAACGTCGCGCTGTAATGCCCGGTGGGTTCAGCGGACTCAAAGGTGATCGTCGGTGGCCCCTGCGTCGTGAACGTCCCATCAGCCCCGTAGCTCGGACCGTTGGCGTTCCTCGCCACCAAGCGATAGTGATAGGCCGTGTTCGCCAGAAGCCCCGGCAAGTCAGCGGTAACGGGCACGGATGCTTCGCCTGAGAAGGGGACCGTCTGAGAGCAGGAGATGCTTTTGCCATAGGTGGTTTCGGTCCCGTATTCGAATTCGCACGCGCTCACGGGCACGTTGCCGGGGTTCACGGTCCCTTCAAGGGTCGCGCTGGTCGGCGGGACGTCGGAGGCCGCGCCGGTGCTCACTTCTGCCAGCACTGTGGCGGGGCCGAAGATCTCAACCACGCCGCTGCCACCGTCATCGGCGTACACCTCGCCGCTGGCGTGGTCCACCGCTATGCCATAGGAGCCGCTGAGCGCGCCCGGACCCGCTGCGCCGGTCGTGCCAAGCCGTTTCCCGGAGGAGTCATACTGAGCGATGCTGTTCGTAGCGTCGATATACAGTTCGTCATGCGCGGGTGCAGGATCGACGGCGAGGGTGTTGCGGCCACCTTCGGTGATCTGCGTGCCGATCGCCGGTACTTCCAGCGTGTTGAACTGCGACGCTTCATACTTCCTGACCGGCCCTTCAGGAGTATTGGTGTAGACATCGCCTTCGGAGTCCACGGCGATATCGCACGTTTCGCCGAGACCCCAGAGCGAAGAGGTGTAGTCGCTGTTGGTCACGGGAGCCGTCACGGGCGTGTACTCATCGACGCGACCGAGATTGGAGGCCGTGTAGACATGGCCGGCTGAGTCGACCGCCACACCACAGAATTCTGGTCCCCCGGACTGTGGTTTCAGTTCCCCGATGAGGCTGCCTTCAGGACCATAGATATGAACATCGCTGCCGTAGTTAGCGACGTAGATGTCGCCCACGGTGGGGCCGGCCGAGCTGACCGCGATCTGCGTGTAGAGACTCCCGATATCGGACCCGACGCCCGTGATTACGTTGGCGCCCAACGCCGAGAAGTCGACCGGTTCACCCGATGCGTTGAACTTGTAGATAGAGCCTCCCGCGGCACCGCCGTCGTAGACATAGACATCCCCGCTGGACTGCTCGACAGCGACACCCAAGGGCTGTTCGGCAGAGAACGTGCCGACGCCCAGCCCACCCGGGCCAAAGGAATGTCCCGTATAGAAATGACTGAGCTCGGCCTGTGCCACGGCGCCCGAGAACAACAGGCCCCCCGTCATCGTGCAAAGCGCCGCCAGGGCAGCCAGGGTCAGCCTACGGCTGGTTTTGGGCGCACCGATCCCATGGCTGATGTTGGGCGCACCGGTCCCCTGAAAGGCACGCAAGCGAGCAGGCCCGGCGACACCGAGGCGGTGAAGTAGGGACCTGAGGGCGTGGCGTGGGTTGGTCATGCGTGCGCCTTTCTTGGGGTTGCTTGGGGTGCGACGGGTCATCGTGCCACTGCTTGCTGGTGGTATGTCCGGCCTGCTGAGCCAGGGGTCGAGATCGCGCTCGCCCGCGCTACACTTGGCCGATGGATGATTTCTTTTCGGTACCGGCCGGCTATGCCGATCCGGATGAGAAGGACGCGGTTTCGATCTCTCCCGTCCCGGCAGACGCGTACGAGCACCCCGGGAAGTGGCTTGCCCTGCGCGGAGGGCAGGTCGTCGCCGTCAAGGACACCTATGGCGAGCTGGAAGACGAGTTCGGAGACCCGAGCTTGGGAGTAACGTTCTTCTACGTCCCGACGACGACCATCTACGCCCTCTGACGAGCCGGTCCGCTGCCCCGCCACGTCTTCACATACGACTCTCGCGGAGTTCCGTCGCTGTACGTGAGGATCCAAGCGAAAGGCGGTCCGCAGGTTGTCTTCGCGGGTATCGTCGACTCGGGCGCCAGCCGTACGGTGCTCTCGATGCAGGACGCTGCACGGCTTGGATTGGACCCCACCCACCTTGACGATCTGCGCGAGGCGGGAGCAGTGATCGTCGCCGACGGCAGCGCCGTCGCGTGCCTGGCCCCACTCGTCCCAATCCGCGCGCAGGTCCTCGGCACCCCCGCCTCTCCCGGCGATGACCCGCGTCCCTGGGGGCCGATCTTCGACCTCGACGCGATCTTCGTGGAGCACGCCATCCCGCTGTGGGGGCAGACCGACTTCTTTGACACGTTTGGCATCGACTTCCAGCGCCCTGAGTTCACTCTGAGGTACTGAGCACCCTGAAGGCGAGTCGGTCTCTTGGAGGGCACGCACGCGAGCAGGTCCAGCGACACCGAGGCGGTGACAGAGGGACCTGAGGGCGTGGCTTGGATTGCTCACTTTTGTGCCTTTCCTGGGGTGGTCATCAGGGTGCTTGGGGAAAGATTTGGTGTGGGGTGTCCCGTTTTGGAGATCCCGTCGGAATAGGGGATCTGTGGCGCCCAGGGCGACGTGATGTAGAATGAGCCGTGAGATGAGCCCGTTGGATTTGCAGAACGTCGTCTACCGCGAAGGCGAGCACTACGTCGCTCAGTGCTTGAACGTCGACATCTCGAGCTTCGGCGCAAGCGAGTCGGAGGCCCTGGAAAATCTCCAAGAGGCGCTGGAGCTGTACTTCGAGGACGCTCAGGATGAGGTAGTCCCCGCGGTCGACGCGCCCGAAGTTCGCCGGTTGACCTCCCGAGGCGGCAACTGCGCCTCGTACAGGCCTGGGCTGAGCTCCACGCCGACGAGCTGAACGCCGATTGGGAGCGCGCCACCGGCGGAAAGCCACTGACCCCGATCGCTCCCCTGCGCTAGAATGCCCGCCATGCAGAAGCTTGTCCCCCCCATCGCGGTCGAGGTCATCGGCGAGTACAAGCTGCGCGTCACCTTCAAGGGCGGCCTCGTCGGCGACATCGACTTCACCGGCCGGCACTGGCGGGGTGTGTCCGAGCCGCTCGCCGATCCCGCCTTCTTCGCCAAGGCATTCTTCGACCCGGAGGGCCGCACCGTCGCCTGGCCCAACGGCTTTGACATGGCGCCCGAGACGCTCTACGAACGAGCCTGTGAACACCAGGTCCGCGGGGCGGATCACATCGCCGCGTGAAGCGGGTAGGGAGAACAGAGACTGTTTTCCCGGGGTAAAGAAAAAGGGCCGGAGCTGCTTGGAATAAGCTGTGCCAACTTTTCGACGCGATCGCTTGTAAAACCGGGGGTTGAGCACCTGGGCGGGCGTCCGATCGAGCGTGCCGTCGCAAGGGGTGCGTATGGTCGTTGGCCGGCGATCGATCCCGGTCGCTTTACGAGCAAAGGAGGATCTGGCATCATGGAGACCGTGATCACGCGTGAGGCCGTACATGCCCTGCTGGACCGGTACCCCGACGAGGAACTTGACGCCATCGCCGGGTTCCTCGCCAGCCGACGAGCTGCCGACGGAACCGACCTGAGCGCCAGGGGAATCCTGGAGCGACATGGCGAGCGGTCGCTCACGCCCGAGGAGCTTGAGCAGTTCATGGCGGAGTACGGGCCCTACATGGGCCCCCCTGACGGCGAGGGCTGAGCCGTGGCCGACAAGCGGCGCGAGGCGTTCGCGCCCGCACGCTTCGATGACGCCCAAAACCAGGAAGACCTGGTTTACCTTCCCGACGACGCGGCAACCGCGCTGCGCTCCGTGCGCCGCGACATCGACCGCGACGGTGGGATCGCCGCGTCCCGCCTGAAAAAATGCGAGGCCGAAGGCAGAGACGGCACCCACCTGCCCGGCTGTCTGAAGACGTACGTCCCCTGGCCTGACGGACGCTATGGCATCGTCTTTCAGATCGTCGCGCACGCCACACGCCCCTGGGGCCTGCGGGCCATCGCCTACGGCATTCGGCACAAACCCGGCCGCGGAAGACTGACCGTTTACGAACTCGCCGACCAGCGGCTGCCTGAGATCACCGCCAAGGACCTGCGGGGTGAGAAGCCCGACGCACCCGCGACGGCGGAGGACGACGCACCTGAGGGGTGAGGTTCGCGGCTGGAAGCCCTTTTGATTATTTAGGAGCTGGGGCGTACCCATGTGACTCCGGGCCGGCGATGGGGTTCTCGATGGGGTTCTCATCGAAGGTTCTGTTTGTGTCATCGGGATTGTGCTTTGTGCTACAAGGGTAGCTCTTTGGGCGGTG
>Ga0182024_10016075_pt1 | contig 14246 bp, 12 predicted proteins | sample P32metaG_FD_120480 | JGI IMG/M metagenome (GOLD analysis project Ga0182024, IMG submission 120480) | Permafrost microbial communities from Stordalen Mire, Sweden - P3-2 metaG (Illumina Assembly) | ecosystem: Environmental > Terrestrial > Soil > Wetlands > Permafrost | place: Sweden: Stordalen... | reverse complement strand
TATGTTCGCCTGATTGTACGACAAGCCGATTCGCATGGAGAGCCGGCCACGGTCATAGGTTGGGCTCAGGTTCCAGGTATTGGGGGCTTGCCGCAACAACGCGGGATGGTCGGAGCGTCCGGGTAAACCGCTCGTGCTGGAGGACGTGAAGCTATAGTTGCCGGAGAAACCCAAGCCTCCCAGAACGCCCGGCAAAAACGACCAGCGTTGTTCGTAAGCCGCTTCCCAGCCCCACACATAAGCGCTGCCCGCGTTTATCGGCGCCGTTTGGATGAAGCTTTCGGTGTAACCCGGGTATTGCACTCCGTTGGTTTGGATATAAACAATCGGATCCTGAATGTTCTTGTAAAAGAGACCCGCTGTAACCAGTCCCAGCGGCTTCAGATACTGCTCGAAGAGGATGTCGTAGTTGTCGGCGTGCGTGGCTTTTAAATTCGGATTGCCCTCGCTTGAGGTGTTTCGCCCCCCAGCCAAACTCGATATGCTCAGCTGTAGGTTCGGCAATAGGTCCTGGAAGTCCGGCCGCGCTAATCCCCTGCCGTATGACAGCCGGAGTGCCGAGTCGGACGTCAACCCGATGCGCAGTTCCGCGCTGGGCAGCACATCCACGTGCGTGAAATCTTTCTTTATCGAGGAGAGACCGGTGAAATTCCCTTGATCGTCCTGTTGCAACACGGTGCCCGCGGTATCTTCCGTCGTGGTTTCGAAACGGACGCCAGTGTTCAACCGGAATCTTCCGAAGCTGATGGTATTCATCACGTAACCGGCACCGATGCGCTCCACCACGTTGTACAATCCGCCGGCGTTGTTTTGGAGCGTTGCGATCGGATCCACCGAAAAGTCGCTGGTGTTGGCGTGATAGAACGACAGAAGCGAGCTATAGTTGATTTGCGGTCCCGGCCTGAAGTTCCCGTTGTAATAGCTGGTTGCGTTGAATTTGGTGGGGAACATGCTTAGCGGCACCGGAGTAAGACCGGTCTGGTTGTACACCACATCGTCCGGTTCGTCGAACTTGTGCGCGTTGCGAATCTTGCCGCCGATTTGAAGCGCGCCGGAGTGGCCGTTCCAATTGTATTGCTTGGTGAACGAGGCAGCCGCCCCCAGATTGACCTGCGGGCTGTAGCTCTCATCGACGTCGAATTGTTGCAAGAACAACTGGGTTGCGTCATAGATATTGACGCCGTTCTGAACCTGGATCTTGGGTATGTAAGGATTACTGAGGTTTAAGCCATATTGGACGTTGTTGAGCGGGGAATTGGAACCGGGAGCGAACGAAGCGCCCGAGTATCCGTGTTGATCCTCGGACGAGCGCGACGCCGAAATCTCCCAAGTGAACCAGGACGTTTGAAAATTATGATGTCCGCCAGCCACCATGCTTCCGATTACGTCGATGGGACGGCGAATCGAGGCGTTGTATCCAACGGTGCCGTCCGGGCCGCCCTGATTTACCGCTGTGAAGCTATTGATGATCGGAGTCTCCACCCAGCGGTCGCCAAAGTTGTCGAAATGCGAATAGAGGCCACGGATGTAGATGCTGGAATTGTCGCCCAGCTTGTAATCCACGGTGCCGGCAAAACCGTAACGCGTGCGGTAGTAGGTGTACAGACGGATATCTTCACTGACGTCCGCACCGACGGCGGGCAAGGCCGAGGTGGGGCCGCCGCAACCACCGCTGCATGGGATGTTGACCACGGTTGCCGCGGGCTCGAGATCGTCGATGCCGCGGCCATTCCAGTCATACGTGCCTCCGAACAGGATTCCCAAGCGTTTGTCTTGTCCGAATCGCTGGCTGACCGTGCCGCCGTACTGGTCAGCCGTGCGCCCGGACTGGATGGGTGTATACCCTCCGAGCCCGTACAACGCAATACTGGGCTGTTCTCCGGCCGTCTTGGTCCGTAAGTTCACCGAACCGCCGATGCCATCGCCGTCCATATTGGCCAATAGCGTCTTGTTGATCTCCACCGACTCCACCAGGTCCGACCCAATGGTGTCCAGTTTGATCTGGCGCACGCCGCTTTCAGGCGACGGCACATTGACGCCGTCAATCGTCACGTTGCTGTAACGCGGCTGGGTCCCTCGGATTTGCACGTACTTGCCTTCGCCTTCATCGCGCTCGAGAGTCACGCTGGGCAATCTGCCGATAGCGTCCGCTACGTTGGCATTCGGCAAACTGGTGATGATCTCCGCTGGCAGAACTTGGAGGATATTTTCGGCCGTGCGCTCGCGATTAATCGCTTCCGCTTCCCCGTGCACACGATCGGCGGTGACCGTGACAGAATCGCTGGCTGACGCTATTTCCATTTGCGCTTCCACGCGCGTCGCTTGGCCACCAGTCACAGTGATCTCTTTGGAGTACGGCGCCATCCCGACGAAGGAGATGTTCAAGGTGTAGGTTCCCGGCGCTACGTCGGTGATGCTGAATTGACCGGTGTTATCGGAGGCGGTTTTCTTGCCCGTAGGTTGCAGTTCCACGCTGGCTCCCTGCAGAACCGCATGGGCGGAATCCGTAATCAATCCGGTGATGATGCCTTTGCGCTCCTGCGCCTGAGCTGTCGTCAGCCCCACAGTGCAGAGAGCGAGTACACATAGCGAATTAAGATACTTGCGCATCGGTTTTCTCCTAGTTTTGAAGCTTCGGATCAGTCGCGAAACGGGCGGTTAAGAAGGCCTAGTTTGGCAATACGAGGTTAAGCGAGGTTGACAAAAACGTTACAGATACATGAACGAATAATTTCATGTAATTTTCAGAATTCTGGTCATTATTCTGGCTTCCGCTGGACTGAGTGCTCTTCCAAAACGCGCTGCACGGTTTCGTAAAACCGGGCCGTCCCCTTGCTTACGCGCGGGGCTCTTCTGGGCGCCGGGATTGTAGCTCCGTGTCAGGAACGGGACATTGTATGTAGCCGCGCGCAACAGCAAGGGACAAATCAAGATAACTCCTCGAGGCTCGTGTCCGAATCATGCAATCCGTCTTACTGGGGCATTTCACCCATTTTCACGAGCTCGCGCCATAAGGAATCAGTGACTTACAAAAGAGAGCTTTGGCGTCTCATGTGCACGATAGTAGATCAAGGACATGTTTGCCTACCTTCAGAAGTGTGAACCACCCTCCAATGACAAACGCTGGAAGATCATCGCCGCCACCATGCGCAAGCTTGGTAACGAGCGGCAAGCGCTGATTGAAGCGCTGCATTCCTACCAACAGGCATTTGGGTATCTCGATAAGCCGGGGTTGACCTATATAGCGGCATCGCTCAAGATTCCGCTGAGCCAAGTTTATGGCGCGGCAACATTTTATAACCACTTCACGATGAAGCCGCAGGGCGAACACGCCTGTGTGGTTTGCACTGGTACGGCCTGTTACATCAAGGGGGCCGCTGATCTGCTGAAATCGATTTTCAACGCGGAGGGAGTAAAGCCGGGTGAAACCACGCCCGACGGCCGTTTGAGCATCCTGACCGCGCGCTGTTTCGGAGCGTGCGGACTGGCGCCGGTAGTGGTGGTGGACGGCGATGTGGTTGGCCGCATCACTACCGACGTTTTAGAACAACGTTTGCGAAAGGTTCTGGGTCATGCTGGCTGAGGAACTCAAAAATATAGCCGTCCACGAACGTGAAGCCAAAGCTGCTATTGGTGCATGCGTGAACGTTTGCGGGGCGGCCGGATGCCAGTCTTTGCAAAGTGACGCACTGGCCAAAGCGTTGGTGGAGGCTGCCGCGGCGCAAGGCTATGGGCCGGAAAGCTGCGTGGTCCGCAAAGCGGGTTGCCTCGGATTGTGCGGAGCCGGACCGCTGGTGAGCGTTGAGCCGGCGGGCATCATCTATCAGCGAGTGCAGCCATCGGACGCTCCGGATATCGTGAATGCGCTGCAAGGGCCGCCGGTAAAGCGGATCAATCTGGATTCGAAGCTGCCCTTTTTCGCGCGCCAGCAGAGAATTGTCCTGGAGAATTCCGGCCGCATTGATCCCGAGCGGCTGGAGGATTACATCGCCGCCGACGGCTACCTGGCGCTGACCACCGTCCTCAGCGAGATGACTCCCTCCGATGTCATCGCGGAGATCGAGAAGAGCGGTTTGCGAGGACGCGGCGGGGCCGGCTATCCAACCGGCCTGAAGTGGGGCACAGTTGCGAAGGCCATTGGATCACCCAAGATGGTGGTGTGCAACGCCGACGAAGGCGATCCGGGCGCATTCATGGATCGCGCCGTGCTGGAAAGCGATCCGCACCGGGTGCTGGAGGGCATGGCCATTGCGGCCTACGCGGTGGGTGCGAGTGAAGGCTATATCTATGTTCGAGCCGAATACCCGTTGGCAGTAGCGCGGCTCAAGACAGCCATCCGCTTGGCGGAGCGCCAGGAGCTGTTGGGCAACGGGATTTGCGGGACCCAGTTCAATTTCCGCATTGCGATCCGCTTGGGAGCGGGGGCCTTTGTGTGTGGCGAAGAAACCGCGCTGATGGCGTCCATCGAAGGCAAGCGCGGTACTCCGCGGCCGCGGCCGCCTTATCCGGCCGAGTCGGGCTTGTGGGGCCATCCCACGCTGATCAATAACGTCGAAACTTTCGCGAATATCGCGCCCATCATTCGCCGGGGTGGTGCGTGGTTTGCGGGCATCGGAACGGAGCGCAGCAAAGGCACCAAGGTATTCGCCCTGGCCGGCAGAATCACTAATACCGGGCTGATCGAGGTGCCTATGGGCATCACTCTTCGCGACATCGTTTTCGAGATCGGCGGTGGAGTTCCCGAAGGCCGGCATCTGAAAGCCGTGCAAACCGGAGGTCCGTCGGGCGGCTGCATTCCGGAAAGCTTCCTGGATACTCCCGTGGATTATGAGACGCTCACCAAACTTGGTTCCATCATGGGCTCGGGCGGAATGATCGTCATGGACGATACGTCGTCAATGGTGGACGTGGCGCGCTATTTCATGGAGTTTTGCATGACGGAATCGTGCGGGAAATGCATCCCTTGCCGCGCCGGCACCGCGCAGATGTACAACCTGCTGGGGCGCTTTGTGGATCGCACCGCAACGCGGGCAGACTTAGCCCAGCTCGAACAGCTATGCGATTTGGTGCGCAACACCAGCTTGTGCGGTTTAGGACAATCGGCGCCGAATCCGGTGAGTAGCACGCTGCGCTATTTCCGGCCGGAATATGAAGCGGCCTTCGCCACCGAAGGAGGGGAGTAAGATGCCGGCCCGTGTCGTCACTTTGCAGATCGATGGACGCGACGTCACCGCGCGCGATGACCAAATGCTGATCGAGGTCGCGCGCGAGAGCGACATCCGTATTCCGAAACTGTGCTACGTATCGGGCCTTTCGAGCTACGGCGGCTGCCGGATGTGCCTGGTGGAGGTGGAGGGAACCAGCAAACTACTGGCGGCCTGCACCACCGCCGTCACCGAGGGGATGCAGGTCCGTACGGTCACTCCGCGGCTTACCGAATACCGGCGCATGATCCTCGAAATGTTATTCGCCGAGCGCAATCACGTATGTAGCGTGTGCGTGTCCAACGGCCACTGTGATATGCAGTGGCTGGCGCAGCACTTAGGGATAGATCACATCCGCTTCCCGTACGTTTATCCGAACCTGCCGGTGGACGCCAGTCACGATCGTTTCGTGTTGGATCAGAATCGCTGTATCCTCTGCACGCGCTGTGTCCGCGTGTGCCAAGAGATTGAGGGCGCGCACACCTGGGACGTGATGGGACGCGGCGCTCAGAGCCTGGTGATCACTGACTTGGCGCAGCCTTGGGGTGAGTCGGAAAGCTGCACTAGCTGCGGAAAGTGCGTTCAGGTGTGTCCCACGGGCGCATTGAGCGAGAAGGGCCGATCGGTGGCCGAGATGTCCAAGCGCAGAGAGTTTCTGCCCTATCTGACCATGATGCGAGGTGAAACTGGAAATGAGTGACCGCAAGCCGACGCTCGCCACCGTGTGGCTGGATGGCTGCTCGGGCTGCCACATGTCTTTTCTGGACATAGATGAGCGGCTGCTGGAGCTCGCCCAACAGATTGATCTGGTATACAGCCCGCTGGTGGACCGCAAGGATTTTCCCGAGCTGGTGGATATCACGCTGGTGGAAGGCGCAGTGTCGAACGAAGAGGATTTGAAGAAAATCAAAAAGGTCCGCGCGCACACCAACGTGCTGGTGTCGCTGGGCGATTGCGCGGTTACATCCAACATACCCGGCATGCGAAATCCGTTTGGCGTGCGATCGATCATCGACCGCGCTTATGTCGACACGGTCGCGATCCCGCGTCCGGCGCCTAGCACGGTGATCCCGCGCTTGCTGGATCGCGTGCGTCCGGTGCATGAAGTGGTGCCGGTGGACGTTTTTGTGCCAGGTTGTCCACCATCCGCCGACGCGATCTATAAGGTATTGTCGGATTTGATTGCCGGCCACAAGCCGGACGGGAAATCCGATCTGCGCTTTGGCGCTTGACAAGGAGTTCATGTCACAAAGAATTGTTATCGACCCGGTTACGCGTATCGAGGGCCACGCCAAGGTGACCATCCAACTGGGTGACGACGGCCAAGTGGCGGATGCACGCCTGCACATCACGCAACTGCGCGGCTTCGAGAAGTTCTGCGAAAACCGGCCTTTCTACGAAATGCCATCGCTCATGGCGCGTATCTGCGGGATTTGCCCGGTCAGCCACCTGATTGCGTCCAGCAAGGCGTGCGACGCGATTCTGGGCGTGAACATTCCACCCAATGCAGCACGGCTGCGCCGCATTATGAACCTGGCGCAGATCCTGCAATCTCACGCTCTCAGTGTCTTCCATCTTTCGTCGCCCGACCTGTTGCTCGGCATGGACTCGCCACCTGAAAACCGGCATATTTTTGGCGTCGCGGCCGTGGCGCCGGAGGTTGCGCGCGACGGCATCCGGCTTCGCCAGATTGGACAACAGATCATCGAGATGCTGGGCGGCAAGCGGATTCATCCGGCCTGGGTGGTGCCCGGAGGAGTGAGTAGTCCGCTGGCTGAAGAGAAGCGGGATCACATCCAGGCCATGCTGCCGGATGGTATTGCCGCGCTTCAACGAACGCTCGATCGCTTTCGCGGCTTGTTCCAGCGGTTTCCTGAGGAGATGGCATCTTTCGCGAATTTTCCCTCGTTGTTTCTCGGCTTGACGGACGGCACCGGCAAACTGGAATACTACGATGGGCCGCTGCGCATTGTAGGCGCCGACGGAGCTGTCGTCGCGGATCATCTCCGTGCCCAAGATTATCCGGATTATATGAGCGAAGTGGCTGAAGATGATTCGTATCTCAAATCCGCATTCTACAAGCCGCTCGGCTATCCCGACGGCATCTATCGCGTGGGACCGCTGGCGCGTTTGAACCTGGTGACCAACTGCGGCACGCCGCTGGCGGATCACGAATTGGGCTTGCTGCGCACTTTCGCGGGAAGCCCTTTGCTCGGATCGTTCCACTATCATCACGCGCGCCTTATCGAAATGCTGCACGTAATCGAGCGCATGCATGAGTTGCTGTCGGACCGGGACGTATTGAGCCCGCACGTGCGCGCTTTCGCCGAACCGAACTGCGAAGAAGGCGTGGGAATGTCGGAGGCCCCGCGCGGGACGTTGCTGCATCATTACAAGGTGGACCGCAATGGGCTTATGCGATGGGCCAACCTGATCATCGCCACCGGACACAACAATCTCGCCATGAACCGCGGCGTCAAACAGGTCGCCACTTATTTCGTGCGCGATGGAAAGCTCTCCGAAGGCGCGTTGAATCGCGTAGAGGCAGTAGTTCGCGCTTTCGATCCGTGCCTCAGTTGCTCGACGCACGCCATCGGTCAGATGCCGCTGGATATTGATTTGCGGGACGCATCCGGTGCATTGTTGGACAACTGCCGCCGTGGCTAACTGGGTGGCGCCGGCGCTTTCGCCTGCGAACCGGCTGGTGGGCTGTCGGCGAAAGAACCTTGTCATCGAAATCCCATGCGTTCGCGTAGCGCACGCACATTTGCGTGCCGCGTTGCCACTCCTGGCGACGCACGGCAGTAGCAAAGATGCAGAGCGGACAACCCACTAGTATGGAACCTCTGACACGGACGGCTAAGGCGCGTGCGCTCGTGATAGGCTACGGCAATCCGCTGAGGGAAGACGATGGCATCGGCTGGCGTGCGGCGGAACTTCTCGAACAGAAGCTTCCCGCTGGCGCAGCCGAGATCATCCAATGCCACCAGCTAACACCGGAGCTGGCGGCTAGCATCGAAGACGCAGCGGTGGTGGTGTTTCTGGATGCGGCCTGCGATCAGGAACCTGGCGCCGTTTCCTCAGTGCAGGTGCAGGCCGAAGGCGCAGTGGTCTGGTCGCACTATCTCACGCCGGGCCAGCTTCTGACGCTAAGCGAACAATTGGGCCGCAAAGCTCCGCCGGCATTCCTGATCCGCGGGGGAATCCAACGCATGAATCTCGGCGAAGGACTCACGGAGCTAGGGGAGCAAACCGCATCACGGATGGCGGATTTGGCGCTCGCCTGCGTGGGGAGTCTCTAGAGAATGTGCCGCAGACACTCGTGTCTGCAGCTCCGAGACTCGTCTCGGAGATTCCCCTTCTGAATAAGCGCCGAGATGAGTCTCGGCGCGGCAGGCAGGAGTGCCTGCGCCACATTAGTGATCAAACTCGCGTGAGAGCAATCTCGCCCGCAACGCGCTCTACAGCCTCCAGCACCTCGCGGCAGGGCGGCTCACCCGGTTCGAAGCTTGCCGCTTCAATCCCATAGATCTGAATACGCGCGGGCAGCCGATCCAGCGCGCGCGCCAGCTCGATGGCTTCCCGCGGACCGAACGCATGGGTGGAACAGCGGTAACTTTCAGCACACAGGGGGTGAGTGATCGGATCCCAGGTCAAAACCGTCCCCGCATTGGCGCCGCTCTGCATGGCGTCCACCAGGATCACTTCGTCATCAATGTTCCAGAGCTCCATCAACGCCAGGCCGTCGCCCGAGTGCTCCAGCGCGTCAAGACCTAGCTGGCGCAGGCGCCGGGCCACCAGAACGCCCGCGCCGTCATCGCCGCGATCGGAATTTCCGCAGCCGATGATCAGCGTCATTCCCGTTCCATTTTGACTTTGAGGAAGTGCGTGGCGCAGGAGATGCAGGGGTCGTAATTGCGGACCGCCTGCTCGCAGCGCCGCGTAAGTTCTTCCATGGGCTGCTCGATGATACTGGGCACGAACGCGCGTAGATCGTCCTCGATCCGTTTCTGGTTCTGCGAGGTCGGCGGCACGATGCGCGCCGATAGAATCATACCTTTGTCGTCGAAGCTGTAGCGGTTATATTGGATGCCGCGCGGCGCTTCGGTGATGGCTTGCCCGGTGGCGGCGCGGATCTCGTAGGTGGCTTTGGGCGCCGGCGGCGGCTCGTACGCCTGTATGTCGCGCAACGCCTCATCCAGCGCGAATACCGTCTCCACTGCGCGCGCCAGGATGCTCTTGAACGGGTTCAGGCACGGCACCCGCAGCCCACAGATATCAGCGGCCTGTTGCGCCACTTCAGGCAGCTTCGAATAGTTCAAATTGAATCGCGCCAACGGGCCGACTTGGTAAGAATCGCGGCCTCGAATGATGGAGTGCAATGCGTGCGAATGCTTTACATGCTGCTCGACAAACCGGTCCTCGTACTGGCTGGCATCAATGTTCAGGCCACGGTTAGAAACCAGCCGGCCCTCATTCAGCGGGTACTCCGACGGATGCGAAAGCGCCACGAACTCGTAGGCCTGCTCGAAATCGGGAAATTCAAAGCCTCCTAAGAACTTGGCCTTGGCGAGCGCGATATCGAGCGCCGCCTTCAGCTCCTCCACAAGCGGCAGCAAATCAGCCTTCGAAGGTGTTTTGTGAAAACCGCCGACCGTCACCGACACGGGATGGATTTCACGTCCGCCCAGGATGGCCATGATCCGGTTGCCCAGCTTCTTCAACCGCAGCGCCTCGGTGGCTTCCTTAGGATAATCCTTCGCCAGTTCGACGAAGTCGCGGTAGCCGAGAAAATCCGGCGCGTGCAACATGTAGATGTGCAGCACGTGGCTTTCGATCCATTCCGCCGCATACAACATTCGCCGCAGCAGCCGGACCATGGGATCGATGCTGATTCCGAGCGCCCGCTCGATGGAGTGCACCGCGGTCATCTGGTAGGCGACGGGGCAGATGCCGCAGATGCGCGACGTGATGTCGGGCACCTCCGTGAAATGGCGGCCATGCAGCAACGCTTCGAACAACCGCGGCGGCTCGAATATTTTCAACTTCACATCCTGCACACGGTCTGCCTTGAGTTTGATCAGGAGCGAGGCTTCGCCTTCGACACGCGCCATGTAGTCCACTTTGATGGTGCCGCTCTTCTTGCGGGGTTCCGCGGCGTCGCTCATGTCAATCCCTTTCCCTCGGCGGCTTGCCGGAACGGCCAGGCGCAGGCATTGTACGAACGGAATGCGCGTACCACTTCATCCGGCGCATGTCCCTGGGCCAGCAGGTGCTCGGCGAGAATCGTGGAACTGGCCGACTCCGCCGGGCCAAAGCAGCCGTAGCATCCGCGCGAGTAAGTGGGGCACAGCGCGCCGCAACCGGCCTGTGTCGCAGGTCCCAGGCAGCCTACTCCCTCGGCCACCGCGATGCAGATATTGCCACGGCGCTTGCATTCCACACACACGCTGTAGGTGGGGATATTCGGCTTGCGCCCAGCCAACGTGGCGCTCACCAGTTCCAGCAATTGATATTTGTTTACCGGGCAGCCCCGCAGCTCGAAATCCACCGGCACGTGCCCTGAAATCGGCGTCGACATGCTCAGAGTCTGGATGTACTCCGGATGCGCGTAAACCTGGTTCACCCACTGCTGCGTATCGCTCCAATTCCGCAACGCCTGAATTCCACCCGCCGTGGCGCACGCGCCAATGGCCACCAAGTTCTGGCACTGTTTGCGTATCTGATGGATTCTGGCCGCGTCCTGGTGGGTAGTGACAGAGCCTTCTACCAGCCCGATCTCGTAGGGCCCGCTGCGCATATTGCTCGACATTTCAGGAAAAAAAGCGATGTCGACTGCGCCTGCCAGCGCCACCAGTTCATCCTCGAGATCCAGCAGACTCAACTGGCAACCGTCGCAGGATGCGAATTTGAAGACGCCGACGCGGGGTTTGTGTTTCACTTACTTAGCCTTTCCAACTCTCAACATCTGGAATAATCCTCTTCGGGTGCTGGTGGGGCGGACCCCCTGGTCCGCGGCCGGGGCCCTCGCCGGCCTTGGTAGCTCCGGAAACAGCGTTCGAAAATCATAGGCAGTGCCGGCCAGGGGGCCGGCAGCGGACGAGGGTGTCCGCCCCACAGTTGAATCAACCCGATCATTGTTAGAGCTCACGCAGGTCCCCCATCCAGTGCCGCATCTGCCCATACGTAAAGACCGGCCCATCCTTGCAGATGAAATAGGGACCCATCTGGCAATGCCCGCAGAATCCCACGGCGCATTTCATGTTGCGTTCCATAGAGAGATAGATCCGGTCATCCGGGAATTTCCGGCCCTGCAGGCCGCGAATGCCGAAGCGCATCATGATCTCCGGACCGCACATCATGGTTATGGTTCGTTCCGGCCGCAGAGAAACAAAGTTGAATAACTTGGTGACTACGCCGACGTATCCGCGCCAACTCGGTTCGCCGTAATCGACGGTGGTGAGTACTTGGGTATCTGGCGACTTGCTCCAGCCGCTCAGCTCCTTGCGGAATAGCAATTCCTTGGGACTGCGCGCGCCATAGAGGATCACCAGGCGCCCATACTCGCTTCGATGCCGCAGGATGTGGTAAATCACCGGGCGCAGCGGCGCCAAACCGATGCCGCCCGCCACCAACAGCACGTCCTCACCGGCGGCTGCTTCCATCGGCCAGCTTGTTCCAAACGGACCGCGCATGGCGACGTAATCCCCCACTTTCCGGGTGATCAGGGCCGTGGTGACAGCGCCTACCGATCGAATGGTGTAATCTAGCCTGTCTGGATTACCAGGGTCCCCGCTAATCGAAATCGGCACTTCGCCCGCACCGTAGGCATATAACATGCTGAATTGGCCGGGAACGAATTGAGGAAGAGAGCCGGCAGCGGGTAGCTCAGTACTGATGGTCACCGTGTCACTGGTTTCACGAGTCACGCTCGCGATCCTCGCCAGTTGCGGCCGAAACGGATCCGCGAGCGCCGTGGTGTCCAAAAGTTCGGGCTCAGAAGTGAGGGTCATGCGCGCGCCACTCCCGGTTTGGCGTACATATCCACCAACTGCATCCGCGATGCGTCCAGGCGCTCAGTCACCAGCGTGAGCAGGGCCTTCATCATCCGGTAACCGAAGGCCGGGTCTGACTCGCAGGTCGACCGCAGCGACGGGCCATCGAAGGATAGGGCGCGAACGGCGGAGACGACGCGAGCCTGAAAGTGCGCGCCACCCTCTGCTTCCACCAGCGAAGACCAGCCCATGGCTTCTCCGCCGTTGAGCGTCTGGAGCAACATCGGATGGCCCCCAGCAGTGATTTCCAGCACCACGCTGCCGTCCATGATCAGATAGAAGCGTCCGTGGTTCTCCCCTTCCCGAAACACGATCTGGTCGCGCTTGAAATGGACTTCCTTCGCCAGCGCAGCCAACCGTTCCAAATCCTGCGGCTCAAAGCCTTCCAATATGCTTTGCCCTTTGGTGTATTGAATGAATTCCTGGATGCCGATCACTCCCCACCTCCATTTGTTTTTTCCGCAGGCGCGGCGGCGCGCAGAGCCGCCACTTCCTCGGTAAGATCGATCCCTGCCGGGCACCAAGCAATGCAGCGCCCACAACCTACGCAACCGCTCTCGCCAAACTGATCGTGCCAATAAGACAGCTTATGGGTAAGCCACTGCCGGTAACGCGATTTCGTGGATAGACGAACGCTGCCGTAGTGAATGTACGAGAAACCCAGCGCGAAGCAGGAATCCCACTTACGCCAACGTTCGGCATGGTCACCGGTGACATCGCTCATATCTTCCACCGTGACGCAGAAGCAGGTGGGACACACCATGGTGCAGTTCCCACAAGCCAGGCATCGCGACGCAACATCGTCCCAGCGCGGATGATCGAAATTTTCCTTCAGCAGCTCCGCGACCCCGGTATTTTCAAACCGCCTCTGGATGCTGCGTTCGGCACGCGCGGTCACTTCGTCGGACTTGCGCCGAAGCTCCTCAGATGCCTCTGTGTATTCGGCCCCGGCCAGTAGATCGGCGCCTGTTTCGCTTCCCACTTCCACCAAGAATTCATGCGCGCCGCCGTCGATGACTTCGGTCAGGGCCAAATCGTAGCCAGCCTTGGCGCGCGGTCCGGTTCCCATCGACGTGCAGAAACATACACCCGACGGATCGGAGCAATTGACCGCGATGACGATCGAACCAGCGCGCCTCTGGCTGTAGATCGGATCCTTGAAACGATCCTCCATCAGCACTCGGTCCTGAACTCCTGCCGCAGCCAGTTCACAAGCACGAACACCGAGAAAGGCGCGGCGTGGCGCAAGACCGTCATTGGACAGGATGCGAAACGTGCCGTTCGTGCGTTCAGCCGTGAATAGTTTTACTTCCGATGGATGCAGGAAATTCTTCAGGCTCTTTGGACCGGTGGCGTAGCCGAACAGGGCGCCATCCGTCCTGCGCTTGAGCCGGTATGATCCCGGCGCTTGTTCAGAGGTCCAGCCTTCAGGCAGGTCTTCAATAGCGTGGATGGGGCCGTAAGATATCGCGGAATCGTGGATGGTGGGTCCGAGGACCTCATATCCGCGCTGATCCATCTCAGATATCAGCGCTTGGAGGGCATTGCGGTGGATGCGGACCGCGGAACCGATGACGGGGCGCTGGACATTCATTTATCTTTCGAGTAGCAGTTGGCAGTCCACCCTATACGGGGGCATTTTTCAAGTGGTTAACGAGCCGGAAGCGGAGCCAAACACGACCGTCCCCCTATGGTGGGTGATTTGCCCCAAAAAATTGGCCGGACTCGAATTCGCTCTGAGCCCGGCCCGCATGACCGAATTGAGACATGGAGGAGTTGGTCTCAGTCCGGGAACTTCGAGCAATTTCCAGCGCAAATGAAAGGCCAAAATGCTTTTCTCGTTTCTCGTTTCTCGTTTCTCGTTTCTCGTTTCTCGTTGTGTGCGCGCTACCGGCGCGACCGATAAACGAGAAACGGTCTTTAACAGATCCTCGGCAACTGATCTCCGGCCAGCATATCCACGATACGCGTGGTTCCAAAGACAGTC
>Ga0182024_10016074_pt1 | contig 14247 bp, 17 predicted proteins | sample P32metaG_FD_120480 | JGI IMG/M metagenome (GOLD analysis project Ga0182024, IMG submission 120480) | Permafrost microbial communities from Stordalen Mire, Sweden - P3-2 metaG (Illumina Assembly) | ecosystem: Environmental > Terrestrial > Soil > Wetlands > Permafrost | place: Sweden: Stordalen... | reverse complement strand
CCGGCGAGCTGATTGTTGGCCCCGCCGGCGACAATCCTGGCCTTGATCCTTCGCAGGCTCTCCAGGCTGACAGCCCCGCCGAGCGCGCAGGGGGCGAAGACATCGGCCTCCACATCGAAGATGGCGTCTGGCGAAACGACCCTGGCCCCGGTGCGCGCCGCCACGTCCTTGACCGCGGCCTCATCGACGTCGGCGATCACCAGCCTGGCGCCGTCGGAGGCCAGCTTTTGCGCCAGATAGGCCCCCACGTGGCCCACGCCCTGGATGGCCACGGTGACGCCTTCGAGGCCCCGGCCATGGACGCGGCGCACGCACAGCGCGATGCCGCGGCGAATGCCTTCGGCGGTGACGGGGCTCGGATCGCCGGAGGCGGCGGGATGGCCCTCCAGGCCGGCGATGTAGCGGGTGGCCTTGCGCGCGTGAGCCAGATCCTCTGGCGACACGCCCACGTCCTCGGCGCTCCAATAGCGTCCGCCCACCGCCTCCACGGCCGCGCCGAAGGCCTCGAACAGGGCCGGCGTCTTTTGAGTGCTCGAATCGCCGATGATCACCGACTTGCCGCCGCCCAGGTCGAGGTCGGCGACGGCGTTCTTGAACGACATGGCGCGCGAGAGGCGCAGCGCATCGTCCATGGCCGCCTGTTCGCTTTCATAGGCCCACATCCGGCACCCCCCCGCCGCCGGGCCGCGCGCCGTGGAATGGACGGCGATGAAACATTTGAGGCCGCTGGCCTCGTCGGCGAAGGCGTGGACCGCCTCGTGGCCATCGAAAGCGGGCGAATCGAAAACGCTCATGGACGCTCTTTGGAAGGAAGGATTGCCGGGAAGCGGCGAGCCTCTACGCCCCGAGGACGCCGCTCACAACCCCGCGTGGGCGAGGACCGGTCTGGCGGGCGGCCGCCTCTCCTTCAGGGCCGCGGGGGTAATGGGCGGCGCGCCGGAGGGGAGCGGCGCGGTGGGATCGGCGATGAAAGCGGCGACATCGCGCCAGACGTTCAACGCCTGATTGTCCCGCAGCAGCAGATGATAGCCGGCCTTGTAGTAGGCGGTGCGCTCGGAAGGGGCGAGGCGCGCCACGGCGCCGCGCGTCGCCGATCTGGGTATGATCTCGTCATGGGCGCCGTAGAGGTAGAGGGTCGGCGGGTGGATGTGGCCGACCTCGCGCCAGGCGCGCTCCATGGTGTCGACCAGGCCATAGAGCGTGTCGAGCCGCGCGCCCCAGATCATCAGGGGATCTTCGCTCATGGCGACGAGCTCGGCGCGATTGTCGGTGGGGGTGATCTTGCGGGTGAGCCAGTCAGGCGGGGAGATCACCGCTCCGGGCGCGACGTGGGCGGCGAGCCACAAGAGGGCGGTGTCGGGCGGTGGCTGGGTGGACCAGCCCCAGACGGCCGGAGCCAGCAGGATCAGGCGGTCGGCGGCGGGCGGGGCGGCGGAGGCGAAAGCTTCGATGGCCACCGCGCCCCCCAGGCTCTCGCCGGCCACGGCGATGACCGCGCGCGGATAGCGCCGCCGGACCAGGGCGACGATGGTGCGCAGGTCCTCGATCTTGAGATCGTCCGGCGCCCACAGGCCGCGACCGGGCGAGCGGCCGAACCCGCGCTGATCGTAAGCGTAGGTGCTGATCCCTTGCGTCGCCCAATAGGCGGCGGCCAAGTGGAAGGCGTTGGCGTAGTCGTTCATGCCGTGCACCCCGACGACGACGGCCTTGGGCTCGCCGCCCACCAAGCCGTCTTTGGCGTCCCAGCCGGTGAGACCCAGACGCGCGCCATCGAAGCTGACGAAGCGGTCACCCTCCAGGTGCGGGCCGGCGAAAGTCGAGTCCGGCCGGCCGGCCTGCTGGAGGGTCGGGGCGCAGGCGGCGAGGAGGGCGGCCAGCAGCAGGGCTGGAAACGAAAAAGCGGCCCGCCTCATGTCGCCAGAAGCTGGGCCACCCGGCGGCGGAGCCAGGGCGTGACCTCGTCCTCGAACCACGGATTGCGCTTGAGCCAATGGGTGTTCCGCCACGAGGGATGCGGCAGCATCAAAAAGTCGGGCAGTGTCTCGCGCCAGGCGCGCACCGCGGCGTCCATGGACCCCTTGGCCCGCGCTCCCAAGGCCCAGACCTGGGCCGGGCGACCGAGCAGGAGGGTGAGTTCGACCTTGGGTAACCCCGCGACCAGGCGCTCCCGCCACAGGGCCGCGCACCTGGCCGGCGGCGGATTGTCCCCGCCGCCCGACGTCGTCCCCGGATAGCAGAAGGCCATGGCGGCCGCGCCGATGGCGCTGTGTCCATAGAAGGTCGCCCGGTCGACGCCCATCCAGGCGCGCAGCCGCTCGCCCGAAGGATCGTCGAACGAGAACCCGCTCTCATGCACCCGCCTCCCCGGCGCCTGACCGCAGATCAAGAGGCGCGTCGCCTCGCTGACATGGAGCACGGGGCGCGGCTGGTGGCCAAAGTCTGACGCGCAGGCGCGACAGGCTCGGATGTCGGCAAGCAGGGCGTCTAGGCTCACGGGCGCAATACGCCTTACCGCGCGAAGAAGGCCTTTTCCTGCGCGACGATGGGCGCGAAGGACGGGCGCCCCAGGATGGTTTCGACGAAGGCGGCGGTCTTGGGGTGGGTGGCGGCGTCCACGGTGACGCCGACATGGCCGAAATTGACGAAGGGGCTGGCCACGGCCAGATCGGCGAGGGTCAGGCGGTCGTCGACCAGATGGCCGGAGGCCGGCATGACCCGCTCGATATAGTCGAGGAGCGGCGGAAGCTCCTCGGCCTCGGCTTTATCGGCGGCGGCGAGGTCGCCTTCCTGGCCGAGGAACCGCGGCGCCACCACGCGGTTGAAGAACAGCTTTCCCATGCAGGCGATGAGGATGGTGTCGGCGAACTCCTCGTACCAGATCGTCCGCGCCCGGCTCGCCGGTTCGGCGGGAATGAGGGCGGGGGTCGGATACTTCGCCTCCAGATAGGTGATGATGGCGGTGGAATCGGAGATGGCGAAGTCGCCGTCGCGAAAGCCAGGCATCTTGCCAAACGGACTGGCTTCGCGAAACGCCGGGTCCTTTTCGCCGATGCCGATGGTCTTCAGCTCGACCTCCAGCCCTTTCTCGGAAACATAGGCGAGGGTCTTGCGCACGAAGGGCGACAGGGTCGAGCCGTAGAGGATCATGGAAGTCTCCGTCAGACTATTGCAGCAGCTTGTCGCTGGTCTCGTTCAGGTGGGCGATGAGGCCCTTGGCGCCGCCGGCGGCCAGGGGCTGGGCGAAATCGGAGCGGCGGGTGGTGAGCTGGCTGATCGCGCCGAAATAGACATCGATGATCTTCCAACCCCCGCCAGAGGCGCGCATGCGGTAGGTGAGCGCCGTTGTCTTGCCGTCCGACTGGGTCAGATGCGACTGGACGATCTTGTCGGGACCGCGGGTCTCCACCTTGGGATCGACCGCGAGCCGCTCGCCGCTGAAACTGTCGAAGTTGTGCGCATAGCTTGCGATGGAGAGGCGGGTGAACGCCTTGACCAGCGCCTGGCGATCGTCATGGGAGAGGTTCGCCCACGCCGGTCCGACGGCGAACTGGGTCATCACCGGCAGATCGAAGCTCTCCTCGATCACCGGCGCCAGCTTGCGGTAACGCCCCTTCGCGCCCAGCGCTGGGCCCTCCTTCATGGTCGCCACCAGGGAGCGATCGAAAGCCTCGATGCGCGCCGCCGCCGGATCAGGCTCGGCGGCCAAGGCGACGCGCGCCAGGGGCGCCACGGCAAGGGCGGGGCCCAGGGCGGCCAGGGCTAAGAATCCAGAAATCCGGGTCGAAATGCCGCGCACCGTGGTCCTCGCGGGCGAAAGCCCCCGCTTAGTCCTCATCCAACGTGGAAGACGCACAGTTTGTTGCCGTCCAGGTCTCGGAAATAAGCCCCGTAGAAGGTGTCGCCGCGCAGGCCCGGCGCGCCTTCGTCGGCGGCGCCGGCGGCCAGGGCCGCGGCATGGGTCTTGTCCACCAATTCGCGCGACGGCGCGGCCAGCGCAACCATGGCGCCGTTGCCGGCCGCGGCGGTTTTTTCGTCATAGGGCCGGCAAACCGCCAGCATCGCGCCGCGCTCGCCCGAGCCATAGCCCTGCAGGCGGTCCATGGTCATGGTGCGCTTGCCGCCCAACGGGGCCAACGCCGCGTCGTAGAAGGCCTTGGCCTTCTCAAAGTCGTTGCTGCCCAAAGTCACATAGCCGATCATGCGTCGTTCCTCGTCTCTTGATCGTGGAGCGCTTCACTGCCCCGGCCCCCGGCGAATTGGCAAGGAAAAACGCATGGAACCCGACAGCGGCTTCGCCGGCCCCAACCTCGCTGAAATAGACCGATGGAACGGTGTGGGCGGCGACACCTGGGCGGCGCTGAGCGAGCGGCTCGACGCGATGATCGAGCCACTGGGGGCGCGGGCCATGGCGGCTCTTGGCGTAGGGCCCGGCGAGCGGGCGATCGACATCGGCTGCGGGTGCGGCCAGACGACTTTGGAGCTGGCCAGGCGGGTGGGAGATAAAGGCCGCGCTCTGGGTGTCGACGTTTCGGCGCAGATGCTGGCCGTCGCCCGCGACCGGGCGGCGCGGGCGGGGCTGACCTGGGCCTCGTTCCTCAAATCGGACGCCCAGGTCCACGCGTTCGAAGCCGGCGGCGCCGACGCGGTCTACTCGCGTTTTGGAGTGATGTTCTTCGAGGACCCCGGCGCCGCCTTCGTCAACATCGCCGCCGCCTTGCGCCCCGGCGGGCGCCTGGCCTTCCTCTGTTGGCGGGCCATGGGCGAGAACCTTGTGATGACCCTCCCCTTCGCCGCCGCCCTGCCCCACCTGCCAGAATCCCCGCCGACCCCCGATCCGCTGGCCCCCGGTCCCTTCGCCTTCGCCGACCCGGCTCGCGTGCGCGCCATCCTGGCCGGCGCGGGCTTCGAGGCCATCGACATCGCGCCCCACGATCAGGCGATCACCAGCGGCGATCTGGATGAGACGGTGGACACGTCGTTGAGGATCGGGCCGCTGGGGACGATCCTGCGAGAGAACCCCGGCCTTGAGGGCGCCGTCGTCGGCGCGATCCGCGAGGCCCTGGCGCCCTTCGCCACCGCGCAAGGCGTCCTGCTGAATTCCGCCACCTGGATCGTCACCGCGCGCAAGGGAGGCGCCGCCGCATGATCGAAAAGCAGATCGATATTGCCACCCGCGACGGGGCCATGACCACCTTCATCTGCCATCCAGAGCGAGGTGGACCGCATCCGGCCATCGTCTTCTACATGGACGCGCCGGGCATCCGCGAGGAATTACGGGACATGGCGCGGCGCCTGGGGACCGCCGGCTATTATGTCCTGCTTCCCAATCTTTACTACCGCTCCGGGGTGATGGAGCTGGGCCAGTTCAGCGGCGCGGCGGACGCGGCCGTTCGTGCACGGATGATGGAGCTGATGAATTCACTCACCATCGCCCTCATCATGGACGACACCGACGCGCTGATGGGCCAGATCGACGCCGATCCGGCGGCGGACGGCGCCCGCGTCGGCGCGGTCGGCTATTGCATGAGCGGCCAGTTCGCCATCAGCGCCGCCGCCAGACACCCGGACCGCGTCGCCGCGGCCGCCTCCCTCTATGGCGTCCGCCTGGTGACCGACCAGTCCGACAGCCCCCATCTGGCCGCCGCGCGGGCCACGGGCGAGCTCTATTTCGGCTGCGCGGAGACCGACCGCTGGGCGCCGCTGGAGATGGTCGAGACGCTGAGAGGCGCGCTGGCCGACCGCGGCGTCGACGCGGAGGTGGAGATCTATCGCGGCGTCGAACACGGTTTCGCCTTCCCGCAGCGGGCCGCCTACGACAAGGCGTCGGCGGAGCGGCACTGGGAGCGATTGCTGGCGCTGTTTGGACGGCGGCTTCGAATAGGGGGCTGACGGAAGGAAGATCATGGCCGACCACGAGATCATTCTGCACCACTACGACGCCTCGCCGTTCTCGGAGAAGCCGCGCGTAATGTTTGGGCTGAAGGATCTCGCGTGGCGATCGGCGATCACGCCCAACATGATGCCGAAGCCCGATCTCACCGCGCTTACGGGGGGCTATCGGCGAGCGCCGGTCATGCAGATCGGCGCGGACATCTTCTGCGACAGCCAGGTCGTCCTGGCCGAGATCGAACGGCGCCATCCCGCTCCCACGCCAGAGCCGGGCCTGGCCTGGGCGGTCAACCTGTGGGCCGACCGGCTCTTCTTCATGGCGAGCGTGCCGATCATCTTCGGTGAGCTCGGCGAGGCCGTGCCGCGCGCCTTCATCGAGGACCGCGAGAAGATGACCGGCCGGCCGTTCGATGTCGCCGCCATGAAGGCCGCCGCGGCGCCCATGCGCGCGGCGTGGCGGGCGCAGGCGGCGTGGATCGAGCAGGCGCTGGCGGCCGGCGGGCGGCCGTTCCTCGCCGGCGAGGCCGCGGGCCTGGCCGACATATCGGCCTATATGAATGTTTGGTTCTTAGGGAACGCGACGCCGCATGTGGCGGACGCCCTGCTGGCCGGCCTTCCTGGCGTCCGGGCCTGGCGCGCCCGCATGGCCGCCATCGGCCATGGCCGGCGGAGCGAGATCACCGGAGCCGAGGCCCTGGAGATCGCCCGCGCCGCCGAGCCGGGCGAGGCCGCGCCGCACGACGGCGACGATCCTTCCGGCCTCTCGCCGGGCGATGAGGTGGTGGTCATGGCCGACGACTACGGACGCGACCCGATCGCCGGCGCCCTGGTGGCGGCGACGGCGGCGCGGATCGTGATCGCCCGGCAGAAGGAGCCGCTGGGCCGGCTGCAACTGCATTTTCCCAGAGTGGGGTATATTCTGCGGGGCGCGTAAGTCGTAGCGCGGGCATCCTGCCCGCAACTTTTGGTCCTGCACTGAAGAGCGGGCGGGACGCCCGCGCTACTTACTATGCGACTAGCCCTTGGGATGCGCCCGCCGGACATATCCGGGCAGGCTGGCGATGCCGCCGGGGATGCTGAGCCAGTTGCCGCCCTTGCCGACGAAGACGCCCGGACAGGTTTCGAGCGCCTCGCGCGTCGCAAAGAGGGTGTAGCCGCCGCCGTCGCAGAGCGCGCCCGGAAACCGCTCCAACGGATGATACCAGGCGCCGTTCTCGCGATAGAGGGCGTGGCGGGCGCCGATGCCCCAGCGCTCCACCAGCATCCGCCCGGTGATTTTCGAGACGCCGCTCATCAGGCCGCCGGAATGTTCAACGTCCCCTCCACCACCTCCACGAAATTGCGCTCTTCCCTGAGGATCAGGCGCTGAGTCCGCGCCATGGCGAGGTTCTCGCGCGCCTGCGGGTCTGCGAACAGGCGGGCGCGATAGGCCTCGTAGGAGGCCAGGCTGTCGAAGGCGATGAGGCCCCAGGCGACGTCGTTGGCCCCCTCATGGGGCAGGAAATAGCCCACCAGGTGGCCGCCGCAGCGCGGGATGATGCGGCCCCAGTTCTCGGCGTACTTCCTGAAATCCTCCTTCTGGAAGGGATCGATCTGATAGCGGATAAGGCAAGTGAGCTGCATCGTTTCCTCGCGGTTGAACGCCGCCACCGTGCCCCTTGACGAACATCGTTGCTTCGCCCACGATCAAAGTATGGATGTCGAAAGCCAGATGGACGTCGAGGCCGCGGCCGTCGCGGCGGCTATTGGAGAGCCGGCTCGGGCGCGGATGCTCTACTGCCTCATGGACGGCCATGCCCGCACGAGCACCGAGCTGGCGGCGGTGGCCGATGTCGCCGCCTCGACCGCCAGCGCCCACCTGGGTCGCCTTGCCGCGGCGAACCTCGTCACCGTGCTCGTTCAGGGCAAGCATCGCTACTACAGCCTGGCAGGCGGCGACGTCGCCCAGGTGCTGGAGGGCCTGAGCGTGCTGGCCGGCGGCGCGCGCGGCGGGTTCACGGCCAGAACGCCCAGCAGATTGAGAACCGCGCGCACCTGCTACGATCACCTGGCCGGCCAGGTCGGCGTCCTGCTTCATGACCGCTTCCGGGCCTTGGGCGTCCTGAAGGGCGGGCCCGGGGGCGAGGAGCGGGCGTATGAGCTGAGCGCGGCCGGTAGCGAGGCGCTCGCCGCGCTCGGCGTCGATGTGGCGGCGACGCGCGCCCAGCGCCGCCGGTTCGCCTACGGCTGCCTCGATTGGAGCGAGCGCCGCGCCCACCTCGGCGGCGCCCTGGGGGCTGCCGTCCTGAAGGCCGCGCTGCGCCGGGGCTGGGTGACCCAGGATCTCGACAGCCGGGCCCTCAGCGTCACGCCCCGCGGGCGTAGCGAGATGGCGGCAAGGTTTGGCGTGAGAGTTTGAGCCGGCCAGGAATGTGTTGCGCGCTGGTCGCGCGGGCGGCTAGGGCTGACGAAACCCCCGAGTAAGGAAACGCGCATGGCCTCGAAGATCCTCGACGATCCCAGGATCGATCCCCGCATCAAGGCCCTGCTCGGCGGGATGGAAGAGGCGACGGTCTTGGGCGACGTGGCGAGCCGCGAGGCGATGCTGGCCGAGGAGAACAGCGAGGCCGGCAACGCCCGCGCCGCGGCGATGAAAGCCATGATCGATGCGTGGGACAACGAGACCATCGCGCCGTCGGCGGGTCTGGCCATGTCGACCAAGCGCTTGCAATCGGCGCCGGACGGCAACTGGATCAACATCCAGTTCATCCGCCCCGACAACGACGAGCGCGTCGCTTGCGTCTACTACATCCACGGCGGCGGCATGGCGACCATGTCGTGTTTCGACGGGATGTACCGCGCCTGGGGCAAGATCATCGCCGCCAGGGGCGTGGCAGTGGCCTTGGTGGATTTCCGCAACTCCATGCGCGCCTCCTCGGCGCCGGAGGTCGCGCCGTTCCCGGCCGGGCTCAACGACTGCGTGTCGGGCCTCAAATGGGTGCATGAAAACGCCGATGCGCTGAACATCGATCCGGCGCGGATCATCGTGGCGGGCGAAAGCGGCGGCGGAAACCTCACCCTGGCGACCGGCCTGAAGCTGAAACAGGACGGGGAGCTTGGCTTGATCAAGGGCCTTTACGCCCTTTGCCCGTACATCGCCGGCCAGTGGCCGCTGGCGGAAAATCCTTCCTCCGCCGAGAACAACGGCATTCTACTGGAACTGCACAACAACCGCGGCGCCATGGGCTACGGGATCGCGGCTTTCCGGGCCCGTAACCCGCTGGCGTGGCCCAGCTTCGCCACGGCGCGGGATGTCGAGGGGCTGCCGCCCACGGTGATCAGCGTCAACGAGTGCGATCCGCTGCGCGACGAAGGCATAGGCTTCTACCGGCTGCTGATGCGAAGTGGGGTCAGCGCGCGATGCCGCCAGGTCATGGGGACCATTCACGGTACGGACGTCTTTGCCATCTGCTGCCCGGACATCAGCCACGAAACGGCCAGCGACATCGCCAATTTCGCCAAGGGGTGAGGGAGCGGCGGGCGCCATGCCCGATCTCAATTCGCCGCTGGACCTACGGGACGTGGTGGCCGAACTGGCCCGCCGATACCCGGCGGGCGACACCCTGGACGACCCCTTGGCGCTGATCGTCTGGGAGAATATCGGCTACCTCATCGACGATGAACGCCGGCGTGGCCTCTTCGAGGAATTCGGCGCCCGCGTCGGCTTGACGGCGGAGAAGATCGCCGGGGCGGACAGCGCGCTATTGTTCGACATTGCCCGTCGAGGCGGCATGCGGCCCGAGACAAGAGTCGAGCGCTGGCGCGCCATAGCGCGGATCGTGCTGGCCGACTGCGGCGGCGACCTGGTCGGCGCTTTGGGAAGCCTGCCGCTTGGCAAGGCTCGCTCTCTCTTGAAGCGGTTTTCGGCCATCGGTGATCCCGGCGCGGACAAGATACTGCTGTTCTGCAACATCGCGCCGCGGCCCTGCCTCGAATCCAACGGCGTGCGGGCCCTAGCGAGGCTGGGGTTCTTCGTCGAGCAACGCTCCTATGCGGCGTCCTACGGCGCGGCGATCGGCGTCATTGCCGATCAGGGCCTCATCGAGCGCGATTGGCTCATCAGCGCCTATCTCGCCCTGCGCGCGCACGGCCGGACGCTGTGCCGACGCTCGACGCCGGTTTGCCTAGCCTGTCCCCTCGACGACATCTGCGTTCACGGGGTCGTGGTCAAGCTGTAGGATCGGCCGCTGGTCAGTTGCAGGTCTTGATGACCACCTCGACGCGCCGGTTCAGCGCTCGTCCCTGGGGATTGTCGGTTCCGTCGGGCTTGGCGTTCGGCGCGACGGGCCGAGCGGCGCCGTAGCCCTTGGTGGCGAGGGCCGGCGACACATAGTGGCGGGCGGCCAGCCAATCGCGGACCGAACGGGCCCGGGCGTCCGAGAGAGCAAGGTTGTAGGCCGCTCCGCCGACGGAATCGGTATGCCCCTCAATGACCTCGGCGGGGTGACCCGCCTGGGCGACCTTGGGTCCCAGGACGGCGAGGGACCGCGCCGCGGCGGCGGTCAAGGCGGATTTGTTGAACTCGAACAAGGCGTCGCCGGCGACGATCAGGCGCCGCTCGCAACCGTGCTGGACGGTCTGGATCGGCCCCGCCTTCTGGGTGGCGCCTGGTGTTTGCCAGGGCCCAGTCGGCCGCTGGATGGCGCCCGGCTTTTGCCACTGAGCCTGGGCGCTCGCGCCGCCGGCGAGACTCATGGCCCCCACCGCGGTCAAGGCCAAAGTCGCCACCGGCGACGCTCGCGCCAAGCAGGACACGAAACCCCCCGTGATCGTCATTGCGGTTTGACCTCCCCGGGCGCCGCCTTGGCGCATTGCGAGCGGTCACCGCCCTCGCAGGCTTTCACCCGCGCTTCCCAGTCGGCCATGTCGGCCGCCCGTTTATGATCAAGGGCTTCGATCTGGGCCTGGTGGACGGCCAGGCTGGCCGCATAGGCTTCATCGGCGGCCTTCTTGTCGGCCTCGATGGCCGCCTTGGCCGATTCGTAGTCGGCCATCTTGGCCTGGTAGTCGGCGAACGCCGCCCGGTTGCGCGCGCCGACGGCGTCGAGCCCCGTCTTGACCTTGGCGTTGAGGGCGTCGGAGGCGTCACCGGCGGGCGCGGGCGTGGTGGCGGGTCGCGCGGCGGCCAAAGCTTGGGCCTTGCCGCGAACCTCTAGGGCCTCGGCGTTGCGAGGATCCAAGGCGACGGCGCGCCGGGCGTCGGCCAGGGCGTCGCCGTTGCGCCCCAAGGCGAGAAAAGCCTCGGCGCGCTTCACATAGGCCAGTTCGCGGTCGGCCCGCGCGGGCCCGCCGTACAGCAGGAACTGGGTGAAGAGCCGGACGGCGGCGTCGTTGTCTCCGCGGCTCAAGGCTTCCAGCCCCGCCTTGGCGCCCGCCGGCGGATCGGCCAGGGCCGGACCGGCGAGCAGAGCCAAGACCGCCAAGGCGAGCGGCAGAGGCGACAATGTCAGTGGGCGCATCGCGAGGCGTCTCCGCTTCTTCCAGGCCTGAATGCGCGCGATCCTATCATCCCGGCCCCGATCTTGTCACCGCGGGCATTGGCGGGCGGGCTCGGAAGGTTCACCTTCGCGGCGCGCCAAAAGCCGGATTGCCTACTCGAGATCAAGCGGACACCCCCATGCAGAGCCAAACTCCCGACGCCGCGTGGCCCGCCCTTCCCTTCGCGGAATGGGCCGACACCTGCGAGACCCTGCACCTCATGTGCCAGATCGTGGGCAAGGTGCGTCTGGCCCAGACGCCGTGGCTGAACCATTCCTGGCAGACGCCGCTTTACGTCACGGCGCGTGGTTTGACCTCCGGCCTCATTCCGCACGGCGACAGGGCCTTCGACCTGGAGTTCGACTTCGTGCGCCAGGTGCTGCGCGTCCGCAGCGACGGGCCGGCGGCGTCGATGGCTCTCGAGGCCATGCCCGTGGCCGATTTCTACGCCGCCGTCATGGACATGCTGGCCGAGGTTGGCGCGCCCGTGGCGATCCACGGCGCGCCCAATGAAATGCCACTGGCCATCCCCTTTGCGCGCGACCACGCGCCGCGCGCCTATGACCCGCTCTATGCGATGCGCTTCTGGCGCGTCCTTCTGCGGACCGATCGGGTGCTCAAGGATTTCCGCACCGCCTTTTTGGGCAAGGCCAGCCCGGTCCATTTCTTCTGGGGCAGCTTCGACCTGGCGGTGACCAGGTTTTCCGGGCGGCCGGCGCCGCGACATCCCGGCGGCGTGCCGCATCTGCCCGACGCCGTGGCCCGGGAGGCCTATTCGCACGAGGTGAGCAGCGCCGGCTTCTGGCCGGGCGGCCCGGGCGATCAGGACGCCGCCTTCTATTCCTACGCGTGGCCGCAGCCGCCCGGCTTCAGCGCCGCCGCCGTGTTCCCGGCCGAGGCGCGCTTCGATAAGGCGCTGGGAGAATTCGTGCTGCCCTACGAGGCGGTGCGGACGGCGGCCGATCCCGACGGGGCCCTCATGGACTTCCTAACCTCTACCTACGCCGCGGCGGCCGATCTGGGTCATTGGGACCGAGCCGCGCTGGAGTGCGAGTTGGGGGAACCAGGGCGGCCTCGGCCAGTTTGAGCGTCGGCCACGCCCCTCAGGTCAGATAGGCGTGGACGATCTCCACGAGTATTGTCCAGCTCGCCGTCGCCCACCACGGCTGACACAAAACCATTCCAGATCCCGTCTAAAGCCTAGGGCCCAGATGCACAGCCTGTCAGTCCGCGCCGCCGTCCGTGCGCCACGCCCGCGGTGGTGGCCCGGCCTGCTGGCGGCCGCCATAGTCGGCGCGCCCGCCCCCGCCCTGGCTCAAGAGACCGCGGCGCCGGAGGTCGGGGCGAACTCCCAGAACTGGGCCATTCACGGCCAGTCGACGTTCGTCGATCAAGCCAATCTGGCGTTCAACTCGCCCTACGCGGGGACCAACAGCCTGCCCGCAAGCGCCAATGGACGGGAGACCTTCGATGTCACCCTCTACGCGGGCCTTAGGCCCTGGCGGGGGGCGGAAATCTGGATAAATCCAGAGATCGACCAGGGATTTGGCCTTCACAACACTCTGGGCGTCGCCGGCTTTCCCAGCGGCGAGGCCTATAAGATCGGCGAGGTCGACCCCTATTTTCGCCTACAGCGGCTTTTCCTGCGCCAGACTATCGACCTTGGCGGCGAGCGTTCGGCGGTGGCCGCCGATTTGAACCAGCTGGCCGGCCCACAGACAGCCAACCGGGTGGTGATGACAGCTGGCAAGTTCAACGTCACCGATGTGTTCGACACCAACACCTACGCCCATGATCCGCGCCACGACTTCCTCAACTGGGCGCTCATCGACGCGGGCACGTTCGACTACGCCGCGGACGCCTGGGGTTATAGCGTCGGCGCGGCGGTGGAGTGGTATCAGGGGAGCTGGGTGCTCAGGACTGGCGTCTTCGACCTCTCCGATGTTCCCAACAGCCCCCGCCTGGACCCCGCCTTCGGCCAGTTCCAGATCGAGGGGGAGATCGAGAAGGACTACAAGTTCGCCGGCAAGGCCGGGGCGATAAAGCTGACGGGGTTCCTGAGCCGCGGCCGCATGGCCACTTTCGCCGACGCCATCGCGCTTGGCGAGGCGACGGGCGCGCCACCCAACGTGGCGCTGGCGCGGGAATATCGCGGCCGGGGAGGGCTGAGCTTCGATGTGCAGCAGCAGCTTACGCCAGAGCTGAGCCTCTTCGCCCGCGGCGGCGCGGCCGATGGCGGCATCGAACCCTATGAGTTCGCCGACATCGACCGGACTATCTCGGGCGGCCTCTCCTTGACCGGCAAAAGCTGGGGGCGCGGCGGCGACACCCTGGCCGTCGGCGGCGTGGTCAACGCCATTTCCAAGATCCACCAAGCCTATCTCGCCGACGGGGGCTTGGGCATCCTGATCGGCGACGGCCAACTCCCCCATCCCGGCGCGGAGGACATAGTGGAAACCTATTACGACGCGGCGCTCGGCAAGTTCATCCACCTCTCCTTCGACTATCAGTTCGTCGCCAACCCCGCCTACAACCGCGACCGCGGCCCGGTGTCGATCTTCGCGGCGAGACTGCACGCCCAGTTCTGACGGAGGAATGCTGGGTCAACCCACCCACAAAACGACGAGCGAGGCGGCCAAACAATAGGCGCCGAAATACCGCCAACGCCCCTGTTCCAGCCAACTCGACAGCCAGCGGAGCGCCAGCAGGCCAGCCAGAAAGCTCAGAACCATGCCCAGGAGGCTGGGAGCCGCGACCTGCAGGAGCTCGTGCGCGTTTCCCGCCGTGGCCGCGCCTTGTGTCTTCCAGACCCGCAGGGCCTCCTTGGCGATCACCGCGGGG
>Ga0182024_10016073_pt1 | contig 14248 bp, 11 predicted proteins | sample P32metaG_FD_120480 | JGI IMG/M metagenome (GOLD analysis project Ga0182024, IMG submission 120480) | Permafrost microbial communities from Stordalen Mire, Sweden - P3-2 metaG (Illumina Assembly) | ecosystem: Environmental > Terrestrial > Soil > Wetlands > Permafrost | place: Sweden: Stordalen... | reverse complement strand
GGCATGAACGACGGCCAATTCCAACTCAACCCGCTCGTCACGCTCGGCCATGCGTACTGGATGCCGCCGGTGGGAAAATCGTTGTGGCGCAAGCGCGTCAAGGACGGCGATCTGGTGGGGATCAAGGCCAAGACGCTCTATCCGCCGCGGCCGGAGGCGTGGCCGGCCGGCGACGAGTGGCCGCCCGACAAGGTGCTGGCGCTGGTCCAGGCCGGCCTGCTCCAGGGCAAGAGCATCGGCTTTCTGCCCACGCGCATCCACGTTCCCGAGACGAAGGAGGCCGCCGAGCGCGGCTGGGGCGACCGCGTCGGCCTGGTCATCGACGAATGGCTGCTGCTGGAATACGCCTGCGTCTTCCTGCCCGCCAACCAGGACGCCCTGGTCGAGGCGGTGTCGAAAGGGGCGGTCGGCCTTGACGCCGAACTGCTGCGTGCGCTCGGATTGGACGCCGGCCTGTTCACGCGCGCCGCCCCGGCGGAACGGCCGACGCCGTTCACGCCGCTGGAGGAGGTGGAGCGGGCGGCGACGCGGGCCGTCGGTTCCGTCGATTGGGGGACGTTCGCGGCGCGGCGCGTGGCGGATCGGATCGACCGGCTGCGTGGGCGGGTGTGAGGTGGACGCCGCTTCGCCGCTCAGCGTTTCGTGGGCCGGCGCGGGGCCTTGGGCTTTCGAGCCGCGCGCTCCAGCGCGGCGCAGAGCATCTCCAGGGTTTCCGCGTCGCGGCCGCCGTCCCCCTTGGCGGACTCGATCTCCTTATCCAGCCACGCACGGGGAGACTGGCCGGGCAGCCGGCCCAGGAGCGCGGCCACTTCCGCCTTGACCGCGCTCAGTTTCTTCCGGCCCATCATAAAAAGCGCCTCAGGAGTTGCCGCAGCCGTTCGATAAAGCGCACGGTGCTTGCGGCGGTCATACCCAGTTCGCCCAGTTCCGCCGTGGCCTTCCATACGAGCGTCTGCGCCGATTCCGTTTCGGAAAGCAGGAGCGAGCCGACCAACGACGCCAGAACTTCCTCCAATTGCTCGCCGGGGAATTTGGCCAAGACGGCCCGCAAGTCCTGATTTCTTATCAACCGCTGGTGTCCACATTCATGGGCGATGAGGGCTTCCAGGCTGAAGTCGGCCGGGTCGGCGTCGCGCTCAAACGCCTCGGCGTACAGAACCAGTATATCCTCGTCTGCCGAAGGCCCGACGCCGTACTGCGCCCCGCCGCTGCGACTGTAAACGTGGCGGTATTCCACACGCCCGGCAAAACCAAGACGACGACCGATTCGGTTGGCTCGCCGGAGTCGCGCCCGGTGTTCGCTCGCCAAAATAGACTTGGGCTGGTCGTGCCTTTCCATGTCATCCGCTAGGTTATCGCGGGCAACGGAGGACCGCAAGCGCGTTCGGCCGCGACTCCATCCGGCCTGTTCATGCGCCGCCCCGCGGAACGGCCGACGCCGTTCACGTCGCTGGAGGAGGTGGAGCGGGCGGCGGTGCGTGCCGTCGGCTCCGTGGATTGGGGGACGTTCGCGGCCCGGCGCGAGGCGGATCGGATCGACCGGCTATGGGGCCGGGTGTGAGCATTCGTTACGGCTTCCGGCCGTGGTCCGGCGCCGTCGTCTTTTCGCGCGGCAGCTGTCCTTCGGGGATCAGCTCCTTCCACGCCTTGACCGCCTTATCGCGGTCCTCCTCCGTAGCGGCCGGGTCGTAGGCGATGCCCTTGCCGGCCGGGGCCAGCCGGACCAGGTGCCAGCGGGCCAGCTCGCGCACCGCCAGTTTGGAATGTTGCAGCAGGCGGATCAACGCCTCATAGGTGGACGCCTTGTCCGGGTCGAACGGACTGTGCAACAGGTCCAGCACCGTCTCGGCCTGGGGCTCGCTGTAGCCGAGATGGTCCTGCAACAGACGGAAGAGTTCCCGATCGCGGCCGGCGTAGGCGCCGATCCACATCCGCAACGCCAGGACGGCGGCGTCGCGCACGTCGCCGGAGTGCGGGTCGGCCAAGGCCTCGGCCACGCGCGGCAGGTCGTCCAGGGCGTTCAGGCCCAAAACCGCGAACTGCCGCAGCAGCGCCGCCCGCGGCTTGTCCTTTTCGTGGTCCGCGGCGTCGAGCAGGGCCAGCAGCGCCCCCTCCGGCGAACCGCCCTTTTTCAGCTGGGCCAGATACGTATTCGCCACGCCCTCAATGGCCTTGCCCTCGGCGGGCACTACCACGTTGGGGTCGGTCCAGGGCGGCAGCGCCTTGAGACGTTGCGGCCCGCTGGCCTCCCCGGCCGCGCTGTCCCATTCCATCAGCGACGGCCCCGGCGGCGCGGAAAGCTCATAGCTGTGGGTGTCGGTCTGCAATTCGGCCCGGCCGCTCAGCACCAGCAACGTGAGCGCCTTGGTCGGCCCTTCGCCGGCCTTCGGTTCCTTCGAGAAGCGGACGCCGTAGGGCCAACGGCCGTAGATCTCCAACCCGACGCGCGCGCCGGGTTCTTGCAAGGTCAGCTGCCAGGAGAAGCCCGGCAGCCGCACCCACACGCGGGCCGGCCCCTTTTCCTTGGCGTTGGTCAGCACGACGCGCCCTTCGCGCAGCGTGAAATCGAGGTCGTAGGCCCGCGTGTCGTGGAGCATGATCTCGGATTCCAGCACCGGCGACGGCGACAGCTGCGGCATGTTGCCGTACAGCGCCAACTCGACCCCACGCGGCTCGGTTTCCACGACCGCCTTCATTCCAGGCAGCGCCAACAGCACGTCCCGGCTGGAAACCATGACGTTTTTGGCCACGGGCCGCCAGTCCTTGCCGTCGCCGTCGCGGGAAAGCAGCGTGCCGTCCGCGGAGGTGCATTTGGCCGTGAAGACACGCGGCTCGGGTCCGGCGACGGCGGAAGCCGGGTCTGCCGCCCGCACGAGGCCGGCGGCCGCCGCCAGTACCACGGCCGCCGAAATGCTGCTGCGAATCATGGGTGTCGCACTCGAAGGGTGAAAGTCAAGGACCATTTCGGCGAGCGGCGCGGCGTCAGCCCGCCGGTGTAGCGCCCGTCCCGTGATGCTATCCTATACCGGCGGGCTGACGCCGCGCCGCTCGCCTTGACCGATCTCACTTGGCGAAATACGCCGCCTGGTCCATCGGCCCCATTTCCTGCGGCTTGTCCGCCGGCGCCGTGAAGATCGTCCGCCGCACCTGGAACAACTCGCCCGGCAGCTTCGGCGTCGTGGCAACCACCTGGCGGTCGGCTTCCGGCAACGCCTTGTCGCCGGTCAGATCGACCACCTTCAAAACGAGCGGCTCCTTCTCGCCCTCCACGGTCATCTCGACGGTAAAGACCGATTTTTGCTCGTCCTTGTCGAAGGCCGCCTTGACCGCGGCGTTCATCGTCACGAAGCGCTCGGCCTGGAGATGACTGAGGTCTTCGACCAGCTTGTTCACCTTGTCGAAGTTCATCGCCAGGTTGGCCGGGACCTTCACCGTCCACGTCTTGTCGTCCTTGCGCTCCAGGTCGCGCGTCAACAGTTCGCCGCCGGACGCCTTCTGCCATCCGGTCATCTTCAGCGTCTTCACCTTGGCCGGGTCGAACGCGAAGATCGTCCGGTCCCGCAACTCCTTTTGCAGAGACTCCAGGTCGAATTTATTCACGACAAAGACCATCTTCGGCCGCTGACTTTGCAGGGCGTATTCGCCGCCGTCGGCCGTGTCATTGCCGAAGTCGTAGGTGTAGGAGGTCTTGTCGTCCTTGGTCACGACCGCCTTGATTGCCGGCGTTTTCAGGCCGTATTCCTTGTCGAGGGCTTCCTCCTTGGGGTTCTCGGCCGCCAGTCGCGTCGCCTTGAGGCCGTCGAGCGTGGTCAGGATCGACTCCACCGCGGCCGGGTCGGCCTTGCGTCCGGCCATCTCCTTCGGCTCCTCGAACTTCCACGGCGATTCCGGCTTGGCATCCGCCCGCGACAGGACGAAGTGTTCGCCGTTGCGGTCGAGCGTCAGCTTGACGACGCCCTTGTCCGGCAGGTCGAAGCCCTGGCTGAATTTCGGCAGCTTCTTGTCGTAGTAGGCCAGCGGCCCCGCCTGGGCCTGGGTCAGCAACAGGTCCGGCGCCTTCACCAGGGCCGATTCGCTCCAGTCCTTGTGGTTGGCCTCGCGCTTGACCACGACCAGCTTGTCCTCGACGGCGCCGAACGTCAGCCGCGCCGCCGGCTTGTCCGCCTTGTCCTTCTCCAGTACCAGCTTCGGCTTTTTCTCCGGCTCCTTGTCGGGCGCCTTATCCTTGTCCTTGGCCTCCTTGTCCTTGACGTCGTCCTTCTTTTCCTCCTCCTTCACGACGCCCTCGGTCCAGATCGACACCACCACGGCCGACGGACTTTTCAGACCGAGTTTCTCGTCGTTGGCGGTCTTGGGGTCGAGGAACGACCGCACCTGATTGGGCTGCACCAGCTGGTTGACGAAGGCGCTGACGGCCTGACTGTCGGCGGCCACTTCCTCGCCGTCGCGGTAGAGGCGCCAGTCCGGCGAGTCGCCGTTTTCGCGGCGAAATTCCAGCTTGCCGGGACCGTTGGCCACGTTGACCGCGACCGGCTTCTTGAAGGCGCCCAGCGCCGCCAGGTTGTGGTTGCACAGCAGCGTCGGGTCTTTGAACAGCAGCGCGACCGAATCCGGCCCGTCGGCCGCCACCTTGACGACGGTGTTGCCGTGTTCGCCCTGGAGGACGGCGTAGTATTTGTCCGTTTTGTCATCGACCTTCTTGCCGACGCCGACCAGCAGCTTGACCGGGACCGTCTTCGGCTTCCCGGCCGCGCCCTCGTCCTTGGCGAGCGACTCGATCCGGTCGATGTCGATGACCAGCACGTCGGACTTTGTCGGATCGAGATTGTACTTGGCCAGGTCCTTGGCGTCGTCCTCGACGAAATCGCTGGTCTTGTCGGTGTTGTCCACGCGCAAGTCGGCCAGCTCCTTCAGGAGGCCGTTGACGCCGGACGGCGGCTTGTGCGGGTCGGACGGGACGCCGGTGTCGCCCTCCTCCGCGGAGCCGTCGTAGCCCTCGGGGTTTTTATACTCCCAAAGCCCCTCTTCCTTCTTGTCCAGCACCAACGAACCCTTCGGCGCGTCTTTTTTGTCCGTCTTATCGAGCGTCAGCTTGACGAACTGGTAGTCGGACGTGCTGGCCGCCAACAAATACGGGTCGCGGAAGTCGTTGACCTTCTTGAAGGCCGCTTCCACGGTGCTTTTCAGCACCGGCACGACCTGATTCGGCCGCTCCGGCGTCGAAGCGTAGACGACGGCGCCGGGGCCGGGCGCGACTTCCTTGCCGAAGTTGACTTTCAGCTCCTTGCCGTCCTTGGTCTTGAGCGTGACGACCTCGGCCGGCGGCTCCAGCTCGGCGGCCTGGCCGTTGGCCGGCGCGTCGGCCTGGTCCTCCTTCCGGGCGTCCAGGACGCTGCTCACCAGCCCTTCCACGACGGAATTGTTGGCGCGGTAAGTAAGCGGACTGGTGATCTCCCATTTGTCGCCGTCGGCGTCGCGCTCGAAGACCAGCGTTTGCGCCTCCGGCCGCGCCCGGTCGATCTCGACGCGCACGACCTGATCGGCCGTGACGGCCTTGGTCCCGTGGGCGCCGGGAAGGAGGTAGCTGCTGGTGTCCACGTATTCCGGCGTGAACCACCAGGCCAGGGCCACCAGCACGAGGATGCCCAGCAGAGTGCCGAAGAGGATGTACGTCGTTCGGTAGTTCATGGCGAATCGGCCTTCTCATCAAAAGGCAAGGCGAGCGGGGGGCGTAAGCCCCCTGATTCTTCATGCGGTCGGCGACGAGATGCTAAATCAGGGGGCTGACGCCCCCGCTCGCCTTGGCTCACCTCCGCCGCACCAGCCAGACGCCGATGCCGCCGGCCACGATCACCAGGACCATCTGGGCCAGCGGCAACAGCTGCAAATTCCACGAGGCGTCCGCGGAAATGTTGGGCATGTAGGGCACGCGCGACTTGGTCTCGTCCGCCTCGACCGGCGTCGCGCCGACGTCCGCCTTCTCGCGCAGCCACGAAAGACAGCTAGTAAACAGGGCGTACTTGGCGTATTTGTCCTGACTGCCCAGCAGGCCGTCGTTGGAGAGCCAGCCGGCGTTGCCGAAGGCCGCCAGCCGCGGCTGGCCTTCGCCGGTCACGCCGGCGTGGGCCATGTCGTTGGGCACGTCGGCCTTGCGCTCGGAAACGACGACGGCCAGGCTGATCGGCTGGTCGCTGTACTTGGCGCCCGGCTGCTGGATGCGTTCCTTGGCGATCGTGGCCGGCGGAGTTACGAGGTCCGCCTCCTCCCATACCGGCTCGCTTTCCGTGACCACCAGTTCCTCGGAGGTGAACGGGCCGGGCGCCCCGAACGACCGCTTCACGGGGCGGGCGTCGTGGAAATGGAAGATCGCCCGGTTGGGCGCCGTGAAGGCCTTGGCCACCGGGTTGCGGCTCGACCGGCTCGCCGCCGCCTCGACGTCTTCGGGGTGGGCCGGGTCTTGCAGCGTCAGCACGCGGGCGTCGCCTGCCTGGGCGCCCATCGCCTGCAATAACGGCTCCAGGCCCGTTTGCAGCATCTTCCCCCCCTCGACCTGCACGTCCAGCAGCACGAACAGCTTGCCGACCTTGTGGACCCGCTCCCCCGGCAAGGCCCGCGCCGCCTTGGCCGTTTCGTCGTATTCAAATCCCATGTAGGCGTAAATGGCCTTGAGGGCGGCGGCCTTCATCTTCCGCGGCCGCGCCACCACCACCGCCTCGGCGTCCGCCGGCGCCGCCGTCACGTCGCCGGCGAATTTGAGTTCCTTCAACTCGTAAATCTCGCTCTGGCGCATGTTGCTCAGGAGCACGCCGACGCCGTCGGTCGAGTCCTCGCGCTCGTCGGCGAAGTCCAGCTCGCCGTCGCCCTGCGCGAAGTAGACCACCGGCTTCTTCTCGGCGTTCTCGGCCAGCGACCGGATCGACTGCATCAACGCCCCTTCGCCCTTGAACAACAGGCGCGGCGCGGTTTCGTCCTGCTGGACCGTGAACAGGCTCTTGCGCGGGACGAACTGGGCCTGCCCCTGGGTCTCGGCGCCGTAGACCACGAGCAGACCGCGGTCGAGCACTTTTTCTTGAAGCTTTTGCGGCAACTGCTGGAAGCGGTCGGCGTCGCCGCTGCTGACCTGCTCCCAGGTCAGGCGCGGGTCGAGGCCGCGGCAGTTCTCCAGCAGCGTCTTGACCTGTTCGGTGATCGGGTCGGCGTTGTCCAGGAAGACGTAGACCTTGACCGGCTCCTTGAGATTTTCCAGAGTGTTCTTGGTGCGTTCGCTGATGCTGTAGATGCGGGCCTGCGTCCAGTCGAACGTGCCGGCGAAGAACTGGTGGACGAAGTCGTGCGCCCCCAGGGCGGGCATGTAGGGCACGAAGTTGACGATGAGCAGGATGGTCGCCAGGAGCAGGGTGCTGAAGACGGCGTTGAAGCCGTACATCAGCCGGCGCATCAGGGCGCTTTCGCGCTCCCGGCCGCGCCCCGCCTGCATACTGACGAACGTCAGGGTCAGGCCGCCGACGAAGGCGATCACGACGAGAAAGACCGGCCCCGGGTGTTTTCGCCATTCCGTCACGCCGCCGGCGAAGATGGTGCGATACGGCTGGAAGAAGGGCACGACCAGCCCGAGGACCACGGCGGTCAGAAGGCCGAGCGCGCCGCCGAGGCACAACAGCAGAAGGCGGACTTTTTCGGTCTCCGATACGGAGGCGTCCGGCTTCCAGAGCAGCGCGACCAGGGCCGCCCCCAACGAGGTCAGCGCCGCCAGGACGCCCCACGTGAACAGCGGCCCCAGCGCCCCCGGCCAGCCGTTGCGGACCAGGAGGGCAATGGGGACGACCGCGAACAGGGCGGCCAGCCCGAAGAGGGTGTAGGCGAGTTCCTTGGGCTTCCGGGCCAGGGCCGACACCAGGTCGGGGCGGTCGGCGCCGTCCCCGGGCCGCGGCGGTTCGACAGGGCTTGTCATGGTCGTGTACCTCGTCGCCTTCTTTCCCCCGCCTCCCGCTTCGGGGGAGTAGGATCCTATGGGTCTTATGAGACCTATAGGACTTATAAAACCCTCTCCCCGCAGTACCGGGGAGAGGGGGAGGTTCCGAACCGACTCTCAGCTCCATTTGCGGATTTCCAGCACCTTGGCCGTCATAAACAGCCACAGCACGGTCAGCGTGGCGGGAAAGACCAGGAAGCGCGGCTGGAGCTGCCCCTCCATCGCGGTGCTCCAGAGGTCGTGGTAGCTCATGTGCTGGAGCACCGATTCCCACACGCTGCCCGGCTCCTTGATCTGGATGAGCAGCCGGCCGAAATAAATGCAGAAGAATGTCAACATGCCGATCAACGAAAGGATGAAACTGACGATCTGGTTTCTCGTCAAACACGAGAAGAACAGCCCCATCCCCACGAAGTTCGCCCCGCTGAAGACCAGCGCCACGAAGAAGCTGAGCAGCGGCCGGTAGTCGAAATCCTTGCCGGCCCCGAGCCGCAAGGCGATCAGGTAGACGCCGAACGGCAGCCAGACCAGCAGGAACATCAGCAGCGCCGCCAGAAACTTGCTCATGAGCACGTCGAAATCGCTGACGGGGGCGGTGAGCAGCACCTCCAGCGTCCCCGCCCGCTTCTCCTCGCTGAACAGCCGCATCGTCAGGGCCGGCACGACGCCGATGGCGCAGATGACCGCCAGGAAGTTGTTGCCGGCCATGTAGTTCTTGACGATCGGCTCGAACATCGGCCCCAGTTCCCGCGAGTAATAGAGCGGCAGGGCGAAGAGCCAGAACGACCACGCCGCGAACACGCTGGAGCCGAATAGGAGAAAATAGGCGACCGGCGAATAGACGAAGGCCGCCAGCTCGCGCCGCGTCAGCACCGCCAGCGGCGCGTCGGAACAGATCAGGTACGACGTGCAGATGTAAATCAGCCCCATGCCCATCAGCAGCACGCCCTGCGGCACGACGTATTCCGACCAGGCCGGCTGGTTCGGCGGGTAGATCCAGCTCGTGCCGAACGTCAGCCACAGCGCGACGAGGAACAGGACGAGCACCACCAGCCGGGCGATGGTCACGGCGCGGGAGAACGGCAAACCGGGGGCGGCGGTTTCCGGCGCGAGGTAGCCCTGGGCCGCGGCGAGGCGCGGCCCGACCTCCACCAGCACGGCCAGAATGATAACGACTTCCAGGATGGGAAAACGCGCCGCCGAGCGCCAGAGGGCGACGAAAAAGACGATCGCCCCGACGGCGCCGATGACCAGTCCCGCGCGGTAGGCCAAATCGTCGCTGGTGCCGCGCGAGCCGACGAAGGCCAACAGGTAGACCAGGCCGGCCAGCGCCAGCACCAGGCCGACCGGGGCCAGGAAGTCGCGCGACAGGTTGCCGCCGAACAGGCCGATCACCGTCAGCACCGACCCGGCGGCCAGGAGCAGCAGTTGCAGCCAGTTGCGGGCCGCCGCCTCCGTCTCGTTGCGGAGCGTGAACAGGAGGAACAGCAGCCCGAGGGAGAGCAAGACGACGCCCGGCCCGAGCAGGTCGCCGGCCCGGCCGTGGCCGCCGGACGAGTAGGGCAGGAAGCAGAGGACGGCGCCGACGATCAGCGACAGTACGCCGAGAAACTGGTAGACGCGGCGAAATTCGACGTGGCGGTCGTAGGCGGCGTGAAAGAGCAGGGCGATGCAGCCGACGGTGAGCAGCAGGCTCATCCAGAACGGCGTGAAGGGCCAGGGGAGCGTCTTGGTGGTGAACAGGCCGATGTACAGGGCCACGCCGCCGACCACGACGCAGAAGGCGCCGAACAGTGCGCACAGGCGCGCGAACGCCGGTTCGTCCTCGACCCGGATCGACGGCCCCGGCCCGCCGGCGAGGGCGGCCCCAGGAGTTCGCTCATCCCTTTTCTCCGTGATCGCCTTGGACATGGCTACCCCTCTACCAACCCGAAGCGCGAGCGAGGCCGGGGACCGCATCCCTCGCTTGCGCTTCGGGTTAGTGTCCTCTCCCCGTTATTGCGTTACGGCCGCCGGGCCGGCGCCCCCCGTCGGCGCGACCAGAGACGGCGTTTGTAGTGCGGAGTCGTCCGCGTTGTTGATCTCGTTCCAGCGGTCCTGGAGCCGCCGCCGCCGCAGGTCGAGCCGGCGCACGACCCAGTTGTTCCGGGCCATCAGCTGGAACACCTGTTCGCGCAGGTCCTCCATGTGATGGGTGCGCACCTCATAGACGTTCAGGCCGTCGCCGAGGTTTTCGGCGCTCACCTGGATGACGCCGTTCATGGCCCGCAGGGCGGCGCCGATCTGGTCGGCCGGCCCACGGGCCTCCACCACGATCACGGCGTCCGTTTCCAGGTCGGAAAGCTTCTTGGCGTAGCCGAGATGTCCGCGACGGATGATGAGCACGCGCTGGGCGATCGACTCGACCTCGCTGAGCATGTGCGACGACAGCATGATGGTGTGGTCGCGGCCCAGCTCGCGCAACATGCCGAGCGTTTCCTGCTTCTGGCCGGGGTCGAGGCCGTCGGTCGGCTCGTCGAGGATCAGCAGCGGCGGGTCGGCGATCATGGCGTCGGCCAGGCCGACGCGCTGCCGAAAGCCCTTCGACAGCGTGCCCAGCAGGGTGCGGCGCACGCCCTCCAGCCGGCAGCGTTCGACGCAGTAGCCGACGCGCTGCGGCCGGCGGTGGCGCTCGACGCCCTTGAGTTTGGCCCGGTAGTCGAGGTATTCCTCGACGCGCATCTCGCCGTAAAGCGGGATGCTCTCCGGCAGATAGCCGATGCGTTTGCGCACCTCTATCGAGTCGGTCATCACGTCGAAGCCGGCCACGCGGGCGACGCCGCTGGAGGCCGGCAGGTAGGTGGTGAGGATGCGCATGATCGTGGTCTTGCCGGCGCCGTTGTTGCCGAGCAGGCCGACGATCTCGTTTTTTTCGACCTGAAAACTGACGTTGTTGACGGCCATGACGTGGCCGAAATACTTGGTCAGTCGATCGACTTGAATCATGATTCGTTTCAACCCGGCCCGCCGCGGACGGGCTTCTCCTCCCCGGAGGGTCCGGTTCACACGGCCTGGATGGAAATTGTTTTTTAGGGCGCGCGGCGGCGATTTGCAAGGGGGGAAGAAACGACGGCGAGCGGCGCGGCGATCAGTGGCCCGCCGCCCCGCACGCCCCTGTCGGCCCGAGCAGGAGCAGCAGCCGGATCTCGGCCTTGTTGTACGCGGCCACGGCGTTGATGTAATTGAAGTGCGCCTCTTCCAACCCGCGCAGCGCCTGCGTCACCTCGGCCGCCGAACTGCCGGGCGCGTTCTGCTTGAGGCGCAGGTCGCTCAGCCGGTAGGCTTCGCTGGCCTCCTGGATCTGCTTGGACCCCTCTTCGATCTGCTCGCGGCCGCTCAGGATCGCCTCGCGGGCCTCGCGCACGCCCAGCGTCAGCTTGCCGCGCAGGTCGTCGTAACTGAGCAGCACCTGCCGCCGCTTGCTCTCGCCGATCCGCTTCTGGTCGCGCGCCGTGAGCAGCTGCGTCAGGTTCCAACGCGCCTGCAAACCCAGGTCGAAACGGTTGGACCAGGCGATGTCCGAGTTGGGGCCGGCCCCGAACGAGCCTTCCTCCAAACAAACGCCCACCGTCGGCAGAAGCATTTTCGGACTCGATAACTCCGCCATGCCGCAGTCGATGACCGCCAGCAGGCCTTGCAGTTCGTGGACGCCGGGGCCGTCGGTCAGGGCGCGGCCGACCAACTCCGGCGTCGGCGCCGTGGCGTCCACCAGGTCCATCGGCGCCAGCGTCTCGTCCACCGGGACCAGCGGACAGACTGGGTCCATCCCCAGCAGGTAAGCCAACTTGGCCGAGGCGGCGTCGCCCTGCTGACGCAGCTTGGACTCCGAGGCGAGCAGGCCGCTCAACCCCGCCTGCACGCTCTCCGCCAACACCTTGCCGCCTTCGGGGACCGTAGCCTGCGCGCGCTTGAGGGCGTCGCGCTGATACTTTTCCAACTCCTTCGACACCGCCTCGCCGCGCTGGGCCGTCAGCAGGTCGATGTAGGTGTTGGCCGCTTCCAAAAGTTGCTCGTTGTTGACCTTGCTCAGTTCGCCCTGCTGCTGCCAGCGCTTGCGCTCGCCGTCGATGCGCTGGAAGGTCGCCTCCTTGACGTCGAAATTGGTTTCCAGATCGACGCCGGGGTAGAGGGCGCCGAAGCTGGAACGGGTCAGCGTGCCGTCCTCGTTCTGAATGCCGCCCTCGTGACGGAAATAGCCGAGGCCGGCCGTCACGTTCGGGATCCATCCCTTGGCGGCCAACTCCGCTTCGAGCTGGACCTGATTCACCTTTTCGCGCTCCAGCGCGATCTGGGCGTTCCGCTCCCCGGCGATGCGGAAGACGGAATCGAGGTTGACCGGGGTCGGCGCGGGCTCCGCCTCCACCGCCGGGAGCATCGCCGGCGGGCCGGCCCGTTCGGGCTGGTAGGAAGCCTGCCGGACGCCGCCGGCGGTCGCCGCCGGCGGCGTCGCGCGGGGCGCCGCCGCGACGGACACGGCGGGGGGGACGGAAGAGTAACCGTTAACCCCCGCGAAGCGAGCCGTGCAGCCGACGGCCAGCAACGGCAGCCCCGTCGCGCAGAGTCGGTAGGCCCATCGGCGCAAACGGGGTGATCGGGGCAAGAGACGGAAGCCGGCGCCAACCATGACGGACACCCCCAGCGGAGGTCGGGGAAGATGGAACGGTCTGTCCCATTCCATCGGTCGGCCGGCTTTGCGAACTTTGCCGATAGTGCGGAATAGTCGGCGGGCGACGCGCCGGCGGCGGTGGACCTTGCGGGCGGGAACGCGGCCGGGAGAGGAAAGAGGTTACGAGAGCCAGCGAATCAGCCGCGTGCGCCAGTCCGGGGTCCGCAGCCAGACCAGGCGCCGCTGGCCGTCGATCGTCAGATGCAGGGCATTCTCCGTCAGCGCCTGTAGACCCAGCAAGGGAAGGTGAGGCGGGGGAGACGCCGTATCCGAGTAGACGGCGATCCCTCTCTCCAGGGGCAGGCGCAGGGGTTTGCGGTCGGCGCGCCGATCCCGGCGGCCGGGCGCGTTGGGGTGCAGCCACACGTCGGCCTCGTGACGCGGGTAGAACGTGCCGCCCTGCCTGATGTTGCCCAGCAAGCGCAGCAACGCCGGCCTCATGCCCGCCCACCGGATCAGCTGGCTTTGAGAGATCGAGAAAGTGAAAGTGTTTCCCGTATCCAGGATCGCGGGGAAAGCAGGCATCCGCGGATCCCATTCGGGGAGGTCGGCGACGCCGACGCTCACCCACACGATGATCTGGTGCGGCTTCACCGGCACGGATCGGCCGCGCACGACGATGGGCGGCGTCGACTTGGTCGAGTAGGGGAGTCGGTCGAGGATCTTCACGAGTCGGGGGGTAACTCCTCCACATCGCGCGCGTGGATGGGTTCCACTTCGATGGTTTCCCAGGGCGCCTGGTCTTGCGGTTCGATACGCCCGACATAGTAGTCATCGCTCGAAACGCCGCGCCGCAGGACCTCCCGGATCAATTCGTCGCGAGTTCGGGCCACGCCGATTTGCTCGTCGCCGTGGTAGGCCGCCCACCGGCCGCGGTTTCGCCTGTGGCGAAGCAACTCCGGCAGGGCGCGCCAGAATGCCTGCTGGGATCGCAGAATCCCCGGAGGAATCTCCGCGGTCGCCTCCGGCGGTTCCGGCGCCCCGGCCGGCTCCAGCAGGGCGCGCACGCGTTCGTATTGCTCGCGCGCCAGAAGCACATAGCGCTGCCGCGTGGCGGGGTCCACGACATCGACCGGCTTGCCTTGCTCCGCCTGGAGCGCCTGCCGCTGCGCGTCGGTGAGTTCGATCTCGGTCATCCGGGCCTCGGGGAAAAACGTGCGTGCATTATGCCAGCACATCGTCCGCGTGGTCAAATGGAAGCGGCGGAGCGGATCGAGCGGCTGGGCACGGGCGGGTGTGACGCCGGATCGCATCAGCACCCGCGCCAGGGCGCCTCAGTGATGGAAGACCGTTAGGCTTGGCCGGCTTTTCTTTAATTCGGCCACGGCCGCTTTCGTGACTTTGGTCCCGTTGAGGTCGAGAGATTGAAGGCTGGCTAGCCCCTTCACTATCTCCAGGCCCGCGTCCGTGACGCCGGTTCCGGAGAGGTCCAGACTTTTAAGTTCCGTGAGGCCTTTGAGGCATTCTAGTGGGTCACTTGCTATGGACATAGCCATAAGTTCGCTGGCCCTTTCGCGCGACCGGCCGCCGCGTCTGCGCCCCCGAACCACCGAGGCGGCGCCGACGCTCGC
>Ga0182024_10016072_pt1 | contig 14248 bp, 14 predicted proteins | sample P32metaG_FD_120480 | JGI IMG/M metagenome (GOLD analysis project Ga0182024, IMG submission 120480) | Permafrost microbial communities from Stordalen Mire, Sweden - P3-2 metaG (Illumina Assembly) | ecosystem: Environmental > Terrestrial > Soil > Wetlands > Permafrost | place: Sweden: Stordalen... | reverse complement strand
GGCAATGGTGGTCCTGGCATACCCGCTGCTGGAGAAGGCCTGAGCTGCTACTTGGCTAGATTTTCCAGGAAGAATTGCGTCACTCGATTGAAGACGTGGATGCGGGCAGCGGCGTCGCTGATGCCGTGGCCGCCTCCGGCGTATATCTGATACTCGGCATATTTCTGCGCGTCCACCAGACTTTCGGCTAATTCAACGGTATTGGCGAAGTGCACGTTGTCATCACCGGTGGCGTGGGCGATGAGCAGTTTGCCTTGCAGGTCCGCGGCGAAGTTTACGGGCGAGGAGTCGCGGTAGCCTTCGGGATTTTCCTGCGGCGTTCCCATGTAGCGTTCGGTGTAGATGGTGTCGTACTGGCGCCAGTCGGTGACCGGTGCGCCGGCAAATCCCGCCTTGAAGACGCCGCCTCCGCGCAGCATGGCCATGCACGTCATGTAGCCGCCGTAGCTCCAGCCCCAGATGCCGATGCGCGCTCGATCCACATAGGTCTGTTTGGTGAGCCAGGCAACACCGGCAAGCTGATCGGCAAGCTCGGCCTGGCCAAAATGATGGTAGATGGGCGTTTCGAAATTGTGGCCGCGTCCGGCCATGCCGCGGTTATCCACGCTGAAGATGACGAATCCTTTTTGGGACATCAACTGGTGCCACAGGAAATCGGGGCCTTGCCAGGCGTCGCGCACCTCCTGCGCCTGGGGCCCGCCGTAGACGTAGACGATCACCGGATATTTGCGCGTGGGGTCAAAGCCCGGCGGCTTGATGATCGAGGCGTCGAGCGGAGTTCCGTCGGCGCCAGGCACGGTGAAAAACTCGACCGGCTGCAACTGGTACTGAGCGAGTTCCGGGACGCGATTTTCCGCGAGAGCCGCCACGGCGGTGCCGTCGCCGCGGAACAGATCCTGGCGCGGCGGCTTCATGGCGTCGGAATAGGTGTCGAGGAAATGCGCCTGCCCCGGCGCGAGGTGGACCGTGTGCGTGCCGCGCTCATGGGTCAGTTGCACGGGCGCGCCGCCGCCGGAAAGCGCGACGCGGTAGAACTGCCGCTCGATGGCACTCTGTTGCGTGGAAGTGAAATAGACCTGGCCGTTCTGCTCGTCGACACCCGCGACGCTCTCGACTTCCCAGTCCCCGCGGGTGAGCTGCGCTAGCTGCTTGCCCGAAAGATCGTAGAGATAGAGATGGCGGAATCCGGAGCGCTCGCTGGACCAGAGAAAGCGCTGATTGTCGTCGAAGAAATGCAGATCATCATTGAGATTGACCCAGTATTTATCCTGTTCGGTGAGCACCGGCTGGGATTTTCCGGTGGCGGCGTCGGCGAAGAGCAGGTCCAGGCGATTCTGCGGGCGATTCAGGCGTTCGATGGCCACGCGGCGGGAATCATGCAGCCAGGCGACGCGGGCCAGCAGCGCGCTGGAATCGGCTCCGGTGTCCATCCAGCGAACCTCGCCGCCCGTCACGGCGACCACGCCGACGCGGGCTACTGGATTGGGCGAGCCAGCGACGGGGTAGCGCTCCTCGGTTACGTCGCCCTTAGGAGAGAGCTCATCCACGAGGGGATATTTTTCGACGTGGCTTTCGTCGAGTTGCAGGAACGCGATTTTCGCGGAGTCAGGCGACCACCAGTACGCCGTATCGATGTCCAGCTCCTCGGGATAAACCCAGTCGAGCTCTCCGTTGCGGCGTTCCTCGCTGCCGCCGCGGGTGATCTGCCGAGGCGCGCCGCCGGCGACGCTCACCACCCAGACGTCGTGAGCGCGCAGGAAGCTGGCCCGGCGGCCGTCGGGCGAAATCTTGGCGTCGTCGATGGTGGCTTCCGGTTCGTCGCGATCGTGTTCGTCGCCGCCTCGCGCTGATTTCGGAGCCGTGACTAGGTTTCGCGAGGTTTGTGTTGCGAGGTCGTACCAAAACAGCTCTTGCGCCGAAACGAAGAGGAGCGCTTTGCCGTCGGGCGACCAGAGGTATTGCGCCGGCGTGAGACGTCCGAGGCCCGTCGTTTGGCCGCGCGAGGCCGGTGGCAGCAAAATGTTTCGCAAGTGCTGGTTGTCCACGAGCACGCGGCGCTGGCCCGTGGCCGCATCGACGGCCCAGATTTGCGGGCCGCCCTGATCGGTCTCGTCGCTCAGATATGTGAGTAGCTTTCCGTCGGGGCTCCAGACCGTATTGTGCAGGACGCGTCCACTGAGGCTGGGATAGCTGTAAATGCGCTCGACGGTGAGAGGTCTGGCTGCACCGGCGCCGGCAGCTTGTGCCGCGGGCGCGCTGTGCGGGCGGGCGGCCAAGCCCACCGCGAGAACCGTGCAGCAGAGCAGGCCGGCGAGCCACGCGCTTCGATTCGAGCGATTTCTTACCGCCGCCATCGGGCTATTTCCTTTTGCGCTTTCCGCCCGCTGTCGCGCGAGGAGCCGCTGCAGAAGCTTTGCGGGCCGTACCGCGAGAGCCTCGCGAGTCTGTCACGATAGCCTCGGCTTCGATTTCCACCAGCATCTCGGGATTCACCAGGCGATTCACCTCGATCATTGTCGTGGCAGGCCGAATCTTGCCGAAGACCTCGCCGTGCGCGCGGCCAATCTGTTCCCACTCGGAGATGTGCGTCACGTAGATGCGCGTACGCACGACGTCCTCGATGCGCGCGCCGGCACGCTCGAGCGCGGTGGCAATATTCTTGAGCGTCTGCACGGCTTGCTGGTAGGGATTGCCCGCGCCGACGACTTTGCCCTCGGCGTCGGTGGCCGTGGTGCCGGAAACGTGCACTACGTCACCCACGCGAACCGCCCGCGAATAGCCGATGATCGGCTCCCACGGCGTGCCGGTCGAGATGTTCTTGCGCTCCATTAGGCCCCCGCGCGGACTTAGCCGCTGCTCCGCATTGTACCGCGCCGGCAGTTCCTTCGAAGGCACCGATCACCGGAGTCGCGTCGCACGCATGATACACTTTGCGAGCGTTCCCGCGATCTCGCTTCACGTTCACGCGAACGAATTCTGGTCGATTTTAGAGTTTTCGTGAAGGTGGAGCTGAACGAAGCAAATGAAGTGCAACAATATTCTCGAGGCGGTTGGGCACACCCCGCTGGTCCGGCTGAACCGGCTGACCAAAGACATCAAGGCGGAGGTCTGCGTCAAGGCGGATTACCTCAATCCCGGCGGATCGGTGAAAGACCGCATTGGGATCACCATGATCGACGACGCGGAACGCCGCGGCCTGCTCAAACCCGGCGGCACGATCATCGAGGGCACGTCTGGCAATACCGGCATGGGGCTGGCGCTGGTGGCGGCGGTGCGCGGCTACAAGATGGTCTTCACCATCACGGACAAGCAGTCCAAGGAAAAGGTCGATCTGCTGAAGGCGCTGGGCGCGGAAGTGATTGTGTGTCCCACGGCCGTCGAGCCGGACGATCCGCGCAGCTATTATTCGGTCGCCAAGAAGCTGGCGCGCGAAATTCCCAATTCCTACTATCCGAACCAGTACGAGAACCCCATGAATCCGGAGGCCCACTACCTCACCACCGGGCCGGAGATTTGGGAGGACACCGAAGGGAAGATCACGCACTTCGTGTGCGGCGTGGGAACCGGCGGCACGATCAGCGGCGTGGGGCGCTTTTTGAAGGAGAAAAATCCCGAGATAAAAGTGATCGGGGTGGACCCTTTCGGTTCGCTGTATTACGAATTTTTCAAGACGGGCAAGGTGGGCAGGGCGCGCACGTATGTCGTCGAAGGAATCGGCGAGGATATTTTCCCTTCGACGATGCACTTCAAGGTGCTCGACGATATCGTGCAGGTGACTGATCAGGAGTGCTTCGTCTGGGCGCGGCGTCTGGTGAAGAGCGAGGGCATTTTTACGGGCGGCTCGGGCGGCGGGTGCGTTTCGGCGGCGCTGCGCATCGCGCGCGAACTGCCGGCGGGGAGCTGCGTGGTGGCCTTCCTGCCCGATACCGGGATGCGTTACCTGAGCAAGGTCTATAGCGACGAGTGGATGCGGGAGCGCGGCTATACGGATTCGGAGGTGCCGCTCACCGCCGAAGACGTGGTGGCCGCCAAGCATCGTTCGGGGAAGGTGCGGGAGACGATCATGGTGGGGCCGCACCAGACGATTTTCCATGCGCTGCGCACCATGCAGGAACAGGATATTTCGCAGTTGCCGGTGATCGAGGAGAACAACATCGTCGGCACAATCTATGAGGATCAGGTGCTGAACCTGGCGCTGCAAGGCAAGGACCTGCATAAACTGGTGCTCCGCGAAGTGATGAGCAAGCCGCTGCCGCAAGTGCCGTGCGACGCGCCCATCGAGCGCGTCACCTATTTGCTGAGCCACGAAGGTCCGGCCGTCTTTGTGATGATGAAGAATGGCCGGCGCGAGATTCTTACCAAGTACGACCTGATGGGCACGATCGCCGAGCTGATGGAGCAGGTGCGCTAGATTCGGCAGCCGCCGCACGCACGACAAGCGCCTGAACGAAAACGATGAGAGTCGAAGACTTCGCGCAACGCCTGGAGAATTCCGTGCTCGTGGCCGATGGGGCCATGGGCTCGGTGCTGTTTGAAGCGACCGGTGCGCAGCGCTGTTTCGAAGAGCTGAACATCACCCAGCCGGAGGCGGTTTTTCGCGTGCACCAGGCCTACATCGAGGCCGGGGCGCAGATTATCGAGACCAATACGTTCGGCGCGAATCGGGTGAAATTGACAGCTCTGGGACTGGCCGAGCAGGCCGTGGCGTTCAATCACCGTGGCGTGAAAATCGCCCGGGAGGCGCGCGAGGCGGCGGCTCACGAGGTGCTCATTGCCGGCTCGATCGGGCCTCTGGGCGTGGGGCCGGGCGTTCGCGAAATTCCTCGCGAGGAGATCTTCGACGTTTACCGCCAGCAGGCGCAGGCGCTGGAGGAGCGCGGGGTCGACTTGTTTATCTTGGAGACGTTCTCGAGTCTCGATCTATTGCTCGCAGCCATCGACGCGATCCGCTCTTTTTCAGCGCTACCCGTAGTCGCGCAGATGACGTTTGCCGAGGAAGGCACGACCATCGATGGAACGCGCAGCGGGGAAGCTGCGGCGCGACTGGCCGCGCAAAACGTTCAGGCCATCGGCGCAAACTGCACGCTGGGCCCGCAATCCTTGCTGGGAATTTTGGAAGGGCTGGGCGGTACCGGCAAGCCGCTGTCGGCCATGCCCAACGTAGGGTTTCCCAAGCGGGTCGGCGATCGCATCGTTTATCCGCGCTCCTCGCCCGAGTATTTTTCGCTTTTCGCGCGCGAGGCGGTGGCCATGGGCGCGCGGATCATCGGCGGTTGTTGCGGCACCACTCCGGAGCACATTCGCGCGGTGGCCGAATCGGTGAAGAAGTTGCGGCCGGCCGAGGCCAGCAAAACCGCAGCGCCCGCAAAGGTTCGCGTGCGCAGCGAAGCGCCCGCCGAAGTCCAGGCTGCCAAGCGCGAACCCGAAAGCGGCCTCTGGAGGAAGCTGCAGGCGGCGCAGTTTGCGCTATCGGTCGAAATTGACCCGCCCAAGGGCATCTCGCTTGATCGTGTGTTCGATCAGGTGGATAAGGTGATTTCCACCGGCTGCGTGGACACGATTGACATCAATAGCGGCACGCTCGCTCGAGTCGGCATGGACGCCATGATGGTGGCCGGCGCACTCGAGGCCCGGGGCGTCGAAACGATTCCGCACCTCACCACGCGCGATCTGAACTTGATCGGCTTGCAGGCTGTGCTGCTCGGCGCCTGGACGGTGGGCGGCGTCCGCAACGTGCTGGCCATTACGGGAGATCCGCCGTCGGTAGGCGACCATCCGGAAACCAGCGGCGTGTACGAAATCGATTCGGTCGGCCTGGTGCGCGTCATCAAGAGGCTCAATCAGGGAACCGATTGGGCCGGCAAAACTTTGGGAGGATCCACGAATTACGCCATCGGCGTGGCGCTCAATCCTGTCGCCGATGATCTGGATTACGAGATCAAGCGATTCTTCGACAAAGTGGAGGCTGGCGCGCATTTTGCCATGACCCAACCGCTATTCGATCCCGCGCACTGGGAAGCGTTCCTGAAGCGCGTGGGCGGCAAGCTGCCTGTGCCGGTGATGGTGGGCATCTGGCCGCTTTCCAGCTACGCGCAGGCGCTACGGCTCAATAACGAGGTGCCCGGCATTTCCATTCCCGCGCCGGTGCTCAAGGAAATGGAGGCGGCCGGCACGGGCGCTCGCAATTGCGGCTTTGCCGTGGCGCGGCGCATGCTTGCCTGGGCCCGCACGGAAGTTGCCGGAGCCTACCTGATCCCTCCGTTCAAGCGCTACGAGGAAGTCCTCGAACTATTTGTCTGATTTCGCCGCTCTGGAGAAATTGACCGCTATTTGATAAACTCTTTTTGCCCGCTTCTCTTTTTGCCTCCCCTAAAGGTAAAATGCTCTTGCTGTGTCCCTGGAGCGGAGTGTAGGAAATTAGCCCGAGTGGAGGAACTTTCGATGAGGCACAAACTGCTGGTTTCATTGCTGGGAGCTGCCGCGCTGGTATCGGGTTGCGCAACCAAGAACTATGTTCGTCAGACCGTTCAGCCTGTCGATGCCAAGGTCGACCAGACGAATGCAACAGTCGCGAAGGAACAGACCGAGATCGATCAGACCAATAAAGACGTGGCTGCGAACGGGCAAAAGATCAACGCTGTGGACGAAACGGCCACGGCCGCTGACCGCCGTGCCGGCGACGCGATGAACAAGGCCAATCAGGTCGGTCAGGAAGCCGATCAAAACCGCACCGACATCGGCAATGTGCGGCAGGCCTTGGCAAATACGGTCGCCAACCTGGACAACTATAAGGTTGCGGGCGAGACCACGGTGTTGTTCGGGCTCAACCAAGCCAAGTTGTCCGCGGACGACAAGGCAAAGCTCGACGAGTTGGCCGGGAACACCTCGTCCTACAAGCGCTACTTCATCGCCGTCGAGGGCTATACGGACGCGACCGGCCCGGCGGATTACAACGTGCAGTTGAGCAAGAGGCGCGCCGATGCGGTGGTGCTGTACTTGTCCGGCGAAAAGAACGTCGATTTCAATCACATCCACGAGATTGGTTTCGGCAATCTGAAGCCGGCGGACCCCGACAAGACCCGCGCAGCGCGTGCCAAGAACCGTCGCGTCGAAGTGAAGATCTATAGCGCCGACGAGGCACTGGCGGCGCAGAGCGGCGCACACTGATTCCTGTGTTGGCCGGGCCGGGGGACATTCGCGGCTTGCACAGCAATTAGAAACGCCAGCAGAAGCTAGAACTAGAAGAAGATAAACCGCTTGCGGCGGCCCGGACGCGACGACTGGGCCGCCACTTCGGGTTGCTCCGGCTCGTACGGCAAGGGACGCCCTTCGAAGGCGGCGAGCGGGTTATCGTGCAGCAGGGCCTGTGCCATTTGCTCGCCGCGGCGGCGGGACACGGCATCGTAGGCTTCGCGGAGCTTCAGAGGCCGTCGGTTTGTACTGTGCGCGTCGCTGGCAATGAAGTGGACCATCTCCTGATCCAGCCATTGTTCGACCTCTTTTTGCGCATTCTCACCGAATTTCCCCAGCAAAGATTGCGCCGTCACCTGCACATAGCAGCCCTGGTGTAGCCAGCGGCGCAGGCGATCCTGGTGCCCGCGGATCAGCCGGTTGCGCTCCGGGTGCGTGATGATGACGGAAAGGCCCAAAAGCTGGAGCTGATGGAGGGTGTCCTCCATGCTGGGGGGAATGGCGAATTCGGCGAACTCCACCAGCAAGTAGCGCTTTTGGTTGATCGTGTATTTGGCCGTATTACCGGCAATATCCTGCAAGTTCTCAAAGCTCAGATGGAAGTCGCAGCCGGTCGCCAGTTGCAGCCCGTCGCCCACCTTTTCCTGCAGTTCGTCCCGGAGTTTCTTCACCGCCGCGGGATCGAATGCGAACATGCTGTTGGCGTGAGGCGTGGCCACTACGTGGGTGATGCCATCCGCAATGGCCATCTCGGCCATCTGCACGGACTCCTCGAACGAGTCGGGCCCATCGTCCAGCCCCGGAAGGATGTGGCAGTGAATATCGACCATAGGAATCGAAGCATATCCGATGACAGCCCCCTAGGACAATGACACTAGACGACTTGGCGGCTTCGCCGGCCGGCGACGGAATATCTGATCCCCGATAGCTTGTAACTTGCTGAGAATGAGCGGATTGGCCAAGCCTCCGGGCCGCCTTTACCGTGCCCCTGTCAGGGGGGGTGTTTGTCAGGAACCTCCGGGTGTGTTCACTATTGGCACAGCCTGAGCCCCGACGCTAACATGTTTTGCAACCTGGAAGTAGAAGTAAACAAACCAAATAAATCATATAAGGGGACTGACTGAAAATGAAGAACAAGACGTGGGTTGTGTCTGGATTACTGGTTGCGGCTTGCCTGGCGTGTCTGGGCGGGTCCGCTGCCCGGGCCCAGGATTCCGGCTCGAAGGTGGATGTTTTCGTTGGCTATTCCTATCTGAATCATAGCGTCAACACCGCTTATTGCGGCGGTTATATAGGCGATTGTTTTGACCCGGGAATCCACGGGGTCGCCGCCAGCGTGGTTTTCAATATGAACCGTCACATTGGTCTCGAGGCCAACTTTGCGGACAATAACGGCACAAACACCGCATGGACGGAGAACCAGACTTACTCGGCTACGGACTACTATACCGATGCGCTGAAAGAGCAGGATGGTGTATTTACGTATCTGTTCGGACCAAAGATCACCGAGCCTATTGGCAGCTTCGAATTGTGGACGCATTTTCTAGCTGGCGGTGGTCACGCACACACAGCCTTCAAGTATTCACAAACCGGGGAGGACGACGGAACCTACAGCGACGTGACCAATTCATTCTTCAGAGGTAACGGCTTCGCAATGGAGGTCGGCGGAGGCGCGGATTGGGTCCATGGACGTCTTGCCGTTCGGATGCTTGAGGTTGACTACCTGCATGGCAACGCCAATCTCAATGGCGTATGCACGGGCTACGACTGCACCAACGGCTCAAGTGTATATAGCGTCACAACCCAATCGAGCATGAGCGACCTCCGGGTTTCCCTCGGTATGGTCGTGCGCCTCGGCAAAAAGTAACTCCGGTCAGTGGGGAACAGCCCTATCCCTGAGTTCCTCCCGGGGATAGGGCTTCCCAATTTTGGTGGCCCTCTGTCCCTCCGCTTGGCTCGAACCACATTGAGTTCTTCGTCTCCGGCGCTGCCCGGTCGCTATGCAAACCGTTCCATAGCGGTGGTCGTCGAAACCGCTGCGTCGTCCCAACGGACACACCTTGCGGTGTGCGGACGGCTCCGCTATAACCACGCGTGGTGACTGTGGAAGCCCTGCGCGTCGAAGAACTCGAGAAATTCTTCCCCCCGGCTCTGACCGGCTGGCGAACGCTGCTGCATCCCCTGGCGGCGCTCACTGTCCCTGCCCTGCGCGGCATCTCCTTCACGGCCGCTGCAGGCGAAATCCTGGTCCTCGTGGGGGCCAACGGCGCAGGCAAATCCACCCTGCTGCGCATCCTCACGACGCTCCTGCTGCCCACCCGCGGCCGCGCCTGGATTGGCGGTGTGGACCTCTTGCGCGAGCCCGCGCGGGTGCGGCAGCAGATCGGTTTTCACAGCGGGTCGGACGCCAGCTTTTACGCGCGTCTGAGCGCTCGCGAGAATCTGCGCCTTTTCGCTTCGCTCAATAACATCGGCCGCGTCGAGGCCGACCGGGGCATGGCCGAGCTCGCCGATTGGCTCGGCCTGGGTGACGCCATGGACCGGCAGGTACGCACGTTTTCGACCGGCATGGTGCATCGCCTGGGCCTGGCGCGGGCGCTGCTGCATCGTCCCTCGGTGCTCATTCTGGACGAGCCGACGCGCAGCCTCGATCCGCTGGCTGCGGCCGAGTTTCGCCGCTTCCTGCGCGACGAAGTCGTTGGCCGGCGTGGGACCACGCTGCTTTTCGCATCGCACACGCTCATCGAGATCGAGCAGCTCGCCGGTCGCGCCCTATTGCTGGACCAGGGATGCCTCATCGCCTGCGACACCGTCGAGCGCATTCGGGCGTCGGCGGGCGCCGAGACATTCGAGCAAGCCATCGAGACGCTGGTGCGGCGCAGCCGGGCCACATCATGAATTTTTCGCGCACCGCGCGCAAGATCGCCGCGCTTTTCTTCCGGGACCTGGCCGTCGCCCGCAGTTATCGCTTCGCGTTTGTGTTGCAGCTTTTCGATTCGCTGCTTGGTGTGGCGGCGTTTTATTACCTGTCGCGATTCATCCAAAGCCCTCAATTGGCGCAGTCGTTGCCGCAGGGCGGAACGTATTTCTCCTTTGCCCTGGTAGGCTTCGCTTTTTTCGATTACCTGGGGGTGGCCCTGAACGCGTTCGATCAGAGCCTGGAAGAGGCGCGCCAGAATGGCACGCTCGAGTACCTGCTCATCACCCAGACCTCCTTGCCGGTAATCCTGGCCGGTTCGGCGATCTACCCGTTCGCGTTACTTTCCTTGCGCACGGTGGTGTATCTGGCTTGGGGCGTGGCGCTGTTTGGTTTTCCGGCGGCGCAGGCGAATTGGTTGGGCGCGGTCGTGGTGTTGGCGGTGTCGGTGTTGGCGTTTACCGGACTCGGAGTTTTGTCCGCAAGTTACATGCTGCTCTTCAAACGCGGCAACCCCGTGAAGTGGCTTCTGCTCGGTGTTTCTGGCTTGGTCAGCGGAATGATGTATCCGGTGAGCGTGCTGCCGCGTCCACTGCAATGGATGGGACGGCTGGTGCCGGTCACCTACTCGCTCGAAGGGATGCGCGCTGCCATTCTAGGGCACGCCTCGATGGCCGCATTGTGGCCGGTAATACGCGACCTGCTCGTTTTCGCCGTGATACTGCTTCCGCTTTCGTTCGCGGTATTTGCTTGGGCGCTGCGACGAACGAAAGTCACCGGCACATTGGCCCATTTCTAGCCAGCCTGTTCTTGCCCGGAAAAACAAAAAGCCCCGCGAACACTGTGTCCGCGGGGCTCGAAACTACTCTTGGTGACTCGCCTAATTATTCTTCTTCTTCGGAGCAGCGCGCTGGCCCGCCTTGGTGTCAATCCCGATACCCATGGCTTGGAGCGCCTCAAGCCCCTGCTTGGCTTGCGCCCCGTAAGGGCCGTTCGGGTCGAGGTCAATGGCTTTCTGATACGCTTCCATGGTTCCCGGCTGCATCACCGGAACCAGCTTATCGCCATCCTGTTTGAACTCCATGGTGAACACCAGCGCCGCCCCAAGCAGATACCAAGCCTGTGCGCTCTTGGGGTCGGCATCGGTAGCCTTGCGCAGCGGGTCCAGGGACTCCTTGATCTTCCCGGTGTTGTAAAGGCCTACCGCCAAATTGCGCCAGTACATCGCCGTATTCATCGGGTCCAACATGATCGCCTGTTGATATGCCGCGGTGGCTTCGTCCGTTTTGCCAATGCGCGCCAGGGAGTTACCCAGGTTGTTGTAATACGCTGGATCCGGCTTCAGCACGACGGCCTTCTGGTAGGCGTCCGCAGCTTCGGCATACTTTGCATCCGTCTCGTACGATTCGCCCAGCTTTGCCAGAATCAGAGGATGGTTCGAATCCGTGTCCGTGGTTCCGGAGAGCGCGGCTTGTAGTTCGGTGACCGCCGTTCCAGACGTCATATCGAGTTGCCCCTGCAGCGGAGCTTGTTGATCCTTGGGCAACTTGTCCATTTGGGCCCGAATGCCCTTGGCTTGTTCGAGAGCCGCGGTCCCAGCGTCGAAATGGCCCTTCATGGCCGCGAACTTCGCCTTGGCCTCTTCCTGGGCTTTCTTTGCCGCAGCTTCGTCCTGTTCCTGTTGCTGCTTGCTCTCAGGCTTCCCCTGCGGTGGTGGTTGCTGCTGCGCAGCGGCGCTGCCGCCAAATCCTGCGAAAAGAGCGAGAAGGCAGATCATCGCAAGTGGCATTCCCAATTGTTTAAATCGCATCTTGGTTCTCACTTCATGAACCTCCTGAACCCGCCGGGCGGGCGCGCTATCATAGCAATAATAACATTATCTCTCAATCCGGGCGCGATAGGGAATGGGGTCGCTCGCGCCAGCCTCGGCGAAGGCACGCAGCCGCAAGCGGCAGCTATCGCACGCGCCGCACGCGGCATCCTCGCATTGATAGCATGACCAGGTCAGATGCAGCGGAGCGCCAAGCGCTAAGCCCCGCGTCACGATCTCGCTTTTGCGCATGCCGATCACCGGCGTCATCATGGTGATGTTCGTTTCCGGCCGCGTTCCCACGCGCACCAACTCTTGGAACACGCGGTAATACTCGGGCCGGCAATCGGGATAGCCGGAACTGTCGTCGGCCACGGCCCCGATAAAAATGGCGTTCGCGCCGATCACTTCCGCCCAGCTCACCGCTACGGACAAAAAATGCGCGTTGCGAAAAGGCACGTACGTCGGCGGGATTTCGCTGGCGTTTACCGCCGCGGCCGGTTCGCCTTCCGGCACCGCGATGCGCGAGTCAGTCAGCGCCGAGCCGCCAATTTGCGCGAAGTGATCGAGCCGCACCACCAAACACTCACGCACGCCCCAGAAATCCGCGATCGCGTCGAACGCCTGGCGCTCGCGCTGCTCGGTACGCTGCTTATAGCTGGCATGCAGAAAAGCAACTTCGTGCGTCTGGCGCGCGATGGCCGCGGTGACGCACGAGTCCATGCCGCCGCTGAGCAGGACGACAGCCTTGGCGCCTGATCCAGCTCGTTCCGAGTCTGCTGCATTCACATTCGGCATTGCGTGTCAGACTCCCTGCGTCGACGGGTCCCAGATGAATTTGTGCAGTTGCAGGCCCAGCCTTACCGGCAGACGATCCGCCAAAATCCACTCCGCGAGCAGCCGCGCTTCCAGTTCCTGCCAGGCTCCCTTGGGGTCGGCAAAGACAGGTGAAAACAGCACCTGGCGCACGCGGCCGGCGAGGCCGTGCTGCATTGTAAATTCGCGGGCAAATTCGTAATCCCGGCGGCCGGCGATGACGAACTTGACTTCGTCTTTCCCGTCGAGCGCTTCGAGATTTTCCATGCGGAATGTTCCGCCCTCGCCAGAATCGGGGCATTTGACGTCCACGATCTTCACGACTTCACGCGGCAGCGCGCCGATGGGCCGCTCGCCGCTGGTTTCGATGAGCACCGTGTGACCGGCCGCCAGAAGCCGTTCGGCCAGCGGTGTAGCATCCGGCTGGAGCAGAGGTTCGCCGCCGGTTAGCTCCACCAGCGCGGCGCTGCCGCCAGCAAGTTCCGCGACGCGCGCCATCACGTCGTCGATGCTCATCTTCTTGCCGCCATGGAATGCGTACGCCGTATCGCACCAGGTGCAGCGCAAGTTGCAGCCGGTCAGCCGCACGAAGATGCAGGGCAATCCGGCGTAGGTGCTCTCGCCTTGAATGGAGCGGAAAATCTCGGTGATGACCATGGCTATGGCTACGCGCCGGGCCGCCGAAGTTTGCGCCGCTGGTAACGCCGGACGAAGAACAGCGTGGCGGCGAATGCGGCAGCGCTGCCAAGAAATGGCGCCCAGCCAATCGGCATGCCCAGGCTGTGAAAGATCGCCAGGTAGAAAATGCCCACGACGGCGGCGGGAACGACGATGAGAAGATAGGCGCGGCTCATGGCGGCTCGGCCCGTTCAGGGCGTATAGGTAGCCGACGTTTCGTCGGTCTCCCACACGGTGACGCTGCTGATGAGCGGCGAGTTCGGCGCCTGACTGATTCGCCGGGACGTCTCCTCGTAGAAAAACTTGGCCATGTTTTCGGCCGAGGGATTGATCGTATCGAAGGGCGCCTGATCGTTCAGGAATTTGTGGTCCACGCCGGCGATTAAATCTCGCAGAACGACCTTCATCTGGCTGAAGTCGTACAGCAAGCCGACGGAATCAAGCTGCGGCCCTTCCACGGTCACGCGCACGCGGTAGTTGTGGCCGTGCGGATTCTCGCACTTGCCCCGGTAACCGCGCAGGGCGTGTCCTGCGGAAAATGTCTCTTCTACGCTCACCTGAAACATAATTTTTAACCCTATCGCCGCCAGCCAATCCACTCGCACACACGCGCGCTTGGGACGGAAAGCGCCTCTAACCTGGCGCGCGCATGAACCGCTGGACTTCGGCGATGTCCCGGGTAAGAGTGTACTCGGGCAGCGACTCCAGAAAAATTTTACCATACCGCATCCGCTGAATGCGGTTATCGAGGATGGCCAGCACGCCGCGGTCGGTGCGCGTGCGGATCAATCTGCCGAAGCCCTGCTTGAGCGCCAGCACCGCCTCGGGCACTTGGT
>Ga0182024_10016071_pt1 | contig 14249 bp, 14 predicted proteins | sample P32metaG_FD_120480 | JGI IMG/M metagenome (GOLD analysis project Ga0182024, IMG submission 120480) | Permafrost microbial communities from Stordalen Mire, Sweden - P3-2 metaG (Illumina Assembly) | ecosystem: Environmental > Terrestrial > Soil > Wetlands > Permafrost | place: Sweden: Stordalen... | reverse complement strand
GTGCAGCGCCGGCTCGATCGTGCCGCGCAGGACCGGACCGAGGAAGATCAGCCCCCAGAAGCCGATGATCACGCTCGGCACGGCGGCGAGCAGCTCAACCAGCGGGCCGATCAGCGCTCCGGCCCGTCCCGGCGCGAGCAGGCTGAGATAGACACCGATCGCGATGCCGAGCGGTCCGGCGACCACTAAGCCGATCGTCGACGTGACCGCGGTGCCGAAGATCAGCGTGCCGGCGCCGAACACGCCCGCATTCCTGACGCCGACCGAGGTCGCCGGGTTCCAGGTGGAATGCCACAGGAAGGAGAGGCCGAACCTCGAGATCGCGAGGCTCGCACCCGAGACCAGCTTGATGATGATCAGGACGAGGACGGCGATCGCCACGAGCGATGCGAGAATCGTCAGGCTGACGAGCAGGCGGTCGCCGAGGCGGTCCGCGAGACGGCGACTGGATGAGAACGGGGCTGCCGCAGGCGAGGCGGTCGTCACGCCCGCAGCCTAACCACACCGGGGCCGTCCCTTCCGAGCTGTTCACAACTTGATAACAGCCGGTTCACCGCTCCGTAACCGCTTGGGCCGCCCCTCCGGAGATGCTCTCGTTCAACCGCCATACAACAGGAGGCATTTTGCGTATCAAGCGCTTCATCCCCATGCTCGGGCTGCTCGCGGCCGTCGCCGCGGGGACGCTCGGCACCACGACCAGCGCCGCCGTCGCGGGGACCACCCTGACCGGCGCCGGGTCCTCACTTGTCGCTCCGTTCGTCGAGAACGTGTTCGATCCTGACTTCCAGACCAAGTACGGCACCGCGGTGACCTACGGCTCGGTTGGCTCCGGCATGGGCGTCACCGACATCAGCGGCAAGACCGTCGACTTCGGTGCCTCGGACGCCCCGCTCACCAGTGCGCAGGCAACGACCTGCACGGGCTGCATCGAGATCCCGTGGGTTCTCTCAGCCACCGGCCTCGACTACAACCTCGCCGGCGTGAGCCATCTCAACCTGACCGGCCCGGTGATCGCAGACATCTTCCTCGGCACGATCACCAACTGGGATTCCCCGGTGATCGCCAAGCTCAACAAGGGCGAAACGCTCCCGAACCAGACGATCACTCCGGTCTGGCGCAACGACAGCTCCGGTGACACCGACGTGTTCACCACCTACCTCTCGAAGGTGAGCCCAGACTGGGCAGGCAAGGTCGGCGCGGGCACCTCCGTCTCGTATCCGACCGGCACGGGCGCCAAGGGGAACAGCGGCGTCGCCCAGGTCGTCGCCTCGACGCCGGGCGCGATCGGCAACAACTCGTGGTTCTACATTCGCGAGGCGGGACTCAAGCCGGTGGGAATTGCGAACGCCGCCGGCAACTACGAGTACCCCTACGAGCCCAACCTCGTCGCGGCGGCGACGCTGTTGAAGTCGGTGCCGACGCTGGCAACCCTCTCGTCGAGCAACGCGACCACGTTCGCGACCGACCTCTCGCTCGTCGATCCGTCCTACAGCAAGCCGAAGAAGGGCAAGAAGCCGACCACGACACAGAAGAATGAAGCCGTCGCCTACCCGCTGGCGACCTTCAGCTACGTCATCGTGCGCCCGGACGACGCGAACATTGCGCTGCTCAAGCAGTACATCGCGTTCGCCCTGACGCCCGCTGAGCAGGCGAGGGGGATCGGCGGCTCACTGCAGTTCGCGCCGCTGCCCGCGGCGATTGCGAAGGCCGACGCCACGGCGGTCAACGGCCTGTAACAAACTCGCCTTGACGAGCTGATGCCTCCTCGGGCGCGATCGGCAGGACGCCGGTCGCGCCCCGCTCGTTCTCCGGCACGTCCGGCCGAACCGACCGCTCAGTCGCGGGTGAGCAGCAGCGCGAGCGTCGGGCAGGCGTCGGCGGCGCGGCGGGCGTGCGCCTCCAGCTCGCGCGGGACCACCTCCGGGTTGATGATCGGGTAGCCCCATTCGTCGAGGCGGATCCACTCGGGAAACAGCTCCGCGCAGAGGCCGTGCGCGTGGCAGTTGATCGGGTTGACGCGGATCTTCATCGCGCGCCGCCGCGGGGAGGGATGTCCAGCAGCGCCTCGGCGCCGCAGGCCGTGCAGGGCCCGTGGCGCGCGTGGTCGTCGAAGGCGTCGGGGAAGGTTGCGAGCGCGGTTGAGACGAAGTGCGCGAGGCCGTCCGGCAGGTGGCAGGCGCCACGGCCCGGCAGGACGGTGGTCCAGCGGCCGAGGTCGGCGAGCGCGCCGGTCGGCGCGTTGCCCTGCGCGATGGCGTGCAGCGTGCGGGCGATCGCCGCGCTGCCGTGCACGCAGGGCCCGCACTGGTTGGCTGTCTCGGTCGCGAGGTAGATCGCGACGCGAACCGTCTCCGCGACCGGGCAGGAGGCCGCGGGCAGCGCGACGACGACGCCGCAGCCGAGCGCCGCGTTGTGGCGGCCGAGGCTCGCGTCGGAGAGCTCGAGTTCCGAGACGAGCGCGGCCGGCAGCCACGACCCGAAATAGCCGCCGATCAGCATCCCGGCGACGGCGCCCCGCACGCCGCCGGCGGCAGCGAACAGCCGCTCCAGCCCGGTGCCGCATTCGATCTCATACACGCCGGGTTCCTTGACGGCGCCGAGCACCGTGACGAGCGTCGAGCCCGGCTCCGCCTCGGTTCCGAGCTGCGCGTACCAGTCGGCCCCGTGTCGCGCGATCAGCGCGAGGTGCGCGAGCGTCTCGACGTTCTGCACGAGCGTCGGGCGCTTGCGCACGCCGCGCGCCGTCGGCCGCGGCGGGATGAAGGTGGGTCGCGGCAGGCCGCCGTTGATCTGTGAGACGAGCGAGGTCTCCTGCCCCGTCAGGAAGGTCTCGGCGGCGGTGAACAGCTCGAAGCGCACCGCATCGTCGACGCCCGCCGCGCGGCGCTGCTTCAGCGCATGCTCGAGGCTTGCCCGGGCGTCGGAGTTCGACCGCTCGAAGGCGACGATCACGCGGTCGGCCCCGACCGCGCGTGCGGCGAGCGTCGCGCCGTCCAGCACGAGGTGCGGCAGCTCGCTCAGCAGCAGCGCGTCCTTGCCGCTCATCGGCTCGCTCTCGCAGCCGTTCGCGACGACGATCGCCTGCCCGCGGCTCGCGCGCACGGCGCGCATCTTGATCGCCGACGGGAAACGGGCACCGCCGCGGCCGCGCAGCCTCGAGCGCTCCGCCAGCTCGACGATCGCGCCCCCGTCGAGGCGCGCGGCGGAGGGCAGCGGCCCGTGGACCGCGAGATGGCGGTCGTGCACGACCATCCCGCGCAGGGAGATTCCGGCGAGCAGGCGCGGCAGCGCGACGTCGACACCGGTCGTGCTCACTGCGTCGGGCTCACCTGGACCGTGCCCGTCGCCGAGCCGGCGCTGATCTGCAGGCTGACGGCGAGCGTTAGCACCTGGCCGTCGGTCGAGGTGACGCGTGCGCCGATCTCGGTCCCCTCGAGCGAGGTGATCGCGCCTGTGAAGAGCTGCGGGTTCGCAACGGACCCCATCGACACGGTGCTCGAGCTCATCTGCACGCCCCCGCCGGACTGCTCCTCGCCGACGATCTGCAGCGCCAGCGCCGGCAGAGCGGCGTTCTGCACCGAGAGCGTGATGTTGACGGCAACGAGCCCGTTGCCGACCTGGCTCTGGCTCACCGTGCCGGTGATGGCGGCGGAGAACGCGGCGATCGCGCCGCCGGAGCCGCCGCCCGGGCTCGAGCTCGTCGTCGAGCCGCTGCTCTGGGCCAGCACGGAGGCGGGCGTGCCGGCCCGCCTCGCCCAGTCGCTGCCGAGCGGCCCGCTCGGCAGCCAGACGAAGAGCGCCGCCGGCAGCGCGACGGAGGCGGCGAACGCCGTACCGCGCAGGCCCCGGCGCGCCGGCCAGCCGAAGCCCAGGCGTGCCCAGACGGCGACGATCACTGCGAGGATGCACACCGCCGTCAGCGCCTGCAGCCAGAGCTGCTTGACGTCGCTGCCGGTGCCGACCGTGTGCAGCACCGCGACCGGCCAGCACAGGTAGGCCAGCCAGTGTGTCGCGCGCCACACGCCGTGACCGAGGTGGCGGCGGATCAGGCTCGTGATCGCGATCGCCAGCAGCAGGTCCGAGGCGAACGCGCCGAGCCCGAGCCAAAGCGGGCGGTAGACGCCGACGAACGGCACGACGGCGTCGAGCAGGTGGATCCCGGCAAACGGGTCGAGCACCGACGTGATGATGTGCACGACGAGCACGGCGATCGCTAGCAGCGAGATGTTGCGATGCACCCCCTCGACCACGAAGCGCGGCCAGCGCGTGCTCTGCAGGCGGCCGATGTTCGCGATCCCGAGCACGACGCTGCCGGTGAGTAGCAGCAGCGTCACGGCGCCGGTCGCGCGGGTCAGATACCAAAGGGCGCTCGGGCCGGTGGCGGCGAGCACCATCAGCGTTCCTCCGGCGGCGGTGATGGCCAGCCGGCGGCGAGCGTGACGGTGCCGTCCACCGCGACCAGTCGCGCCGGCAGCCCGAGACTCTCGAGCCACTCCGGCGCCCGTTCTCCGCGAACGATCGCCGCGGTGCTCGCGATGTTGGCGTCGACGCAGCAGGCGGCGGCGACGCTGACGGTTCGCCAGCAGCGCTCGGCCGGCTCGCCGGTGCGCGGATCCAGGATGTGGTGAAGCTCGGACTCGCCGCGCCGCCAGCGGCGCACCGTCGTGCTCGACGTCGCGAGGCCGCCGGAGCGCAGTGCGATCGTTTGCCCCTCCTCGTCGCGCTCGGAGGCGTGGTCGTCGGTGACGCGAACCGGCCAGCCGTCGGCGGGCGGCGCGCCGGCGGTCGCGATGTCGCCGCCGAGGCTCACCAGCACGCCGCCGGCGAGCGACTCGGCGGCGGTCGCGGCGGCGACGTCGGCGGCGAGCGCCTTGGCGGTGGCGCCGTAGTCAAGCTCGACCCCGGCGGGCACGCGGACCGTGGAGTGGGCGTCGTCGAGCTCGATCCGCCGCCAGCCGCCGGCCCGCCTGAAGCGTACGGCGCCGCCGGCCCGCAGCGTCGCGAAGTCGCGGTCGTACCCGGCCGCGCGCAGCGAGCCGCCGATCGTCGGGTCGAGGTCACCGTCGGTCAGCTGCGCGGCCCGCAGCGCGCAGCGCGTGGCGCGCACGAAGAGCCGGCTGACGGCGACGGGCGAGCCGCCCGCGGCGTTGACGCGGCAGAGCTCGGAATCGTCGCGAAAGCGGCTGCAGGCGAGGTCGACCTGATCGAGCACCTCGCGAACTCTGGCCGCCGCGTCGGTCAACTCGCGCGGTTGCGTCGTGATCACCACCACGCTCGTTCCCAGCGCCCGCCAGCGCGCCGAGGCCCCCGCCGCGTTCACGATCCGCCTGAGACCACCACTGGTGCGGCCGGGGTCGGCGTTGGCGTCACGTTCGCGGGTGACAGTCCGCCGGAGGAGCCGGCGGACGGGGCGACCTGGCTCGAGGGCGACGACACTGAGCTGGCCGCGGAGGTGTTCGAGATCGTGCGCCCGTGGAAAGCGTTCGAGGCGATCAGCGCCAGCGCGCCCGAGAGTCCGACGACGCCGACGATGAGCCAGCGGGTCACGGCGGAGATCCGGCGCAGTCCGGCGTCGCGGGCCAGTACGGCGCGGCGGATCGCAACCTCCTTCGACGATCCCCAGCGTGGTGGGCGCGGGCTCATGGCTGCAATTGTGGCGCCACGAGCCACAAAATCTCCTAAGCGGCGGATGAGAACGCGCTTAGAAGCTCGCCGGCCGCGCGCACGCCTCGACCACGCGGATAGGATCGCGCCGGTGACCGATCCGCCTGCGAGCGACCGGCCCGACGACCCGCGGGACCGGCGCCGCGAACGCGAGCGCGAACGCCGTCACGCGCGCAGGCGCCGGGCACGCGCGCGCCTCGCCGCGGTCGTCATCGGCGGCGCCGCGCTGATCGTCTTCGCGCTGACCAGGGGCCCCTCGCAGCCGTCCGCGCCGACGGCCGTGCGCACCGAGATCGCCGTCAAGGTCGCGCGTGCCGGCCGGCTGTCCGCAGCCGTCCAGGACGCCGCGATCGCCGCGAACGGGCACGGCGCGCTGCTGCTACTCGGCGGCATCGACGCGGCGGGCAGCTCCACAGCGTCGGTCGTCGAACTGGACGCCGGGGGGCGCAGCACGATTCGCGCACAGCTGCCGGACGTCCAGCACGACGCGCAGGCCGCGCTGCTGGGCGGGCAGGTCTACGTGTTCGGCGGTGGCGACGTCGCCTCCTACCCGCACATCCTGCGCTTCGACCCCGCGAACGACAGCGCCGCGAGCGCCGGCGAGCTGCCGCGACCGCAGTCGGATGTCGCGGTCACCACGATCGGCTCAACCGCCTATGTGGTCGGCGGCTTCGACGGGGTCGCGCCGCTCGACACGATCGTCGCCTGGCGGCCGGGCGGCGGTGCCCGCTACGTCGCGCGACTGCCGTTCGCCGTGCGCTACGCCGCCGTCGCCGCGGTTTCCGGCCGGCTGATCATCGCCGGCGGCACGGGCGTCGACGGTCTCAGCGACGCGATATGGAGCTACGACCCCGCCGACGGATCGGTCGTCCAGGTCGGCGTCCTGCCGCACCCGCTGACGCACGCCTCGGCGGTCACGCTCGGCGGCCGCGTCTACGTGATCGGCGGCCGCCACGCCGTCAACGGCGAGCAGACCGCGGAGATCGTCGAGATCGACCCGGCGAGCGCGCAGTCAGCGGTCGTCGGCGCCCTCCCGGAGCCGCTGTCGGACGCCGCGGTTGCGCTGGTCGGCGGGAACATCGTCGTCGCCGGCGGGGAGAGCTCCGACGGCGCGCCGCAGAGCGCGATCCTGACATTGACGCCGGTCGTGCGCGAGGTCACCGTCCGCACGGTGAGCGCGGCGGTCGCCGCCCGCCGGGCGCTTGCGGCGCTCACCGCGCGCGGCTTCGGGCAGGCGTTGCACGCGCATCCGAGCTCGATCGCCCCCTACGAGGCGGCCGCGGAGCGGCCCGGGCTGCCGGGCTACCTGCTGATCGCCGACCGCGGCAACAACCGCATCCTCGTCGTCAACTCGGCGGGGAAGATCGTCTGGCGCTTCCCGACCCCCGCCGACGTCGCCGCCGGGCGGATCCTCCATTTCAACGACGACACCTTCGTGGAGCCCGGCGGTCGCTCGCTGATCGCAAACGAGGAGGACTACGGGGCGGTCGTCTCGGTGGGTATCGCCAGCCACCGCATCACGCTGCTGTTCGGCGTCCCCGGCGTGCTCGGCGGTGGCGCGACGCACCTCAACTACCCCGACGACGCCTACGCCCTCGCCGGCGGCGGCTTCACGGTCGCCGACGCGTACAACTGCCGCATCCTGTTCGTGCGCAACCACGCGATCGTGCGCCAGTACGGCGTCTCCGGCGACTGTGTCCACGACCCGCCGGCCCGCTTCGGTGCGGTCAACGGCGACACCCCGACGCCGGACGGCGGCGTCCTCGTCAGCGAGATCCCCGGCCACTGGGTCGACTCGATCGCGGCCGACGGAAGCCTGCGCTGGTCGGTCCAGGCGCCCGTCTCCTACCCGTCGGACCCGCAGCCGCTGCCGGGCGACCACGTGCTGCTCGCCGACTACTCGAGCCCCGGTCACGTCGTCGTGATGAACCGCCACGGCGCGGTGCTGTGGCGCTACGGGCCGGCGTCCGGGCAGGGCGAGCTTGACCACCCGTCACTCGCGCTCGAGCTTCCCAACGGCGACATCGCGGTCAACGACGACTACCGCGACCGCGTCGTCGTGATCGACCCGCGCAGCGGGCGGATCGTCTGGCAGTACGGCCACACCGACGAGGGCGGCACGGCCCCCGGCTACCTGCACATCCCCGACGGCATGGACTTCATCCCGGCGGGTCCCGGCGGCGGGATCGACTGGGCCTCGGTCGTGCATCCCTGAGCTTTGCGGCTGGGTGCATGCACCCAGCCGACGGGAGGGCGCATGCGCCCTCCCGCGGGGCGGTGCATGCACCGCCCCGAACCGCTCCCCTCAGCAGGTGCCCGAGTATGCCGGGCTGCCCGCCCCAACCGCCGGGTCGTCGACCATCCCGATGTCACTTGCGCGCAGGATCGCGCCGAAGTGGACGACGTACCAGACGCCGCGCCAGGAGATCATCGAGGCGATCCCGAACGAGCGGGTCTGCCCGGCCTCGCTGTAGACGACGCGCGCGCCGGGCATCTCGTAGTAGCCGATGCTGTTGTAACAGACGCCCGGCGGGATCCAGTGCCCGTAGTTCGAGGCGACGTCGACGCCGATCAGGCGGGCGCTGCGGGCGCCGGGGCCGAGCAGCGCGTGGGCGGCGGCGATGTCGAGACCGTAGTCGTGCACGAGGCGGTTGGTCCAGTCCGCGCCGGCGTCGGTGATCGCCTTCAGCTGGACGTAGGCGCCCTCGGGGAAGAACGCGGGCAGCGCGGTCGTGACCGAATCGTGCACGACGCCCGACCAGAGCGCCGCCATCAGCGCCTTGAACTGCGCGGTCGCGGCGGACGGGTAGGCGTGGGTCTGCGGCAGCGACCCGGGGGAGGGGACTGCGGGCATGTGGGTCGCAGGCGTGGCGCGGCTGCGCGCGTGCGTGACCGCCGGACGCGCGGCGGTGCGCGTCGCCGGCGGTGACCCGCCCAGCGTCGAGGCGAGGAGCGCGACGATCGCGACCAGCGTGAGGCCGGCGACGCTTCGGCGCCGTCGCACGGCACGACGGCGCGCGGCGCGGCGGCGGTCGGCGCGCGCGGCGGAGCGCAGCGGTTCAGCGAGAGCGGTCAAGGCGGCGGCCCGGCCGGCTGGCGGAGCGCCGGCCGCGCACTCGCACGAAGGCGAACGACAGTCCGTAGACGAGCAGCACGATCACGGCGCCGATCGCAACGACGGCGAGGCCGGGGCCCAGCACGAGCGCGGCGAAAGCGATCAGCACGCCGATCGCGACATCCTGGCGACGGTGGATACGCCGAAGGTGGTGTTCGCGACGCTCGACCATGCGGCCGGGACTGAGCGGCGCCGGGGCGAACGGCCGCTCGGCGGTCCGCTGCCGCGTTCTGCGTTGCGGGAAGCTCATAGGGGGAGGCGGCGAACGATAGCCGTCGGCAGGGTGCGCAGCACGAGCATCAGCCAGCGCAGCGACGCGGGAACCCAGACGATCTCGTCGCCGCGGTCGAGACCGCGAAGCACGGCGCGCGCGACCTCGTCGGGCCCGGTCGCGAGCGGTGCGCTCGCCAGGCCGCGCGTCATCCGCGTGTGCACGAAACCGGGCCGCACGACCAGCACCCGCACGCCGTCCGCGTGCAGCGCGTCGCCGAGGCCCCGCGCCAGAGCGTCGAGCCCGGCCTTGGCCGCGCCGTACACGACGTTGGTGGGGCGCACCCGCTCGCCCGCGACCGACGAGAGCACGACGAGCGTGCCGTGGCGCTGGGTCTGGAGTCGCCGTGCGGCCTGGATCGCCAGCGAGCCGGCCCCGACCACATTCGTGCGCAGGACCTCCAGCGCGCCCGGCACGTCGCGGGGCAGCCCGCCGCGCTCGCCGAGCACACCGACGGCGACGATCACGATGTCGGCGCCACCGAGCGCCTCGAAGGCGGCGGCCACCGCGGCTTCGTGGCGGTCCGTCTCGTCGGCGTCGACCACGATCGTGTGGACCTGCCCGCAGCCGGCGCGCTCGAGGCTCGTGGCGGCGTGCGTGAGGCGCGTCGCGTCGCGGCCGAGCAGCGCCACCACGCGCGGCTCACGCCGCGCCAGCGCGCGCACGATCGCCAGCGCGATCTCGGAGCTGCCGCCGATCACGACCACGCGGGCGCCGCTCGAGCCGGGCTCGCTCATGCGGCCGCCGGGCACAGGCCGAGCCGGGCGCCGAGGTCGGAGCGCAGCACATGCTCGGGGTCGACCAGCTCGCGCTGGGCGCGGAAGCGCTCGAGCTGGGGGTACATCGTTTCCAGCAGCTCGCGCCGCAGCCGCACGTCCTTGGTCAGGTACACGCGACCGCCGTGCGCGGCGACCATCTCGTCGCACTCGTCGAGCGTGGGCCGCAGGCCGGGCGCGGCCGCCGGGATGTCGAGCGCGAGCGTCCAGCCCTCGATCGGAAACGAAAGCGGGCCGCCGGGGCCGGGGCCGAGCCGCTTGAGCACCGCGAGGTAGGCCGGCAGCCGGCGCGCCCGCAGCAGCTCGACGGCGCGCGCGATCGCGGTCTCGGCCCCGGGCGGCACGACGAACTGGTACTGGACGAAGCCGTGCGAGCCGTACAGGCGGTTCCAGTCGCGCACCAGGTCGAGCTGGAAGTAGTGCGTGGCGAGCGGCATCGGCACGGCCCGCTCGCGGCGTTTTGAGGCGTGCCAGCGCGCCGAGTTGAAGGCCGCGACGAGCGCCGGCGCGAGCACCGCGCCCGGGAAACCGGGCGGCGTCTGCAGGCGTGGCGGCGGCAGCGCCGCGGGATCGCCGGTGCGGCGGCCGCGCGCGCCCGCGGCGGCCCGCGACGGCGGCGCGGGACCCCAGTCGTTGGATGCCATCACGACGCCGCGGCCGATCGCCGCTCCGCGCGCCAAGAGGTCGATCCAGGTGACCGAGTAGCGGTGGTCGTCGTCGGCGGCCATCAGCGCGATCGTCTGCTCGAGCGAACCGGTGCGGTCGCTGTCGACCGACCACCATGGCGACGGGAGCCGTTCGACGCGCAGCGTCGCCTCGACGATCACGCCGACCAGGCCCATGCCGCCGAGCGTGGCGGCGAACAGCTCGCCGTCGCGCTGGGGCGTGATCTCGCGGCAGCCGTCTGCCGGCGTGCAGATGCGAAGCGCGGCGAGCTGGCGCGCGATAGTGCCGTCGCGGTGGTGGCTCTTGCCGTGGATGTCGCTCGCGATCGCGCCGCCGATCGTCACGTAGCGCGTGCCGGGGACGACCGCGAACATCAGGCCGCGCGAGGCGAGCGCCGGCAGCAGCTGCGCGTAGGTGACGCCGGGCTGCACGCGCACGAGCAGCGCCTCCTCGTCGATCTCGAGGATCCGGTCCAGCCGCGTCAGGTCGAGCACGGTGCCGCCGGCGTTCTGCGCCGCGTCGCCGTAGCTTCGGCCCGCGCCGCGTGCGATCACGCCGCCGGTGCCAGGTCGCTGGCCGACGAGGACGGCCGCGACCTCGTCGGCGGCGCGCACGTCGATCACCTCGCAGCGGCTGGCGGCGACGCGCCCCCAGCCGCTCAGCGTGCGCTCGCGCCCGGACGGGCGGCGTGGAGAGCCAGCCGGTGCGCCCGCGACGGGCGCATCGCTAGCGCCCGACATAGATCCCGCAGAGGAACAGCACCGTCCACAGCAGCCCGAGTGCGAGCAGCACCCGGTCGTGGAGGATCACCTCCTCGGGGGCGTCACCGGCGCCGCGCGAAAGCAGAAGGCCGTACCGGCCGAGCGACGCCACGAACGGGACGATCGTCAGCTCGTACCATGGGCCGTGCTCGGGACGCCGGAAGGCCCAGATCGCGTAGGCGATCACGGCGCCGGCGGCCGCGGAGACGATCACCGTCCGCAGCAGCGAGCCGGAGTAGTGCCGCAGCGTGGCGCGGGTGAGGCCGGCGTGTTGTCCGTCGACCAGCTCGGCGTGGCGCTTGCCGGCGACGACGAAGACCGCGCAGCACGAGGTCACGACGAGGAACCAGCGCGACAGCGGCACGTCGGCGGCGACGCCGCCGGCCGCCGCGCGCAGCACGAAACAGCCGGCGACGGCGACGATGTCGAGCAGGACGACGCGCCGCCACCACAGCGAATAGGTGGCGGTCAGCGCGAGGTAGCCGCAGCCGACGACCGCGAGCAATGGCCGCACCGCCGCCGCGATCGCCAGCCCGCCGAAGCCGGCGGTCGCGGCGATCGCGAGCGCCGCGCGGGGGGAGAGCTCGCTGGCCGCCACCGGACGCCGGCGCTTGCGCGGATGCAGGCGGTCCTGTTCGAGGTCGCGGACGTCGTTGAGCAGATACGTCGCGCTCGAGAGCAGGCAGAACGCGACGATCGCGGCGACCAGGCGCAGATCGACGGATCTGACGGCGATCACGCCGCCGGCGGCCGGGGCCGCGAGCAGCAGGACGTTCTTGGTCCACTGGCGCGGCCGGCAGGCCCGCAGCACGACCGCCACGCCATGCAGACGCCGCGCGGGCGCGGGCGGCGCGAGCACAGGCCTGGCGGGCGTGGCCCACACGCGGTCGGGGCGCTTCTCTAGCTCGATTGAGTTGATGGTCGGATCACGGTCCCGGTCAGGCGGCGGCGCCCCCTTCGACAGGATTCCACACTTTCACTGAAATTCCCGGGGCGGTCGAAGCCGCGGCGGTTAGAATGCTCTCAGCTGGAAAACGGCGCGTTTGCGGGAGTTAAGTGGTGGGTAATCTCTCCATGAGGATCCGCTAACAACGAACACTACCCCGACCGGGCCGCCGGTCACGCGGCGTATATTGGGCGCGGTATGGCGACGACCGTCTCCGCCCGCTCAGGGCCTCCGTCTCGCGGCCTTGGCGACGGCCTGAGGCGGCTTCGCCGGATCGCCCTGGTCGCCGCTCTCGTCGTGGCGCTCGTTGCGGCGGTGTCCTATGTGAGCGCGATGAGCGGCCCGTCGAACACGGCGCTCGGCGTGCGCAGCGTCGAGTGGCTGCGCGACCACGGCGCCGCCGGCATCGTCGCGCAGGTCGAGGACTGGTACTACACGCTGACTGCGCCGAGCAAGGGCGGGCCGGGGTTGAAGGCGGTGCCGAAGGTCGGCGTCGCCGACCTGCCGGCGGCCACGGCGGGGCGCACGCCGGCCGCCGAGCGTCCCCACGCGGTGGCCGCGATGATCGCGCCCGCGCTGGCCGGTGAGGGGGTCTGGCGGCCGGCCCGCAGCGGCCTGGGCAGGGCGCCGCCGCTGCTCGTGACGACGCTCCGTGACGAGCCCGACTATCCGCGCGTCGTCGTGGGGCTGGCCTGGATCGACACCGCGCGCACGCGGATCAGCCTCTACGCCGGTCGCCTGGAGCCCACGGTGACGCTTCCGACCCGCGCGATGGAGGTGCCGCCGAGCGGGCGCTCCCGCCTGCTCGCCACCTTCAACAGCGGCTTCAAGCTGAGCGACGCGGGTGGCAGTCTCGGGAACGGCGGCTACGCGATCTACGGTCACACGTACGCGCCGCTGCACGACGGCCTCGCGACGTTCGTCGGTTACAAGAACGGCACGGTCAACATCGTCGGCTGGTCGCATGGCGCGACGGCGCCGGCGGACGTCTCATACGCGCGCCAGAACCTGCCGCTGATCGTCGATCGCGGACGCGTGAACCCGGCGATCGGCAACGCCTCGCTGTGGGGCGCGACGATCGGCAACGCGATCCTCGTCTGGCGCTCCGGCGTCGGCATCGACCGCCGCGGCAACCTGATCTACGCGGCCGGCAACGACCAGACCGCTGCGAGCCTCGCCGGGGCGCTGATCCAGGCCGGCGCCGTTCGCGCGATGGAGCTCGACATCAACCCCTACTGGGTCAGCTTCATCAGCTACGCCGGCTTCGGCGCGCTCGACCCGTCGAACCTGCTGCCGGCGATGCAGCGACCGGCGACGCGCTACCTGACGCCGGACGACCGCGACTTCTTCGCGGTCTACCTGCGCGGGTAGCTGCTAGCGCGCCTTGGCCTTTGCCTTGGTTTTCGCGGGCGCCTTAGCGTTCGCGTTCACCTTCGGGCGGGCGCGATGTGGCTGGGCCTGCAGCGTGCCACTGGACGGCGTGACGGTGCTCTCGTGGCCGTCGTCCCAGCGGATCCGGTAGCGGGGCGCGGGATCGCCGCGCAGCACCGCCTCAATCACTCCGCTGCGCGGGCCGCGGCTGGTTGACTTGGCTTGCGCCATCACGGCGGCGCCTACTGCAAAGGCCATTGCTGCCTCCCCTGGTGGTGTGGTGCGAGGATACCCTGCGGCGGCATCCGTCGGTGCCCGCGACCGGCGAGCATCGCCAGCCGATGTGCCGGCGCAGGAGATTGGGTGCACAATTCGGCGCTGGCAGTCAAACGAGGCCCGGGGGAGCGCGGGCTGGAACTGGAGAACAGCATGGCGCATCACTCGGCTTCGTTCAGCCTCACCCTTCGCGTCCGGCTCGACGATCGACCCGGAACCTTCGCCGATCTGGCGCGCGCGATCGCCGACGCGGGCGGTCTGCTCGACGCGATCGATCTCGTGCGCGTGAACGCGGGCTCGAAGACACGCGACGTCAGCGTGCTCGCGACCGACGACGCTCACGCGGAGGCGATCGTCGCCGCCTGCGCCCAGATCGACGGGGTCGAGGTCGAGCACGTCTCCG
>Ga0182024_10016070_pt1 | contig 14250 bp, 14 predicted proteins | sample P32metaG_FD_120480 | JGI IMG/M metagenome (GOLD analysis project Ga0182024, IMG submission 120480) | Permafrost microbial communities from Stordalen Mire, Sweden - P3-2 metaG (Illumina Assembly) | ecosystem: Environmental > Terrestrial > Soil > Wetlands > Permafrost | place: Sweden: Stordalen... | reverse complement strand
GCAGACTGCCCGCGATTTCCACCTGTTCCACGCCGTCGATGTGCCGCAATTGTTCGAGCAACGCCTCCGCCACCGCCAACACCTCGACGATCCCCCGCCGCCCGCCCGCCGACGCCAGCAGCGCGATTCCCTGTTTGATCTGCTCGATCTTCTTCTCGCCCATCCCCTTCAGCCCGTCCAGTTTTCCCTGCTCGATGGCTTTGACCAGATCGCCCTGGCTCTGGATATTCCGCTCTTTCCAAAGCAAAGCGACCGTTTTCGGCCCCATGCCGGGAATTTTCAGCAGGTCGAGCAATCCCTTCGGCACCTGCGCGGCGACCTGATCGAAATCATCGCTGTGCCCGGTCGCCGCGTACTGCTCAATGATCCTGCGGCTGCTCGCCCCGACGCCCTCCATCTCCGCCAGCGTCCCGTCGGCGATCGCCTTGCGAATGTCCGCCGTGCTTTCGCGCAGCAGCCGCGAAACCTTCGCAAACGCAATGGATTTGAACACCGGCTCCCCCTTGATCTGGAGGATGTCGGCAAACGTCTGAAACAGATCGGCCAGTTCGTCGTTGAGAGCCATGGCCTTCGATCCTAATTATGATCCCGCTCAACGGGCAAGCTGAAATAATTCGGCGAGCTTCCGCTCCATATCGCGCATGCGCACCGAATCAAGGACTCCCAATTCTCGTGTGATGAGTTGCACTCCAAGCGTCACTAGCCGATGGAGCCGAATTGTTGATGATCTCTGCAACCCGGTCTGAGAGAACTCCGCCTGGTTTGGCGACAGGACGATGTCACTCGGCAGGAGAGTAACGGCGACGTCGCGGCTTGTAATAAATGCGCGCACGACTTGGTTGCGCGGCCCAACCGGACCTGCCAGGCAAAGAGCCGGGCGAACCTTGGACGATGAAAGATCGTCGAAGGGAAACCGAACCAATACGATCCTTCCCTTAAGGTGCAAGCGGTCGTCCGTCGTTCAAAGTGTAAATGTCCTCGTCCGGGTGCTTGAGGTCATCCCAGGTATCCGCGCGGGCGATTGCCGTATCCCACAGCCGATCCTCATCGTCGCCGTTGGATTCCAGCATCACCAGAACTCGCACCGCCCCCGGCCCGGCAAGCGGGATAGGCTCATCGACGATCAATACGCCTTTGTCGTCGATATGCCCCCTGACCTCAGCGGCATTAAGCGTTGTCGCCATACGTTTATAGTATAGCCTAAAATCGCACAGCAGGCATCCGCGCCGCGCCAACGGTTGGCATCCTGTCGCCTGCCGCCGCCGCGCTTGTGAGCCAACACCTTTCCCCCGACAATAACATCATGTCCACGGATGGCTTCGTCCACCTCCACGTTCACACCCACTACTCCCTGCTCGACGGCGCCTGCCGCGTCAGTGATCTGGTCGCTAAGGCCAAATCGCTGGGCATGGATTCGCTGGCGATCACCGATCATGGCTGCCTGTTCGGCGTCATCGACTTTTATAACGAGTGCAAGAAGGCCGGCATCAAACCGATCATCGGGATGGAGGCCTACATCGCCCCCGGCGACCGCCGGCTGCGCCAAAGCGTCAACGGCGAATCCGCCTACCACCTGATCCTGCTGGCCAAGAACCTCACCGGATACAAAAATCTCGTCAAGCTCGGCAGCACCGCCTACCGCGACGGGTTTTACTACAAACCGCGCATCGACAAGGAAGTGCTGATGGAATTCCGCGAGGGGCTGATCTGCACCAGCGCCTGCCTCGGCGGCGAACTTCCTTCAGCTTTTCTGAAGCACGACGCCAAGACCGCGAAGAAAATCGCCGAGACTTATCTGGAGATCTTCGGACCCGATCATTTTTTTATCGAAGTCCAGAAGCAGGGGATCCGCGAGCAGGAGATGGTGAACCCGGAGTTGGCGGAGCTGGCCAAAAAACTCGGCGTCGGTCTGGTCGCCACCAACGACGTGCATTTTCTCAATCAGGAGGATCACCACGCCCACGACGTGCTCTGCTGCATCAGCATGGGCCGCCTGATTACGGACGATACGCGCCTGAAATATCCGAAGGAATTATATCTCAGGACCCAGGAGGAGATGGCGACGGCTCTGGGCGGTTTCGATCAGGCGATTGAGAACACGCGCCGCATCGCGCAGATGTGCGACCTCACGCTCGATTTTTCCAAGCGCCATGCTCCCGTCTACCGCGTGCCGAAGGAATCCCTGAAACCCAACGGCAAAGCCGACGTCTCGCTGCCGGAAGATCAGCGCTATCTCCGCCAGCTTTGCGAAGACGGTCTGGAGTGGCGCTACGGCAAGCGCGACGTTTCCGCCGACATTCGCCAGCGGCTGGATTACGAGTTGAAGATCATCAGCAGCAAGAACTTCAGTTCCTACTTTTTGATCGTCTGGGACTTCTGTGATTTCGCGCAAAAGCAGGGCATCCCGGTCGGCGCCCGCGGCAGCGGCGTCGGGACGATGGTGGGGTATCTCCTGGGCCTGTGCAATGTCGATCCGATCCAATACGGCCTGCTGTTCGAGCGCTTCATGGACCCCAGCCGCGACGAGATGCCGGATATCGACATCGACATGTGCCAGGAGGGGCGCCAAAAAGTCATCGAATATGTCCGGGCGAAATACGGCCACGTCGCGCAGATCATCACCATGGGCCACCTCGCCGCGCGGGCGGTCTGCAAGGACGTCGGCCGCGTGCTCGGGGTGCCGCTGGCCGTCACCGATAAGCTCACCAAGCTCATCCCCGGCTCACCCGGCATGACGCTCGACAAGGCTCTCAAACAGGTTCCCGATCTCGCCGAGCTGTACAAATCCGACGCACAGGTCTCCCGCATCATCGACATCGGCAAACGCCTCGAAGGCCTGTGCCGCAACGCCGGAACGCACGCCGCCGGCGTCGTCATCGCCGATCAGCCGCTGGAGAATTTCGTTCCTCTCTACAAGAGCGGCGACGATTTGCTGACGCAGTTTGAAGGGCCGATCGTCGAAAAAGTCGGCCTGCTCAAGATGGATTTCCTCGGCCTGCGCACGCTGACGGTTCTGCAATGCTCCATTGATCTGGTGAAACAGACCAAGGGAATCGACATCGACATCGAAAAGATTGATTTCACCGACCGCAAGGTGCTCGATCTGTTCTGCCGCGGTCAGACCAAGGGCGTGTTCCAGTTTGAGTCGCCGGGAATGCAGGATTTGCTGATGAAGATGCATCCCGACCGGCTCGGCGATCTGATCGCCGCCAATGCCCTCTATCGCCCCGGCCCGATGGAACTCATTCCGCTTTACTGCAACCGCAAGCACGGCAAGGAAAAGGCCGAGGCGGTCCACCCGATCATGGACAAAATCCTGGCCGAGACCTACGGCATCATGGTCTACCAGGAACAGGTGATGCAAATCTTCAACCAACTCGGCGGCATCGACCTGAGCGCCGCCTACAAGTTGGTGAAGGCCATCAGCAAAAAGCAGACGGAGGTGATCGCCAAATACAAACCGAGCTTCATGGACGGCGCCGTCGCCAAGGGCATATCGCGCGAACAGGCGGCGGATTTATTCGAGCTGATCCTCAAATTCGGCGGCTACGGCTTCAATAAATCACACAGCACGCGCTACGCCATCATCGCCTTCCAGACGGCGTACATGAAGACGTATCACCCCGTCGAGTACATGGCCGCGCTGCTCACCTTCGAAATGGGCGACACCAAAAAAGTCGAGGAATACATCGACGAATGCCGCCACATTCCGCTGCCTGATGGTGGGACCGGCATCGAAGTGCTGCCGCCGGACGTGAATGCCTCGGACAAAAACTTCACGCCGCTGAACATCGCTTCAAAGAAAAAGAAGGCTGCGTCATCCGGCGTCATTCGCTTCGGACTGGCGGCGGTCAAGGGCGTCGGCGAAAAGGCCGTCGAGGCCATCATCGCCGAGCGACAGAAGGCCGGCCCATTCACGGGGCTGTACGATTTCTGCGACCGCGTGAATCTTCAGCAGGTTCCCAAGGGCACGCTCGACGCCCTGATCAAATGCGGCGCTTTCTTTTCGCTGATGCCTAATCGCGCCCGCCTTCTTGCGGTGCTGGACAAGGCCGTCGAACTCGGCCAGCAATCGCAGCAGGATCGGCGGCTGGGCCAGATGAGCATGTTCGGCCAATCCGCCGACTCCGCCGGGCCAAAACTGCACGGCGATCTGCCTGACGTCCCCGAACTGCCCAAGGCCGAATTGCTGAAATACGAGAAGGATCTTCTCGGTTTCTACATCACCAGCCACCCCCTCACCGAACGGCAGGAAGAGATTGAGCGATACTCCAGCGCCTCCAGCCGCGACACCGCTCTGCTGGCCGAGGGAACCGAGGTAACTCTCGGCGCCGTCGTCACCGAAGTGCGCAAACGCGTCACCAAAAACGGCCGATCCGCCGGTCAGCAGATGGCCATCGCCACGCTGGAGGATCTGGAAGGCCAGATCGACGTGACCATCTTCGCCGAGTCGCTGGCCGAAATCCTCAAGCGCCGACCCGACGCGCTGGCCAAGGAATCCATCGTCTTCGTCAAGGGCAAGGTGGACAAGCGCCGCGAAAAACCCGGACTGGTTGTGCATGACGTGATTCCCCTGGAGGAGGCCGCCGCCCGGCTCACCACCGCCGTGCGCATCAATCTTCCGCAGCGCAGCGACCTGGACGTGGTGAATCAGATCAAGCCGATCCTCTCGCGCCACAAAGGCGGCATTGAAGTGTATGTGCAAACGGTCGCATCGGACGGCCGATCGGTTATGATGAAGCTGGAGCGCCAATGGTCGGTTCGCCCGGCCGACGAACTGGTCAAGGACGTTGAATCGCTCCTTGGCGAGGGGGCGATCCAGCTTGCCGGTGTTCGTCGCCGTCAGCGTCCGTCGCCGCAGCCGCAATCGCCGCTCTTCACCGAGGAGCCGGCCGAGGCCGTCGCGGCAGTGGCGGAAACCGACGAGGAATGAATCTACTCGTGTTTAGTCCCGGCGCGCCGGGACTTGCGGGGCGCTTTGGCCGGAACACGCCACGAAACAATAAAAGGTGCTTTCAACCATGAATCGAAGAATTTTCACGCTATTTCTTGGGGTTCTCTCGTGTGCATTGATTCCCGCGCCGTGCCGGGCCTGGAACAGCACCGGTCACGAACTGGTGGCGCAGATCGCGCTGGATCAGCTTTCTCCGGCTGATCGCAATACGATCGTCGCCGTTCTCATGCACCATCCCCGCCTGACGGGCGATTTGCTGATGGGCCTGGCCTTCGGTGAAGACCCCGCCCGCGCCATCTTCCTCCGCGCCGCCACCTGGCCTGACATGGTCAGATACCCAATGAATCCGCTCTCGAGAACCGAAAACCATCCCACCTGGCACTACGTCGACTATCCGTACGAACTCGACGGCGTGCATGGAACGCCGGTCGTTGAACAATGGGACGGCAAATCACCGCCGGCCAATCTGCTCCAGGCGATGGCCAAGGCCCGCAAGGAACTGGCCGATCCCGCCACGCCGCTGGACCGCAAGGCCATCGACCTCTGCTGGGTCATGCACCTGACCGGCGACATCCACCAGCCGCTGCACGCCGTGAGCGAATTTTCCAAACAGTATCCCACCGGCGATCAGGGCGGCAATCTTCAGATTCTCCACAACCCCGGCGACATCCTTCTGGACGTGCCCACCATCAATCTCCACACCCTGTGGGACGACATTGAAGGCCTCTCGCTCGATCCCGACGTGATCCGCCAGATTGCCGACCGCATCGAGCAGGAACACCCGCCCGATCAATTGAAGGAGCTTGCCGCCAACACCGACGTCGCCGCGTGGGCGAAGGAAAGCCTGGAACTGGCCCGCACGAAGGTTTATCTGAACGGCACGCTCGCCCACGCGACGCGCGATGCGGTGATGATGAATATCGCAACAGGCCCGCCGCTGCCCGACGGTTATGAGAAGGATGCCGTCGCCACGGCCGACACGCGGATCGCGCTGGGCGGCTATCGCCTTGCGGTGGGCCTGGAAGAGATCGCCAAAGATTTGGAAGAGATGCCGTCCACGACTTCGCCGACTACTGCGCCGGCTCGCTAGATTGAATGCGATTCAGCACCGCGTCGATCTGCGTTTGCACCCGCGGCGGCTGCTGTGGCCGCAGTTGATTCAGCACCGCCACCGCCGGCTGGCCGATCTGTACAAGCTGATCGTGCGCACGCCTCCGCACCTGCACGTTATTCCCCGCCATTTGCGCCAGCAGCGCCTGGACCTGCTCAACCACCGCGTTGTCGGCCTGCGGGGAGTTGCCGCCCGGCCGGTCATCGTCCGCGGAAGCCGGGGCCGAACGCGCAAACGCCGCGATCATCGCCGCCGGCACATCCACCGTCTCCCCGCATTCCAGTTTGCAGGTGACCGGCTCATCCTGCGGCGCGCCGTTGAGCACGCGCCCGTCGCGCATCGTCACCGTGATGTCGCCGCCCGATTCCGCCTGCGGCGTCAGCTTGTCGATGTCGCGCGCGGCAACCGGCGTCGGCCCGTACTGCGTCTGAATGTTGACCGTTCCCTGCGGCGAACCCCGTAGCACGTCGCCGCCGAGCATGTCGAGCTTCGGCCCCGGCCGCGGCGATCGGCCCGGCGCCATCATGACGATTCTCGCCAGTTCGCCCGCCTGCACCGTCAGCGTGGTCTGCGGCGCCGCCAGCGGCTGGAGCGAAAGGGTTTCATCGCTCATGATCCCGCTGAGCGACGATCCGTCGGTCAACACCAGCCGATGCGCCACCTGGCTCCCGTCGGCCAGCACGATCTGCCGCACGTCCGCCGTGGCCACATTCAGCACGCCCCAGCGGCTGCGGAACCGCAGCGTGTCCGGCGCCGCCACTTGCAGATGATCTCCCTCCAATCCGTAGATCGTCGCGATCGCCGACGGGTTCGTCGCCGGCGGCGAAGTCGAAATCACCGCCGCCAGGCTCACGCGGCTGATCGAATTGAGCGGGATGCCCATCGACTTGCCGTCGTCGCCATTGATGTGAATGGAGTCATTCTGGAGCCGCCCGATCAGCACGTCGCCGTCGCGCAGCGCCAGCGACTGCTCCACGCGCGGCGGCGCTTCGCAGACGAGGCTGGAAATCTGATTCGCCGGAACCACCAGCGTCCCCAGCCCGCTGATGATGGTCAGCGATGCGTCGGTCACCGTCCCGCGGTGAACCTGCCCGCTGAAAAGTTCAACGCTGTCTCCCGCGCCGCCGGAGGTCTGCCCACTCGCAGCGCGAACAAAAAGAATTGAACCACAGACGACACAGAGAACACAGAGAGAAAGCAATACGGAGCTTTGCCTTGATTCTCTCTCTTCCTCTGTGCTCTCTGTGTCCTCTGTGGTTAAAGCCTTCCGCATTTTTCACCCGGAGGTAGACTCACCCCTTCGGCGGCTGCTTGGCCTTGAGCCACGGCATCATCGCCCGCAGCCGGCGGCCCGTCACTTCGACGGGATGCTGATTGTCCTGTTCATACAACCGCTTGAAGTTTTTCATGCCCCCTTCGTATTCCGCCCGCCATTCCCTGGCGAACTGGCCCGACGTGATCTCCGCCAGGATTTTTTTCATCTCCGCCTTGGTCTGCGCGTTTACCACCCGCGGCCCGCGCGTCAGGTCGCCGTACTCCGCTGTGTTACTGATCGAGTATCGCATGTAATCCAGCCCGCCCTGATAGATCAGATCGACGATCAGCTTCACTTCATGCACGCACTCGAAGTACGCCATCTCCGGCGGATATCCCGCCTCGGTCAGCGTCTCGAATCCCGCCTTGATGAGGGCCGACAATCCGCCGCACAGCACGGCCTGCTCGCCGAACAGATCGGTCTCGCACTCGTCCTTGAAGGTGGTTTCAATCACGCCGCTGCGCGCCCCGCCGATGCCGCGCGCCCAGGCAAGCCCGATCTCGCGCGCCTTGCCCGTGGCATCCTGCGCCACGGCCAGAAGACACGGCACGCCGCCGCCGCGCTCGAACTCGCTGCGCACCAGATGTCCCGGTCCCTTGGGCGCGACCATCAGCACGTCCACGTCCTTGGGCGGCGTGATCGTCTTGAAATGGATGTTGAATCCATGCGTCGCTCCCAGCGCCTTGCCCGCCTTCAGTGCCGGCGCGATGCTTTTGTTGTACACCTCCGGCTGCACTTCATCGGGCAACGTCACAATGACGAGATTCGCCTCCGCCACCGCCGCCTCGACGGTGTGCAGTTTGAATCCATGCTGCACCGCCAGCCGGCCATTGGCGCTGTCGGCCCGGTTGGCGACGATGACGTTCACGCCGCTGTCGCGCAGGTTCATCGCATGCGCGTGCCCCTGCGATCCGAATCCGAGCACCGCCACGGTCTTTCCCGCCAGCGCGTCCAGGGGTGCGTCTTTCTCGTAGACCATCTTCAATGCTTCCGCCATGTCGCTCCTTGAGAATAATTGGAAGGGCAATCTTACTGTGCGAGCAGTTTCACGTCGAGTTTTCTGGCCGCCTTGCGAAGCGGTTCATCCAGCGTCGCCAGCGGCAGGCGGCGGCGGAGGGCCAGTTCCAGATATACCGCGTCGTAGCTGGTGAGTTGATGGGCGCGGCACAGCGGCAGAAGATGCTCAAAAGCCCGTTGCGGCGCCTCGGAGTCCGCTTCCAATTCAAGTTTCGCCAGATGAGACAGGAAAGAAGCGGTTTCCGACGCGCTGATGCGGCCCTTACGTTCAGCGATCGAGATGACGTTGGTCAATTCCACATACCACCAACCGGGAACAAGAGCCGATTCGATATCGAGTCGTCCCAGTAGTGCGGCGGTCTGGGGAGTGGCTTCGTCTCTGAACAGCCACGTCATCGCCACCGAAACGTCGACCACGAACGCCGCGCTCATCGCCGGCCCTCGCTGATCAAATCCTTGATCTTCAGCCCGCCAAGCGTGAGGCCTTCGCTTAGTTTGCGGATGCCTTCGATCGCCGCCCGCCGTTCCTCCACGGTCTTATTCCGTTTTACCGGCACCAATTTCGCCACCGCGGTGCCGTGTTTGGTGATGGTGATCTCCTCGCCCCCCGTGGCGCGCTCCAGCAGTTCGGCGAAGTGTGTCTTCGCGTCATACGCACCGACCACATTGGAATGCCGCGCCGCTGCCATATCGCACCTCTCATTTCGACCAGTCTAAGACTAGTATAATCCGTCAACCTGCGATGGTCAAAGCCAACGCCGTTACAATTCGGCGGCGTGGCACTGCGACGGATATCGATCTTCGCCCTTTGGGCCGCTTGTTTCGCTTTGGCGCTCTGCGCCGACCACCCCGTCACAACCTGGGTCCATCAGATCGGCATCGACGACGCCCTCAAAAATCATTGGCATTTTGCTGCCCAACTGGCTAGACTGCCCGGAAACTTTCTGAGCTTCACGCTGGTTGTTTCCGCCGGTTTGTTATTGCAGGGCAGGCGATGGTGGAGGTCGGCGGCTTTTGTCTTCCTCAGCGGTGTTCTGACAGCGACCAACTCCCTGGTCAAATGGATCGTCGGCCGCGCCCGGCCGTTTCAGGGAGAGGTTTTCGCCCTGCATCCGTTCGTCGGCGGTCTGCGCGGCCTCGGCGGAGCGAACCAGTCGTTCCCCTCAGGCGACGTCTGTCTGGCGGCCGCCACGGCGTTCAGCCTGATGCTGCTGTTTCCCAAGGGACGCTGGCTGCTGGCGTCGATTATTCTGCTGGTGGCCGTGGAGCGCGTGGCGGCAGGCGCTCACTATCCCAGCGACACCGTCGCCGCCGCGGCACTCGGTTTCGTGCTGGCCCGGATTTCCTGGCAACTTTGCGGCCGCCCGCGCGTGCCAACGCGGGCGGCACCGTTAGCGTGAATCTCGTGCAATACTGAGCCATCCATGTCCTCCGACGTTTATCTCTCCCTGGTCGTCCCCGCTTACAACGAGCACGAGGTTCTCCCCGCGCTCTTGGAAGTGGTCTCGGTTGCGCTGGTGAAGATCGGCAAGCCATTTGAAGTCATCATCATCGACGACGGCAGCACAGACCAAACTCCACAGATGCTCGAAGCCGCCATGCGCGAGCGGCCCTGGCTGCGCGTGATCCGCCTCTCGCGCAACGGCGGCCAGTCCACCGCCTTCGACGCCGGCTTCAAGGCCGCCCGCGGCGAGATCATCGCCACCATCGACGCCGATCTGCAAAACGACCCCTCCGAAATCCCCCGCCTTCTGCCGATGCTCGACGGCTACGACATGATCACCGGCTGGCGTCAGAAGCGCAAGGACAATTTCCTCCGCCTCATCCAGACGCGCATCGCCAACGGCATCCGCAACTGGATCAGCCAGGAGACGATTCACGATTCAGCCAGCAGCCTCAAGGTCTACAAGCGACACTGCGTCGAAGGCATTCAGCTTTACACCGGCATGCACCGCTTCATGCCGACGCTGGTGAAAATGCGCGGCTACACGGTCCTGGAAACGCCCGTGAAGCACTCCCCGCGCTACGCCGGCGTCTCCAAATATCGCTTCGGCAGCCGCGTCCTGCGCGCGTTCTACGATCTGCTGGCCGTTCGCTGGATGAAAAAACGCTTCCTCCGCTACGAATCCCATGAAGTGCGGCCGCCGGCCTGAATCGCCATAACCGCCCGTTATTCGAGTATACTTTCCGCAGTGAGGGGCGTTGGGAATAAACATGCCGCCACGCGCGTCTGGATTGAGAGACAGATTGAGTTTACACGCGGCGACCTCGAAGTTTGAGTCGGCCGTCCTGGAGCATCTGGACGCCGCCCATAACCTTACGCGCTGGCTGATGCGCAATGATCACGACGCGCAGGACGTGGTTCAGGATTCATGCATGAAGGCGCTCCGTGCCTTTGATTCCTTTCGGGGCGGAGACTTTCGGGCGTGGTTCCTTACCATCGTTCGCAACAACTGCTTTACGTTGCTGCGTCGAAACAAGATGTCGCCGGGCGACGCGGCCGATCAAAGCCTGGATGTCGGCGCCGAAATCGCCGCTGACACTGAGGTCTATGATCCGCAGGCGATCGCGCTGCGGGCGGCGGACGTGGAATTGGTTCGTCGGGCGATCGATGCGTTGCCTGATGGATTGCGCGAGACACTGGTTCTGCGCGAAATGGAAGGGCTGAGTTACAAAGAGATCGGCAAAATCGCGGGTGTGCCCATCGGCACCGTCATGTCGCGCCTGGCGCGGGGCCGGACGCGATTGCAGGCGACGTTGGCGGAAATGGACCAGCCTGCACCGCGAAGATCGGCTCAGGAGGGCGAGCGATGACTTGCGATGAAGCACGCCAACTTCTGCACGCCTACATCGATGATGAACTCGACATCGCGACCGCGTTGCAGATGGACAAGCATTTGCCGGGTTGCCCGCGGTGCCGCAGGGAATTGAACGCCGCGCAAGCCGCCCGGCGCGCGGTGGCCCAGCCGGCGCTTTACTATCCGGCGGCAACCGCGCTGCGCGATCGAATGCAGCAGGCAATTCGATCCGAGGCGGAGAAGATGCAAGCTGCACCAATGGCGAGAATCCCTCGGCCCTGGTGGAAAAACCCGATGGCATTTTCCGGTCTGGCGGCGGGGTTGTTGCTGGTCATCAGTTCCGCATTGCTTTATTTGTCGCCCGCCGCCCCCAGCGGGCAGGTCGATGAACTGGTGGCTTCGCACGTGCGGTCTCTCGAGGCGGATCATTTGCTGGACGTGGCGTCGACGGATCAGCATACCGTGAAGCCGTGGTTCGACGGCAAGCTCGAATTCGCGCCGCCGGTGATCGATCTGGCGCCGGCCGGCTTTCCGCTGATCGGCGGACGCCTCGATTATTTGGAGCAACGTAAAGTGGCCGCCCTGATTTACCGCCGCAATAAGCATGTCATCAATCTCTTCATCTGGCCGGGAGACGCATCGCCCCAGACGCAAGTGAAGCAGGGATACAACCTGATCCGTTTCGAGTGCAAGGGCATGATCTGCTGGGCGGTTTCCGACCTGAACACGGCGGAATTGCAGCAGTTCGCCGATCTGTTCGCCGCGCAAAAATCGCCTTCGACCCGCTTCTGAAAAAATCCGCGATTCGATGGAATAAGACGCCGCTCAGCCGAGTCTGGCTATGAGCGAGGTCATCAATCCTCATGAAATGGAGATGAAATGAAATCCGCGAAGTCCATCGTGTTAGTCTGGTCGATTGCATCCACAATATTTGCAATTCAAATATCCGGCACGCAGGCGCCGGCCGATTCCGTGATGCCCCGCGCTGCAAACTCGCCTTCTGCGGCGACCCAACCGGCGGCGGTCATGGTGAAGATCGACAACTTTGCGTTCCAGCCGAACGAAGTCGTCATCGCGGTTGGCGCCACCGTCACCTGGCAAAACGCCGACGACGTGCCGCACACGGCGACCAGCATGGACGATCCGCAGGTCTTCGATTCCGGGCCGCTCGACACGGACGACAAGTTCTCGTTCACCTTCAGCAAACCCGGAACTTACAACTATTACTGCAAAGTTCACCCGCACATGAAGGGTGTTGTCACAGTGAAGTAAACGTTCCCATTTTACACAGGAGTTCACATGTCGGACTTTATCGAAAAAGACGCAAGCAAAGACGGCATCGACCGCCGCGGTTTTCTCAAGTGCATGGCCTGGGCCGGCACGGGGATGGTCCTGGCGATGAAGGGCGGCGTTCTGAGTTCCCGCGCCTTCGGAGCCGACGTCGCGGGGGTGGACGATGCTGACTTCACCTTCGTGCAGGTCAGCGACAGTCACATCGGTTTTCACAAGGGCGTCTACACCGACGTCGTGGGAACCTTCCAGACGGCGGTTTCGCGCGTCAATGCGTTGCCAAGGCCGCCATCCTTGGTTTTGCATACCGGCGATCTGACGCATCTTTCCAAGCCGGAGGAGTTCGATACCGTCGCCCAAGTGATGAAGTCTATCAAGACGCAGCAATCTTTCTTCGTCCCGGGCGAACACGATTACTTCGTCGACAACGGCCAGCGGTATCTCGAACGATTCGGCAAAGGCACCAAAGGAACCGGCTGGCAGAGCTTCGATTACAAGGGAGTGCATTTTGTCGGCCTGGTCAATGTCGCCAATCTCAACAACGGCCAATCGGGACTTGGTGTTCTGGGAAACGAACAATTGGACTGGCTGCAAAAGGATGTCGCGGACCTTGGCAGCAGCACGCCGATCGTGGTCTTCGCCCACGTGCCGCTTTGGACGGTGTATGAACAATGGGGCTGGGGGACGGCGGATGCCGCCCAGGCCCTGGGATACTTGAAGCGGTTTGGATCGGTCAACGTCCTGAACGGACATATCCATCAAATCCTGCAGAAGGTCGAGGGGAACATCACCTTCCACACCGCGCGATCCACGGCGTTTCCACAGCCGGCGCCCGGCATGGCCGCATCGCCAGGCCCGATGAAGAACATCGCGGCCGAAAAGTTGAGAAGCTATCTCGGCTTGACGCGAGTGGATTATGTGGAGCACACTGGCATGCTGGCCACAACGGATTCCACGCTTGCCGATGCCGCTCCCGCAACGCAGCCATACATTAGGTGAGGCGTTTCATGGACCTGAATCGATTGTCCCTCGCGCGTGTCCTGATTCTCCTCCTCGCCGGCGCATTCGTCGGCCTGATGGTCGATATTCGCGTCGAGCACGTCGATGCCGTCCGCGATCACACCATCGCCTGGCTGCCGATCATCTACTCGGGCTTCATGACGATCGCCTGTCTTGTCACCTTCGTTTTCTGGAATAAAACCACCCGCCTCATTTTGCTCCCGCTTTTTCTCCTGGCCTTCATCGTCGGTGGCATGGGCTTCTATTTCCACAATAACGGCAATCTCAAAAAGGTCATCAAAACCTCCGTCGACGCATGGACCGATCCCGACATGAATCATTCCGACGAGCCGCCGCAGGTTGCCCCGCTCGCCTTTGCCGGGCTTGGCGTGATTGGAGTCCTCGCTTCGCTCAAACGGTTTAATTCTCAGGGACCAGCGATATAGAGATCAACGACCATGGTGGTGCGCGATCCAGCACAGTAGGGCGGTGTTTCCACCCAGCCGCGCTGATTCACCTGGCGTCAAGAAGCGTCTGAATCTCCTGCCGGGCCTCTGGCGTGCCCGCGGCGACCCGTGCGTCGAGCCGGCCGTCGCGGCCGATCAGCAGCGATGTCGGATATTGCAGAATGCCATACGCCGCCGTCGTCAGGCCGCGCACGCTGATTTGCGAGTATTTGATGCGCGTTTCGCCGCCGCCGTCAAGAGCGACGAGAAACGGCAGATCGCGCCCCAGCCAGAATTGCTGGCGGGCCGCGGCCAGCTTC
>Ga0182024_10016069_pt1 | contig 14251 bp, 11 predicted proteins | sample P32metaG_FD_120480 | JGI IMG/M metagenome (GOLD analysis project Ga0182024, IMG submission 120480) | Permafrost microbial communities from Stordalen Mire, Sweden - P3-2 metaG (Illumina Assembly) | ecosystem: Environmental > Terrestrial > Soil > Wetlands > Permafrost | place: Sweden: Stordalen... | reverse complement strand
GCTTGCCGCCCGCGCCCGGCCTCACTGCCAGTTCGTGTTCCTACGGTCGAGAGTTTGCTACGCGCTTCTTTCAGCTTCGCCTCGCGGCTACGCCTTGCGTTTCGCTACGGTTGCCATCATCGGGTCCGATTGGCTCCTTTCATCCAATTAGATTCTGCCCATGCTGGGCACACTCCGCGCCGGACCCCTGGTCCGGCTGAGTGCCGCCGATCCCGTGGCGGGCTCGCATGAACTCCGTCAGGAATTAGAAGGCTGCCGGAGCTTTACACGGCAGGATTACCGGGTCGTATACAAAATATTCGATGATATGCGGGCAGTAGCAGTCGTTGGCGTTGGGCTGCACTCACCGCAATCATCGGAGAACATCTATCGCAGGCTGGAGCGGCTGGCGCGAACAGGTGAACTAGCTCAAGGGGTTCTATTCTCTCTGCGCGGCTTCAACCGGCATAAGCCGTAACGGCGCTCCTCCAACAGCCCCTCCTCCGTTAGAGTACAGTTACTAGTGATTGGACCCTTCCTTCCGACATCGCCAAATCGAGCCGCCCCAAAGCCGCGGCGGATGCATCTCCATCCTCATCGCCGCTGCCGTCGTGCTCATCGGCGCGCGCATCGCATCTTCCTATGCGATCGATTACCAGTGGTGGAAAGAAATGGGCCAGGTCCATACCTGGTTCAGCATGCTGCTCTACAGCGTGGTCCCCGCGACCGCCGCCACCCTCTTAGGGTTTATCATTTTCTGGATCGCGCACGCTCGCGGTCTGAGCCACGCCGGAACAGCGCTGCGCCACAATCCGCTTTACGCCAAACTCGCGACGCTGGGAATGTTCCTGATCGCTTTAGTCGTGGCGCTCTCGGCGATCGATACTTGGACTGTCGTCCGCTACTTCGGCGGCACGCACGGCGCAGCGGCCGCTTCCTGGCAAGACCCGGTCTTCTCCAACCCGCTTACGTTTTATCTTTTCGAATTGCCTTTCTATTCCGATCTGCTCGGCCTCGTGCTGAGTATCGCGGTAATCGCCGCCATCATCTATTGGGTGACCGCCCGCGCCTGGCAGCTTCGTAACACGATTCCGGATTGGTCCGAGGTCCGCGAGATCAACCTTAGCCAGCTCGGCCTCGGCGGCGCCCTCGAGACCCGTTTCCTGCGCGGCGTCGGCGCCGTGTTCCTGCTGGCCCTGGCCGTGCGATTCTTCCTGGGCCGCTACAGCATGCTGCTCGACGAGCACGGCAGTTTCATGGTCGGCGTGGATTACGTGGACCAGAACATCGCTCTGCCGCTGCAATGGGTGTTGATCGCCAGCTGCGTATTGGCCGCCATCGCGCTGGTGGCCGGCAAGTGGCGTCTCGCGGCAATCGTCGTCCTGGCGTTTATCGTTCGCCAAGTGGTTCCACCCATCGTCGGTGCGGTGTACGTCCGCCCCAACGAGATCTCCATCGAGCGGCCCTTCATCGCCCGCCACATCGCCGCCACCCGTTCCGCATTCGGCATAGATCAGCGAACCGATGAGATCGATTTTCAGGCCAAGCCCGCGGAGCGCATCGACCTTGCAAAGCATAAGCCGCTGCTCGACAATGTGCGGCTCTGGGACTGGCACGCTTTTCACGACACGCTGCCCCAGTTGCAGCCCTACCGCCTCTACACCTATTCCGATACCGATGTGGATCGCTACACCTTCCAAGGTGAAATGCGGCAGGTGCTGATCTCCCCGCGCGAGCTCGATCTCACGCAGTTGGGCGACCGCTGGATCAATACCCACTTCATTTACACCCACGGCTACGGCGTCGTAATGGCGGAAGCCAATCAGGTTTCCTCCAATGGACTGCCCGAGCTCATTATCAAGGACACGCCGCCCGAAATCACAGTTCCCGGCCTGAAGCTGACCCGGCCTGAGCTCTATTACGGAGAAAACGTGCGCGATCCCGTATTCGTTCGAACCGCTCAGCCCGAATTCAACTATCCGGCCGGCGACCGCAACGTCGAGACCCGTTATGACGGCCAGGGCGGCTTTCCGATTTCGTCATTCCTGTTGCGAACCGCGGCGGCCATTTCGCGCGGCGATTGGAACATCCTGCTTACCGGATATCTCACGCCCGAAAGCCGCATGATGATCCACCGCAATGTGACCGAGCGATTGAGCACGCTCGCGAATTTCCTTTCCTGGGATACCGATCCTTATCTGGTCCTGACGGACGATGGCCGGATGGTCTGGATCGTCGACGGCTACATGACGTCCAACGTCCATCCCTACTCGCGCAGCGTGGGCCTGGAGGGCATCGGAGCGTTCAACTACATTCGCAATTCCGTCAAAGCGACCATCAATGCTTACGATGGAACCGTTCACTTGTACGTCTTCGATACCACTGACCCGCTTCTTCAGGCCTACCGGAATCTGTTCCCCGATCTTTTCGAGCCGGACACCGCCATGCCGGCCGACCTCCGCAGGCACGTCCGATACCCGGAAATGATATTCGCGGCGCAAGCGGACATTTACCGGCTGTTTCACATGCGCGACCCGGATACGTTCTACAACCGGTCCGACGCCTGGGACATCGCGAAATTCACCAACGAGCAGGGCGCCATGCCCGGTCCGGTCGCGCCCACTTATGTCGTCGCCACCTTGCCTGGCGAGACCCAACCCGAATTTCTGTTGATGACTCCCTTTACGCCCCGTAGCCGCGACAATCTCATCGGGCTCATGATGGCGCGCTGCGACGGCCCGCACCTGGGCGAAAAGATAGTGCTGCTGCTTTCCAAGCAAGAGATCATTTACGGTCCTATACAAGTGGAAGCTCGCATCAACCAGGATCAGAATATTTCGAAAGACCTCACGCTCTGGAACCAGCAAGGCTCGCAGGTGTTGCGTGGCCAGATGCTGGTTTTGCCGATCGAGCATACCTTTTTGTATGTCGAGCCCATCTATATCCAAGCCTCGCAGGCCAAGATGCCCCAACTGAAGAAGGTGGCCCTCTCCATGGGTAACAATCTGGTCTACGCCGATACCTACCAGGAGGCGCTCGCGCAACTCGCCGGCGAAAATTTGCCCGCGCCGGAAGCTGCCACCACGCCGGGGCGTGCACCCAGCATCTCTACCGCGGCTAATGCTGGACAAACTGCTCCACCGCCGGATGCTCGCATCGCCGAAGTTCGGCGTCACCTGCAGCGCTATCGGGATCTGGTTTCGCAAGGCAAGCTCTCAGATGCAGGCAAAGAGCTGGAGGCGATTCAGGCGCTGGTGGAACGGTAGAAGACTGCGTGAAATCACCCAACGGATCGGCGTGAGATCTGGGGCATTCGAGACATTCTGAACGTAATGTGAGCCAATCTTAGGGCTTCCGGCTGGCATAAATCGTGCTCCTGTATTAAGCGAAGGAGGGTGCCATGCAAGCTTTCCAGAAGATCCTCTTCCCGGTCGACATGTCCGATAGCTGTACGGCGGCGGCGCCATTTGTCGAAGCCTTGGTGAAAAGGTTCAACGCTGAGTTGACGTTACTTCACGTTCTTGAGATGCCTGCGGGTTATGTAACGGACTGGTACGGTTACATGGCCTTGGTCGACACTGATGCAGTTCGCGGGGCGCGCCAGAGCGAACTCGAATTCTATCTGAAGGACAAGTTTGAGGGGCTGAAAGTCGGTCGCCTCATGTTGGAAGGAGACGCGGCGCGCGAGATCACCGGGTATGCGCAATATAACGGCACTGACCTGATCATGCTGCCGACCCACGGGCTTGGAATGTTCCGCAGCCTCCTGCTTGGATCGGTGACGGCCAAGGTGTTGCACGACGCAGCCTGTCCGGTATGGACGGGCATCCACGTCGAAGAAACACCGCGTGCGTCGGCTAATTTCACGAACATCATGTGCGCCGTCGAGCTGAGCGAGACGAGTATCGCCACCATGCAGTATGCATCGAAGCTCGCGTATGATTTCAAAGCCAAGCTGTGCCTGGTGCATGCAGTTCCCGGCGCCGAAACCCGGCCGGAGAAATATTTCGATACCGACCTCCAGGCCTTCCTCCAGGACGAGGCCAGAAAAGCCCTTAGTCAAATGCAGCGGGATGCCGGCGTAGTTGCCCAACTCTGTCTCGGCGCGGGCGAAGTGCCGCATGTGGTCCGCAATGCCGCGATGCACCATGCCGCCGACCTGCTGGTTATCGGACGCGGTCATGCGACCCGCGCACTCGGACGGCTGCGGACCAATGTGTATTCGATCATCCGGCAATCGCCCTGCCCCGTCATCAGCGTCTAAGGCTCGCATCACATGCGAATATAGTGGGTGTCGCGCCGGGCCTCCGTTCTTAGCGGTATTGTCGTCGTTTCGATCTGGCTCTGGTTCACACGCGACGGGCTGGCCTCGTATTTCAGCGGCGACGACCTGATGAACATTTACTTGGCGTGGCAGAAGCCCCTGCTGCGCCTCGCCGGGGAAAACTTGCTCTTTTTTTCCCCGGGTTACCGGCCCCTGGGGAATCTGGTTTACCGCCTGCTCTACGAAATGGCCGGATTTCATCCGTTGCCTTTTCGGATCGCTTGTTTTGCTCTGCTCTTTCTGAATCTGTACCTGGCCTACCGGACTGCGGCCGCGATCGCCGGCATCGAAACGGCGCTGCTGACGGTGCTCTTCGCCTGCTACAACGTGGGCGCCGATCTGTACCACGACACCGGAATTATCTACGACATTCTGTGCTTCACCTTTTATTTTTCAGCCCTTGCTCTCTACGTCTCAGCGCGGACGCGTAAGCAATATTTCTCGAACCCGCTTATCGCGTGGTTACTCATCCTCTACATATTCGCGCTGGATTCCAAGGAGATGGCCGTGACGCTCCCCTTGGTGCTGGTCGCGTACGAACTCTTCCTCGGTGAGCCGGCACCCGGAAGTTTTGTCCGGCGCTGGCTGCCGTCCGCGCTGAGTGCGCTGATGACCGTGCCCTATGTCTTTGGAAAACTGTCTCACTCCAGCCCGCTTGTCGATAATGAGTCCTACCGTTTGCATATCAGCCCTGGCGCTTACATCGCCGGACTTACGCACTACTTCGATCTGCTGACCTCGGTGCATCCCGGAACGCTCAGCGCGGCTGTATGCATGCTGGCGATGTTCCTCGCCGCAGTCATCGCGCTCATCACGCGCGATCGCCGGCTGATGTTTGCGCTAGCGTTCATACTGATCACTCCGCTGCCGGTCGTCTTCGTTGCCCTCCGAGGCGCCTACGTGATGTATATCCCGATGTTCGGTATTGCCTTCTACCTTGCGGCGGCAATCGTAAAACTGCGTGACGCTCTGATTGGGCCCCGGTTTCAATTCGCAACGCTGGCTGTCTGCGCTGCCGCCGTGATTGCTTTCCATGCCTCGCGCCCCTGGCAGCCGATGGTGAATCCGCTGATCCGGTCCACCGCCGCCCAGCTCAGTGAGATTCAGCCGAGCGTGCCGGACGGCTCCAGGATTCTGTTCGTAGACGATCCTTTTGATAAAGACGACCCTTGGGTGCTGCTGTTTCTTTGCCGCTTGTATTACGGGCTTAAAGGGCTGCAAGTGGATCGGTCCAAGCTTATTGCAACTAAGCCTGACCAGGCCGCGCTTAATTCCTATGACTTGATTTTCACGTATCGCAACTCCCGCTGGATCCGGCTCAAGCCATGATATTCCGCCGCCCTCCCTGGATCGCGGTCTTCTTCGTGCTGGCCGTTGCCCTTTTCCTCATCGCCAATCGCGCCAGCTACAAGGGATATTTCATGGACGATGACTTGAATACCCTTTCCTGGGCCAAGAACGGCAATGTGCCTCTTTTTTTGTACTGGCTGGCGAGCCCGCGATTTCATCCGGAAAATTTCCGCCCGGTCGGCGGATTCTACTACCGCATTCTCGGCGGCCTGTTCGGCTTGGATTATCCACCCTATGTGGCCGTGCTGCATGTGATTCACTTCTGCAACGTGATCCTGTTCTATTCGATTCTCCGGCGTTTGAAACTCCCACCGATTGCGAGCGGCGCCGGGGCTCTGTTTTTCATGTTTAACGTGGCCACGCTCGACATCTACTGGAAGCCGATGTATGTTTACGATCTGCTATGCGGAACCTTCTGCCTGCTGACGCTCCTGCTATACATGCGCGGCAATTGGATTCTGGGTCTGGCAACTTTTTGGCTGGCCTATAAATCGAAAGAAGTTGCTGTAATGCTGCCGCTGGCGCTGCTCGCGTATGAGCTGCTGGTGGGCCCCAGGAATTGGAAACGGCTGGTCCCGTATTTCCTGATCTCGCTCAATTTCGGCCTGCAAGGTCTGCTTCTGAATCCCAATAAAGATAACGACTATTCCTTCCGCTTCACATTCGGTGCGCTCTGGAAAGACTGGACCTACTATTCCTCGGCGCTCTTTTTCGCGCCGTATTTATTGCTTCTGGCTGCAATCTACGTCAGAGACCGGCGTATGAATTTCGGCCTGATCACGATGCTAGTTCTCCTTTTCCCGATGCTGGTGCTGCCTGGACGCCAATTCGCCGCATATTGGTACGTCCCGTTGATCGGCGCCGGCATCATGGCGGCTGCGCTCGCGGCTCGTGTTCCCCGTTGGATTGTGGTCAGCTTCTTTGTGCTTTGGTTCGCCTTCAACTATGCGATGCTTCGCCCAAAACGCAAAGCAATTCTAGCGGCCTCCGACGCCAACCGCGTCTACGTAGCGGCCGTGGACGGCTTCGCGCGCGAGCATCCGGATATTCAAGTGGTCGGCTACGATGGCCGTCCTCCCGAAATGCAGGAGTGGGGAATCGAGGGCACGGTTCACCTGTTCTTTGGAAATACAGCTAAACTCTACCCGGCTCCTAGTCCTGATTTTGAAAACGCCAAAACGAATGCGCCTGCCGCGGTCATACACTGGCGGCCGGACGGACACGTTTGGGTTCAGTGAGGCTTTGGACCGTAGAGACGGCGGTAAACTTCGGCGTTTCGCAAAACGCTTTGCACGTACACGCGAGTCTCGCTAAACGGGATGCTCTCGACAAACTCAGCAGGCTCGTGGAACGTGGCGGTGCTGGTCCAGGAGTTCACCCGCGACTTCCCGGCGTTGTAAGAGGCCAGCGTCTCTTCCCACTTACCCTGCAATTGATCGGATAGAGCTTTCAGATAATAAGTGCCGATCTTTAGATTCATGTCGGGAGTGAACAACATCTTGGTGCTGTAGCGCGGGATCTTTAACTGGCGGCTGAGCTGGCGGGCAGTAGACGGCATCACCTGCGTCAATCCGCGCGCGTTGGCCGGAGACACAGCCTTGGTATTGAACTCCGATTCCTGCCGGATGAGAGCTGCTACCAGGAACGGATCGAGCGACTGCTGGCGGCTATATTCTTCGAGCGAATGACGATACGGCAGCGGAAATGCCAGGCGCCAAAATTTATCCGGCGCGTTATCTATCGAGAGCGCAAGGTAGCCCGGCGCGAAGCGTTTAATATAGCGAATGGCCTGATCTGGAGCATCGCGCCGGTTGGCCAGCTCGGCCAGCTCCACCGCCAGAATCTGCGGCTGGCCGTCGGTCTTAGCGCCGAAACGCAGCTCGTTCTCCGCCAGATCGTCCAAGCCGGCCGATGCCAGCAGATGCGAGCGCTCGATCCGCTCGGTAGTGGTTGCCGTCGCCACGAAGCTTTCTGAAGAATGGTGCGGCGTCAGTTGAAGCCCATTCAGAAATTGCAACGCGTCCGTCGCCGGGGTCGCGGCAGAAATAGCCTGCAAAGCCAGCCGCTCACGAGCCAGCATGGCGTAGTAATAGTTTGAAAAAGCCTTATCGATCCGCTCATAGTAAACCCGAGCGGTTCCCAGGTCCGATTTCGACTCGGCGATCCGCCCCAGGAAATAAAGCGCCGTACTGGCGCGATCGGAATCCGGATAGCGGGTCAAATGCTCCTGTAACAGCTTCGCGGCGCCCGAGGAGTCCCGCAAATATTGCGTCCACGCGATTCTCCACTGGCACTGCGCGGACCTCGGTTCGTTCGGAAAGGCCTCGTAGCAGGTGTGGTAAACCGGCTCGGCGGCGTCGCTCTGGCTATGAGCGGTGTAGTAATTTGCAGTCGACAGCAGCGCGTTGAAGCGCCAGACCGATTGCGGATACGCCGCCGAAATCTTGTCCAGAATGGATCTCATCTCGTCGATGCGATCCAGCCGTCGCGTGCATTCGAGCAGGTTATAAAGCCGCTCGGCTTCGGCTTCTGGCGTGGAAGCCTGAAATGTGGAAAGGTATTCGTAAGCCTGTTTGTCTTCCCTCGCCAAATGCCGCGCGGCGCCGATTCGAACGCGAGCCAGATCCAGATTCGCTCCGCTCAGCACCGGCAACAGCGCCGTAAGCTCCCTGCGCGCCCGATCGTAATCTCCGCCATCCACCAGCTTCAGCCCGCGTGCCAGCAGCGTCTGAGTATCTGGCGCCGGATAGCGCGTCATAGCGGCCAGGGCATCCGATGCCTCATTAGACAACGGATACTCGATGTAGATTTTCTGGTTGTGCGCTGCCGCCGCATCGTGGTTCCCATTCGCTTCGTAGCTGCGCGCCAGCAGCAGTTCCGCTTGCGGAACGGTGAAATCCGTCAGGTGTCTTTGGATCAACTCCAGAGCGAGGCCAGGCTTGGAATCCTGCAAAAAGGAGTTCACTTGCAGCGTCACGGCCTTCGCCACGAACGGGGACGCCGGCGTCGACTGCCATACCGGCTCCAGTGTTTTTTCCGTGTCCGAATATTGGCGCAGCTCAGATTGCGAAGCCGCGCTCAGATAGGCGGCATAATCGGCCAGCGCGGGCAGGCGCTTGGCTGCGGCCGTCAAGTGTTGCAGAGCATCGCCGAATTGCCGTTCGTCGATTTCGGTCGCGCCCAAAGCCAGAAGAGCCAGCGCGCCGTTCTTATCGTTCGGATGCGCCTGGGCGTAGCGTAGCAGCGCCGCGCGAGTTCGTGGAGTTGGCGTCTTGCGATAGTTTGCGCCCAGCGTCTCGAGCGATTGCGCGGATACACTCGCGGCGCACAGACAGGCCAGAGCGGCGAGCCGGCGCCACCTAGAGCAGTGGACCGGGATAATCGGAACCGAGTAATTGGACATCATCGTTTGCTAGCGTTCGCACCAATTCCTGGTGCAAATAGTCGACCATGCCGGGGAGAGACAAAAACTCCCGCCGGAAACCCTCGCGCGCTGAATCAATCTCTGCTTTTAGAGACGTATATAAATCGCGACCGGCGCGACCGTTTTTCACAATTTCAGATTTATAAAGGATAATCTCGGCGACCTGGTTGCGGGCAAAGCGCTGCGCTTTCAGCCGCAGGTCCTGGTCTGGCTGGATATTAACCAGAGTTGGCCGTGAAAAGGTCCGGCTTTCGATCACCGCCCCGGCCATCGCCCCCAGCAGCTCCAGGCCATTGGTGTCGATATTGTGCTCCGTTGCATCGGCATACAGCAATGCCGCCACACGTTCTTTACCAGCCACCGGAATGACGTAGAACTTACGGCCGCAGTCTTCCCCGGCCCAGCGAGCGACGGGCTCGGACATCTCACTCCTGCTTCGCAAAGCCACCACCGTATCCCTCGATTGAGCCGCGCTTAGAAAAGCGGGCGCCGAATCGAGCGGGATTGCCAGGGTAGCGCCCCCAGGCATATTCCGGGAAGCCCCCAGGTGAAGCGAACCGTCGCGAACGAGAAACAACGCGGCCCGATCCGAAAAGCCCTGCGTGGCGTCGACAATCGCCTTGCTCCACTGCTCCTCGGTTTCCGATGCACCTAAGCGGCGGACTGCTTGGTTTAGTTTTGAAGTCAGGTCGCGGCGCGCCACCACCAGCGACTCACTTACAGCCTGGACCACGCCGGCGCTCAACGCGGCCAATCGTTCTTCGAATATGCGTTCGATCTGGTCGCGCGCAACGGTCCGATCTTTCATGCGGTGCCGGGGTCTAATAGTATTCTATCGGACAAGAAGCCCCTTGACTACAGTTTTGAGTGGGGCAGGTCTCCGACCTGCGAAAATTCTTACCTGCCCGGCACCGCATCCGGATGAATGGGCAGCAGCATCCCCGTCAGCCGCAACTGCTTGCGTCCACTGGTCAATTCCAGCACGATATGCCCGTCCGGCTGGCTCGCGCCCTGGCCTGAGAACGTGTCCGCCCCCTGCTCCATCTGGATGTTGGAAAGTACCAGCCGCGGGATCCCGGAAACCGGCGCCAGCTTGTACCCGCCCGTGATCGCACTCACTTCGGTATCCGGACTCAGCTCGATTCCCTGACCCTCGAAAGTGCCGTGCGACCGAATATTAAGCAGCAGGTTTTGGGCGATGCCGCTGGTCTCAATCTCGCCTTCCAGATCCAGCCGGCCGTTGCGGTACTCGAGATTTTCGATCGCTCCCGTCCATCTGTAAGCCGGCGCTGGTTTCTCCAGATTCAGGCTAAGGTTGCCCTGCGCATGCATATCGTCCTGCCGGCAATCGAGATCGGACAACATAATGCTTGTTCCGTCCCACATCAGACGCGCCCGAATCTCGCCGACCGGCGATTCACCATTCATCAGCCTCGAGACGTGAATATCGCCATCCACTTCGCGATCCACCAGCCACTTAGGAAGGGTCTCCTTGCTAAGGCGGAAAGTCCGCGCCAGAAAGCTTTCGTTGCGGCGCAGCGTGGGCATCATCAGACGTTCGAGTTCAGAGAGCTGCAATTCCGGAATGTTCAAGCGCAGACGATGCGGACGGGCGGCCGCTGGATCGTAGTGATAATCGCCTTCCAGCGTTACGGCGCCGGCGCGCGCATGAATCCGGCTGATCTGTATCGTGCCATCTTTGATTTCGACGGATGCGCTCGCGAAACGGACCGGCGCAGCCAAACCGGGAATCTCCATCACGGCATTCTGCAGCTCGTACTGGCCGGACCACACGCCGGGATGGTCCTCCGTGCGTTCAAATGCAATGGAGCCGCGCCAGCTGCCTCCCCTGAGACTCTCCAGCAATGGAATGGGCGGGGCCGGCACCACATGCTCGGCGCTCGATTCCACTTCAGCGATGGTCAACTGCCGGGTGCTGATGCGAAGCGCCGCGCGACTGTTGTCCAACGCATAAAGCCCTTCGATTTGCGCCGTCTGGCCGTTCTCCGTGGTCACCTCGGCGGGACCAAACGCGATCGAGTCTTTCGAAAACAGGACGCGCGCCGTATCGAATTCCGCCGAAGCCTCGTGCGTGGATTTCAACGAAGCATTCGCCAGCGCCAATTCTCCTTGCAGACCCCCGCTGTTTGAATAGCCGATCACGCCGTTCACGCGGCCATCCACTTGGACGCCAGGCAGAAAAGGAGCGCCCATATGCCGCGCCGTTTCCACCAGCGAGGCAGCCGGAAGATCGTGGAAGGCGAAGCTGGAGGCCCACTTTGGCGAAGCAAGATAATCGGCTAGCCGCAGCTTCACAGCGATCGGCTGATCCTGCCCCTGGCCCGCTATCGTTTCCACATCCAGCTGATGGCCTGGCAGATTCAGCAGTCCCCGATAATTGAGAGTCCAGCCTTCGCCTTTGGGCGGCATCAGATCCCAGCGGTGAATGTCCGTAATATTCAGGTCGCCGGTGATTGCCAGTTTGGAAAGTGGCCCAGCCAGGCGCGCATTCGCGACCGCGAAGCCATGCACGCCCATGTCGCTGCCGTTAAATAAGCGGGCCATCTCCGAGATCGCCGTGCGCTCCAGTCGCAAGCCTATGTTGAGCTGAGCTTCGCTGTTCGCGGAAAAGTGCAGGATCCCGCGGGCGCTCAGCTCTCCAAAATTCTGCGATCCGCGATCCGTGCGGGCGGGCGCGCCGGAAAATCTAATCACCACATCGCCGCTCTCATTGGGATAGACATCGATATCGGCGGCGCTGATATAGAACACCGACTTGGTGTCGCCGAACTTGAAATTCAAGCGGCCGTCGCGAATCTGGATGTCAGGCACACCCGAACTGATTCCAGAGGTGTGGTCGAGCAGCTGTTGAATGTTCCACGGCCCCACTTGCTGCTTCACGAGATTCACCGTGGGCGAATCCATCCGCAAGCTGGAAAATGCCAGTTTGCCGCGCAGCAGGCTCAGCCACCGGACTCGCGCCTGCATGAATTCCACGTGCGCGAAAGGCTCGATGCCGGCCGTGGGATCATCCCCAATGAGAACGTCCTTTACCGTGAAACCAGGCCCCGAGAATACATTCAGATGAACCGGGCCGATCTCCACCGGCCGGTTGAATGCCGCCTCCAGTGCCGCCTGAATCCTCGGCCGCATACGATCGGCATCCAGGTAGGGCGCGAGTAGTCCGATAGCGACCACGGCCGCGAGCCCGATCCATAGCGCGCGCCGGACTTTCTTCATGGGCGTTGTCTCAGCAGCCCGGCATATGCTTCGGGATCGTCTACGTCGGTGGTGACCGCCGGGTCGTCGACATCGATGTAAGACGTCCGGTCGACATATTTGTGAATAACGTCGCTCGCCATCGCGCCGGCGGGCAGCGCCAGGAGTTCTTGGGCTACCGCTCGCGCAATGCAGACCGGATGTCCATGTTCGCCTTGATAAGTAGGCACAATGACGGGCGCGCGCTCATTTTCAAATAGACCGGCCAGCTTTTCGAGCGTGGCAGCCTGGAGATTGGGATGATCCACCGGCGTGAACATCACCGCTTCCGTGCCGGCCGGCAGCGCTTTTAGACCGCACTGGAGCGAGCTGAGCATGCCGCGTTCGGGATCGGGATTCACGGCGAAGGTTGCTTCCGCGGATCGTTGAATGCCGGCCCGAATCTGGCCGGACTGATGGCCGAGCGCAACGATTACCGGGCTGGCTACCGCGGAGAACAGCCGGATCAGGCGATCGAGGAAAGTTTCGTCCTGGAATCGCAGCAGCGCTTTGGGAGTGCCCATGCGCCGCGATGCACCGCCCGCCAATATCAGGCCGGCAATGGGACAGCGCGAATTCACTTCAGGACGGCTCGCGACGTCTCGGTGGCGAAGATCGATTTTGAAAGCGACCGCCAATCCGACTCCGGCGCGCGCCGCATAGCGATCATCTCCGCCACAATCGAGATGGCGATCTCTTCCGGCGTAATAGCGCCGATGTCCAGACCCATGGGCGCGAAAACGCGCTCGAACGCCGCTCGCGATATGCCTTCCTTCTCCAGTTCCTTGACGACGCCGATCACTTTGCGCTTGCTGCCGATCATGGCGATGTACTTGGCGTTGGTTTCAACCGCCCAGCGCAGCACCCGCATATCGTCGCGATGGCCGCGCGTCACGATAACGATGTAGCTGGTGTCGCGGATCGTGATCTTGGGAAAGACTTCCTCGTACTCCTCGGAATGGATCTCGTCGGCTTCCGGAAAGCGGTCGCGATTGGCGAAGGCCTCGCGGTTGTCCACGATCACGGTGGCGAACCCCGCCATGCTAGCGACTTTGGAGATGCTCTTCGAGATGTGGCCGGCGCCGAAAACGAACAGACGCGGTTGCGGGATCACCGGCTCGACGAAAACGCTGAGTTGTCCGCCGCAGATCAGTCCGTTGTCGTAGGCGGCATCCTGGCCCAGGCTGAAATTCATCTGGCGGGCCCGTTCCTGCTGCATCACTTCGCGCGCCGCGTTCCAGACCTCCGCTTCCACGCACCCGCCCCCGATGGTGCCCATCATCGAGCCGTCCTCGCGCACCAGCAGCTTGGCGCTCTCGTAGCTGGGAATGGATCCGTTAACCTGCACGATGGTTGCCAGGGCGCATTTCTGGCCCAGCCGGCGCAGGCGGACCACCTCGTCGTAAATGTCCATTCGATTGAATTATACCGAGGAAATTAGGGACAGTGCACTCAAATACCGATTTCCGGCGCCAGAGCTGCCATCTTGCCATGCCGCCATTCACCAAATTTCCCATCCCTCTCTTTCCCCTCCTTTCAACAACTTCCCTCATCCCAACCCGCTCCATCCATCCGCCCGCATGCTATCTACATTTCAGGAGACAAAACCTATGACCCCAGCCCCGAACGGAAATCCCACCAATCCCAACAAATCCACCGGACCCCGTACCGCCGCCGGTAAACAGCGCTCATCCCTCAATGCCTTGCGCCACGGCCTCACCGGCCACGTCGTCGTCCTGCCCACCGAAGATCAGGCCGCCTACCAACGCCATCTCCTGCGCTTCATCGATGAATTCCATCCCAAAGGCGCGCTCGAGGAACAGCTCGTCCAATCGCTCGGCGACACCACCTGGCGCCTCAACCGCGTTCCCGCCACCGAGGCCACTTTCCTTACTCTCGCCGCCGAGGAACATCTC
>Ga0182024_10016068_pt1 | contig 14251 bp, 15 predicted proteins | sample P32metaG_FD_120480 | JGI IMG/M metagenome (GOLD analysis project Ga0182024, IMG submission 120480) | Permafrost microbial communities from Stordalen Mire, Sweden - P3-2 metaG (Illumina Assembly) | ecosystem: Environmental > Terrestrial > Soil > Wetlands > Permafrost | place: Sweden: Stordalen... | reverse complement strand
GGCATCGGCTCCGATCGCCGCGACACCATGATCTTGATGTCGTCATTCGCCAGAAAAGCGAGAGGCGCGCCGCAGGGATGCGACAAATCGCGCGGCTCGAGCTTGTTGAGGTCGAAACAATGCGGCCGCAGCTTCCCTTCAAACCTCGTCCAGCCGGTGGGCGGATGCGCATGATAAAGATGCGCCGACTTCCCAAAAAATCCCTTCCGTCCATGCTCCTCTTCATACGTGCCTTCCGGAATGCCGACGTGGGCCTGGGAGGCGAACTTGCCTTTTTTGAGGGGGCTCATGCCTACAGCATAGCGCCGGGAGCGGCTTGGTTATAATTCAGGTATGGCCAATGAAGAGCGATTCGCAAAACTAGACGCACGGATCGAGGCGATCGCGATGAATTTGGAGCTCACAGCAGCGATGGCGCATGCGAACGAGGCGAGGATCGAGAAGTTATTGATAGCCGTTGAAAAGGACGCCGAAAACATTCGCGCACTGGCCCGCATCGCCGAAATTCACGAGCACCGCCTGAGCGATCTCGAAGGCGGAGAGCGGAAAAACTAACGCGTGCCCTGATTCAGCCCCTACCACCTCAGCCCTCCTGCTCGACCCCATCGTCGTTCCACTCATGACCACAAACATCGCAGCTCCAGTTGAATTTTTTTGTCACGTCCAAATCGAGAAACACAATTTCGGGCGAGTGGCACTTCGGACATACGAAGCTACATTCCTTCGCGGAGTGGTCCGCCGCCTCCCGCGAAAATAACCCGGCAATTCCTTTAAGGACGCGCTGGTGATCCTCTTCCAGAACCGTCAGATCGATCCCATCGTCGAAGCTCGACTTCAGCTCCTCCAGTTTCTCGACATTGTCCGGACCCCAGTAACAAGGGATGCCCGCGACATCCAGAAATTCCTTCACCCTTCGCGCATCGTCTAATTTCCAGATAGCACCCACCACCGCAAGGTCGACCTTGGACACATCAAAATCGGACGAGCGAGGCGCACCGCGTCGCACACGTTCGGTTCTCAGAGGAATCTTGAGCCCGCGCCTGGCGATCTCGTCCTTCAGCAGGGGCTGGGCAATGTCCGTGAGGTCGTACGCCTCATTGGCGACCACTTCAAGTTCGCCGTCGTTCATCCGCGCGTAGAAATCTTTGAGTCTGCGCCATTCCTCTGCCTGATCCATGGTTTCCAATTTTAAAGGAGGGACAGAACGGCTACTGCAACTGCGCGCCCGGCATCACGATCATCGAGAAGTGCGCAAGCACTCTCCCCAGGAAGCTGTCGCGCTCCGACAAGCTGACCCAATCCACCTTCTGCGGATCGTCCTCATCGGAAAAGAAACCCACGCCGCCGCGATGGAGCCTCTTATCGCTCCAGGAGCTGATCACCTGCCCGTTAAGATAAGTAATGAACCGGTCGTCCTGGACGCTCACGCGCACCTTGTAATTCCCGCCGCGCTCCAGAGTCACCGGGATCGGCAGTTGCACCGGATCCCACACCCGGCCGTTCATCATGACGTATCGCACCAACCCCGCGTTCGGCAGTGGACCCGGTTTCGTGATGATGATCTTCGTCGCGTAGTAATTCTTCGCGTCGCTCGCCCGGAACGCCCAGCTCAGGCTCTTCTTTTCGAGTTCGCCCTTAAATTCCATCTGATAGTTTTGCAGCGAAACCGAACGGTTCCAGATGCGCAGGTTCCCTGGATGGACGATATTCGCCCCCCCTGATGCAACCTTCATATCGTCGACCTTGGGGGCATTCCGCATCACCACCGTGGTCCAGTCCTTGAGGCCCTTCGTAAAATCGTCGTGCAGCGTGATCGGCGCCTGCGAGCGAACCAGGTTTGAAAACGCGTCCCCCACCCGGTCGATTGGCCCTCTCTTCACCGCTTGGTCGAGCGAAGGCACCTGCGGATACCCCGAGCCCGACGGTCCAGGCAGCATCACCGCCGCGAGAAGCAGCGCCCCAACCGTCAGAAATGCAAAAACCGATGCCGTTTGCCCGGCCGAGGCAGGCGACTTACCCGGATTCTTTCTCTTATTTTTGGCGACAGACCAAGGCTCCAGCTCATCCTCATCCCGAAGCGCTTGGGCGGAGGCCAGACGAGCCTCCGCCCGATGCTCAGCGGAGCAGTACTGCTGATCCATCATGGACCGGAAGAACCCGATTTTTTTCCCGCACAGGAAGCAGAGCATTGCCTATTTCAACAACCCGATCTTACCAGCTACCTCTCGTAGTTGAACCGTTCTAAGTAAAGAAAGCCTAGGTACCCGGAACCTAAGTCCTATAGGTTCTAAGGTGTAGAATCGAGTTTTGGTAGTAAACCGTGGAATATGAGCCCGATGAAAACGACCCGATTCGCATCTCGATTGAAGATGTTCTGGACCTGCATACCGTTTCACCAAAGGATGTAATACCCGTCGTAGAGGAGTATTTATTCGAGGTTCATCGTCTGGGATTCGAAGCCGTCCGCATCATCCACGGCCGAGGAATAGGCGTCCAGCGTGAAACCGTTCGGAAAATCCTGGAGCGCACCCCCTTCGTCCAATCCTTCAGCGATGCCCCAGCGGAAGCCGGCGGCTGGGGCGCGACCGTCGTTACCCTGCGAGCCGACCCTGCTACAATCGGACCTTTGTGTTCCGCAAGGTCCTGATCGCCAATCGCGGTGAGATCGCCGTCCGCCTCGTTCGCGGTCTCCGCGAAATGAATATCGCCAGCGTCGCCGTCTACTCCGACGCTGACCGAGCCTCCCTAGCCGTTCGCATGGCCGACGAAGCCGCGCACCTCGGCCCCGCGCCGTCGTCTGAAAGTTATCTCCGCATCGATAAAATCGTCGACGCCGCCTTGCGTCATGGCGCCGAGGCGATCCATCCCGGCTACGGATTCCTAAGTGAAAACGCTGAGTTTGCCGACGCCGTGACGAACGCGGGCCTGACCTTCATAGGACCTTCATCTGACGCCATGAAGAAAATGTCCTCCAAGACCGCCGCCCGCCATCTCGCCATCGCCGCCGGAGCCCCCGTAGTCCCTGGAACGGAAGCCGCGATCCGCAACATCGACCAGGCCCGTGCAACCGCAAAATCCCTAGGCTATCCCGTCCTGCTCAAAGCGGCAGCCGGCGGCGGTGGAAAGGGCATGCGCCGCGTCGACCGTGAGGAGGATCTGGAATCCGCCATCCGCGACGCCTCCAGCGAAGCCGCCCATGCGTTTCACAACGACGAGGTCTATTTAGAAAAGCTGGTGGTCGAGCCGCGCCACGTCGAAATCCAGATCCTGGGCGACCATCACGGCCACATGATCCACTTGGGCGAACGCGAATGCTCCATCCAGCGCCGCCATCAGAAAGTGATCGAGGAGTGCCCTTCCCCTTTAATGTCGATCGAACCGGCTTTGCGCGATCGCATGGGCGCAGCCGCCGTGAAAATCGCGCGCGCCGCCGGATATGCCAACGCAGGCACCATGGAATTCCTGGTCGATCGCGACCGCAACTTCTATTTCCTTGAAATGAACACCCGCTTGCAGGTCGAGCATCCCGTGACCGAGCTAGTGACCGGCCTCGACTTGGTCCATTGGCAGCTAAAAATCGCCGCCGGCGAGCCCCTCACGATCCACCAAACCGACGTCCGCTGGACCGGCTCCGCCATTGAATGCCGCATCTACGCCGAGGATCCCGAAAATAATTTCCTGCCTTTCCCCGGCAAAATTACGTACCTGTCGGAACCCTCCGGCCCCGGCATCCGTCTGGATTCCGGCGTATACCAGGGATGGCAAGTTCCGTACGACTACGACCCTCTGCTGGCGAAGCTGATAGCGTGGGCCCCCGACCGTAATACCGCCTTAAATCGCCTCAAACGAGCCTTAACAGAGTATAAAGTCGGTGGCATCCGCACGAACCTGGCCTTTTTCACCGAAATTCTCAACGATGAAAAGATGCAGCGCGGCGAACTCTCAACCGCGTTCTTAGATGGATTCTTCGCGCGCCGCTCCGACACCGAACCGCGCGCGTCAGCAAGCGGACAGACGCAGGAATCCGGAGCCGTAGCCGCAATCGTAGCCGCCCTGTCAAGAAAGAAGCCCGACCCTCCCTCCCTGAATCCAATCAGCAAATGGAAGTGGGATCAATGAAGCTCGACGTAACCGTCAACGGCCGCCCAGCCCAGCTTCAACTCGACTCATCCCACTTCAAATACCAAGTAGGACAGGTCCCCGACCTGTCCTCTTTCGAAAGAGACTATTCGCTAGAACCATCCGGCCCCGAAATCTTTTCGATATTAATCGAAGGCCGCAGCTATCAGGCAACCGTCCTGTCTCCAGGCACAATTCAAGTGAACGACCGCGTCTTCGATGTAGAAATCGACGACCCCCGCGAGCTGCGTGCAAGAAAGGACACAGGCGCCCAGCACGGCCGGCAGAATATCGCCGCACCGATGCCAGGAAAAGTCGTGCGCGTCCTGGTCTCAGTCGGTGAAACTATCGCGGCCGGCCAAGGCTTAATTGTTGTAGAAGCGATGAAGATGCAAAATGAAATGAAATCCCCGAAGGCTGGAGTCGTAGTCGAGATCAAAACGAAGGACGGCGCGACGGTAGCCGCAGGCGAGATACTAATAGTCATCGAGTAAACTATGCTCTCTTCTGAAAAACTAATGGCATTCGTGAGCGCGACCAACGCGGACCACGCCCGCGCCTTCTATCGCGACAAACTGGGCCTCCGCCTCATTTCGGAGGACGGGTTCGCGCTCGTCTTCGATAGCAACGGTGCTCCTCTTCGCATCGCGCTCGCGAAGGAGGTGAAACCTGCCCCATACACCGTTCTCGGATGGGACGTGAAGGATATCCGCGCGACGGTTCTGGATCTCAAGAAAGCGGGCATCGTCTGCGAGATTTTCGGCTTCTTCAAGCAGGACGACCTGGGCATCTGGACCGCCCCCGGAGGCGATCAAGTGGCCTGGTTCAAGGACCCGGACGGCAACATCCTCTCCGTTTCCCACCATGCCTGACGCAAATTGCAAAATCTGCGACGGAACCGGCTGGAAGATCATCGAGCGTGGAGGACTTTCAGGAGCGGAGCGATGCGAATGCTCTTACGCAACACAACGCGAGGCGACAAGGAGCAAATCACGCATCCCTCCAAGATACGAAGAGAAATCGCTCGATAACTTTAGCGAGTCCGCAGACAACCCGGCACTCCAGGGCCTTGGTACAGCGAAAAGGTCCGTGCTGACCTTCTTGCGGCATTTCCCGACGGGAGAACCGCCTGGATTGTTGCTCATCGGCGACACCGGTTGCGGGAAAACTCATCTAGCGATTGGCGCAATGAAAGTCTTGATGGAGCGGGGTCATGAGTGTGTTTTTTTTGACTATCAAAGTCTGATTGACAGTATCCGCTCGGGATGGGATGCCGCCTCGGGGACAAGCGATAAAGAGGCCTACAGGACCGCCCTTGACGCTGAAGTCTTGATGATTGATGACTTGGGCGCACATAGGGTGGTGGATTGGGTTGAAGACACGATTACAGCAATAATTACTCATCGCGCCAACCATAACAAGCCGTTGATCGCTACGACTAATCTTCCGGATCCGGACGTCACGGGCAGGGTCAAAGAAGGCGAAACCGTTGGCGGGATGCCCCTGTATAAGAAGACGCTGTCGGAGCTAATCGGGCTGCGCGCACGATCCCGTTTATTCGAAATGTGCCACATCGTGCAAATGCCAAGTGTAAGGGATTACCGTGTCCAACATGGTCGCATCGTCAAACTTTGACCTGTGCTTTGTGGGCAGGTTGCTAACCTGCCTTTCTTCCGTGGTGGCACAGGCTTCAGCCTGTGAGTAGGACAGGTCCCCGACCTGTCCCTTTTCGACGCCCTACTTCAATACCTCCAAAAACCTATCCCGCAACGCCAAAGCCGTCTTGGCATCCGGCGCGACCACTAAAACCGTATCATCCCCCGCAATCGTCCCCGTCACCTCCGGCCACTCCGCGTTATCCAAGGCGACCGCCACCGAATTAGCATGCCCCGCCGGCGTCCTCAGCACCAGCAGATTCTGCGCCACCCGAATATCCTGCACAAACTCGCGAGCCAGCGTAATCACATCCGGCCCACCCGACTCCGGAACGCCTTGCGCATACCCGTCCGCAGTCTTCACGAGGCCCAGCTCGCGAATATCCCTCGAAAGCGTAACCTGCGTGGCCGGAATCCCAATCGCCCGCAGACCCTTCGCCAGATCCTCCTGCGTGTGCGGATGACTCGATCGAATCAATTTCAGAATCTGCCCCTGCCGATAACTCTTGTTCACTTCGCCATCTCGATAATCCGCGTCTCCGCATCCACCAGAGCCTTCGCGACAGCCTTCGGCCCCGTCCCTCCCGGCAGTTCCCGCGTCTCGATCCCCTCCGCCGGCCGCAGATACCGAGCCATATCGGAGGTGAACGCCGGATCGAACGCGCCCAGTTTTTCCGCCGTCCAATCCGCGGGCTTCTTCCCATCGCGCACGCTTTCGAGCACCAGCCGCCCCACCATCTTATGCGCCTGATGAAACGGCACCCCGCTGCGCGCCAGTGCATCGGCAAGGTCAGTCGCCACCGCCCAACTATCTTCCACCGCAGCCGCAGGAGGCCCAGGCTTCAACCGCGTAGTCTCCACCACCACGCGCGCCATCTCCAGCGATCCGCGCAACTGATCGGCCGCATCGAAAATCCGAGGCTTGTCCTCCTGCATGTCGCGATTGTAGGTCATCGGCAGTCCCTTCATCGTCAGGAACAGCGCGGAATAATCGCCGAACACGCCACCGCATTTGCCGCGAATCAACTCCAGCGAATCGGGATTCTTCTTCTGCGGCATGATGCTCGATCCGCTGGTCACGCCATCGCCCAAATCCAACCACCCGTATTCGTCGCCCGAATAAAGAATCCAATCCTCAGCCAACCGGCTCAGATGCAACATCGTCAGATTCGCGGCATGCAGAAAATCGAGCGCGAAATCGCGATCGCCCGAAACATCCATCGAATTTCTAGTGATCGCCGCAAATCCCAGATCCTTCGCAATCGCCTCGCGATCGAACGGAAATCCCGACCCCGCCATCGCCCCGCTGCCCAGAGGCATCACGTCCACCCTCTTCCGCGTTTCCTTCAACCTTTCGAGATCGCGAGCGAACATCTCGAAATAAGCCAGCAAATAGTGCGGCCACAACACCGGCTGAGCGCGTCGCGTGTGGGTGTATCCCGGCACAATCGCCTTCGGATCGCGCTTCGCCATATCGAGCAGAGCCGACATCAGACCCACCAGCTCTTTGAGCGTTGCATCGATCTCTTCCCGCAGCCACAACCGCACATCAAGCGACACCTGGTCGTTCCGGCTGCGCCCCGTATGAATCTTGTCCGCCAGCGTTCCCGCGCGTTCTTTCACCTTCCGAATGACCAACGTGTGAACGTCTTCGTCGTCCGCACCCACCCAGAACGCGGCATCCTGCGAATCTTTTTGAATCGTGAGAAATGCCGCGGCCAGTTCGTCGCGCTCCGTAGCCGTAAGAATCCCCACCCGCTCCAGCGCGCTCGCATATGCAATCGACCCGCGAATGTCCGCGTCGATCAACCGTTTATCGAAATGCAGCGAGCCGGAAAAGCGCTCGAAGACCTCCGACGGTCCTGCTTCGAAACGCCCTCCCCAAAGCTTCATACCGTCTTCTTCTGTGCCTTATTTAAGGAAGCCCGAACCTGAATCGGCAGCCCGATCAAATTGATAAACCCACGCGCATCGCGCTGGTCATATTCCGCGCCCATTGTGAAGCTAGCGATATTCAGCGAATAGAGCGAATATGGCGATTTACGGCTCACCGGCTCAATCCCGCCTTTATAAAGCCGCAGCGTGATTTCGCCCGTAGTCGTCTCCGCCGCCTTCTCGAAAAATGCGTCGAGCGATTCACGCAGAGGCGTGAACCACAATCCGTTATAGACCATCTCCGCGTAATCGAGCGCCAGCTTTTCCTTGTAATGCGACATGCTCTTATCGAGCGTTAGCGATTCCAGCTCGTGGTGCGCCATCATGATGAGCGTTCCGCCCGGCGTTTCATAACAGCCTCGTGACTTCATGCCGACAAAGCGATTCTCGACAAGATCGATACGTCCAATCCCCGCCGCCGCGCCAATCGCGTTCAACTCTTCCAGCAGCATTACGGCCGAGAGCGCCCTCTTCCCGTTCATCGAAACCGGCCTGCTCTTCTCGAAGCCGATAGTCACATCAACCGCTTTATCCGGAGCTTCCTTGGGACTCTTCGTCAACATCCAGATCCCATCCGGCGCACCGTTGGCCGGGTCTTCCAATTCCCCGCCCTCATGCGAAATGTGCCAGATGTTGCGATCGCGGCTATAAATCTTCGTCGTCGTTTGCGAGATCGGCACGTTATGCTTCGCCGCATATTCAATGCAATCCTCGCGCGAAACCAGATCCCACTCGCGCCAAGGCGCAATCACCGGAAGATGCGGCGCCAGCGCCTTGTAGGTCAGCTCAAACCGAACCTGGTCATTCCCTTTCCCGGTACATCCATGCGCCAACGCATCGCACCCGGTCGCAAGCGCAACCTCAACCTGTCTCTTCGCAAGCAGCGGTCGAGCAATCGAAGTGCCGAGCAAATACTTATGCTCATACTCGCCGCCCGCGCGAACCATTTTCCACAGATACTCCGCGACAAACTCCTCGCGCATATCGGCGATGTACACTTCCGACGCGCCGGTCTTCCGCGCTTTCTCTTCGAGGCCGGTCAACTCATCCCCGCCCTGCCCGATATCGCCGCACACGGCAACGACCTCGCACCCGTAGTTTTCCTTTAACCACGGAATAATGATGGATGTATCCAATCCGCCCGAGTAAGCGAGCGCCACTTTTTTAGGTTTGCTCATTATGTTTGAATTTTACCCTTATGATTTCAAAAGCATCATCAGCAGAGCCTTCTGCGCATGCAGACGATTCTCCGCTTCATCGAAAATTGCCGAGCGCGGAGATTCCATCACCGCATCCGTAACTTCGAGTCCCCGTTTCGCAGGCAAACAATGCAGAAATATCGCCTCCGGCCGAGCCTTTGCAAACAGCGCTTCATTCACCTGATAAGGCGCGAAAATCCGAGCCCTTTCGGCTGCTTCCTCCTCCTGCCCCATGCTAGCCCAAACATCCGTATAGACCGCATGTGCACCGTCAACTGCTTCCAATGGATCCGCGGTAATCGTGATCTGAGCAAACTTCGATGCTTCCGCAACGATGTTCTTGTCAGGCCGATAATCCGATGGCGTAGCGATCGCAACATGCATCCCCAGCCGCCCCGCGGTGAGCATCAGCGAATGCGCAACATTATTTCCATCGCCCACAAACGCAAGCTTCAATCCATCGAGCTTTCCGAACCGCTCCTCCAAAGTCTGCACATCCGCCAGCGCCTGGCACGGATGATATAAATCGCTCAACGCATTGATTACCGGCACCTTCGACCAAATCGCCAATTCCTCGATGGTTGTATGAAAGAACACCCTCGCCACGATTCCATGCGTCCATCGATCCAGATTCCGCGCGACATCCTTAACCGGCTCGCGTTCCGCAATGGGCCCGATGCTCGCGACCGCATCGCCGCCCAATTGTTTAATGGCCAACTCAAATGTCAACCGCGTGCGCAGCGAAGGCTTTTCAAATAACAGCGTCAAGTATCTGCCCGCCAGCGTTTTAGCGAATCGCGCCGGCGTCCTTTTCACTTCATGCGCCAGATCGAGCACCGCCCGCAACGATGCGGGCGTCAAGTCCAGGTCCGACGTCAGGTGTTTCGCAAACGGCATGGGCATCGATGCAGTCATGAATATTTATTCTCTACCTTGAATAATAATACCATCACCTCGATAAGACGGCTTCGATAAGTCCATGCGGCTCATCAGTTGGTGTGAACACATCGGCGTGTTTGGTTGGCAAATAATGTTTGTTCGGCATCTTCAAATGGATGCGTTCGATGGGCTCGGACTTGAGAACCGCTTCGCCGATCGCGTATAGGGTGTGCTGCACGGATTTGCTGGCGTGCGCGGTGAACGTTTCGGTGATTAGTTTCATGACTTTATCCCAGTCTGCGTTGCCGTCGTGTAGCCAGGTTGCATCGAGCGATGTCGCCAGAATGCGGTCGGGGGCTTCGAGGAGAGTCGTATATTCGTCGCGCAAAAAGCCTTCGAAGGCTGAACCGGTCGTCTTCATCATTAGATATCCGGCGACGCCGGACTCGACCGTCACCTTATCGTGCGTGGCCACAATTTTGGCAATTCGGCGATGCGGAGGACCAGCAGTGAACGAATAAGGACCCTTACGAGACCATAAATGACCATAAATGTCGACTTTCACGCCCCGTAGATGCCTTAAATGACCTAAAAAATGCCTGGCGAGCAGCAATCCAAAGCTTTCCGGCTGCTCCACCGCGGGATCCTGCGCCAGGGCATAAACCGTGTGCTTCATCGTGTCGGTTGGAAGGACCAAGGAATTGTCGCCGTCGCGATAACTGGAATCGAAATCGCCTTCGAGCGCAATCGCAACTGTCATCTCGTGAAAATCGTGACGATCTTTTCCGCGAACAATTCTCGCGACGCGGACTTTTGATTTGCCGTAGCGGTTTTCGACGATGTTCATCAGCGTCCTCGATAGGTGGTGTAGCCGAATGGACTCAGCAATAAAGGAATGTGATAGCTATCGTTCTGATCCTTCACTTCGAAGGTGATCGAGATCGTGGGGAAAAATGGATCCGGAATATGCACCCCTACATCGAACATCAAGCGGTAAATACCTTCCGCGGGAATTTCGCCGAAATCGAGAATGCGGCCCTCCGAGTTGGTGACGCCGCGGCCGACGTCGCGCCAGCCGTGGCCGGAGATGAAAACGTCGAGTTCGACCGGAATGCGCTCGGCGGGCTGACCGGTTGATGTATCTAGAACGTGGGTGGTGATCATCGTTTATGAACCAATTTTCCGCAACCGGAGTTGCGTAATCAAACGCTGCTCTTCCGCTGCGATGGAGAGTTCTTCCTCGGGATCGTTATCGAGACGCTGGCGGAGCAGCGCCAGCATTTCGCCGGCGGATTTGCCGGTTGCGCAGACGATGTAAATATATCCGAATCGTGACTCGTATGCGCGATTGAGCTGCGACAATTCTTCGAGGGTCGCGTCGGATGCCTTCCGCACACCCGCCTGTTCATCGGCTCCTTTATGGTCTCCGATTTTCGGATGGCCGGCGAAGGCTTCGAGGATGTCTTCGCGCGAACTGTTCTTCCAGAGCTGCGCGGCGGTTTCCTCGACTTCGCTCCATGACGCGAACGGCCGCGCGGCGGTCATCTTATTTGCCCAGAGAGGGCTGCCGCAGCATTGAAAAAGCTTCTGGAACGCGATGCCGGGTGTCCATGCGTTGATCAGACGCAGACGATGGGCGGCGCGGCCTTCTTCGGTCGGAACGCCCCAAATCCGCAGGCGGCTGACGCCTCCATCTGGAAAAATCAGGAATCGAACGCGGGACGCGGCGGCCAGCAGGAGCTCTTTTTGGAAAATGTGCAGAGCATGGCTGCGCAAGGGAGTGCGGCGCAGAATCTCGACCGCGTGTTCCGTTTCGATTTCACAGCTCTCCGGAAAATTTCCTTTGAAGTGCAGCGTATCCACCTCGACGCGCTTGATGACGCCATTGGCCGCGAGCTCGATCACGCACCAGTCGTTATGTTCTCCGCGGCTGCGGCGCGTTTCCCATCCGTCGTACATTCCCGAGGATCGGCCGGGGAAAATCAGATTGTGGCGGGAGCCGAAAAACATGTCGCTCGCTTCGACGACGCTGCCGCCATTTTCTACGGCGGCCAGATCGACGAAATCGCCCAGTGTTTCCGGCACAACTTCACCGTGGACGCGCAAGCGGGCGACGCCTCCATCGGGATAAATGTGGAAGCGCAGATGCGTGTAGCGATACGGATTGTCGATCGTGAAAAGATTTTGCGCGTCGCCTCGGAGGGGCGAAGGCGGAAGGATTTCGGTCCAGGGCTCGAAATCGGCGAGTGCTTCGAGCGAGCATTTTTCGGGGAAATTTCCCTTGAAATGCGCGGTATCGACGACGATGCCCCGGATGATGCCGGGCGCGCCCAGGCGAATGAGGCACCAGTCGTGTTCCGGAGCGCGATGGCGGCGTGTTTCCCATCCATCCATCCATTTTCCGGTGTCGACATATTTGTCGGGAAGAGAAATTGCGGGACCGGGTTTGAGGAGATTCTCTTTGGGCCCAAAGAATTCGTCGGTGGCGGAAAGGACTGTGCCTCCGAGGCGTTCGGAGGCCAGGTCGACTAGATCTGTGAAGTCTGGCATCGTTTTAGAATCGCGCGATCGTTACTATAATCTCTTTTGCACTCCCGGCGTGGACGCTCTGGTAAATGTCACGCGGTCGTCGACACTCTCGATGATGTCTCTCGCCGCCACGCGTCCGGGCTCCGCCCGGATGGACCGATTAACAATCGGTCCGCAGGTTGCCAACCTGCCCCACAATGCATCGAAGTCACTTGCGTGCGCGTCTTAATACGCGGCCCTGGTGAACTGGGGCGAATTCGCCGTCATCGTAGATTTTCTGGCCGCGTAGCCAGGTGGCTTGGACTCGGCCTCGTAGTTCGTGGCCGGCGTAGGGGGTGATTTTGTGGCGTTGATGAAGTTTATCGGGCTCGACGGTCCAGGATACGCCGGGATTGAACGCTACTAAATCGGCATCGTAGCCTTTTGCGATTTTGCCCTTCTGATTGAGACCGGCTAGTTTGGCGGGGGATTCGGACATCCACTTCGCCAGGTCGGCTAGATTGTTGTGAAGAGTCGCCATTGCGGAGAGTCCGAGTTCCAGCGACGCTATGCCGCCCCAGGCTGTCTCGTAGGGGCCGGTTTTCATTTCGGGTGGCGAGGGGGAGTGGTCGGAGACTACCATGCCGATTCGTGAGAGAGCGGCGCGGAGCCCTCGGCGAATCGGTGGGGCGCATTTCAGGAGGTTGGGGATGGGCCCTGCTTCGTCAAAAAAGACGTCGAAGAAGACGTAGTGGGGGCAGGTCTCTACTGTGATTGGCACGCCTTCGGATTGGGCTTGTTCGATTAGCGGCAAGGCTTCGATGGCGGCTAGATGCACTATGTGGACTCGGGCTCCGGTTTCGCGGGAGAGGCGGATCATCAGTGCTATCGCGTCGCACTCGGATTCGGGGGGGCGTTGCGGCAAGTATGAGGGGCTCTCGGCGTGGACCAGTAATGGGGCGCCCAGACTCGCGAGGATCGGCATTGCTTCTTCGAGGTCTTTCTCAGTGACGTGGGAGAATTCGTCCACGCCGGAGGGGACCAGGAAGCATTTGAAGCCGAATACTCCAGCCTGCCAGAGGGGCTCGATTTCTGAAGCGTTGCCGGGGACCACTCCGGCCCAGAATCCTGTGTCGACATTTAGTTTGCCTGCGGTGGATGCGAGTTTTTGATTGTATGCGGCTCGTGTTGTGGTGGCGGGGATGCTGTTCAGGGGCATCTCTATAAGTGTTGTTACTCCACCTGCGGCGGCGGCGCGGGTTGCGGTTTCGAATCCTTCCCAGTGGGTGCGGCCGGGTTCGTTGATATGGACGTGGGTATCGACCAGGCCGGGGAGGATTGTGGATTTGGTCTCGGGGGCGTCGGAGCTGTCGAAGGGGAGGATTTCCTGGATCACGCCGCCTTCTATTTGAAGTGTCGCGGGTTGGAGGGTCGAGTTGATCAGGATTTGGCGGCTTCTTAGGTGCATTGGTTTAAGAGGACAGGAATTCTTTCATCAGGTTTTTGGTTACTTGGAGGCGGTAGCTTGCTGTGGAGCGGATGTCGTCTATGGGGGCGATCGGGGAGAGGTCGGTGCCGTCGAGGAAAATCGGGATGGGGGCTACGCTGCCCAGGGCTACTCGGATTTGATCTCCATCGCGGATACCGGCGAAACAGACTTTCGAGATGGCTTGCGCCCGGCGCGTTCCTACTTTGCGATAGAAGTGATGCCAGTTTGCGAAGCGGCGGGGGAGGCGGATGGACGTTAGCAGTTCGTCGGGCGCGAGGTCCATCACTTTATAGGCTTTGTGGAACTGGGTGTACTTGAGCCAGCGTGATGTTTTTTGAGAAACAAGTTCGATCTCGGCGTCATAGACTAGCAGCGCGGGTGGGGTGTCGGCGGCTGGGGATGCGTTTGCTATGTTTCCTCCTATGGTTCCGCGGTTCTGCGTGGCGATGCCTCCGGTTAGCGCGGCG
>Ga0182024_10016067_pt1 | contig 14252 bp, 13 predicted proteins | sample P32metaG_FD_120480 | JGI IMG/M metagenome (GOLD analysis project Ga0182024, IMG submission 120480) | Permafrost microbial communities from Stordalen Mire, Sweden - P3-2 metaG (Illumina Assembly) | ecosystem: Environmental > Terrestrial > Soil > Wetlands > Permafrost | place: Sweden: Stordalen... | reverse complement strand
TAGGCGAGTGGTACCAGCGCCACAAAACCAAGGTTCGGTATGTCCATGACCGAAGTAAAGCGACCACCGATCATCGGGGGTGACTCTTGCTTCTTGTGCGCGTGCGCGTTTTCTAGGCATATCGGATACCTCAAGAATCAACTCTTTTTGGCGGATGAAAGATGGTTTTACTCTAGCGCCCATTTGCAACAGGTTGCAGCTACCTGGGCGTCCGGGTTTTTGGCGGGTGGTTGAACCGCTCGGTAAACGAGTCTTCGCCTAAGCAATTCTCTTGGCGACGTCCTTCCCAGAGCAGGCCCCGACCGCCTTTGGTTAATTACAGATTCGTTTTCGAAGCGCCTTGCGCGTTCGACTTTCTAATCGTTGGCGTGCAGCCACATCTAGAGCTCTGACGTTCAAACTCCGCGGACTTTGTGGGCGACTAACCCTCACCTTATCAGTGCCGTAGCACCTCACACTCACCATTGACATGCTGTCAAGTGATCTGTAAAGTGTAAAGTTAACTGTCAATCGGAGGAGCGAAATGGGGAAGAAGCTAAAAGCGGCGCCGGTGTTCTTCACGATCATGCAGGTGAAGTTCAACCCGATCCTTTCCCTGCTCGAATACATACCGCAGCTGCAGGAGCGCCTCCGAAAGGCAGGCTTCCCTGACATGCAGCAGGGTTTTGTGGCCACGATCAATCTCGGTTCAAACGCAGCGTCAGCCGCAGCCGAGGGCAACAGTCCGAGCATTCCCGTCCAGCACAACGTGCGCTACCTGTTCGGGAACATGAATCGCACCGCGAGCTTCGTCGTGGATCCATCGGCGATTTCTTTTCAGGTCACCGAGTATGAAGTGTTCGAGATCTTCGTCGCCGAATTCATGAAGGGCCTCCAGGCGGTCCACGAAACGATCGGACTGAGCTACACCGACCGGCTCGGGCTCCGCTATCTCGACGCGGTGCTCCCGAAGCAGGAGGAAGCGCTGAAGGACTATCTGACCGGATCGATCCTGGGGCTCGCCGAGAAAGTCGAAGGGACCGAGTTGTACTCGTTCTCTGAGACGGTGATGAAGATGGGCGACGTCAGCGTGCGTTCGCGCGCGACGATTCAAACTGCGCCACTCGCGTTTCCGCCCGACCTGCTTGGCCTGGGACTCACCGTGCATAGTCGATTTCAGAACTTGAGCGGTCGGCACGCCGTCATCGACACCGACGGATGGATGGAATCACGCGAGCCGATGGATCTCGAGCGGATCAAACGGCAATTCGAGGCGATCCACGATGGGATCACTTCGACATTCAAAGCGAGCATAACTTCGCATGCGCTGAAGGTGTGGGCATGACCCCGGCCGTTCAGGTACGTTTCCCAAAGACGACGGACGCCACCGCGATCTGGCTTGAGACGGCGCGAGAACCCGGCCGATTTGGTCCGGTGATCGGCACGGGTGGTGCCGCGACGATCCCTTACCTCGTCGCCATCGCCGATCGGAGCTACTACCTCTTTCAGTTCACGCTGTCGAATCCACCAAGCGCCATGCTCGCGCCCAAGACTACAGCGGAGAAGCTGGCGCACATTCGGAAACTCTTCGTACCGGCGATGACGGATCTCGCGCTGCTCCTTCGCGTGACCCGGCAAGCTGTCTATGGCTGGCTGAACGGGAAGGAGATCACGGATGAGAATCTGGCTCGAATCGACCAGCTCTACAAAGCATCTGAGCTCTTGCACGTCGTCGGCCTTCGTAGCTCCTCCCGCGATTTGCGCCGGCCGATTCGCCGCGGCAAGAATTTCTTCGACCTCGTCAAAGGCGGCGATTCGGCCGAAGAAGCGGCTGCCTCCCTTGTCAGCATTCTGCGGACCGAGGCCGATCAGCGTGCTGCGATGCAGAAGCGGTTTAAAGACAGGAAACGCCCTGAATCGCACGCTGCCTTCGAAGACTTCGGCGTGCCAGCGTTCAACGAGGAGGAAAGCTGACCGATGGCTGCAGCTTGGGACGGCGCGGAAACGACTTGGCGACAAGGACTCGCTCTACGGCGCGAGTCCGCGACCGCGCTTGATCTTTTCGCAGAGGCGGACGCCGACTCCAAGCTCGCGATCGTCATTTCCCACGACTGCGATCTTCCCAAAGACCCAAAGGTCGAGCCTAATATCGAGATCATCGTGGCGACGCGCCCTGCCGACGCCAATCACGGAAACTTCACGCAAATGAAGAATCCGCGGCGACTACGGATTCCTTACGAGATCTCCGGCGAGAAGATCTGGTTCGAACTCCTAGCCGCGGACAAACGAGCGATCTCGAAAGAACTTCTGATCGGCCATGAACCGGATCCCAACACTGCGCTCGACAAAAATGCGAAGGCAGTTCTGAGGCGCTGGCTCGGCGATTCATACACAGGACGTACACAAATGCCCTTTTCCAAGAAAAAAGGCTTCCGGTTGGAGCACCGAAAGCCTTTGTTGATTCTTCAACTTAGATTGGTTGCGGGGGTTGGATTTGAACCAACGACCTTCGGGTTATGAGCCCGACGAGCTACCAGGCTGCTCCACCCCGCGTAATGACTATAGCCGAGCCGCTCCCTTGCGTCAAATTGGGCAGTCTCGGGCGGAATTATGTTTTCGTCTGACTACGACGATTATTTGTCTGTAAGAAGGAATCACTGAAGGAATCACAGCACTGCGGCGCGTTACGCGTTACCAGTCTTTGTATGGCGTACCATCAAACGGCGAAACTTTGTCCGAATTCGAGTGCACATCCACCATTCCCGTACCGCTTTGATCCGGACTCAGGACCACCTCATCGAATTGCGGTTGCCAGTCCTTCGCTTGGGTCATAGGATCAACCGGTACGATTCGCAGGTAGCCAGCCTCCTGCAATGACTCGATCGATTGCGGCGCCGCTTGCTTATCCAGCGTGTAATTGTCGATGGCCTGGCGCATCACCTGCAAATCCTGACGCAGGGTAGCTTCGCGCGCACGCAGCACAGAGCGATCGTAGCGTCCCGCCGCAAGCCCCAGCAGAATGAAGATGATCGTAATTACGATCATCAATTCAATCAGCGTGAAGCCGCGCGTCCACCTGCTCATGCCGCTTCGCCGCTCCACTAAAGCTTGCTTTTTTCGTTCATCCATCATGACATCCAGATTCTCACTCCCTAGCAATGCCAGTAGCATCTACCAGTCCGAATATTTTGTGCTGTCCTGTGCCGTCGCCGGCGACTTCGAATACACGTCGAAAACATTTTTCCCGCCCCAGCTCGTCGAATCCGGATCGTCTTGCACCGAGCGTAAACCCCAGTCCGCCGTTCCGGTCATGGGATCCACCGGAATCTTGCGGAGAAAACGGATTTTCGTATCGTTGGAAGCACCCAGTTGTACACCCTTGACCAGCGTTTGCAGGTCCGGCGGATAGCCCTCGCTACCCAGCTCCGTGCGAATTTGATTCCGGTCGGCCGCGTCCTTATAACGGTCGATGGCGTCTCGCATTTCACGAAGGTCCCGATGTAATTCACTTTCTTTAGCCCGGATAACCGTGAACTTTGCGATGGGTAACGCCGCCGAGGACAGTATCAACAGGATCGCGCACGCAATGATCAACTCCAGCAGCGTCATCCCGGCTTCCTCTTGGATTCGCCGCCTGCGAAGTGCGTTTTTACTGTTGTGCAACACGGACATCTGGCGTTCTCACTAAGGTTGGACCTGCACGTTCGCTTCGCTCGTCACCAACGGTATGGTTTTTTGCTGCGAGTCTTTGGCGTTGACTTGCACAATGGACAGGTTGGATGTTCCCGGCGCGAGCCCCTTCACCACGATACCCATCAACGTACCGCTACCGCTCACGCCAGGCGTATTTGGCTGCCGCGTCGCAGAGATGATGTACTGCCCGTGCTCCTTATCCGCGCGCGAAACAATGGCGATTTCCTGTGTTCCGCCGGATAGAAAACCACCGTGCTGCACTTCTTCAACGCTCACCACCGCGGGGTTGTATTGCAACAGCAGCGGTATCGAGTATAGGTCGTTCACGTTTTCGACCACAATCCCAACTGTAGTCGTCTGGCCAGCCTTCAGTGATACGCTTTGCGGCTCAAACCGGATCTTTGACTGCGAACTATCCGTGGCAGCGGTGCCCGCACCGGCAGTCGGCGCATTTCCTGCTACACCAGGAGTAGCCGGCGCGGGAGTTTGCGTCGTTGGTGCTTGTTGCACACCCGTCACAGGCGCGGATCCAGGCGCCTGTGCTCCGGGCGCTGTTTGTCCCGAAGGAGTACGGACGTCCACATCACGCCTGACCTGCACATTCGTCTCGGATCCGGAATACATTGACCGCAGATTTCCTTTGGTCCATTCCGGTATACGCACGATCCGCGGTGTCAGAATCATCAGGATTTCATCTTGTTCATGGTCGGTAGCGTCATCCGAAAACAGGTATCTCATGAACGGTATCTTTGCCAAGCCGGGCCATCCATTCAGCGTGCGCGTATCCGTCTTTTCAAACAACCCGCCGAGCACGCTCATTTCTCCGTCTTTCAAACGAATATCGTGCTCGATTTTTCGCTGGCTGATGATCGGCTGCTGAATTCCGCCGATCGTAGAAGTGCCTGTCACCGACGAAACTTCCAGAATCACCTTCATGCTCACTTCGTGATTCGGATGGATGCGCGGCGTGATGTCCACGTTGACGCCTACGTCCAGGTATTGGAACTGTGTGTTCACCAACGGGTTGACGCCCGTGGCACCAACACCGACCCCGGCCTGGAAGCTGCCCGTCGCTACAGGAACCTTGTCGCCGATGCGCAACTTAGCCGGCTGGCCGTCGACCGACCGAATCTCCGGATTCTGAATAATTCTTGTGTACGTGTCCGTCAAGATCGCATTCGCAGTAATACTGGGTAGCGTCACTTGGTAATCGCTGCTGTTCAAGTGCCGCAATTGTTGCAGGGACACGGTGTTGTTGGCGGTTGTTCCCGTGGTGGTAGTACCTGTCGTAGTCGTGCCTGTCGTGGTCGTCCCTGTCGTCGTGGTTGTCGCGTTAGGGTTTATCGTTACCGAGGCGGTTTGCAGCGGTAGAATTCCCAGATTGCGCATTCGGTCCGTTCGCGCCTCCAGAACTTCCACTTGCACCACAACCTCCGGCTTGGCCCTGTCCACATCGTCGATCATCTTTTCCGCAAGGGCCAGCTTGTCCGGTGTATCTCGAATGATGATTGCGTTCTGTGCATTTAACTGATGGATGCGCTTTAAATCCAATAGTTGCCGCAGGCCCGTCACAATTTCTGTCAAATCCTGGGGTTGCACGGTGTTCGCCAGATAAAAGGTCTTCACCACTTGTTCTTCGTAGTCGCGGCGTTTTTGCGGCTGGTCGGGGATTACGAAAATGATATTTTCCGTGACCGGCTTCCAGAACGCTTTACTCTCCAGAGAAACGATATCCAGGGCCTGTTGCAGCGTCACATTATTCAATTCTGTCGTGATGCGCCGGGCCGGGAAGTCTGGATCGTAGATAACCGTCAATCCCGCCAGTTTAGCGATCGTATCGAACACAATTTTTGCGTCATTCGACATCTTCAGCGTAATGCCGGCGTTCGATAGAGGTTTAATCTCCGGCGGCATTGTCGCCAGGGGATGTTCGTTCGTGTCTGGTAACGGTTGCGCTTCCGCATCAGCCGCGCGATTCTTGTCTGAGATCATTGCTGCGGTCTTGTGCAGCTCCTGTTCAGCGACTGGGCTGGATGGGTCGACCACCGTCGCGCGTTGAAACTCGGCCAGCGCCCCCTGCAAGTCGCCGTTCTTGCGCATCTCCAGGCCGCGCTTGACGTGGAATTCGCCGGCCTCAAATCGGATCTGCCCTACTTTAATCTTTAGACTTGCATTGTTAGGGTCGGCCTTCAGCGCTTGCTGGTAAAAGGTTAGTGCCGCGTCGTAATCTTCTATGTTTTCTGCTTTACGCCCCTGATCGGCCTGATGGTTCTGGTTCTTGGGGCAGCCCGCGGCAAATAGCGCTAGGCAGACACATAGAACAGCAGTCTTACGACATTGCATGAATTCTCCGGATCCTCGACTGATCAGTCAAAAGTCTAACACTCGGCTTAGAGGGCGGGCAAGGTTTCCAGGGTTGGCTGTCTCATAATATAACAACCCCCATGGCGCGAATTGGGCAGTACAGTTATTATGACGTGCTGTGGCAAAAATCGTCCCAAAACCCACGAAAAAATCCGGTAAGACTGATAAAGTCGAAGAATTGATCGTCGCACAAAATCGTGCGGCGTCGTACAACTATCACATTCTGGACAAGTTTGAGGCTGGCCTCGTACTCCACGGGACGGAAGTGAAAGCTCTTCGTGAGGGCAAAGCCAACATCCGCGACGCCTACGTTGAATTCAAAGGCAGTGGAGCGTGGTTAACGAACGCCCACATCGCCCAGTACTTGCCCGGTGGCCCCTGGAATCATGAACCGCTCGGGTCACGGAAGCTTTTGCTCCACAAGAATGAAATAAACAAACTTGCAGGTCGCACTGAGGCCAAAGGATTGACGGTCATTCCTCTAAAGATTTACTTCCGCAAGGGCATTGCCAAGGTCGAAATTGCCTTAGCTCAGGGGAAGAAATCGTGGGATCGCCGTCAGGATGAACGCACCAAGGAAGCTCGCAGGGAAGCGGAAGACGCTATGTACCAAAATCGGAGGCGATAAAGCAGTCATGCATATTACTCTGGATACCAATCCATTTTCCAAGATTGAGACGGAAGCGCTGGTCACCTATTTATTCGAAGATTCCGATTTGTTGCACGGTCAAGCGGACGAAATCGATCGTGCGGCCGGCGGTTTAGTCAGCAAGCTCGCAAAGGATGGCGAAATCTCCGGCAAAATGTTGGAGTTCACCCTCATTCACGGTCCTCTCGGTTTAGCGGCTCCTCGATTACTGCTGGTCGGAGCTGGGAAGCGCGAACATTTCAATGCCGCCGTCGCGCGGAAAGTGCTCGGAGCGGCCCTTCGGTACCTGAAATCCCGATCCATAAAAAACTTCGCCATTCTTGCCCGTGATAAGGATCGCACTGAAGACTTTGCTCAAGCGGTTGCCGAGGCGGTCGTTACCGCCAACTTTGAATCCGACAAATACAAAACGGACAAAAAAAGCGACAAGACCATTCATAGTGTTGTGCTGACGGGTTATCGCGATGCCGATAAAGATGCCGGAGAGAAGGGCATCACTCGGGGCCGTACCATCGGTGAGGCTCAGAATTTTACCCGCGATCTCGTAAATGAGCCGGCCAATAAGCTCACCCCTAGAATCCTGGCTGAAAAAGCCGAAGCCATGGCCAGAGAAGTGGGCCTCGCCGTAGAGATTCTAGACGAACAGAAAATTGCTGACCTGAAAATGGGCGCTCTTCTGAGCGTTGCTCAGGGTGGTCCTGAGCCACCGCGCGTCATGGTCCTCACCTATGTGCCGCCGATCGCAAAACCGGGCGCTCCGGTTATCGGGCTGGTAGGTAAAGCGGTGACGTTCGACACCGGCGGCATTTCCATCAAGCCCGCCGACGGCATGGAAAAAATGAAATACGACATGGCCGGCGGCGGCGCGATGCTCGGCGTGATGCGTGCTATCGCCGCGCTCAAACCCAACGTGAAGGTCATTTGCGTCGTGCCCTCCACGGAAAATATGGTCGGAGGCAAAGCGCAAAAACCTGGTGACGTTCAGACCGCCATGTCTGGCAAAACCATCGAGGTTCTAAATACCGACGCCGAAGGCCGCTTGATTTTAGCCGACGGCATAACGTTTGCTAAGCAACTCGGTGCGACCCACTTGATCGACGCCGCCACGCTCACCGGAGCGATCGTTGTCGCCCTCGCAAACGTGAACGCGGGCGTATTCGGCTCGGATCAAGCCTTTACCGACAAGCTCCTCGCCAGTTCCAAAGCCGCTGGCGAAAAAATGTGGCAAATGCCGATCGATGACGAATACCGCGAATTCATCAAGGGCAGCGTCGGCGACATCCAGAACATTGGCAGCGGAAAAGGCGGCGGCGCTATCACCGGAGCCATGTTCATCAAGGAATTCACCGGAGACACGCCTTGGATCCATTTGGATATCGCAGGCACCGCCTGGAACGACGACCAAAAGCCCTGGATGGCCAAAGGCGCCACTGGCACTGCCGTCCGCACTCTCGTCCACTTGCTGATGTCTTATTGATCGTTTTGATGTCTTAGCAAAGTTGCGCGCAAACCGTCGAGCGGATGCCGGTCTCGCCTTTATTCCGTCGGTAAAACGGAGGGTCCCCGCCCTCCGTAGCTCTACATTTTCTCCGGGGCCTCAATCCCCAATAAATCCATCGCTCGCGTTAACTGCGCCTCTACCAATTCTGTCAATCGCAGCAGAAATGCCCGCTTCTGCTCATCCGTCTCCGAAAGAATGTGGTGATGGTGATAAAACAAATTAAACGCCTGCGCCAATTGAAAAGCGAATTTCGCCACAAATGCCGGTTCCTGGGCCTTGATGGCCGCATCCACAGCCACATCGAGCGATCCCGCCAATACCACCAACTCCCAGAGGCCATTCCCGTCAACGCCTGAAAAAAGAGACGTTACAGCCTCCGGCGTAACCTCCATGCGTGTCGCCCCAGACTCCGTCCCTTTGCGTCGGATACCTCGAATCCGCGCTACCGCGTACTGACAATACGGTCCAGTCTCGCCCTCAAAACTTAACGCATCCTTAAAATCGAACGCGATCGTCGCGTTGCGCGTAAACTTCAGCAGAAAAAACCTCAGCGCTCCCACCGCAATCTCATTGGCCGTCCGCCGTTGCGTAGCCGCATCCATATCAGCGTGCCGTTGCTGCACTTCGCTCAACGTCGCGGCTTCGAGCTGGTTCAGCAAATCGTCCGCCTTTACGCCAAACCCCTTGCGTCCGCTCACTTCCACGTAGGGCTTCTTCGCTTCTTCCGGCGAAAGCTCATATCCCATTTCGGCAGCACACCGCGGTGTCAGCGCCACAATCTCATAAGCCAAATGTATGGAATGATCGGCTTCTTCGCCGTGTCCCAGCGCTCGCAACCCTTCAGACACCACATCCTGCAGGTACGCCTGCCGCGAATCGATCACGTTGTAAACGATTTTGGCCGGTGCTCCAAAATTCGGCGCATTGGGATCGCCGTGTTGGCTGGCTGTACTCCACAAAGGGCGATTCCCGGGCGCATCGGGCCAGCGCGCGTAATAAAAATCCTTGCCAAGTAACCCGAATTTCCAAAGTTGGTAGGCAATATCCTTACCTACGTAAGTGACCGTGCCATTCGAACGCACAATGATCTTGTCTTGGTTATTCTCATTCTCTTCTTCGCCAGGCACTTGCTTCGATGTCTTGGCATCTTGCCCATCCTCGGCTGCGCCCGACTTGTTTTTCGCCGGCATGATCCAGCATCCCGCCATCTTTCCGAAAGTGGCGAATTGAATAGCGCCTGCTGCCTTTAACTTTTCAAACGCCGTATCCCAAAAGTGCAAATGCAAAATCTCGCTCTCTCGCGCCAGCAACTCGTACCAGATTCCCAGCCTGGACATCGTTCGCAAATGCAAACTCACGATCGCATCCGCGATTAACGTGCCCATCTCCGCGATTTCACCGTGGCCTTCTTCGATCGCTTTCAACGTTTCGCCACGCAAGCTGGCCGCCCGCGCTTTGTCTTCTCCTAGAAACTGCGCAGCGCGTGCGTAAACATCCCAGCACAAATAATCGAATTTCGGATCCGCCGCTAATTCCCGGATTTGCGCAACGTTTTTCTTCTCCAGGTGCACAAACCCAATCACCACGTCCGCCACTTGCACGCCGGTATTGTCGATATAGTTCTGCACCTGCACCGCGCCTCCGGCATGCCGCAAAATTCTCGCCATGGTGTCGCCCAGCACGGCGTTCCGCACGTGCCCGATGTGCGCGGCTTTGTTGGGATTGATGCTGGTGTGTTCCACAATAATTTTGTCGCCCCGTTCGGCAGCTTTAGCGCCGCTCGCTTCCCGTTGCGCCGCGCTCCAGAATGACGCCCGCTCGAAATAGGCGTTCAGATACCCGCCGCCGGCCACTTCCACTTTCGCGATGCCCTCAATCGGCCCCAGTTCGGCTGCGATTTCCTGTGCGATCTGCCGCGGCGCCCGCTTCAGCCGCTTCGCCAATTCGAAGCTTACCGGCGAGGCCGCCTCGCCCATTTCAATCTTCGGCGGACGCTCGGTGACAATGCCGATCTCCACGCCATATTTCTCACGCACATGCGCGGCCAGCGCACTGCGAAATCGTTTTGTAATGCCTAGATACACGGTTCCTCAATCCCCGATGATAGGCGTTGCCCTATAAGTTTAAGGTTGGAAAGCAAAAAAAATGAGGCGCTGCGTTGATCGTGCGTGCCAAGTCTTACGCAGGCTGCTTCTTCGTCCAGGCTCCCAGAATAGCTCCCATCAAACACAATCCTACCAGCGAATAAAACTCATTGATGGCGTATAGCTGTTTCGAGCGCATTTCGTACATGTACGTGGTATACGTCACCGGCCCAAGAAACCCAATCCATATCAAAATGCCCAGTGCCGCGCCCCGCGCCGCCGTGCTGGCATTTCGCCATGCACAAATTTGCGCCAGCACAAACGCGATCACCAGGTTCAGCACAAAAGTAATAATGTATGGAGCCGCTGTGCCCGCCCCGCTCGCCTGGTCAGGAGTTACGTGCTCCAGCGCCATCCACGCCTTGCCAAAAAGCACCCCGTACCACACTGCTCCGAGGACCCAATAAGCCAACGCCGCGACAAACACCGCTACATAATTCGGTTTCATCATTCCTCGTTTTCAGATGGCTTTCGGTTCAATCCATCAATCCCGCTGTATGTGCGGAAGAGTCTCCTGTGTGTGAGGGATGATGTCAAGCTTGGGGGCGGGCCGTAATATCCTATCTTCGACGACCGGGAGCTCATGTGGAAATTAGGCTTTTGAACGAGCAGAACGCTCAGGCTCTTTGGAACTTGCGCATGCTGGCTCTCCGAACCGACCCTTGGTCGTTCGTCGAATCTCCCGGAGAACTGCAGAAAATTCCCATCGCCGAATATGACGCTCGTTTGCGCGCCAACGGCCCGGAAAACTTCATCGTCGGCGCTTTCGATCACGACGATCTGGTCGCAATGGTCGGCTTCTACAGAGAGCAACCACTAAAACGCCGCCACAAAGGTTGGATCTGGGGTGTGTTCGTCAAACCAGAGGTCCGAGGCCGGGGCATCGCTAAATCTCTAATGAACGAGGCCATCAACCACGCCAAAGCCATTCCCGGCATGGAGATCATCCTCCTCACCGTGTCCGTCGGTCAGACGGCTCCCCGAAGCCTATATCTCTCGCTCGGCTTTCGCCCCATCGGCATCGAGCCGCAAGGCCTGAAAATCGGCGATGAGCACCTCGACGAAGAACACATGGTCCTGGAATTTGCCAGAACGCTCTGAACGCGTTTACCCACCTGCTCGCGATTCCTTGCGACCGCTACATCACTTAAAGAAAAAAAAGGTCGCGCGAACGCGGCCTTTCGTCACTCAATCTCCGTTCCTACTGCTTGTTATAGACCGACGTGGAATTGACTTTTTTACCATTTGCATCCGTCGTGCTTACACTTACCGTACGGGTCTTGCCGTCAGCCGAAACCACAATCCTCGCGGTGAGTACCACCTTACCGTCCTTGTGGTTGCTCGCGACCAGGGTGTGCGAGTTGACCCGCTTGTAAGAGCGCGTCTTTGCCAAAGGATCACCTGTTACCGGGTAGTCTTTCCCGTCGAACTTGCCCGTCCATTCATCATGCGTTGCTTTGCCATCCCCATCCACGCCATCGATCGTCACCTTAATGCTGTCACCCGACGCTTCGTACACCACGGTGGCGTTTTTTGTACTTCCGGCGCTAATCTTGGATTTGGCTTCATCCAGTTTCCAGGTACCCATGTTCGGATCGTCGGCCGCCAGTCCTACCGCCGCGGTCATTAACAATCCTCCAAACGCTGCCAACCACATTCTTCTTTTCATGGTTCTCCTTTACGAATTTCTCCGCATCAAAAATGACTCTTTTGGAAGGGCCCGTGTGAGACCAGAGACCATAACACCACCGCCGCACCTGATCAAATTATTTCGCACATCTCCCGCGTATAGCGCCTTTCTCCGGTTGCTCACTGCTGCATCCGCTTCCATCCGCGCTGTTTGACTCCTTCTAACACCATCGTTACTATCAAACTATTCCGCTATCGCACAAAACGTCGCCGTCGGCCATCTTCTCGCAGCGCGAAAGTACGCATGAAACTCGCTTATTTTGATTGTTTTTCCGGCATTAGCGGTGACATGACCCTTGGCGCCCTTGTCGACGCCGGCTGCTTCGCTGATTTGCTTCGCTCCGAGTTGCAGTCACTGCAAGTCCCTGGTTGGCAACTCACTACCGAAAAAGTCTGGAAAAATGGCATGTCCGCCACCTACGTGCGCGTGACTACGGAAGATCAGCAAAAACATCGCTCCCTTAGCACCATCCTCGAAATACTCAAAAACTCAAAACTCGCTCCGCAGGTTCGCGACCGCGCTTCCGCCATTTTTCAAAAACTTGGTGAAGCGGAAGCTCACGTGCACGATGCCCCCATCGAAAAAGTTCATTTCCACGAAGTGGGCGCCGTTGACGCCATCGTGGACATCGTCGGCGCATGCATCGGTTTCAACGCGCTTGGTATTGAACGCTTCGCCTGCTCTCCGCTCAATGTCGGTGGCGGTACAGCAAAAATGGCTCACGGCGTGTTGCCCGTTCCCGCCCCGGCTACCGCTTGCCTCCTGCAGGGTGCGCCCACCTTTTCAAACGGCGTCCAGCGCGAATTGGTCACGCCAACCGGTGCAGCCATCGTGGCCACGCTTTGCGATTCCTTCGGGCCTCAGCCGCCTATGACCGTTTCCGCCATCGGCTACGGCGCCGGAACGGCCGATCTCGAAGGCCAACCAAACGTCGTGCGCATCATGATTGGCGAGGTCGCACAACAATCCGCACCCGATCTTGACGAAGAAATTTCCATTATCGAAGCCAATCTCGATGACATGAATCCGCAAATTTATGGCTATGTGCAGGAGAAGGCTTTGCTCGCCGGCGCCCTTGACGTCTACACTACCGCGCTGCAAATGAAAAAAAACCGTCCCGGAACGCTTCTTACCGTCCTGTGCCGCCCGGAAGACGCCAACAACCTGATGTCCCTAATCTTCGCGGAGACCACCACTTTCGGAGTGCGCACCCACCGGGCCCAGCGCCGCATCCTGCCAAGGGAATGGGTCAATGTGTCCACCTCTTACGGTGACGTCCGCGTTAAACTTTCTCGTTCAAATGGCCACATCCTGCATGTCGCCCCGGAGTATGATGACTGCCGCAAACTCGCCGTCGAGAAACAAGTTCCGTTGCAACAGGTAATCAGCGAGGCGCTGCGCAGCTACGAGGCCCGCGGCAAGAGCGCGCCCAAATAAGCGGCTATTCTTGACGCTGTAGATTCCAGCGTCGGCGCCGGCCCAGCCGATTTCACGCGCCGCAAAATTTAGGTCACAATAGAGGAAATGGCGACTGCAAAACCGAAGTATTACATCACCACTCCCATCTATTACGTAAACGCGCGGCCGCATCTCGGTCATACCTACACCACTATCGCTGCCGACGCCATCGCGCGCTACAAGCAGATGCGCGGATTCGATGTCCTTTTCCTTACCGGCACCGACGAACACGGCCAGAAGGTCGAACGTTCCGCTAAGAAGAATAACGAATCGCCCATCGATTTCGTGGATCGCGTCTCCGGCGAATATCGTGAACTCTGGAAGGAACTTGGCCTGCGCGTCGACCGCTTTATCCGCACCACGGAAACGCGCCACGCCCATGCCGTGCAGCATCTTTTTCGTGAAATTCAAAACAACGGCTACGTCTACAAAGGCCACTACGAAGGCAATTACTGTGTTTCCGATGAGATTTATATCGACGATTCCACTCCCGGCGCAACGTGCCCCGAGTGTGGCCAGGTTACCGAGCGCGTCAAGGAAGAAAACTATTTTTTCCAGCTCTCCAAATTTGAAAAGCCGCTGCTCAATTACTACGAGCAGCATTCCGATTTCATCCAGCCGGAAGCTCGTCGCAACGAAGTCATTTCCTTCGTTCGTGGCGGCTTGCGCGACCTTTCGATCAGCCGGACCACTTTGAAGTGGGGCATCCCCTGGCAAGGTGACGAAAAGCACGTCTTCTACGTATGGTCAGACGCGCTTACCAACTACATCACC
>Ga0182024_10016066_pt1 | contig 14253 bp, 13 predicted proteins | sample P32metaG_FD_120480 | JGI IMG/M metagenome (GOLD analysis project Ga0182024, IMG submission 120480) | Permafrost microbial communities from Stordalen Mire, Sweden - P3-2 metaG (Illumina Assembly) | ecosystem: Environmental > Terrestrial > Soil > Wetlands > Permafrost | place: Sweden: Stordalen... | reverse complement strand
GCTTCCGGCGTGAGCAGTGCCAACCCGGTGGGCGCAACCCAGGCGCTTTCCTCCGCCGGCGGGGCAGCCAACCTGCCCACAGGAAGCCTGCAGCCGACCTGGGACTTCTCCGATTCTGCCTCCTGGTCGCACGGCAAGCATTCCATCGGTTTCGGATTTGTCTACCACTCTCTCCAACTGGATCGCCAAAGCACGGTCAATCCGCAAGGCAACTTCACCTTCGATGGGGAACTCACGCACAACCAGATTGCCGATCTTCTGTTGGGCACTCCGATCAAAGCGCAGGTCGCGCAGCCCGGACCTGTTTCAGATGTAGCAGTGGGCAATGTAACTCACCTGCACTTCAGAGCCTGGGCGCCCTACTTCCAGGACGACTGGAAAGTAACGGGGAGGCTAACCCTGAACCTCGGTTTGCGTTATGAATTCTCTGCCGTACCCTACGAAGAGCAGAACCACTTGGCGTGGTTTAATCCAGCCTCGGGAGGAGGCCTTTTTGTCGCCAACAAATTCATCGTGCAGAACTATGGCGGCAGTCTTTATACGTATAACGGCCAGCGAGGACCTGGGCCGGCTCAGAAGGATGAATTCGCGCCGCGCTTAGGTTTTGCCTTTCGCCCCACCGGCAGCGAAAGTATGGTGATACGAGGGGGCTACGGAATCTTCTACGACTCCTTCCAGACCAACGAGTTCGTTTCCTCAACCGCGGTGTACCCCTTCGCTCCCACCCAGAGCTACACCTCGTCGACCAGCACCTCGGGAACCATCAACAACACCAACTCTCTTTTTCCTGCTCTCACCGTTGGCCCAGTGTCCCAGGCAACATTTCTCAACAGCGTCTTGCAGATCGCCGCGACCCGCAAGCTCAATCCCTATGAGCAGGACTGGTCCTTCGGCGTCGAGCGGCAACTTGGGCCAAAGACAATTCTCAACCTGGACTACGTCGGCAACAAAGCGACCCATCTCAACGTTCGCACCGAGCTGAACCAGCCGACGCCATGCAATGCCACCACCGACTGCAATCCGGATAGCTCGACCAACCAGAGCGCGGCCGGCAAACAATCGCGCCGCCCCTATCCCAATCTTGGCCTGATGGTGTACGAGGGCTGGAACGGTTATTCGAATTACAACGCCCTCAACGTCAAACTACAGCGACGCGCAAAGGACGTGACTCTTCTTGCCGCCTATGCATGGTCGAAGATGATGGATGTGAAGTCGGCCGCGGCGGCCGTGAGCGGAGATGCCTTCGGCGCTTACGGTCCCCAGAACAGCCAATGTATTCCCTGTGACTACGCGCGCTCCAGCTACGATGTGGGCCAGCGTTTTGTCTCAAGCTTTCTCTATAACCTGCCCTTCGGCCAGGGTCAGCGGTTTGGAGGCGACGCAAGCGGCCCCATGAACGCTTTGATCGGTGGTTGGCAATTCAACGGAATCGCGACCCTTCAGGGTGGTTTTCCTTTCACCGTAACGGCCAACGACCATGCGTTTGTGAATGAAGCGTACGCACTGCGGGCAAACGTGGTCCCCGGCGTGGCTTCTGCCGGGTTTCACCAGAGCATTGGCGAATGGTTCAACACCGCGGCTTTCGCGCAGCCCCCGGATGGCTACTTCGGCGATTCCTCACGCAACGCGCTGCGCTCCCCAGGAGTCGCCAATCTTGATCTCTCCTTCTTCAAGAACATTCAGTTTGAGCGTTTGGGTATCCAAGTCCGCTTTGAATCATTCAACGCCCTCAATCACCCAGAGTTTGGCTTTCCGAACCCCAACGTAAACGCCGGCCCAGGAGCCTACGGAGCCATCACCACCATCAACACCCATTACCCGCAACGGCAAAACCAAGCCGCTCTGCGGCTCACCTTCTAGGTGGGGATTTCCGACTCGGCCGCCAACCCGAGCTAAACGCGGTGCGCAAGAAGGCTCTGAACAAAGGGCACGGTTTTCAGCCGTACGACGCACGGCGTGACTGATGAGCGCTTTACAGGCTGCGGGCAAATTCAAAGGGAGGTGCTAGAAGGTAGGTACGGGCTTCAGCCCGTACATTAACCCAGCAAAATCAGCTGGCCTTTAGGCCCTGAGGTACGCTTTTCATTCGTTTCTGCCGAAATCGTCCCTTTTTCCGCAGCCTGTTAAAGCCACGCAACGCGCATTGGGTTTTCGGCACGGCTGCTTTAGCCGTGCCCTTCGTCCAGCGAAATACCCGCCCCGCGATTCGGTCTCCCGTCGAAATTCCGGAAAACGCTATAATCCAAAGAATCGACAGATTCAATGGCCAAGCGGCAGACTTTCCGCGCTGGCATAGGCGATCGAAAGTCTCATGAGCGAACAGGCAGCAAATCTTGAGCAGACCCAGGTAGTCGCCGAACCGACGAATCCAGCGTGGATTAAGACTGAACTCGCGCGTCACTCGCAACGGCCCTACCCCATGGATTTCATCCAACGCATTTTTACTGACTTTTCGGAGATCCACGGTGACCGCGCCTTCGGCGACGATCTTGCCATGGCCTGTGGCATGGCGCGCTTCCACGGTGAAGAAGTGATGGCCATCGGCAACCTGAAAGGGCGGGGAACCAAGGAGAAGGTACGCCGCAACTTCGGCATGCCCAATCCGGAGGGCTACCGTAAAGCGCTGCGGGCCATGAAGATTGCCGAAAAATTCAATCGGCCCGTGTTCACGTTCATCGATCTCACCGGGGCCAATCCCGGCATCGCAGCCGAAGAACGCGGTCAGGCGGAAGCCATCGCACGCAACCTGCGCGAGATGTCCCGGTTACGCGTGCCCACTATCGCCACCATCACCGGCGAGGGCGGTTCAGGCGGCGCGTTGGCGCTGGCCGTCGCCGACCGCGTCTTGATGATGGAAAATGCCGTCTACTCCGTGATTGCTCCGGAAGCCTGCGGTTCGATCATGTGGCGCGATGCCGGCAAACGCGCCCAGGCCGCGGCCGCCTTGAAAATCACTTCTGAGGATGTAAGCCGTTTGGGTTGCGTGGACGACGTGGTGCAGGAACCCTCCGGAGGAGCTCAGAACGATCCGGTGGCAGCCGCCACCATGCTCGACCAGAAGCTTACCTGGCATCTCAATGAATTGAAGGCCATGACGGTCGAGGATCGCATTGCGCGCCGCCTGGCTAAGTTCCGGGAGATTGCCCGGTTCTATACCAACGCCTGAAACATCTATGCCGGCAGGGGCATGCGCTTGACCCAATTCACCGCCGCCGATCGAGTGCGCGCCTTCGGCTACGTCATCATCGCCGGAATTTACTTCTATATTGCCCAGAGCATTTCGGTCCACGCCGCCAATGGCCTTTCGAGCGGGGTGTGGGCTCCCCTCGTCGAGCGCAGCATTTTGCTCTTTCTGCTGGTGGTGGGCTTCGCCGCGATGGGCCGAGCATTCAACCGGCAGCGCGAGCCCATCCGCGACATGGGCCTGGTCTTCCGTCCCGGCTGGCCACGCGAGTTTGGTCTGGGCGCCGCGCTGGGTTGGGGGATGTTGGTGGCCAGCATCCTGCCGCTGGTTCTTAGCGGTGGATTGATCATCACCTTCTGGGCCATTCCCCGCCAGTTCGGAATTCTCCTCATCGATCTGTTGGTACTTGCCGTAGCTTCGCTGGCAGAGGAAGCCGCCTTCCGCGGATATCCGTTTCAGCGCCTGATCGACGCCATGGGACCGACCCTGGCGACCATCGTTTTTTCTTTTGTCTTCGCCGCCTTGCACATGTTCAATCCTGGCGCCAGCCGTGCCAGTTTTATGGTCAACGTCTTCAGCAGTTGGCTGCTGTCGGTGGCGTATCTCCGTACCCGGGCGCTTTGGGTCAGCTGGGGTTGGCACTTTGCCTGGAATGCAAGCATGTGTCTGCTCTTTGGATTGCCGGTAAGTGGCATCACCCAGTTTTCACCGGTCATGCAAAGCAATACGGTGGGTCCTGCGTGGATGACCGGCGGCGACTATGGTCCCGAGGCCAGCACGGTAACCGCTATCGTCCTTCTGATTGGTATCTTCATCGTCTATCGCACCACCCGCGGCTTGGCCTATCTTCATACTCAGCCGGTTATTGTGCCCGCCGGCATCCCGGTTGACCTCGACGCCATGAGCAGCACGCTGGCTCCGCATCATCCGGTCGCTCCGCAGCCACCGCCGGCGGGGAGCACGCTGGTGCAAATCGACGCCGCTCCCGGGCCATCTCAGCCTCGAATACAACCCCAGGAGCCGCCCGAGTAAGGGCTATTTCGGGGCCCAATTTGCTACCCTGAAACTTCCTTCGTATTGCGCACGAAACGTTACTTGCAAATCACCTGCGAATGGGCCCATTATTGGCGTCATGAGGGAATTGCCATGGTTGGGCTCTCGACCAAAGAAATCTTCCCCGCCGCTGCTTTCCTGGCAGTCACTGCGCTATGCAGCTGCACTCTAGGCCATGCACAAGTGTTCACCGTGCAACGGGAACATCTGGGTCCAAAGGAAGCAAATCTCACCACCGTTCAACCCACGACCGTCGCGCTTGATTCCAAGCCGCTGACCGAGCGGACCAAGCAGCAGCTCATTCGTACGTTTCAGGCGGACGAAGCCTTCGCTGTCCGTCCTCTCCCGCTGGGTACGAAAGGTATCGTGCTCCATGCCAACGGGCAACTGACCCCTTCAGGAAATGGCTACGCCGAGGAACTGGAGAAGTACGGTGTTTCGGCCAAACCCGGTGACCGCGTGGTGATCACCAAGTTTGAGGTCAAGCCCGATCGAATCCTGTTTGAATTTAACGATGGCCCACAGAAACATCATCACATCCTGCAGCACATTGAAGTCGGAGGCATGGGTGGGATGGCGCCGCTGGCGCAGGATGACGGCCATGATCCCATTGGCGCCCGCATGCAGTTGGTCTTCACCAAGTTTGTCCCCGAGGTGACTGCTTCCGATGTGCGCAAGCTGATCGCTCCCATGATCGACTTTTCGCTCAAGACTCCAGTCGAAGCCTTCGCCGATACCTTGCCCCCTAAACTGAAGGGTGCCGTACTGAACCACGAAGTGCTGGTCGGCATGAATCGCGAGATGGTGCTCAAAGCCGTGGGCCAGCCCGACCAGAAGGTGCGCGAGACGGATGGGCAGATGCCGTTCGAGGAATGGATCTATGGCCAGCCACCGCACCAGGTCCAGTTTGTGCGCTTCAATGGCAATCGCGTCATCCGCTTGGAGATCGCCGATGTTGGCCAGCCACCCGTGATCCGTGACAAGGATGAAACCGATGGCTATTTTGCCGGGCAGTTTGTGCGCCAGGTTCGCCTCGGGGATGCGCCCCCCACAGCACCCAATCAGGAGCATGCTCCGGCTGCCGCGCCTACCTTGCGTCAGCCAGGGGAGCAGCTGCCGGACGCGGTCGATAAAGATCGACAGATGAAGCCGGTGCAATACCCGGATGACGAGAAGCCGAAGCCGATTCCGCCGCCTCCCAGTTCCACTCCCGGTTCCGCTCCCGGTTCGACTCCGTCGCAATTGCTAAATGTGTCCGACGTTCGTGGAGCGAACTAGCGCGACAAATCGTGTAAAATGACGGTTAGCAGCGCCTTCTGTTTCACCCCAGATGATCCAAACCGCGTTGGCCAGAGGTTTAGGCGGAAGTGCGGCACGAAGCCTGTTAGAGGAGAGTTAGACCATGGCAAAAGTAGCCAAGACCGCCGACCGTTCGAAAATGATCGATACGACGAAGGGCATTGAATGTCCCAAATGCAATAAAGCAACGCGCATTGTGAAACGAGTAAAGGATCGGGAGCGCGGAGTTCCCGGAGGGGTTTACATCTCCTGTTCGGCCTGCGATTTCTACGAGAAGCTCTAAGCCGATCCCATTCCGATTCCAGATTGCATTTCCCCAAGAATGACTCTTGCCGCAGCTCCCGGGTCAACAGCCCGGGTAATCGGCCGCCCTACCACCAGGTAACTTGCTCCGGATGCGATGGCGGCTGCTGGCGTGGCCACCCGCCGCTGATCGCCGGCCGCGGCGCCTTCGGGACGGATCCCCGGGATCACCAGCAAGGGCTTGCTGCCTAACCGGTTCCGCAAGTTCGCCACCTCGTTCGGGGAGCAGACGAATCCGCTTACACCGCAGGCCGAGGCCATGGTTGCCAGTCGTTCGACTTGCGCATCCGCGCTTCCGGGCACACCCGTTGCGCTCAGCTGCGCGGCATCCATGCTGGTCAAGACAGTAACCGCCAGCAGGGCAAGTTGTGATTCCGCAGCTTCCACCGCCGCAGTGAGCATTTCCGGTCCACCCGCGGCGTGCACAGTCAGCATATCCACGCCGAGCCGCGTCGCTGCTCGCACGGCCGATGCCACAGTGTTGGGAATATCGTGTAGTTTCAAATCCAGAAATATAGAGTAGCCACGCCGCTTCAGTTCGGCGACCAGGGAGTTTCCCTCGGCAATGTAAAGCTCCAGGCCGATTTTGAGCCAGCGTGTGGCGCCCTGCAACCGATCCACCAGGGCGAGTGCCGCCCTGGTGTCCGGGAAATCCAACGCAACAATCAAGCGATCCGACATAAGACGATCAGGTGAACTGCGATCCAACCTGTCTTTGATCGTCTCAGGAATCATCTCTCAGATCATCTCTGAAATTGCGCGGGCCAACTGAGTTCTGCGATTTGCGTGGGGCTGAGCGATGATGGGTCAACCAGGTCTAGCCGTACCGAGGCGATACCGTGGAAACCCAGGATCCTTGCCGCCGCGTACGATAGGTCGACCACTCGGGATTCAGGTACAGGGCCTCGGTCGTTGACGCGTACCAGAACCGAACGATGGTTGCGCAGGTTTGTAACAAGAACGGTGGCCCCCAGGGGAAGGCTGCGATGAGCGCAGGTCATGGAGTTCATATCGAAGGGTTCGCCGCTCGCGGTTGCTTGTCCCTGAAATGCACCACCGTACCAGGAAGCTCTTCCCAGTTGATGCCAGTGACGGTGAGGTGGGGTCGCAGTGGCGGTTTGAGTATTTGCCTGCGGGACGCCGGGTTGGGCTTGGGTCGAACCGGGACTGATGCAGATGGCTGACAGAACAGCGCCGGCGAGGATGGCGGGCCCTAGGGGCCAATGAGAGTGGGTTGCGATAGTGGACATTGTTCTCCTGTCTTATTGTATGGAGCGCTTCTGGCCTAAGTCAAAGATTGTCAATTACTTATTGAGTTGTCCTCCTGGTGAAAAGAGCGGTTTTTGCCCTCGTCTATTAGACGACATCCGGGCGCGCGGTGTTGCGATAAAGCAGGATATTTCCCCACCAAAGTCATCCGGGTGACCGAAAAACCCCATCGGCGGAGCATACACTGGCAAAACGGTTTCTGCCCGGAAATGAGTCGAAAACTGTGGAAAAAAGTAGAATCAGCGGGTTGTCTCCTGAAAACTGCACCAGACCTGTAGCACTCACCATCGCCGGCTTCGACCCCGGCTCGGGTGCCGGAATCACGGCCGACCTGAAGACCTTCGCCGCCCACGGAGTTTACGGCGTCGCCTGCATCTCGGCGATGACGGTGCAATCGACGCTGGGCGTCCGCTCGGTCGAGCCCTTGTCCGCTGGCCTGGTGCGGCGGACTCTGGATTGCTTAGTCGAGGACGTCGCCTTGTCCGGCGTCAAGATCGGGATGGTGGGGACCGCCGATGTGGCGGCCGAGGTCGCCTCCTTTTTGCTGGCGCAATCTGGCACCATCTCACGGGAACGCATTGTGCTCGACCCGGTGCTTCGATCGACTTCGGGAACTCCTCTCATCGACGAGAATGGCATTGGCATTATCCGAAACGAATTGCTCCATTGGGTTGGATGGATCACACCGAACATTCATGAACTGGCAATTCTTACCGGTCGTGCTTCAAAAACGTTGACCCGTGATGAAGTGCCGGCGGCGGCCGGCCGGCTCAGAGAAATTGCGCTGCGGCTGGGAAATGAGAAGTTGAACGTGGTGGTCACCGGCGGCCACCTTGGTCAGCCGGACGACTTCCTGCTCACCGAGTCGGGGGTACAGACTTGGCTGCCGGGTGAAAAGATCGCCACCAACTCGACCCACGGAACCGGCTGCGCTTTCTCCACCGCGTTGCTTTGCGCGCTCCTTTCCGGCCTGGGTCCGGAGAAGGCCGTTGCCTCCGCCAAGGGATACGTCACCGAGGCACTCCGCTCGGCATACCCAGTCGGCAAAGGGAAAGGACCCATGAACCACCTCTTCTCTTTTGACCACTCTTGAGTGCGGCTTGCATCCGGGACTTGAAGTAATGCTTTACCCTTTGCCAGTTCGCAAATGCGCTTTGCCATTCCCCATTTGATCTCCTGATTTTCCATTCAAAGTTGGTTACGAGCCAGCTCCCTGCGCCGGCAAACATCGAAGGGTGCCCCAGGTCTCGCTTTTGAGACCTGGGATCCACGCAACCAATCCCAAATGGAAACCCGCCCTTTCGTCATCCCTCAGCGAAGCTGAGGGATCTGTAGTCACCCTTCAGATTCGCGAATGAGGTTTGCTGTATGCCATTGGGGTTCGTTAATTGATCAGCTCCCAGGCACGCTAGGCCGGGCGGGACGACAAAGTCAGATTGCCTTTTCTATTTGGGGGGTGGGAAGGCTTGAGGCGTCCTGCGCTACTACTTTGTCATCTGGCTTGTCCGGCCGCCGTCGGGCCGGGGATGAAGGGGGGAGGAATCTGCGGTCAATGCGACCGAAGCGGCCGCACTACCGTTGGGCGAGTTCTATTTCCAGGCGGGTGTTCTTGGCGAAGACGACTTCATGTCCCCGAGCGATCCAGGTGTCGAAAACCACCTTACCGACCTCGTAATAGGCAAACCCGGAAACCAATCCGCCATTCGACGCCGCGGTTCCGATGACCCGGGTCAGCAGGTCGAGTCCGTTGCTGGTCATCGCTTCCTTGACCAGGCCGGCACCGGTGCTATCGGACACGGCAGCCAGCGAGCCGAGAGTAATGGGCGCCAGGAAGCGGTTAGAGCCGTTAGCTTTGATCTGTCCTTCGTTGTCGATCCGTACCCGGTCACTCCGGACGCTCTCGGCGGCGATCACGTGGCCGTGCACGACCCGCTCGTCACCAGCGGGCAACTCCGCCTTGCGGAAGGTCAGCCGCAGGCTGCCGTTGTGTCCGAACATGCCGGCAGGCTTGGCCTCAACCACGCTGCCGATCAAGTGAGTGCCTTCGGGCAGTAAGAGCTTTCCATGGGTCTCGGTCGAAGCCGGTGTGGTTGCATCCGCCACTTGAACCGGGGTGGCTGGATCGCTCTCGAACAGAGGCTGGGTCAGGACTGCTTCGACCGGCATACCCGCAGTGGCGGTGTTCGAGTCCACGGGATCGACCAGGCGAGCTTCAATGTTGCCCGTCAGCTTCAGTTCGCTAAGGTCCGCAGCCGGCACCGGCGCCGGTACGTCTTGTCCGGTTAACTCCAGTGGCTGCTTCAGTTCCGCGTCGTACTGCGTTCCTGCCCAAAGTTCCTGCGGATGCACGGGAACTTGTGCAAATAGAGCCTGTTTCGCCGCGTCCAACTTGTGGGGAGCGCTGAATCCAGCAGCGGTCTCCCGCTTGGTCCAGCGGAAGGCCGCGGCAATGCGTTGTCCCAGGGAGCGGCGCGGAGCCTGGTCAGGTGCAGCCATTCGCACAATCTTGGCCGTGCGCTCGGTGGCATCCGTATCAATGTCGAAATGACGGCCATCCGGAGTTTCCAGGTCACTGAACGTGACATCGGCATTCTTAAGCGGTGTCAGGTCGCCGTTGAACATCGCTGCCGTGCGCACCTGGCGGCTTACGGAGTGCTTGCCGGTGATGGTTCCATAAATCTTTGAATTGGCGGGTACGGCGACATGATCAATGAGGTAAACAGGCTCGGTGAGATGGCCTTCGATCCGGGTGCCGATCCGCAGGGGATAGCTCTTGTCGAGCTCCACCCGCAACGGGACACCGGCAGGGACGAGCTCCGCAGGTTGGGGCGCCAGATCCTGAGCAAATGCGGATCCTGTGGTGGTGGCCACAGTTGCGGCGAACAATGCTGCTAGAGCTATCTTCATGAATGGACCCCTCCCGGCGTACGTGCGGGCGTACTGCGCATCGCATTTCGCTTGACGGACACCGAAAGCCATGTATTTCTTGCTGCCGTGACTTGGGGGAGGGCGGAAATGCGGCTTGTTTGGAACGGGCGGGCGGAAAACAGAGGCTGCGGTGGGGAACCGAGACTAGGCTTACCGGACGACCATTCCTCTACCGATTTCTACATGCCGAGAGTAGGCTGTCCAGGGGCGGGAGTATATCACTCATAAGTCGCAAAAGTGTCCCAGAAAAAATCACCAGAAGGTAACTAAGAAGCGACACTTTTCGATTGCTGTACGTCTCCCTCTATAACGAGGAAACGTCGAATATATCGCAGCGGCTCGTCATGAGCTGCCATTTCACGCAGATGATATTTCCAGACGTCCGCCTTCAGGGTTCGGCGGGTGAAGGGTTTGCGGGTCACGGTTACGATCCGGCCCTCTTTGTCCCGCCGCGTATAGCTGGCTGCGGGAACGACAAAGCTGATCTGAGAACCCTGCTTCCAGAAATTCCGGGCAAATTCGTGGGCAAAAAGGAGAGCATAATAACGCCGCCCTTGGGCTAGCAGTTCGACCGCGTCCTCAAAACTGGTCCAGGATGGGTCGACCGCAAACTGAAACCATCTGCGGAACGGGAAACCGTTGGTGCGTGCCTGGCGAATGACGATGCGAAGAAGTTCCTGCCTGGTCATAGCGTCTACTCGTTTCCCCAGATACCTTAAGGAAGGCTCGTATCTCGAGTGCTACACGTCCCCTCAACTTGTTGCTTTAGTTACTTATTTATGCGCTAAGAGTCTGGCTAATTACTACTGCTTAATGAATTTTATTGAAAAAATCCGCAGGCTGGTCATCGCAAGTCCGCGCCCGACCCCTACCTGGTCGCTCCCAGGCGATTTGGCGAGCCAGAGCCGCTCTCCCGGGACCCAGCGTAAGCGACTTTTAATCATCAATTTAGCCATCCTGTTGTTGCTGTTTCCGGCATCGGGGCGTGGCGCCGTTACCACCCCCTCCGGCGTGGATACCAACCCTCTCAATCTCGACCCCCTGGTGCGCCAGGCCTTCCAGCACTTCTATATCCTCGACTATGACGGCGCTCTGTCGCGCTTTGAAAAGGTGCAGGCCCAGAATCCCGATAACCCACTTGCCGTCGATTATGTGCTGTACGCGGTCATCTTCCGTGAGCTCTACCGTCTCGATCTGCTCGACACCACCTTCTATGCCCATGACGGATTCCTTAACGGCAAGCATGCTGTAGCCACCGCACCCGGAATCGCGGAACGAGTTAACTCCTTGTTTACGAGTGCTATGGCCCTTTCCGAAGAGCAGCTCAGGCAGCGTCCGGACGATGTGGACGCGCTCTTCGCGCGGGGCTGGGCGCGCAGCCTTCGTGCGGTTTACATCGGTCTACTGCAACGCAGCTTCATTTCCGCCCTGCACGTTGCCTTGCAAGCTCGTAGCGACAACGAGAAGGTGCTGAAGCTCGACCCCCGATATATTGACGCCCAGCTCGTGATCGGGGTTCACCAGTATGTGACCGGCAGTTTGCCTTTCGGGCTCAAGATTCTCGCCGGTGCGGCCGGTATTACCGGATCTAAATCAAAGGGAATAAACGACTTACGCGACGCTGGGGCGCACGGTGTGATCTCCTCGGTCGAGGCTCGGACGGCGCTGGGGCTGTTCCTCCGCCGGGAAGCCAGGTATGACGAGGCGATTGCTGTGACCTGGTCGCTGACCGAGGAATATCCGCGGGATTTCCTTTTTCGCCTGGAGCTGGCCAACCTTACCAAGGACGCCGGAGAGGGCAAAGCCGCCATCGCGCAATATCAGCAGCTCCTCGAGCAAGCGAAGAAACCGGGATATTTCCCTTCGGCCCATTTAGAACTGGCCTGGTTCGGCCTTGCCGACACCCTGCAGGGGCAGAAGAACTATGCGGACGCTGCCGCGGCCTACAACCAGGCGACGGCTCAGCCCACCATCAGCGTGGACCTCAAGAGCCGTTGCGACCTCAATTCCGGCAAGATGTATGATCTTTTGAATGAAAGAGATATGGCGCTCAAACAGTATGAGGTGGTGCTCCGCCGGGACGGCGACTCGGTGCAGGCAGAGTCCGCCCGGAAATACCTGAAATCTCCCTTTACTGTGCACTAAAATGGTCCCGGGAGGTGTCAAATGGCTTCTTACTGTTCTGCCTGTGGCGTCTCGCTCCCCGGGGGAGCACGCTTTTGCTCGGCCTGTGGCAAGGCCGTCACCGGGCCTGGGGTGGCAAGTTCCGCCGCCTCTGACTGGTCGCGGCTGTCCATGCGACCGCGTGCCGGAAGGAAGTTGGCTGGCGTATGCCAGGGTCTCGCCAACCAATATGGTTGGGACGTGACCTTGACCCGAGTCATTGCCGTGGTGCTCGCGGTGATGGTGTTTCCCGTCGGCCTCATGGCCTATGGGTTGCTATGGCTCATGATGCCTGAAGAACCTCTGGCGCTGCCGCCCTCGACTCATCTGGATACAGCCACTTAGATCGATGGCCTGAGCCGATAGACATATTTGGAAAGTCCAGCGAACCCGGATAGGCTGACATTCAATCAGCGATTCCCTTTGCAGGAGGCCTCTGGCTTTTGAAATACAAGACCGGATTGTCCAGCCGTCCCTTTCACTATCCCAAAAGCAAACCGGCATTACATTGTGAGAACGTTTCCCTGCCTTCGTTAGCGGAGAAGTATGGGACCCCCCTGTATGTCTATTCGGCGGGACAGATACTCGACCGTTATCAGCTTTTCTCGAATGCGTTTGCTCATCGCGATCACCTCATTTGCTATTCGGTAAAGGCGAACTCCAATCTCTCCATCCTCAAACTGTTAGCGGCTCGCGGTTCGGGATTCGATATCGTCTCCGGGGGAGAGCTTCAGCGCATCCTCGAGGTGAATAAGAAGGCTGCCCACCGAGTGGTGTTTTCGGGTGTGGGCAAGACAGCCGCGGAGATCGATCTTGCCCTGGCTGCCGGTATTTTGATTTTCAATGTAGAGAGCGAATCTGAGGTCGCGCTACTGGCCGAGCGGGCGAGCAAGCGGCGCGTCCGGGCCCGGGTCGCCCTGCGGGTCAACCCGGATGTTTTCGCGGAGACGCATCCTTATATATCTACCGGTCTGCGCGAGCACAAGTTCGGAATCGACATCAAGGCCGCCCGGCCGGTCTACCAGGAAATCAAACAATCGCGATACCTCGATCCGGTTGGGATCAGCGTGCATATCGGATCCCAGATCCAGACCGCCGAGCCGTTTGGGGCCGCGCTCGCGGGAGTAGCCGGGCTCATCCGCGAACTCCAAGGCGACGGGATCCAGATCAACTTCGTGGATGCCGGGGGCGGTCTGGGCATCGACTACCGCGGCTCAGCCTCCACCTTCGATCCCGCTGCGGAAATGGCAAAGTATGCGGCCGCAGTCGAAGGTGCCCTCGGGGGGCTAAAGGTTCGGCTGTTGCTCGAGCCCGGCCGGTTCCTGATCGCACAGGCCGGGGCCTTGCTGGCCAGGGTGCTGGTGGTCAAGCGCAACGGTAGTAAGACTTTCGTAATCACAGACGCCGGGATGAACGACCTCATCCGGCCGGCGCTGTACCAGGCCCACCATGAGATTCTGCCGGTCATGCAGAACCCGAAGGCGCATCCCGCCGTAGTCGACATTGTCGGCCCAGTTTGCGAGACGGGAGACTTCTTCGCCCGGGATCGCGAGATACCAGAAGTAAAAGAAGGGGACCTGGTGGCGATCCTGGACGCCGGCGCCTACGGCATGTCGCTGAGCTCAAACTACAACTCCCGCCCTCGGCCCGCGGAGGTCTTGGTCGAGGGTAAGCGGGCCCGGCTGATCCGCCGCAGGGAGACGATACGTGACCTCGTACAGCCGGAGAGACGGCTGGTTTGATCACGGCCGAAAACCGGTCCGAAGGGTAGGATGAGGGAGAGAAAGCGCTCCATCAGGGGCTGGGTTTATGAACGGGCTGAACAGACTGCGGGAGAAGTCTCAGCACGAAGGGCACGGCTTCAGCCGTGCCGCAGAGGGTTGGGGCGATGAGGGCTTTTAGCCCCTGAGATACGTCTCTTCCGATCGTTCATAGTGCTCGGCTGCTTCGAGGCTGCAGATTAGGGATGATTTCGTGTACCGAAAAGCGTACCTCAGCGGCTGAAGCCGCGTATCGCTTGTGCATTTACGGCACGGCTGAAGCCGTGCCCTTCG
>Ga0182024_10016065_pt1 | contig 14253 bp, 5 predicted proteins | sample P32metaG_FD_120480 | JGI IMG/M metagenome (GOLD analysis project Ga0182024, IMG submission 120480) | Permafrost microbial communities from Stordalen Mire, Sweden - P3-2 metaG (Illumina Assembly) | ecosystem: Environmental > Terrestrial > Soil > Wetlands > Permafrost | place: Sweden: Stordalen... | reverse complement strand
ATTACTTCCAAGTCGTGAAGATGGTCTTCTCGTCCTGCGTCAATGAAGACGGCGAGGAAATCTACCCACGCAATTGGAAAAAGATGGGCTTGGTCATGCCGGAGGTCATCAAGAAGAAACAACGCCGTCCGTGCTTCACGGTTGAAGTGATGAACCACCTTGCCAACTCGCTAGCCATCAAGCCGCAGATGCGGATGCTTTTTATCCTCTGTGGTGCGAGTGGTCTCCGCATTGGTGAAGCGTTGGGCATTCGCATCGAGAAGATTCTCGACGGCGGCACTCGCATCATTATTGATGAGAACGCATGGCACGGCGAAATTCACGATTACCTCAAGACGGAAAACGGGGAGCGTGAAATAGACCTCCCTGAGAGCGTAGCGAAGCTGTTGGTTGAGTTCATCGGCGACCGCAAGTCGGGACTTCTGTTCCGCACCCGCAACGGTAAGCAGTTGAGCCAGTCCAACATTCTCCGCCGCCATCTCCATCCCGCTCTTGCGGAAGTCGGCTTCGAGAAGGCCGGGAACCACGCGTTTCGCCGCTACCGTGACACGTTCCTCAAAAACCACACCAACTGTCCAGAGGGCGTTCTTCGCTTCTGGCTTGGTTGGGGCAGCGAGGACATGTCGGGGCACTATGACCAGATTAAAAACGACGTGGTATTCCGCAAGGATGTGGCGAATCGCTGTGGCGTGGGCTTCGACGTTCCGGCTGCATTGGCTTCAATTGAACCTAATGAACCTAAACCCGAAACTGTGGTCGAACAGGAAGTTGCCGTAACTGCTTGAATGGTTTGAAGAAAAGTGGTCGGGGCGAAAGGATTTGAACCTTCGACCTCCTGGTCCCGAACCAGGCGCGCTAGCCAGGCTGCGCTACGCCCCGACGATATGGCCGAACGATGCGGTTTGCTCGACCGAGGATTCTAGAATAACACAGCAATGCTGGGCGGCGCACGAGGGTTTGCGGGACAGGGTGCGGACGCTACGGCTGTGTGCGGCGGAGAAATTTTGAGTTGCGTGAAAGCCGTATTGTTTTTGGGGAAGTGGCGCGGCGGGCGCAGAAGTAGCGGCGGAGTTTGGTGAACAAGGAGAGGTGGAAACGGAGGCTACGGGATCGGCGGAAAGGGTCGGATTTTGCGCACGACGAGGCACTGAGCGGGCAGTCTCGGATTGATGATGGTGTGCTTGGGAGATGCTGCTATCGTGCTATCGCAGTCCCAAAATGGAACCGCCGGGGAGCGGAGGCTCCCCGGCGGTTGTGAAAGCGCCACCAATTTCAAAGCTTCGGTTAGAAGCTGATCCGGGCAGCGAACTCCATGCGCCGCGCGGTGGTAAGCGTTCCGGAATATTGGCCAAAAGAGGTTTGATTCGACAGACTGGCGCTGATGGTGGCGGCATCGAAGCGGTTCGAATTGGTAACGTTGTAAGCATTGGCGCTTACGCGGAGTTCGGCACCTTCAAACAGACGAAATGACTTGTTTACGCCCGCATCGATTCCAAAGTAGCCATCCCCACGGAAATTATTGCGTTGCCCTGACTCGCCCGGATAGGCATAACGGAAATTGTACGTGCCGTCAGGATTCGGATTCAGCTGATTGGTGTCAGCGGCCGGGCCAAGCTTAAAGGCGAAGGGATCGCCGTTGAGCCCGAACGCGGAATTCGTTATATAGGTTGTGCCGGTTGCGACCGGCAACAGGTTAAAGGCATTGCCCGACAATTGATAATCGGTCGGATAGGTTCCGCCGGGGTTGACACTGAACGGGAAACCGCTGGTCCAGCGACCCAAACCCGACAGCTGCCAACCGCCGAGGGCGGCGTCCACGAAGCGATTCCAATCGTGGCCGAAGCGCCGACCATGCCCGAACGGGAGATCAGCTACGAAATTCATGTTGATGATGTGACGAGCGTCAAAATCAGAAGGACCGCGCAGTTGATAGGGCGCCCATGTATTGACGACGGCGGATAGCCCTCCAAAAATGGGCTGGCGCTCGGCGTCGGACCCGATGTCCAGGGACTTGGAATATACATAGTTGAAATCAAATTGAACGCCGTGGATGGGCTTGCTGCGCAGCGAGAACTGCCCAGCATTGTAGCTGCTGTCTCCGACGTTCGAGAAAGCATACAGAGCCGAGAATTGCGGGCTGTAAAACTGGTAAGGAACGCCTCCGGCCGGTTGTCCGGGAAGCTGGAGGCAAGAAGGAAAGCAGGTAGCGTCAAATATATTGAGAGCATTGGTTTCGCCAAAGGTGCCTGGACCGATGTTGCCATTGGCGTAGAACTCGTACATGCACTGAGTGGCAGTGGTACCGGCACCACAGGTACCAGCTGCAGTCGGGAAGAGATTTTCCCAGAACGGGACGGCTGGAACGGTCGTGGCTCCCGCGTAGAAAGCTTTCGAGAAAACGGTAGCGGCAGCGAAGTAATCCATCCCCGATTTGGGATCCCTCAAGTCCACGGGCTGCGTCAAATCGCGTTGTTCGATTAAGCGGTGTGCAAACCGTCCAACGTAAGCTGCCTCAAAGGTCAGACCGCCTTTGAGTTCTCGAGTGAAAGAAAAGTCGACGAGTTCCGAGTACGGGGTTTTGAGCTTATCGTCTAGACCGAACGAGATTTGCTGGACGAAACTGGAGCTGGTGCTGATCGGCGGTGTGGCGGGAAAACCCCCGGACGGAGGAGGGGCGAGCAAGACGCCGTCGGTGCTCATTGCCGGGATGTCGTGGAGACCTGTGAAACGCGCGCCACCATCGACGGTCTGGAAACCTGCGGAATTGGTAATGGCCGTAGTCAAGCCGAACGTCCCGTTCTGGTCGAAACTATTGACGATGCCCTCGCCGAAATGGTCGTACACAATTCCGAAGCCGGCGCGAATCGAAGACTTTCCATGGTCGCCGAAGAGGGCCTGCATCAAACTGTTTTTCGAGCTCGGGGCGTAGGCAATGGCGAAGCGAGGCCCCAGATCCTTGTAGTCATAATTCCAATAGGGCTTCTTCCCATTGGCTTGGCCGGAAAGATCGAAAGAGAAAGTGGGGCTATAGATCTGGCCCTCGTTGGCCAAAATAGCGCGAGTCTTGGCGTAGTCGTCGAGACTAATATTAGGCGCGGCTTGGGTGCCGGTGGTCTCGTAAGGTGGTTCGAGAATCGTGTACCGCAGGCCGGCGGTAATGGTGAGGTTAGGAGTGGCGTGCCAAACATCCTGGGCATATAAGTCGGTTTCCCAGTTACGGAAATGACGATTTACAGGTTGGCCTTCCGGGAGTACAGTTCCGGTCTTGGTGCGATTGTAGCTAGCAGTGACCTGGGTAAGGATACCGGTAAGATCGATGATGGCGTCATCGTATACGCTGGCATTTTGCGAATTGGGTTCGGGAAAACCAAAAGCGCCGGGATCCAAGCTGCCCCCACTGCCAGCGGGCGGGACGTTTAAGTACTCCGGATTTATCAGCGCGCCGTTGAAAGAGGTGAAGTTGGACGTTCGCACGTTATCGATTTTCCGGACATTGATCCCAAATTGCAGGGTGTGCTTGCCCTTGGTCCAAGATAAGTCATCCAAAAAATTGTTAACGGGGACGTGGAAAGCGGTGCTAGAAGTCGCGGGGTTCAGGTCATCGATAAAGCGAAAACTAACCAACTGTTGGGTCTGAAGTCCTTGAGTAGCCTGGCTTTCGCGAATGAATCCGTAATGGAAAGAATTGACCAAGGTGCTCGAAAAAACGGCCGTGTAGCCCACACCGAGGGCACGGCTAGTGTTGGCTTGCGTAGTATTGGGTGGCAGGCCGGGAAATTGCGGTGCATTCGCCTGTGCGTCTGTCTGATAATTTCCGCGAATGAACAAACGATGAGTACCGCTACGATTCAAGTTATAGTCGATTTTGGCGATAGAGGTGTTTTGGTGCAGAGGGATGGGGGCGGCAAATGTGTAGCAGGAGATGTTGAAGCCATCGTTATTGGAGCAAATGCTCGAATTGGGCGTTGGATATTTCTGGAACACCGCGAGGACCGCGGGGTCTGGCCCCGGTCCCAGAGGGCAGGTGCCCAGTCCTGTACAGTTGGTGTCCGTTGATGCGATTTGTGCGGCGGTCAGCGTAGTAACATTGCCGTTAACATCAGGATAGCTGATGGAACCATTGCGAAGGCCAAGGCTGGGAATATTGCGATTCACTTGAGTGGATTGATTCTGGCGCAGACCTTCGTATGTGCCAAAAAAGAAAAGCCGATCCTTAACAATCGGGCCACCAAGAGAAGCTCCGAACACGTTGCGCACCAGGGGAGTGGGTTGATTGGGTTCGCCGTTCTCTAGCTCAGCATGTTTATTGAACCAATCGTTGGCATGACCTAAGGCGGAGCGGTCCTGGATGTACGCGGAGCCATGAAAATTATTGGTGCCGCTTTTGGTGACGAGGGCAATTTGTCCGCCGGAAGAACGGCCCTGATCAGCATTTGCGCCGACCGTGGTTACGCGAAACTCTTCGATGGAATCGAGTGTGGAACGTACCGCGCCCTGGAAAGCGTCGCCGGTGGTTTGACGATTGTTGTCGATACCGTCCAGCGTAATGTTGGCTTGGTCGCTGCGGCCGCCGTCAAGCGCGCCGTTGCGCGAGTCAATGTTGGTGTCGCGTCCGACATCTTGATCTCTGCCGATATAGACGACGCCCGGCTGGAGGCTCAATACCTCTGCAGCATCGCGGCCTTCAAAGGGCAATGCCAGAATCTGGCGGGAATCGAAGGCGTTACCGAGAGATGCGTCGGTAGTATTCACGGTTTCAAGCTGGCTGGATATTTCTACGGTCTCTGTAGTGGACCCGACTTCGAGGGTGACGTTGACGGTACTGGGCACGTCGACTAGCAGTTCAATATTCTTGTGTTCGTAGCGACGAAAACTGGCCATTTCTATCACAAGAACGTAGGTACCTGGGGGCAAGGCCAAAAATGCGTAAGCGCCTGTGCTACTAGTAACCAAGGTCCGCGAGATCGATTGTGCGGGTTCTGAGAGTGTGGCCGTCGCGCCAGCGATGGCCCCACCACTTTTGTCGGTAACGGTGCCGCGGAGGGAAGTTGTTCCGGTTTGCGGCGAGGCGAGCGATGCAGCGGCTAAGACGGCCAGGAATGAGAGCAGAAGATTGCGTACCAAGGCGAAGCGATTCATGGGAGAGTCCTTTCGCGCACTGTTACAAAGTTAAATTTTTCAAAGCACGAATGAAGGATGGGCGGGAGGTCGCGGAAAGGCCAACAGCAAAAGCGGCCGATGACGGCGAGAAAGAGAACAGTCCCCTGGTATAAAGACATCCACCACTCGTGACACTGCTTGCTGTTGGGAACGTTTTAGGACAGAAGGGTGGTGCGTGTCAAGGAATGTTGTGTGATGCAATGGATGAAGAATTGTGATGGATGACTTCTGCGGGGGGGGGATGCAAAAAAGAAGAGAGATACTTCGCTTCGCTCAGGATGACGGCGTTTGCGGCTCGGGCGGACGGCACCGGGCCGGAAGTGAGAGGCGCGAGGCGGCGGAAAAGAAAGAGAGATCCTTCGCTGCGCTCAGGATGACGGATTGGTGCTCAGGACGACGGACCGGAGTTAGAGGTGGAGGAGGCGGGCTTCGGTGATGGCGGGGATGGCGCGGATGGGATCGAGGATCGCGGGGGAGACTTGGCCGTCGACGCGGACGAGGGAGACGGCGTGGGCACCTTGGTGGGCTGCGCTGCGGCCGAGGGTGAAGGTGGCGATGTTGACACCGAGCTGGCCGAGCGTGGAACCAACTTGGCCGATTACGCCGGGTTTGTCTTCGTTGCGGAGGTAGAGGATGGTGCCTTCGAGCTGCGCTTCGAGAGGGATCCCTTGAATGTTGAGAACGCGTGGGGAGCCATCGTGGAGGACAGTGCCTTCGGCGGTGAAACCTTCTTGCGGGGATGCGACAGAGGATTCGGAACCGGATGAAGACTTAAACGGCGTCGCTACGAGCGGAGCTGCAGCGCCTTGACGTGACTCCGCGGCGGCTTGACGTGGATCCGAAGATGGCAAGGCGGAGACTTCGAGAGTGTTGGGGAAGCCGTGCTCGCGCTTGCGGGTTTCTTCTTCGACGCGGAGGCCGCGTGCGGCGGCAATGGCGGGGGCGTTGACGACATTTACTTTTTCATCGAGTACGGCGTTGAGGACGCCCGCGAGGACGGCGCTGCGGAGGAGGTGAGTGCCGACGTCGGCGACTTCTCCAGCGTAACGGATACGAATGCGCGCGGGGCGGAAGGCGGCGGCTTGGGAGACGAGAGAGCCGAGGCGTTCGGCGAGGGCGAGGTAGGGGCGGACGCGGCGGTATTGGTCGGCCGAAAGGGCGGGGAGATTGACGGCGTTGCGGATGATGCCTTCGACGAGATAGTCCTTAATTTGTACGGCGACCTGGGTGCCGAGTTCTTCCTGGGCTTCGGCGGTGGAACCGGCGACGTGCGGGGTGGTGATCACGTTGGGAAGACCGATGAGCGGGCAATTCTTGGGAGGCTCTTCGGCGAATACGTCGAGGGCGGCCCCGGCGACGTGGCCCTCCTTGATGGCGGCGGCGAGGTCGGCTTCGTTGATTAACTCGCCGCGGGCCGCGTTGATGATGCGGACGCCCTTTTTCATTTTGGCGATGGATTGCGCGTTGATCATGTTTTGCGTTTGCGGAACGACGGCGGTGTGGAGGGAGATGAAGTCGGATTCGGCGAGCAGCTGCTCGAGGGAGACAAGGTCGACGGAGAGCTCGCGGGCGGCGGCTTCGCTGATGAAGGGATCGAAGGCGAGGACGCGCATATCAAAGGCTTCGGCGCGGAGGGCGACTTCGCTGCCGATGCGGCCGAGGCCGATGAGGCCGAGAGTTTTGCCGCGGACTTCGGCGCCGGAGGAGGATTTCTCCCAGCGGCCTTCGCGCATGGAGGCGTCGAACTTGGGGAGTTGACGGACGAGCGCGAGGAGGAGGGCGAAGGTATGTTCAGCGACGCTGACGGAGCTGCCGCCGGGAGTACTCATGACGAGGACGCCGCGTTTAGTGGCGGCTTCGAGGTCGATGTTATCTACACCAACGCCGGCGCGGCCGACGGCGCGGAGATGCGGAGCTTTGTCGAGGAGGTCGGCGGTGACTTTGGTGGCGGAGCGGACGATGAGGGCGTCGGCGGTGGGAAGTTCTGCGAGGAGAGTATCTTTGTTGGTGAGGACGATTTGCCAGTTGGGCTGATCCTTGAGGAGCTGGATGCCGCGGTCGGAGATTTTATCGGCTACGATGACTTTCATTGGTTCGCTGGCCTCGATGGAAGATTCTGCGCCGATGGACGATGCGGAGTAATTTTGCTGCGACCGTCAGGCGAGATTTTTTGCGTCAATGTAAGACAACAACGGTAACGAGCGAATGGCGCGGTGTCAAATCTGTGGCACGGGAGGAGCCGCGTGCTGGGTTGTGCTGCTATATTTAGTGACGAGGAAAAAAGCGATGAGTCTGGCGGAGCGGATACAGAAGGATTTGGTGGAGGCGATGCGCGCGAAGGAAGAGCTGCGGCTTAGCGTGTTGCGCGGAGTGAAGGCGGCGATCAAGCACCGGGAGATTGAGAAGATTCGCGCGCTGGATGAGAGCGAGTCAATTGGAATTTTGCAGATGCTGGTGAAGCAACGGAAGGAATCGATCGAGCAGTTTACGAAGGGAAACCGGCCGGAGCTGGCGGAGAAAGAGACGAAGGAACTGGCGATTTTGGAAAGCTATTTGCCGGCGGGGGCTAGCGCGGCAGAGATGGACGCGGCCATTGATGCGGCGTTGGCGGCGACGGGCGCGACGTCGATAAAGCAGATGGGGGCGGTGGTGAAGGCGGCGAAGGCGGGGCTCGAGGGAAAGACGGTGGATGGGAAGTTGTTGAGCGACCGCGTGCGTGAGCGGTTGGGGAAATTGGGGTAGGGCTGAGAGATTGCGAGCTAGGATTTGGGCGGAACGACGGCAGCCTGTGCTGAGGACGGCTTTAGGACGGCGGTGCTGCGCTCGTCGCCGGCGACGATGCGGTAAAACTTCCGCAGGGTGTCCATCTGGTCGACGGGAATGGTGACCTGCTTTACTTCATAAATGCGCGAATAGTGCAGGACGTTGCCCTTCAGTTCGGTCTTGCTGTGATAGCTGACGAAACTGTTGTCGATGTCTACTGGGGCGGGAAGATCGTCAACCTCGTATCCTGACGGCAGTGCGATTTCAAAGGAATCGGTGTATTGCGCGGAAGTTTCCATCTCGATGGGATATTTTCGCGCTTCCTTTTCCTCGAGGATGCCGCTGGCGTACTCGCCGACAACACGAGGGCGAACGAGCAAAAGGTTGCCGGCGGGTTTGGCGTAAGAACGAGCGACGACAGAATAGTTGTAGCCGAATGGCTGAGAGTTGTCGTCGATGTTCGAGATGGAGGCTTTGGTGATGGCGAAGCTGCCGAGCGAATGCGAGACGAGCGATTCGATAGGCTTGATGCGGTCTTCGTTCTTGGTGACGGCATGAAGTTGGTAACGTTGGTGGCTAGCGGAATCGCCGATGCGCCATTCGACGAAGTCGCCAGTCAGGTTTCCGTAGGGATCGAGAGACAGTTTGGCGGTGCGGCGGATGCCGCTCTTTGTAGGAGCGAGTTGTGGAAGACGCACGAGTTCGCCGCCGTCTGGCGTGACCAGCATGGCGTAATTGGCTTGCAGTTGACCGCGAATAAAGCCAAACGGCGTGAGAGTGTCGGTGGGATCGAAAAATAGCAGGCGGCCGAGTTTGGGATGCACGAACGAGGCGGGCACGACGGAATCCGCGATGCCTTCAGGAACTTTGATGGCCAGAATAGCGTGATTGAAATTCCCGACATAAGGGGGAGTGGCAGCATCGACGGCACCGCGCGAGGCGTGGATGATTACGTAGTAAGAATCGATTCCAATATCGGCCAACATAGCGCTCAACAGCGTCGCTTTATCCTTACAATCGCCATAGTGGTGAGCGTAAACGAAACTCGCAGGATGCGGCTGGAATCCGCCAATGCCCAATTCAATCGCCACGTAGCGAACGTCCCCTTGTAGAAATTTTGCCAGGGCTAGCATCTTGGGCAGAGGGCCGGTTAAGGAAGCCGTGAGCGTAGCGACTTTCGAATGAATGTCAGGAGTAACATCGCGCCGTCCCTGTGTGAGTTGCGTATACCAGGCGCCCATCTGGGACCACGATGCGAATCCCCTGTTGGTGGCGCCCGGCGGTAAAATGGAGAGAACCATCAATGAGGCGACACCTTGCCACGGAGGCATTTGCCACTCTTGACGGACCGGAGCGACATCGGAGACGGCCCAGGAATAGAGGCCATTGGAAGTGGATGGAACGATATCGAGATGATTTACAAAGACGGATTTGTATTCCCAGGAGGGCGGGAGCTGAAGCGTGTAGTGGGCTTCGCGAATGGGAATTTCTTCCTGGAAAGTCCATCGATCTTGCAAAATATAAGGACGCCAATCTTGTTCGATTTCCCATCCAATGACGTTGCCAGGAATTGCCGCTGGAAGTTCCATATTCTTGGAGTGGTAATCAGTTGCTAGCGCGCCCTCCTCGGCACCTGTGTAGCCGGAGTCGGTCATGTCCTTATCTTTGACTTCATAATCCTTACCCTGAGCAGGGATTGTCCAGCCGTGGATGCTGTTTATCTTCGTCTCGACATCATAAAAGAACCGGAGCGAAGCATGTTCGCGGCCTTCTGGGCGAAGAATTTTAATGGCCCGGCGCTCGGTTTTGCGAATCTTGCCATTGGGTTGAACGGTGATGAGATCCTCAGCGTAGAGGATGACAGCATTGGTTTTGTCGTCGTAAGTGGGAAGAGCGCGAGCAGCGGCGGTGTGCATCCAGGCGGGCGCGTCGCTGTTGGCGGAGAGGCGTGAAGAATTCGAGACGCAGGCGAGGAGCCCGGCTAGGATTACAGAGAACGAAATCAGGTGGCGCCGCATGTCAGTTGGCCGCCACGGCTGCGCTGGGAATCAGGACGACCTGCTGGTCGTCGGCGGTACGCACGAATTGGAAGAACGAGCGAAGGATGGAATATTTATCCGCGGGAACCATAAAGATATCCGCGCGGATGGAGCGCTGTAGGTGGACAGAGCCGGGCTTGCTTTCGACGGAGAAGGTATAAGCCACGGCTTTGGCGTCTTGGTTGATAGGCTTCAGTTCACTATCCATCTTCCAGCCTTGCGGGAGGGTAACGGTGACATTGTCGGTTTTCAAATAAGGGAAGCGGAAATAGACCGGAAAGGTGCGGGTGGAGTGTTCGAAGAGATGCTTTTCGGTATTTGTGAAAAAGCCAGCGGGCAAAAGCTGGCGCTTACCGGCGGTAGCAAGCCAGCCGGGAATTTTTACTGCGAACTCAGCGACAACGGGGGCGTTAGAACCGGTCCATTCGGGAGAATTCTTCAATTCGACTTCGCTGGCGGACGGGATGATACTTTGCAGGCTGTCTTCGAGGGCGCGCTTGCGAGCCGCATCGTCGTTGTTGCGCTCATCGAGGCGCCAAGCCTGAGCTTCGAGGCCGGTGTAGGTGACGGTGACTCTTCCTTCCAGCGAGCCATCTTCGCTGAGTTGCAAATTCGCGGTCCGGTCGATGTGCGTGGCACTGCTGGGCGGCAAAGGAGTTTCGACCCACGAGCCTCCATCCTTGTCGAGCAGACGGCCGTCGACTCCAGTTTCTATCCACGGAAGCAATCCGTAAGGGGTAAAAGCGGCACCCGGGGCGAAGAAGGCGTCTTTGCCATTGAGCTTGACGACGACTAGATTCTGATCTAGTTCGCGGCTATCCATGCGCTTGGGATTGAAGAAATGATCCGCGCGGCTGGCTACCAGCGCAGGATGGGCATCGAAGCCGGCGGCGCGAGCCAAGCCGAGAAATAGCCAGGTGATCTGACCTCCATCACCGTATGCGAACTTCCATACCTCTTCAGCATTCTCGGGAAACTTCATTTTGTCGTGCTTGACCTGCTCGCTAGAAATGCGCGGTTCGTAGGAAAGGTTACGAATTTTCTGGCAACGATCGTAGATCTTTTGCAGCTTCACTTCTGGAGTATCAGACGGCGAAACGATGCTGGCAACGGCTTCGGTCATGGCTTTTCGCTTGTCAGCAAAGCTCTCAGCGCGGTCGTTTTGCTTCTTGCCGAATTTCTTCCAGTATTTGCTTTCGTCGGACTCAAAGCCATCTTCGTTGTAGACGAAATTCACGCGAAATTTTAGCTCGTTGGGCGGAGGCATGAACTCTTCTTCTTGAAACGCAGGGACATTATCGGCGGTCATTTTCACAACGTAGGAATTAGGATCTTGAATGGGCTTGGTAGCGCCATCCGGGAGACCCGCAGGCCAATTCCATTGCACCGGCCAGCGGTCGAATGGTTTGAGGGAAAAAACCGCTTTCTTCGTGAAGAGCGGAGCGCTGATGATCCAGCGCGAATCAAATATATAGTGGTCCTCGAAATCGTAGGTGAAGCGATACTCGATGATGCTGCCAACCTGCACATCGGGCACCGTGAAACTTTTTACCAGATTCTTCGAGTCGCGATTCTTGGTGACAGTGGTTTTGAAGACCTGGCCGTCGAAATTCACGATGGAGCCATCGGGGCGCACAGTGCGCGCGCGAATAGTGGAGATGAACTCCTTGTCTTGATAGGGAATCTCAATATTGGCGTAGTCGCGGCCAGCTTCGGTGAGAATTTTTATGCGGATGTAATTGAATTCATGACCGGCGTTCAAGAGATCGAAACGGTCGACCTGGCGGTAGAGGTAGATGGCGGGAGCGCCGGGGGCTTTGGGCTCGCTTGTCATTTTTAGTTCTTCGGGGGAGATGGGGAGCCAGTCGTCAGCGCTGGCCACGGGCGACGCTGTGCACAGGAGCACGGCCACGACGGACACGACGAGAGTGGCGAAGAGCGCGCCGGCTTGCCAGCGGATTCGACGAAGGGTTGGGTACGGCACGGATGACCTCTCTGGCGGATGAAATTTATCAATATTCACGGGCGGATGCTTGGCGTGAGGGTGCGAGAGACTGGCTGGGACACCACTGCAGTGCGTGAGCCGGGCCTTGGGCATTGGGTTGGACCTGGATAACGTGTTGAGCGGGACAATATCTTAGAGTTCTGCAGGTGTCAATACATCGAAAGGGCTGGAACCAGTACAGGGGTTGAACAGCCTGACGGACAGGTGGAATCGGGCTGTGGGCTGGTCGCCGGCGGGATTTCCCAGAGGAAAGGCTTTCGCGAGTGGGCGGTCTGCGGCATAATCCGCACGCGCTCTGGCATTTCCAGAGCGGAGCACAGATAGAACCACAGGGAGGTTTTGGTGAGCGAACGGCCATGGAGCTCGACGGCACCGCCGGGGGAATTTCGACCTTACATTTCGCCGGATGAGACACTGAAAGAATTTACGCTGCGCGCAGTAGTGTTGGGGGCACTATTCGGGCTGCTGTTTGGCGCGGTGACGGTGTATGTGGGATTGCGAGCGGGCCTGACGGTGTCGGCATCGATTCCGATTTCGGTGTTGTCGATCAGTATTTTGCGGGCGTTTGGGCGATCGACGATTCTGGAAAATAACATCGTGCAGACGACCGGATCGGCGGGGGAATCGCTGGCGGCGGGCGTGATGTTCACGATTCCTGCGCTGATCTTTTTGGGGTTCAGCTCCGACTTTACGTTTTGGCGAATTTTTCCCATTGCACTGCTGGGCGGATGGCTGGGCGTTTTGTTTATGGTGCCCATCCGGCGCCAGTTGATTGTGAAAGAGCACGGCAACCTAGCGTTTCCGGAGGGCACCGCTTGCGCGGATGTGCTGGTGGCGGGAGAGCGCGGCGGATCGTTTGCGGGGCGGGTGTTTTGGGGACTGGGACTTGGCGGGGTGTACACATTTTTGATGAACACGGTGCAGGCGTGGACCGGGCAGCCGGAGGCGCGGCCCGGTTGGTTTCCTGGGTCGTCGTTTCGCGCGGCCATTACTTCGGAATATTTGGGAGTGGGATACATCATCGGGCCGCGCGTTGCGGGAATCTTATTCGCGGGCGGGATTGTGTCGTGGCTGGTGATGATGCCGGCGATCAAATTTTACGGGCAGCTGGCGGGGAACGTACCTCTTTATCCTTCGACAATCGCGATTCCTTTGATGACGCCGGACCAGATCTGGAGCAGTTACATACGTCCAATGGGGGCTGGGGCGGTGGCGGCGTCTGGATTGATTACGCTGCTGCGGACGATGCCGACGATTATTTCAGCGCTGACGGCGGGACTGAAGGATGTGCGCGCGGAGGGCGCGGCGGACGCAGAAATGGCTATCCGCACGGAGCGCGAAGTGCCGATGCGCTGGGTGATCGTGGGTTCGATCATCATTGTGGCGATGATCTGGGTGGTGCTGACCTTTTTCCCGATTGAAGGGGCGCAAACGCAGTGGTGGCAGAATTTATTTGCGGCCGTGTTTGTGGTGGTGTTCGGATTTTTATTTGTGACGGTGGCGGGGCGCATCAGCGGGCTGCTGGGGAATTCTTCAAACCCGATCAGCGGGATGAGTATTGCGACGCTGATGGCGACGTGCGCGATTTTTTTGTTGGCGGGCTGGACTAGCCCGAAGTATGCAGTGCTGGCGCTGATGATTGGCGGAGCGGTGTGTATTGCGGCGGCGATTGCGGGGGCGACCTCGCAGGATTTGAAGACCGGCTATTTGGTTGGAGCGACGCCCTTCTGGCAACAGATGGGATTGCTGATTGGGGTGACCGTTTCGACGGTGGCGATTGGAGCCACGCTCAATTTGATGAATAAAGGGTTGGAGAAATATATACCAACAACGATTCCCGTGAACGTGAAGGCGTTGCCGAGCGGCGTGAAGATCGAGCGGGACTCGTTTACGTATCAGGGGAAAAATTATGTACTGGTGAACTCGCTGGGGTCGAGCGTGATTCCAGACGGAGAATATTTATACGACGCGGGGAGCAAAGAAATTGAATATCAGTGGGCACAGGGCATCGGCAGCGACAAAGCGCCCGCGCCGCAGGCGCGGCTGATGGCTACGGTAATCAACGGGATACTGAACCAGCGTTTGCCGTGGCGATTGGTGCTGATGGGCGTAGCGCTGGTGATCGCAGTGGAAATATTGGGCGTGCGGTCGCTGGCGTTTGCCACGGGATCGTATTTGTCGATTGCGACGACGGGGGCGATGTTTGCGGGGGGACTGGTGCGGTGGGCGGTGGAGGCGAGCACGAAGGAAAAGGATGAGGGAGAGGCGAGTCCCGGGGCGTTGTTT
>Ga0182024_10016064_pt1 | contig 14254 bp, 8 predicted proteins | sample P32metaG_FD_120480 | JGI IMG/M metagenome (GOLD analysis project Ga0182024, IMG submission 120480) | Permafrost microbial communities from Stordalen Mire, Sweden - P3-2 metaG (Illumina Assembly) | ecosystem: Environmental > Terrestrial > Soil > Wetlands > Permafrost | place: Sweden: Stordalen... | reverse complement strand
TTAAAGAACCCCGCTTGCACAATCTTCCCCGGAAAGCGGCCATCGGCCGGCGTAGTTAGATCGACCACCGCATAATCCGGCAGCTTCGGCGTCTGCCGCGCATTACTCAGGTAATCGGCCTCGCGAAACGTGAAGCCGCTATTCAGCACGACGTATCGATTCGGATTCAGCGGATTCGGGTAGATCAAAATGGGCGCGTGCGTATCGGCCGAATAGCGATCCTTGCCCACGGCGATGCCAGTCGCGCTCCACGCAATCGGCAAGCGGTCCGCGATGCGCGCGAGAATCTTGTTGCTGGAAGGGTCGCCCCACAGAATCAGATTGCTCGCGGCGATTTCATCGTCGCTGACGTCCACGTCGCGGCGCACCTGCGCTTCGCCGCGGAACTCGCGCCGCCACTCCTTGACGGCGCGGGCTTCTTCGCTCGCGGTCCACTTGGCAACCGCAGGCGCAATGGGCGTGCCGGTGGGTGACACGAAGAGGAAGCTATCGAGGAAGGCGTCGTCGATGGGGCCCTGAAGACCATGGATCTTGTGCAAGCCGGCTTGCGAACTGCCATCGGTGAGACTCCACTGCGCGCCGGTCTTGCGGAAATGCACGGTCCAGGAGTGGTCCGACATGGGGCCGGGCGCGGTAATCTTCTGGCCATCGATGGCGACGATAGGCTTGCGCGCCAGATCGAGGGGGCAGCCGCCGGAACCCATGTCGAGCGTGAAGGCCGCAACGTTCGATGTTTCCACTTCAACCGCGCTATCGCCGGCGATGGCGGCGTTGACTCGCGCGCGTTCCCAATGCTGGACGAGCGCGTCGATGGAGACCCACTTCATCCGGTTATACGCCAGCGTCCAGGTGGTGAACTTGATGCTGCGCGGGTAAGGATCGCGGCCCCGCTCGGCGATGGCGTCGAGCATGCTCGCAATCTGAATCTTCGAATCGGGATGATATTTGTGCGCGGTTTGCGGGCCGACTACGCGAATGAGACGCAATCCCTCTTCCGCCATGGCTTGCTCCATCATGTCGGCGGCCTGCTTCTGCGGATCGATTTCGCCGTTATAGGCAACGGTGGAGGTGTTGTATAGGTTGACGGCGTAATCGGTGGCGTCGTAGAGATGGAAGAGCTTCAGCTCCCACCAAGGCGGCGCGGCATCGCCGGTGAGTTTGAGCTTGAGGTACTGCACGGTTTCGCTGAATCCTGCGCCGGGCTGTACCGCGGCCCAGAGACCGGCATGGTGCGTGCCGATATCCCACGCGGAGGCGCCGCCCATGCTGAAGCCGCGGTCCAGAATGCGGTTTTCGTCGATGGCGTACTGGCGCTTCACGGCGTCGAGCGCTTCGAAGAAATCCACTTCGCCGGCGAAGCGGCTGGCATTGCAAAAGCGGCCGTAGAGATGCAGCACGATAGTATCGCGCGGCGCAAATTCGCCCACGTTGCGCTCACGATCCGCCAGGAAGTTGATCGCGCTGAGCGTCTCATTTCGGCCGTGGAACCAGGCATCGAGCCGCCAGCGGTGAGGAGCGGTTGGCGAGTAGGATGGCGGCACTACCAAGCCATAGGGCTGCACGCTGCGATCGATCTTCGAGATGTAGCCGCGCACCACCAGGCCCGTCGCGGTGGTCCATGGGGCATGGTTCTGCACCAAGTCGGCGGCGCGCTCCTCTCCCCGATCAAGCAGTGCCTTGGCTTTGGCGACTTCGTCGGCTTTGAAGAATTCGTTGTACTGCAGCGCGTACCGGACGGCTTCCTGATTGATAAGAACGTCGGGCAGAAGCGCGTTGCCGTGGAGTTTGGCGGTAGCGGCGCGCAGATGGTCGAGGCCGGCTTGCAATTCAGCGCGGTCGGAGGCTGAGATCTCGATGCCCGCCGGCGGGACGGATTTGATGGCGGGCTGGGCCAGGGCCGCGGCGGCGATCGACAAAGCGAGCAACATCTTCATGTACGTCACTATACTTATAATAGCGACTTAATAATAGCGACACTGAAAACGGCGGATGAATCGCATGCGTTGGCGGATATCGAAGAGCGCGGCCTCGTATGTAGGATTGTTGTCGGCAGCGTTCGTAGCCGCCGTATTGATCGGCCATTTTTTCGCAGCCGGCCTCGACAACTACGCTTACGACTACATGTTGCTTCACTCGCCTCCGCGGCATTGGCGGCCGAAGTCGATCATTTTGGCGATCGACGAGCCCACTCTGCGTGCAACGCCGGGGGGCATCCAAGGCATCCGGGAAAAACTCGCCGAGGCGTTGCCATTGGTAGCCGCCGCCAAGCCTGCCGCGGTCGCTTTGGATATCACGCTCGCCGACCGCCAGGATGCCACGGTGGACCAGCGCCTTGGGGCGGTCTTCCATTCGATGCCGAACCTGGTGCTGTGCACCGAGCTTCTGAACGATGGATGGGACGATCCGCTGCCCGAGTTTAATCCCGGTGGCGATCGCCTCGGCGAAGTACACGCGCAACCGGACAAGGATGACGAAGTTACGCGGTCTATACGCCTCGAAATGCACGCCGGCTTCAAGCAAAGGTGGGCGCTCTCGCTCCAGGCATTCCGTGTCTCTCGTGGCGGCGGCCCGATTCTGCAATCGACCGCCGATATCCGCGTGGGCGGGGAGGTTATCCCCGTCGACAATGGCAGGCTGATGCGCGTGCGCTTCGTGCCGCCCGGTATGGAGCAGGTTCCGCGCTTCTCGCTCCAGGGGCTTTTGGACGATCCCTCTCAGGCCGCGAAAGTCACTGGCAAAGTTGTGTTCGTCGGAGTGACGGCGATCACCGCGCTGCAGGACCGGCTGATGACTCCCGGCGGCCGGCAGATGGCGGGCGTCGAAATTCATGCCGATGCGTTCGAGACCATCGCGCAGCGCCTGTTCATCGCCGACCTTGCAGACTCCGATCAGTGGGTGATCCTCTTCAGTATGGCCCTCGCGGCCGCAGCCGGCGTTTGTTTCCGCTACCTGCCGGGATGGTTCGCCTATGCTGGAGGCGGGCTGGTAATAGCCGCGGCTTGTATCGCGCCTTACGTCTTTTTCCTGCAGCAGCGCGTCTTCTCATTCAAGATTCCGGCCGCGGTTGCATTCCTGACCGTGGGATCGGCCGCGGCCTTCTATCACTTAGTGACGCGGCGTAACTGGCGCATTGAACAGGCAGCGCACGCGCGCTATCAGCAAGCCATGCACTTTGTCACTCACGAAATGCGCACGCCGCTCTCGGCCATCCAGGGGTCCAGCGAATTGATCTCGCGGTTTGCGCTGACCGATGAGAAGCGGAAGCAGATCGCACAGTTGATCAATTCGGAATCGAAGCGGCTGGCGCGCATGGTGGAGATCTTTCTCAATGTGGAGCGCCTCTCGGCCGGACAGATGGAGCTCAAGCGAGAGACCATTCCGATCAGGGAAATGGTAGAACTATGCCTGGAGCGCGTACGGCCGCTCGCCGAGCGGAAGCGTATCGCGGTGGTATTGGAACCGATGCTAGACAACATGCAGGTCACCGGAGACCGTGAATTGATGGAATATGCCTGCTACAATCTACTGACGAACGCAGTGAAGTACTCTCCGCAGCGGACCGAGGTGAGGGTTTCCGCCTGGAAGGAAAGCGGCCATGTCCGCATCTCGGTGAAGGACCAGGGCATTGGCATGGATCAAAAGGAAGTCAAGCAGATTTTCCAAAAGTTCTACCGGACGAAGAAGGCCGAAGAGTCGGGCGAGGCGGGTACCGGAATCGGTCTATCCATCGTCCAACAGATCGTAGAACAGCACGGAGGAGAGATCGACGTGGTAAGCCAGCCTGGCGCCGGCTCTTGTTTTACCCTGGTTCTGCCGGCCGCGGTTGCCGCGCCGAATCAGGCGGTGGCGGAACGGCGTTGATGGATGCCAAGACTATTGTTAGTGGAAGACGATCCGGCGCTTCAATTTACGATCCTGACGGCGCTTGAGGAAAAGGGCTATGCAGTGGATGCTGTATCGACCACTGGCGAGGCCATCGAGCGCTTGAGCGACGGCAGTTACCCGATTGTCATATCCGATATCTACGTGGATGAACGCACAGGCCTCGACGTCCTCGATGCGGCAAAGCGTAAGGATCCGAACTGTTCGGTAATCCTGATGACCGGGCGCGGCACCATCGAGACGGTGATGGCGGCTACTCGCGGCGGGGCTTTCGACTACATCGCCAAGCCCTTCGATTTGGATGTGATGCTGGATGCGATTGAGCGGGCGGAGGCGACGCGCGAAGTTGGCGAGAAGGAGGCCGAGGAAGAAGATCTGCCCGAGACCGAAATGATCGGCTTCTCCCCGTCGATGGTCGAAATCTATAAGACCGTCGCGCGGGTTGCCGGCACCGATGCGACGGTGGTGATTGAAGGCGAAACGGGCACGGGCAAGGAAATGGTGGCGCGCATGATCCATCGGAGCAGCAAGCGCGCCAATGCGCCGTTTGTGGCGGTGGATTGCGCTTCGATCACGCCCACGCTGCTGGAGAGCGAGTTATTCGGAGCCATGCGTGGAGCCTTCACCGGAGCCGACAGAGACCGCGTTGGCGTGTTTGAAGCCGCGCACCGCGGCACGGTTTTCCTGGATGAAATCGGTGAAGTGGAACCGGAGTTCCAGGTGAAGCTGCTGCGCTTCCTGCAAGAGAAGGAGATCCGCCCGGTAGGGGCTTCCCGAACCAAGGAAGTGGATGTGCGCGTGGTGGCGGCCACCAATCGCGATCTGCAGCGAATGGTGGATGAAGGCAAGTTTCGCGAAGACCTGTGGTACCGGCTGAATACGGTGCGCATCATGATGCCGCCGCTTTGCGAGCGGCGCGACGATATTCCAGTGTTGGCGCGGTTCTTCGTGAATAAGTACGCGGAGCGGTATGATCGCGATGTGAAGTTAATGGATTCGGGTGTCAAGGCGCTGCAAGATTACACATGGCCAGGCAATGTGCGTCAGTTACAACACATGATGGAGCGATTGACTATTTTGGCGGACCGAATCGACGCGGACGCCGTACACGATGCGCTCACCATTATGGAGAGCCGCGAAAAGCCTGTGGAGACTCTCGCGGAGGCCGAAGAGGACCAGATCCGCCGGGTGCTGGCCGCTACTGGCGGTAATAAGAGCAAGGCTGCGCAGATTCTGGGGATCGAGCGCAAGACGCTCTACCGCAAACTCGAGCGTATGAAGCTCTGACATGGCGCGCACGGCTGATTCCCTACGAGGCAGGACGGTTATCCTTGCGGGTGGAACTGGCGGCTTGGGCTCCGCGGTTGCGACGTTACTGCTGGAAGAAGGTGCACGCCTGACGCTCAGCTTTCTCCGGCAGGAGAAACGCGCGCGCCAATGGGAAGACCGCGCAACCCTTGTGCAAGCCGATCTCGCGTCCTCATCGGACCGTGTAAGACTCCTCGATGCTGCGCCATCACTCTACGGCCTGGTAATTCTTGCTGGCGACCCGGCGCGAGTAAGTGAGGCGTCCCATATGGAGTCCGCAATGCTGCAATCGCACGCGGTGAACTATCTGGGACCGGTCCTGTTGGCGCGCGAAGCTGCGGAGCGAATGAAAGCCGCCGCGATTCCGGGAACCATTGTGCTCATTTCCACGATGCAGGCCAATGCGCTATTTCCGGGGTCTACGGCCTATGCCGCACAAAAGGAAGCCTTGCAGCACGCCGCTCGCATACTGGCGAGAGAATGCCGAGGCGCCCAAAACATTCGCGTCAATGTGGTCAGCCCAGGCGTAACGGCCGCGGGAATGGCCGAAGCCAGCATCGCATCCGGCAAATATGACCGGTTCATCGATGAAGATGTCATCTCGCGGTTCGGCCGGGCCGAGGACATCGCCCGCGCCGTGCGTTTTTTCCTTGAGCCCGATAATTACGTCACCGGTCAGGTTTTGTGCGTGGATGGCGGGGTCACGCTCTAAGAGCCCATAAATCGCGCTCGCGCGGGACCGCTACTCAACGGCAGGCCGTAACCGATGAGGCAGAACTGATCGAGAGCGAACAGAACCACCGACTCGTCTCCGGCTGCGATTGCGAGTGAGCGCTCCTTAGACCAAGGAGTCGTATAATCGGTGATTCCGATCAAGTGACTGGATTGTGCCGGCGGAAACCCGTTCTGCGCTGGAAACTGAATCGACTGGCGCGCTTCATCCAGGTTGCGATTGCCGGTATAAGTAAAATTCTCGGTCTTTAGGCAAGCCAGGTTGGCAGGAGTCCAATCATTTAGCGGATAATTTATAATCCGGTTCAACGCGGTATCGTTTACATCGTGCGGATATAGTACTTCGAACTTCGCTGTAGGATAGGTTTCGCGCACGAACTGCCTGATTGCGCTTGTGAACTGCCCAATTAAGCTGGGTAGAAAAGCACACTCTTGCGTCAAGCTGGAGGGGTCTGCATTCTGGCTCAAGATCGTGGACATCGCTCTGCCATATTGCGCTTGAAAGGCGCTTGTAGCGTATGCGTCGTAGAACGGCATACCTGATGCCGCCGCAAAATACCACCACTGCACTTCACCAAATTGCAGGTAGGGTGTGACCCCGGCAGCAGCCATCAGCCCTGCCATGTCGGCATAGACCTGCTGCCAAAAAGCCTGGCTGGCTGGGCTAAAGTTGGTTTGCAATGCGGGCGTATTCACCAAGACAGGGTCGCCGCTCGGATACCTTTGGGCGATGCCAGCCGCAACAGTATCGTCGCCATTGCCAATTTCGGTACTAAACGAGGTCGCCACCGATATTCCATAGCCCTTCAGAGCTTGAAAGAAACTCGTACTCCAATCGCGCGCCGCCCGATTGATTCGCGGCATGGCGGTCAGATCGGTCAGCCAAATCCCATCCTGCCCGCCGGCCAGCGCGGCGCTACTGGCCAGTGCGGTGAACTGAGTGCTGTTCGTGCTTACCGTGAGGCTGATGCTCTCGCCCTGCGTGCCCATCGCGCGCGCCGTAATCGTCAACACAGAGCCGTTCGCCTGGGCCCAAACACCCGTCGAACCCGCGTTGATCAGTAGGGCGAAACAAGTGGCAATACTCGGGGCTGTGTCGCCGATCAAGTCCAAATGAGAGATCGAAGTCGCACCAAGCGATATCTGTGTGGTATTTCCGAATTCCGGAGCGCCGCTGAAAGTAACTGTCGCCGACGAATACAGTTGCCCGGGTTGAGACAGCTCATAAAACCACAGCGCGCCGGCATAGTGATTCGCGCGACCTTGAAAGCCCAGCGTTTGGATCAGCCACGCAGTCCTTTCGGGCGCCAACGCCTGGGAGTGGAGAGTATCCCAATCGGTCGCCAGCGCAGTCGTGGACATTGGCGCGAACCCCGGAAGCTGGGTAGTCGGAATGGCGATCTCAAAAAAGTCGAAGTAAAAGTACGACCCCGCCGCCCCTGTATGGGTAACTGTCACTTGATGGCTCCCGGTGGTGGAGAACTGATCCAACAAAACCCGCGTGAGCACATCTTCCCCCGGTATTGCAAGGTTGATCGTAACTGGGCCGCCACCATCTACCCGCACCGAGACCTGCCCTCCGCCATCGGCGCACCTGGTCCCCAGGTAAAGGGAGTGCGCTCCTACCGCACTGTAACCGAAGCTTAAAGAGTCTCCCGGGGTTGTTGTCCAGTGAATAGATCCGCCTGAAAAGTTGCCCAACGCGCTGCTCCAAGTACCGTGATACGAGACCTCATCTCCCGCTGAGTCCTCCGCCCTCCGGCTACCAGGCCCGGCCAAACTGTATTGCTGAGCGCCGCCACTCAACGTCCAACCGGAGACTACTACCGAGAATTCAGTGCGCTCGAAGGTTGCGGGCTGCAAATCCGCAGCCCAAGTCCACCGTATCTTTCGGACGTTCGTAACTGGCACTGACACGCCGTTCACATCGAGCAGATTGCTGAAGCTGAGGCTTACCTGCCATGCCGCAGGCGATTGGCCGCCGCTGAACAACGCAAAACCGGGTGACCAGGATTCCGTGCCTGACCCATGAACCGTTCCATAGACACCGATCCGATTGCCATTCGATCCCGGCGCCCCCAAATAGGTCAAAGTGATCTGGTTGCCACTGGCAGTAGCCGTGACCAATCCGGCTGCCTGGTTCACCGTAATGGCATACGCCAAGCTGTTAACGGCGGTGGCCAACGTGTCGCTTGACGTAACCTGGTAATTGAAGTGTTGATCCAACCACGCCAGTTCAATGTAGTCGAGCGCGGTCGGCGTCCCCTGCAACTCGAACTGCGCCGTAGCGGCAACAATTGATCCAACGGCCGACGCGTAGTTCTTAAGCGGCACCTGATAAATCGTTTCGGCGCCGCTAGCGTCGGCCCACAGCCGCAGGTATGGCCAATCTACTGTGGGGAACCAGAGCGAGTCAAGCGGAATGCAATTGGTGCGTGTTTCCGTATAGGTAAGACTAATGCCGGTCAAATTCCCATCCGGCAAGTTTCGTAACGCGGGGTGTTCGAAGACATTATCCCTGTTCCACTCGATCACTGCCCAATCGAACTGCTGCCGCCACGATCCTGAAACCGTGAATCCCGATTCACTGGTTTGACTAAGCGCTGCCACCGCCGACGGCTCTAGAAAATAGCACTGCAGGTCGCGGTCTGGATGCAGTTTCGTAAGTGTGTCGGCCATTAGAGTCGAATCAAGACGGTGAGATCGGCGCCAGGCAGCGTTTGACCAACCGCCAGCACTGAAAGAGTAATTTGTGTGCCGGAAGCCAACGGTGGCAGCGTAGAACCATCGATGCTATTCGACACCAGCAGCCCGATCGGAATCGTCAACTGGCAGTAGGAGGCGCCATTCACATTTACTTGAAGCTGCACCGGTTGATCCGCCGAGGTTCCTAGGACCGCGAACACGTCCCGTACGGAATGCGCCGCATCCGTCACCAAGGCCGCTGCCGCCGATTGGTCCACGGCCAGGAATCCGTCTACCTGAATCGAGTATTGGCCGCCGGAAAGCGTTCGGAGCCCGTTATCCACGTTGTGAGTAAGACAGGCGCTGGTGATGGGTCCATTACCCTTTTCGTTGGTGACAAACATCTGGGCGCTTGCCACACGGACATCGGGCAGTAAAATTGGGTAACTCCAGTTACCGCTGTAAACGCTGCCGAAGAATTCGGGAGGGAATGGAGCTATCACCGGCAGGTCTAAGAGCGGATAAACCGGAGCTTGCGCCGAATGCGCCGCCGCGGTACTTTCATGTAGACCGCGAGTGACCGTGTATTGCGTACCGTTGCTGGAGGCCGCCGTAACCTGCATCACTTCTGCGTCTATTTGGACGATACTTCCCGCCTGCCACGCTCCGGCCGAAGTCAGCGTTAGCGTTGTGTCGGTCGCAGCCATGGCGGCTGAAAGAAGAGTCGTTGGCGTACTCTGAAGCTCGCTCCAATAGAAGAGCGATAGAGTACCCGACGAAATCGTTTCGGTGTTGGTCAGATCGGTAAACGACACGCCGCTCAATGCTACCGTGCCGCCGCTCTGTCCAGTGCTTAGACCGAAGGTCGGCGCGGGTGGCGGGGCACTGTCGGTATTACCCGATCCGCCGATCTGCCAACGCGTGACAATCGCAAGCTGCGGCGGGCACTCCACGTCACTCGCGTTGGCCGCGCGCCCCGTCAAATGCACCACTTCACCGGCGAGATTTGGAATCGCGAACTGAACGGGGCTGCTGCTTGCCACTCCGCCGAAATGCCATGCCGACTCCGCCACCACAAAGAAGCTCGTCGCGTCCGGCTCTACCACCCACGCCGAGTTCAAAGTGACTGTAGTCGCGATGTTGGAGGAAATACTGGCTTCCTGTCCGGCGCCGGTTCCCCTGGTAATCCGTACGGTCATGCCCAGGTAAGAATTCGCCGCCATCTGCAGCGTGCCGTTGCCTACTGTGTTCGCTGAATGAATTGCGGCGGCGGTTTCAGGCTGCGCCTCCATTCGCCAATAGAAATTTGCGTGGTCGAAGTTAGGGTCGGGTGGCGCAACCAACTGGTCCGTCAGGCCGGTATCGCTAAACTGCGCCGCGATAGTCTGCCCCGTAGCGATTCTAAACATTTGGGCTGGCGTCGGTCCCCGGTACACATTGAATGTTGCGGTGTCCGAGGTGAAGCTCAAACCGGTCAGCGTAACGCTGCTTCCATCCGCCAGAATGCTCGCTGTTACTATGAACGAAAGCGCCCCTTCTCCGCCGGCGCTGTTGACGCCTGAAACCGCATAGTACAAGTTCTGTCCTGAATTCAGCGTTCCGCCCGTAGTAATCTGCGCGGAAAAACTCAACAGCGGGATTCCCGGACCGGTGGCCGCGATAGTGGCCGGCGCCACGAAACTCACGGACACTCCCACTGAGATAGTGCCGTCGCTAGCCGTCGTGTCGGTCTCTTGCACGCCAAATTCGATATTGCCGTTGCTATCGATGGTCGTCCCAATCAGTGGATTTGGCGTCCCAATCCCGGCGCTTCCGTTTGGTCCCGCCCCGGAGGGTGAGTTCGTCTGCCCGTTAGTGTCCGCATACCACGCGTCGTCGTGGATCTGGGCCGTAATAGTCGATGTTCTGTAATTGGTTGCGGGTGAAATCTTCAGAACCCGAAATGCCTGCCGGTTGAAGCCCTCTTTCAAATACGTGAATGTGATGATGTCGCCGGGCCGGATTCCAACTGCTTTGACGCTGGTATCAAATTGAATGTAAGTATTTCCAAGAACGGACTTATCTACGTTGAACTGCAGAATCCGGCCAGCCTGGTCATAATTCGGAATTCCGACAGCCATTAATGCGGCAGTGACCTCCTGGCCGGCCAGTACAATGTCGTCCGGGTTCACTACCGAGAAGCTGTCCTGCTGATACCCATTGAGACTGTCTTGATATTCGACATTATAGGAATTCGGCGTGTCAGCTATCGGGCGGCTTGTCACCGTCACGCTGGGGTCGCCGTTTTGCCGCCGCATTATGCCAGAAGTCCCGTTGCTCCCATCTCCAAATTCGTAGCTCGGCCACCCACCATTGAGAAGCTCAGTGCTGTTCGACCATGCCAGTTGGGCGGGCTGCTGGAGGGCTACGGTGTTTTCTACTTGTAGTTGGAGTACGCCGCCTGGTCCGTATGTGAGGAACAGCCGGGCGGCATTGCGAATTCCCCTGACTAAGTCCCCCGCGCTGCGTCTCTTCTGCAACACCAGATTGCATTGAAACCTTGGCAGAGTGATCGCATTCCCGTTCAAATCGGTAGAGTTGATCTGCTGATCGCAATACGCCGCTGCCGCGGCAAAACTGGTGAAATCGAGCTCTGCCGCCGTCCAACCGCTCCGCTGCAGTACATCGAGGAGTATCCACGCCGGATTGTTTGAGAACTGACTCCCGAGATTGGCGCCGGCCGTCGAGTAAGTCGGCACAATCAGGCCCTGCGCCAGCACTTGGACGCTTGGAATAGAATTTCCGTCGCTCAATTGGTTCGGCACAACAACCGAGAGGTAAGCCATGCTGCCATAGGGATCGCCCGCTGGTTGTCCGCTCCCGTTTGTGAAATTCATATCGAACGCGCCGTCCCGCGATCCCAGCGTAACCACGTTGTACCATCCGGTCCCCGTCATGTTTTTACCGGAAACGCCGATTGGGATTTGAACGTCATTGACCAGCACCGTGACCACCCCTTGCATCACTCCGATGCCTAGTAACACTTCCATACGCGTCAGATTGCCGTCGTTGCGCGCAAATACTACCAGCGGGTCGTACCATGCCGTCCCATAGACCATAGGGACGAAGTCGTTATAGCGCGCCTGATTTACCGAAAGATTCGAGTTCGTCCAGGCGCTGCCGTAGCCGCGCACTGAGATCACTGGCGGGACGAATTCCAGACCGCCGAATCTCGTGAACATACCTCGCGCCTGACAATCGGAGCGTACATAGCCGCAGGATGTAAACGGCGCCCCGTTATTCAAGTTGCCAGTTCCGCCCGGCAACCCCGCCGAGTAGCCGCAGCGGTAGTACATGGAATACTGTCCATCTGTTCCGCCGCTCACGGCTTCGGCTTGTTGTGCTGGCGTGGAGGGAAACTGCCATGGGCACCGGCTCTGGATTCGAACCTCCGGCAGCAAGAGCCTCTGCAGGTTCATCCGGTTCGTCGCGGTAAGCCTGAAAGTCGCTTCCTTAATCTGGTCGGGTGGATTGCAGATACCCTGGAACACAACGGTCGTGTCAGTCAACGGCGCGTTGTTTCGCAAATCGTAGAACAGGAAACTCACAGTTAATTGCGCGCCCTTCCAACCAGTCGCTCGTTGGATTTCGGAAAAGTGCGAATCCGCATTCGCCAGCGTTACCGATATGGCCGGGCTTCCATCCACGCCTTGGTCGGACGCCGTCTGAATGTCGAACGAGCTTTGCTGAAGCACGCGCGCCGTGTACGCGGTTCCGCTGATCGTGATGGCGTGCGTGCTCCAATGTTCGGTGTCGCCATTCGAAAGGGCGCAGTCGAACACGATGAGAGGCGTATCGGTTACCGCCAGTTCCTTCAGACTAGAGATGGTTTGCATAAACGATATTCACGGTGACGGAGTGCTTATTCACGTCGGTGGTGGCAAACGAAAATGTATCGTCGCCAAACCGGGCGTCCTGATAGACCCCGCCAGTTGTGCTCTTCTGGTACGCGGAAGGCTCGGCCTGGACCTCCACCTGCGGCCCGAAGACGCCGATCGCTCCGGGCGGCAGTTCGACGCCAAACAGAATCGATGCCGCCGCGGGATCGCCGCTTGCGGTGAAGCTGATCCTGGTCCAATTCGGACCGGCCGTCGCCTGGACGCTATTACTGCCAAGCAGAAGAGTGACAGTAGTAGGCTGCGCAGCCTGGACGTAAACGCTCCAAGAATATACGTACCCGGTCGGCACGTTCAGAGTTTGGCTCACGCTCTGTACGCCTTCGCCCGAATTCGTCAGTTGGAACGCCCTGCTTCCGCCAAAAGGATCGGTCACGCCGCCGACGCTTGCCAGGAATGGGCCTGCCTCCCAAACTGCATTTGTCAGATCTTCGCTCCACGCCAGAAGGTTGCCGGCCGGATCGAGGAATGTAAACCCATTCAGCGATCCTTCCGTTGCCGTAAAGAACTGCTGCAGATTGCTCAACTCCGTGTCGCTTAGTCCTTCATACTGCAGTTGCCACTCTGTCACGGAGCCGTTGGGATCTGCCAGCTTGATCGAGCTTCCATCGGCAGCCTTGTTCGTCACCGTTCGCGTCCGCCGCTGTTTCCTCAATGGATATTGACTGTACGCTCCTGTTGTAAGTTGTGGATACATATCTACCCTCGGTTCTCAGTCACGGTCACGGATGTTGTGTTTTGTAACTCTTTAACCGAGGTCAACTGCAACCGGTCGCTTCCCGCACTACAATTCGGATAAGATGTGCCGTCCCAGGGATCTATAAAGACAAAGCTCGCAAAGCTGCCCTGGTTCGAGAGAAAGAAGTCCTCAAGCGATGCCTGCTCGGTTTCGTCCAGTTGGTCCAGTCGAATGACCCATTGATGAAGCGGCCCAGCCGAGTCACGGTATCGCTGCTCGTTTCCGTCCACAAAGCGTACAATCTGGTTCTGGAAGCGAAGCGCCTTAGTCGCTGGATACTGCGCAACGGCCCCGGTCTTCAGCGGTGGAAAAGTGGCCATGTCAGCGCTCGGTCACCACATCGTCGAGCGAGTTGAGGTTCAACACGGCGCCCCGGCCTGCCTTGGTGTTTCCACTCCCCGTGCCGACGCGCGGTCCGTCGCCCTCCCGCCGGAGACCGGGGAGACCTTCTCAAAGATTCGATCTACGTTTCTCTTGGCCATCTCTTATCTCCGCCGTCAGCGCATTCTCTAGAATGGCAAACGCCTCCACCTGCCTTGCGCTCAACACCGAAAAATCGATCGCGCCCATTCGCCGCCTTACGAAAAACTCCTCTACCAATGTTTCGCTGTCTGGGGTGATGTAAGACTTCGGGCATGTAAACAGAGCCACATCTCTACGGGTCCAAACGGGCAACCCCTTGACCTCTCCGCTGTGAGGCAGCCACCCGCATCGGCGCTTTTGTTCCAAGCCGGATTTCCGGCATAAGTCGCACCTCCAACCAGCTTGGTTCGAAAATTGAAAGTGGAAGGCGACGATTAGTTTTTTCGTTCAGCCGCCGAGAGTCCGGTCGCGGCCCGCACCGCCGCCACTGCCTCTCGGAACAATTCCTCCGGTCCGGACTCCACCAGCGACTCGGGAGTCGCCGGTTTACCGTCGAGGTCGAGCCCGGTAACATCTAAGAGACCCCAAGTCAGGTAGAGCCGATCGATCT
>Ga0182024_10016063_pt1 | contig 14254 bp, 22 predicted proteins | sample P32metaG_FD_120480 | JGI IMG/M metagenome (GOLD analysis project Ga0182024, IMG submission 120480) | Permafrost microbial communities from Stordalen Mire, Sweden - P3-2 metaG (Illumina Assembly) | ecosystem: Environmental > Terrestrial > Soil > Wetlands > Permafrost | place: Sweden: Stordalen... | reverse complement strand
AGCGCGGCGGTGCCCCGGAACTTGCCGGTGCATGCCGCCCCCGAGGGCCTGTAGCTCAGCCGGTTAGAGCGCTTCCCTGATAAGGAAGAGGTCGGAGGTTCAAGTCCTCCCAGGCCCACCCAGGTCAGAGGCTCGTTTCTCATCATGAGGGACGGGCCGTTTTCGTTCCGTGCGCCACAGGTGCGCCACGACGCCGCGACCATGACTCCAGCACCTTGCTATGCGCGTCCGGGGCCAGGTGCGCATACCGCTGCGTCGTGGCGAACGACTCGTGCCCGAGCAGGGCCTGGACGTCATACAGCGGCACTCCGTCCTGCACCAGCCACGACGCCGCCGTGTGCCGCATGATCCGGGGCGGGAACCGGCGCACCCCTGCCGCGGCGATCGCCGGAAACCAGATGCGATTGGCGAAGTTCCGGTCCGAGATCGGGCCGCCCTCCGGGGCGGTGAACACGAGCACGTCACGCGCGCGGCCGGCCATCAGCACCGACATGCCCTCCAGCGTCGCCGGGGGTACCGGGGCCACCCGGTGAGACTTCTTGGACTTCGGCCACTGCCGCAGGCCCTGGCGGGTCATCACGTCGACCACGGCCAGGCGGCCGCGCAGCCAGTCAACCCGGTGCCCGTGCAATCCGGACAGCTCACCGAGCCGCAGCCCGACGTCCATGCCCAGCTCGGTGAACGTGCGCCACCCCGGGCCCGACAGGCGCTCGATCGCCTCGTACAGCGCGGCGGCCTCGTCCGGCTCGTAGAAGTTCACCGGCCGGGGCTCGATCGCTGGCAGGTCGAGTTCGGCGAACGGGTTGGCCAGCACAACCGGCGGCTGTTCCTTCATCGCGGCCCGGAACATCGCGCTCATGACGTGCGCGGCAGCGTGGATGGTGTCGGCCGAAAGGCACGGCGCGTCGTCGCCGTCCCGGACGCCGCGGCCACGGTAGCGGGCCAGCCTCGTCCCGCGCAGCTCGCCCACCCAGCCCTGGGCCTCCATGCGGGTGACCGCCGACATGCGCCAGCTGGCCCACTTCGGCCCGCAGTGCGTAGCCCACAGGGACCGGTTCTTGGCCGCGGTGATCGCCTCGACGCCGCTCGCCGCGGCGAACCGCGCGTACCAGTCGCCCACGTGGATATCACCGGCCCGCGGGTCGCGTACATCACCCTGCGCGAACTTGGACTCCTGCTCGGTGGCCCATGTGCGGACGACCTTCTTGAGCGGATCGGTCCTGGTGTGCTTATGGCCGTCCGGGCCGCGGACGGTGGCCTGCCATTTCCCGGACGGCAGCCTGCGGATATAGCTCATTTGCCACTCCCCTGGCCGGACGCCGCGTGGCCGGCCTCCTCGTCGACGGTCTCGTACGGATCGGCCGGCGGGTCCGTGTAGGGATCGCGGCCGCGATAGCTATAGGCGCGGCCGTGCTCATCCGTGCCCGGGTCGGCGGCGGGCACCCGGGCACCCTGGCTGCGCTTGATCGATTCAATGTCCTGGTTCGCCGAATCGAGCGCCATGCGGGCATGGACTAGCTGGACTTCGGCATGTGACAGGACTGCCCGGGCCTGGTCAGCCTGCCCGGCCAGCTCCCTCACCCGCTGCTCGCAGCCTGCACGGTGAGCAAGCGCCGACGCCAGGTCGCGGGCGGGCGGGTCGTCAGGCTCGGTAACGAGGCCGGCCACGCCCACGCCGAAGATGTGACCGAAAGCGACGGCCTCGCCGACGTAAACGGGCCGTTGCCCGGCCTCGATCTTGGCAATCGTGGTCTGCCGCATCCTGTACCCGAGCCCGGTCATCGCGTCGGCGACCTGGCGCTGGGCCAGCCCCGCCCTTTCGCGCAGCACCCGCAGGCGCCTGGCGAACACTTCATCAGGGCTGCCAGGCAGCGTCCGGTTGCCTCCTGATGGATCCTGTGGCATATCCCTCATGGGAATCAGACCTTACATGCCTGTCCGGGTTGCGTCCAGACACCTACTGCGCCAGTATGCATCCCCGAGAGGGATACAAGATCCCAACCTCAAGGAGGCTACGTGGCGCAGCAGACGGCTACGCGGGCACCGGACCCGCTAAACACGATTCCGGCCGCGGCCAAGCATCTTGGGTGCTCGGACACGCACATCTACAGGCTGATCGCAGCCGGCGAGCTTCGCGCCGTAGACATCTCGGCGCCCGGGTCCCGCCGCACCAAGACCAGGATCCGCGCCGACGACCTGGCCCGGTATATCGAGCGGCAGACCCGCGGCGGAGTCACGTCATGACCGCCCTCCTGGCCGAGCGGTTCGACCGGCTGCTCGCCAACCAGGCCGCGAGCAGCCGTGCCGTCCTCACCTGACCATTCCGGACCCCAAGCATGAGAGGGCCGGATGACACGTCCGCTCGAATGGGTGGCCGCTATTGACCATTCCGGACCCCAAGCATGAGAGGGCCGGATGACACGTCCGCTCGAATGGTGGCCGCTATCCGCGATCATCCGAACAAGCCAGCGGCCGCGCAATGCCACGTCCTGACAGTGCTGGCGCTGCGCCTCGACTGGGCATCGGGCACTGGGCACGCCTCGCTCGAGGTCCTGACGAAAGACGCCGGCGTAGAGGAGCGCACCGCGCGCCGCGCGATCGACTGGGCTCGCGGCATGCCACGCGATGAACGGTTCTTCCTGGCCCGCACCAGGCGCGGCCACCGGCTCGGCGATGGTACGCGGCTCGCTTCCGAGTGGCTCTTGCGGCTCCCAACTCAACTGGACACAGAAGCCCTGTTGAGATTCTCAAGTGGACAACAGGGCGGTCTCAACCGGACTTTGAGTGCCTCTCAACCGGACAGCAGCACAGCACCATCTAGACCCTCTTCTTCTAGACCCTCTTCATCCCGCGCGGTCGGCGCACAACCGCGCCGCACCGGAAACCCGAAGCGCGGGCCGGCGTGCGGCAAGTGCAGCGGCGACCCCGAGCGCATGATCAATTGGCTAGACGACCATCCGACCCGTTGCCCGGACTGCCATCCGCTCGCCGGGGTGACAGCGTGACCGGCGCCGTGTCCGTCGTCGAGACCAAGCGCGCGGGCCGCGACGACGACGGCGGCAGCTGCCCGATGTGCCCCGAGCCGATAACCGGCGGCCAGCGGATCGCGCTCGTCCGCTCTGACGACAGCGGCCACGCCTGGCTGCACCTTCACTGCCTGGCAGCGGCCAGCACCGAGGAAGGATCACCGCAATGACCGCCACCACTACCGTGCGAGCCCGCCGCGCCGCCACATCGAGCGTCTGCGCCGCGCCGGGCTGCACGGTCGTCATCCGGGAAGGCGACCTGATCGAGCGCCTGGCGGGCAAAGGCTGGGCGCACCGGGCCTGCGCCCGCGCCGCCAGCGCCCAGGAGGACCTGATACCGCGCCTGCGCCGCAAGCTGGGATCACAACCCGCCACGGAGGGATCATGAAACTGCCCAGGCGCAAGCCCCGCGCGGACGCGCCGCCGCCCCCGCCATCACCGCCGCCGGGGCGCTGTGCCGCGACCACCCGGGCGGGCCGCCCCTGCCGCTTGCCGCCCGCGTGGCCCGGCGCGCCGTATTGCCTCCTGCACATGCCTGAGCCGCCCGTCCGGACCGCGTGATGGGCCGCTGGTATTCGTGGTGCTACCTCGGCGGCTGGCTCACCATGCTCGGATACGTCGTCGCCGTGATGGTGGTGCAGCGATGAACGGCCGCGAGCTGGCCGAGGCGATCAGGGAGGCAACCCGCCCGGTCGGCTGTAGCCGCTGCGGACGCACCTTTAAGGGGCAGAGCGCACGCGAGGTGGCTCACGACGGCGACCGCTGTTTGCCGGCCAGCTACTGGGAAGGCATGCTCACCGAGGTCGACGGTGTGCTCGTGCTGCGCGGCGACGATGCGGCGGCCCGGTAATCGATGCGCCAGGTGAACGGGATCCTGCTCAGCCCGGCAGAGGCCGAGCTCGCCGCGAAGCTGGCCCGGATCGCCGTCAGCCGCCTGGAGCTGGTGTACGGCACCGTCCCCGGTGAAGTGCTACGGCTGCGCGACCAGCTGGCCGCCGCTTCCGCCCGCGGAAGCGCATCCGCCCAGGTCAGCATCGAGCGCGGAAGCGCGGAAGCGGCGGCGACGGTAGTGGTGGCAGGTTCTCCGCGAGAGATGACAGCACAGGCTGCGGCGGCCCATCTGGGCAGCATCACAGCGCGGGCCGTCCGCAGCATGTGCGAGGCAGGTGTCCTGATCGCCCGCAAGCAGGACGGCCGATGGCAGATCGAGGAGTGGTCGGTGGCGGCCCTGGCCGCCAGGCGGAAGGGAGCCTGACCGCATGGAGCACAGGTTCTGCAAATGCCCCGGCTGCAGCGGCTGCCACACCGCCAGCGGCACCCACGAGAAGCTCTTCGACTGGTCGGCCGGGCCGCTCCGGTGCCCAGCCTGCGATCCGGGCAGGACCACGCGCCGCGCGGCGGCACCAGCAGAGCGGCGCGCACAGCCGCACGGCGGAAGGAACGCAGCAATGACTGAGCGGATCTCGGACTATTTCGGGTCGATGGGCCCGGGCAGCAACCGGCGCCTCTCCATACCCGAACTCATGGCACTGCAGCGCCAGTCAGTGGAGCTGGAGCAGCGCGCCGCCCGCGCCGATGAACTGGAGCGCAACGCCGCGGAGCACCCGCTGAGCGCCCGGGCGCGGGTACAGGAACCGCGGACCTACTCCCGGCGCGGGGAGCACAGTTTCTTCGTTGACCTGCTGCGCTCCAAGCACGCCAGCGACCCGGAAGCCAAGAAGCGCCTCGACCAGCACAACACCGAGTGCCTCGAGGACTCGGTCGCACGCTCCCGCGCGCTGCTCGACGCCGCTGAACGGCAGTTCGAGGCAGCCTTCGGCGGCGACACGCTGGACCGGCTGGCCCGCGCCGGAGTGCGGCCTTTCGAGAGCCGCGCGCTCAACCGGACGGACGGCCAGGCCGGGTACTTCGTTCCGCCGACGTGGCTGCTGGACGAGTACGTGCCGCCGGCCCGGGCGGGTACCGAGTTCTCTTCGATGTGGACGAGGCTGCCGCTGCCGACCGGGACAAGCCAGCTCAACCTGCCGATCATGAGCACCGGCACCGGCACCGGGCCACAGGCCGCGGACGGCGCGCCGCCGCCGCAGCGGGACGCCGCGGACGGCTTCGTCGGCGCCGCCGTCCGGACCATCGCCGGCCAATTGGATGCAAGCGCGCAGTGGTACGAGCAAGGCAGCGGCGCGCTGCCCGCCGGGCTCGACTCCGTCATCTTCGGCGACCTCGAAGCCGACGCCGCGCTGCAGCTCGAAGGCGAATGCCTGCTGGGCGCCGACGCTTCCGGGCAGCTCCGCGGGATCTGGCCAGCCGGGGTGATCGGCATCGCCACCGCCGTGCAGATGATCAACGTCAACAACAACGCGACCCAGACCTGGGTCGCTAACGGCGGCTCCTCGACTACCCTCGACGCCGACCTCGGCCGCCTGGTCAGCGGCGTCACCCGGGCGCGCGGCCGGCGGCCGACGTGCATCATCAGCCACCCCTGGGTCTGGGAACAGCTCACCGGCACCGTCGACGGCAACGGCCGGCCGCTGGGCAGCTACCAGCCCGCCGCGCTCGGCAACGGCGACGCACCCGACATGGGCATCCTCGGCTACTTCCGCAACGGGCTGCCCTGGATCGGCTCGGCCTCGGTGCCGACAACGTTCGGCGGGTCAGTCCTGCCGCAGCTCGCCCAGGTCACCGGGTCCCAGTTCGCCGCCTCGGCGGGCACCGGCGCCGCCGCCCTGTACTCACCTGTCCTGGCCGCGCGGCCCGCCGACATGTACATGTGGGTCAGCGACCCGCGCATCGCGGTGCTGCGGGAAGTCATCTCCGGCACGATGCAGATCCGGTTCCAGCTCCGGCGCTACGCCTGCCTGATCCCGAACCGGTACCAGGCACTCAGCTCCGGCACGCTGCCCAACAGCTCCGGCTGGTCGACGGGCGCCGCGACCGCGTACGGCACCCTGACCCAGGCCACCACGAACGGCATCCTCCAGATCGCCGCCCAGAATTTCTAGGAGACCCAGATGACCCCCACCGCGAAAGAGACCGCGCTAGAAGAACGGGTCGCCGAGCTGGAGAACGTGCTCGCCCAGCTCATCAGGGCCACCTACGCCGCCGTCATCACCCAGCACGGCCCCAGCCAGGGATGGACGGCCTGGCAGCGCGCGGGCGCCCCCCACCAGGCCATGCTCGACCTCCACGCCTACCTGCAGCGCCACCCGGCGCCAGAGCAGGACTAGCCCGGCGCCCGGCTGCTGACCGCCGCCGCTCCCCACCGGAAAGGACACCCGTCATGACGACACCCGCGCAGGCACAGCCAGCCAGCGCCCCCGCCGTCGATCCCCTCGAGAAGTGGTTCGACGCCGAGCTGCGCCCCGTTCTCCTGGCGCACCTGGCCGCCGCCGACGGGCAGGCCGCGGCCCGGGCCGCCATGCGCCACCGGCAGACCATCGCATCCATCGAGCACTGGCTCGGCGGCCTCGCCCAGAAATCCGCCGCATGGAGCCCGGAGACACGGCAGGCCGTCACCGTGCTCGCCAGTGAGGTGCGCGGCCTCCTCGACGGCATCGGCGCGTTCTGACCGTGGCCGCCATCAGCCGGGAGTGCTTCGCCGACTGCGGCCGGGTCGCCGGCTACGAGCGGGCCAACCCGGACTGTCACCAGCCCGCCTGCGCCTGCCTGTGCCACGAGTCGAACGCGGGGCGGCGGTGAGACTCCGGCGACGGCCGCCAGCGCCGTGCGAGTGCGGCTGCCAGCAGCTCGCCGAGCGCCTGGCCGACGCCGAGGCACTCAACGCCGCGTTCGCCCGCGCCATCGTTGCCCTGCGCCCCATCGCCCGCCATCACAGCGTGTTCCAGGGCCTGGTGGCCTGGAGCGTGCCTGAGGCAGATGCCCGTCTCATCACCGAAGCGATCCGGCCGCGGCCGACATGAGAACTTCCCGGCGCCGTCCGTCCACCCTGGGACAACGGCGGCGCCAGCAAGGAGAACGCCATGAACGAGACCCGCGAACGCCAGATCCGGGACGAGCTGGCGCAGATGGACGCCGAGCACGAGCGACTCCAGGCGCTGTCACGGCCGCCGGACCCTGACGGCGGCCCCGAAGCCGTAGCAGCCCGCCAGGAGCGCCGCATGCGCCGCATGCGGATGGGCACCGGGCAGGTTGAGCGGCTCGTGCCCGGCCGGCCGGCAGGCTAATGACCGTGCCGCTCAGGTTCTGCATCGAGCTGGTCGACGGCGAGCCATGCGCCGCGATCTTCGACGGCCCCACGCAGCGCTGCCCGCCTCACCAGGCAGCCACTACCAAGCGCAGGAACACCGACCCGCCCGGCCGGCCGAGCGCAGCGCAGCGCGGCTACGGATCCGAGTGGAGGCGCGTCTCCGCTGCTGTCATCGCCGCCACCTCGCTCTGCCACTGGTGCGGCGAGCCCGCTACCGCAGACGACCCGTTCACCGCTGACCACCTGGTGCCGCGAGCACGCGGCGGAACGAACGACCGATCCAACCTCGTGGGCGCGCACCGCAGCTGCAACAGCCGCCGCGGCGGCCAGATGCGACGCAAAACCCGCCGGAAACGCTGACGAATCGCCCGGTTCTTACGTACCCGGCAGCGCTGTGCCGTCAGCACGCCAGCCGCGCTCGGCGGGCGCTGATCAACCACAGCATCGCCCACCACTGTGCGGCTGACCTGCAGGTTTGCCCGGCCAGCCCTGCCAGCTATGACGCGTTTTTTTAGGGCGGCGCCCCTGCGACCCATTCCCCCACGGTTCTTTTCTCCGTGGTACCTCCCGATTTCATATTTTGTGGTTCGTGACCGGAGGGGTCACCATCCGTCACATTTCCGGGATCTAACCGGAGGATCGGCCGCGGCCAGGAGCAATCGCGTGACCTGCTGCTATCCCCAGCGGCCAGTCTCGGCCGAGACGATCGCTAAACGGAGGGATCCGGCGCCCCGCTGGACGCCGGAGCGCCCCGCCAGCCGTAGCCAGCGGGGCGCTCCCGGGATCGGTGCTACTTGACGCGGCGCAGCACCGGGCGGCACCTCTGCTTCTACTTCACCGACGACGAGGACGAGGACCCGCGGCTGTCCCGCCATCACGCCCAGCCGCTGTCGGCCTTGACGCCGTTGTGAGAGACGGTGATAGTCACGTGGTCGCGCTCCAGGAACTCCAGCACGTCGGCGAGATGCTCGGCGAGGCAGGCAGCCGCCTTGGGCTCTGTGCAGCGCAGCCGGATGTGACGGCCGATCGGGTTAGCCCGCCGTCGGCGCATGAACTGCTGGTCTAACGTCACCAGGACCGCGTCCTGTTTGGCTGCGTAGACCGTCAGGTTGTCGTCCTGGCCTTCGGCGGCGAGCCCGGCCTCCGCGGCGGTCCAGCATTCGTGGCCCTGCCTTCGCAGCATCGTGCCCACGCTGACCGGGACATCGTTATCGAGGAAGAACCGCACGGCCGCGATCGCGGCTCAGGAAGCCGCGGCGTAGCGCCGGGCAGCGTCAATGTCCGCATGGGTCAGCGACGGGTATTCCTCGATGATGGCCTCGGCATCGAAGCCTTCCTGCAGGTAGTGCTGGACGGTTGCGACCAGGATCCGGGTACCGGCGAAGATCGGGCTGCTTCCGTGCACGCCGCGCCGCCTGACAACCTTCCCGGCTGCGGCGGGGTCGCGGTCGCTCAGTGACCCGAGCTTTGCCGTGAGGAGGTCGAGCGCGACGGCCTGGCTGAACACGAGCTGGTCTAGGCGCGGGTCTCCGGACCAGTTTCCCCTGTGGTCCTGGACATACACGTCCTCGCCATGGGTGGCGAACTTAAGCTCCCGCAGCGGCGCCTTGAATCCGGAGCCGCGCAGGTGGGCGACCAGCCGCTGAATGTGCTGCAGGCTAATCCCCCGCCGGCGGAGTTCGGCGGCGACCAGCAGCTCGAGCAGTTCCTGGAAGCCGTACAGCCGGACGGTGTTCCGGGGGCTGATCTGCTGCCTGATCGAGGGGACTACCAGCCCGATCTGCTCCCAGTAGCGCAGTCGGCGCATGGAGATCCGGGCGAGTCTGACGGCCCGCTTGTCCGGGATCGCGAGCACCTCTTGGACCTCTTGGATGGCGTGAGCCATAGCGCGCCCTTCCGTCGGCTATCGCGATCGTAATTGCCGGCCAATGGATGCTAGACGCACGTTGGCGCGTCGCGGTTGCCATCATGCCCGCATTCACGCTGAGCATTCCCGCAACTGGAATGCGCGAAGCGCCCCGCCAGCCGTAGCCCGGCGCGCTCGCGGCGCCGTCAGAGCTTCTGGCTCCTGGTGAGCCTGGCGACGGCCCGGGCGCCGCGGCGCAGGACCTGACGGCGTCCCTGGCACCACCGGCAGGGCCGGTCCTCGCCGCCGCACCACCGGCAGGTCCTATAGGGCGCCTCCCGCAGGAAGGCGACGTAAACGACGGCACCGCACGCGACCGTGAGCCCGGCTGTGAGCGCGTGATTCATTGGCGTCAGAGCTTGCTGGAGTGGATGGTGCGGTGAAGCTCGGCCGACAGCTGGGACAGGGACGTCTCGGCGTTCTCCATCGGCGTCAGCGCGCCAAGCTCCGACAGGGCGCCGCCGCCGCCGGCCGCCGAGCCAGCGGTCACGAGCTCGGCGAGCGCTCGCCCGAAGTAGCCCTTCGGGTCGGCGCACACGGGGGGTGGGCTGTTCTCCGCGATCTGCGCCGTCTTGCTGAGCGCGTGCGCCTGGGCGCTGGTGACGGCTCCCGAGGAGAACGCTGAGACGGCGGCCTTGAACCTGCGCAACTCCCCGTGGTTCGCATGCTTCCACTGGTCGGACTTCTGCTTGCAGGTGAGCGGCACGGCGGCGTGCGTGGCGGCCGGGCTCGCCGGGGCGGCTGCTGGCGCTGCCGCCTGGCCGCAGCCTGCTAAGGCGATGACGGCGGCGCTGGCCGCCAGGAGCTGGAGGGGTCTCATGGGGGATAGACGCGCTGCCGGGTCCGGCGGATGTCCTGGCATCAGGATCTAGGCCCTAGGTGCCAGCTCACGCCCGGTTTCTGTGCCTAGGCCCTGGCCTAGGCCTAGAGGATCAGGGTCTAGGAGCGGGGAGCCCCACCTAGCGGCCGTGCCCGCCGCTGACATGCGCAGGTAATGGGCCTTGCGCGCCGCGTTGGCCGCCTCGGCGACCTGGCGCTCGCTGGCGCCCGGGCCGAGCCGGTCACGGGCCTCGCGCTCGAACTTGGCCAGCAATCCCGTGCGGGCGGGCGCTGTCCGCGCTGCCCGGTCGGGCGTGCGCGCCCACGATTCGTACGAGGCGATGCGGGCGGCAAGGGAACGGTTCATCGCTGGATTATCGGGGGCGTCCGGACACTGGCCCGTAACAGCTCGCCGGGTCGTTCACGTGAGGCCTCTGACCAGCAGGTTGAAACTGTTTCTCGTCCTGTGACGGCTGTTACCTGTTACAGGTCCCTGACCAGGTCAGGAGGGTACGGGTGTTTCACGTCCCCTCAGGGCTGTAACGCCTGTTCCGGCCCCGGCCACCCGCGACAAAGTCGCGTTGCCGCGACACGCCCTGACCTGCGCAAACGTGATCTGCCGCGACACGGCGATCCTGGCCAGACCGCCTGACCTGCGATGTCGCGTTGTCGCGGCACCGGGCGGCCGGACCCCGGAAACCCGGATATGGCCCTGTTTCAGCCGCCCGCCGGTTCTGCCGCGACCCGCGACACCGGCTCGCTAGCCGCTACAAAGTAGCGCTGCCGCTACCTCGCCTGACCTGCGGAAACGTGATCTGCCGCTACACGGTCATCCTGGCCAGGTCCTCTGACCTGCGGTGTAGCGGTGTAGCGGCAGATCGCCGCGGCCGGCCGGAAACCCGGATCTGGCCGTTCCGGGGTCCGCCGGGCACGCCGCGATCCGCGACACCGCAGGACCGCGGCTGTCTCATTTCCGCCGCGGCCGGCCGTCTCATTTCCGCCCCTGGGGGGCACCTTTGAGACAGGCAGGTGAGACACCGGCCGCGCGATCGCAACCGGAGGGCAGGCGCCAAGATGCAGCTAGTCGACGACGTCGCCGCCGCGCGGCCGCGGTCGTGCCCGATCGTGTGACCTGCGGATCTTCCGGCCGGGGTCTGCCGGGCTACGCGATCGCAACCGGAGGGGGCAGCGTCACAACCGGTACAGCAAGACCTGTGACACCTGCCGCCCTACGGGCCTATGTCACTGTGACAATGCCCAGCTCAGGCCCGGGGATCACGTTTCCCGGGCGACCTGGGACATCGGCCTAGCGCCCGGGCCGCTAGAACCTAGCACCCCTGCTAGCGGGCTGCGGCCGTCTGACCAGCGGCCTAGCGGACCTAGCGGCCTAGCAGGGCTACCTGGCCGCACCGTGAATCCCGGCATCCGGCGGGCCCGGACCCTCCGGGCGGCTGCTAGGTACGAGCGCGGCCAGGTACGCGCGCACCTCGCGTGCCCGCGGCTGGCCCAGGTGCATCTCGCGGCGCACCCGGCGGACGCTCGGCAGCTCGCCGCGGGCCAGCCCGGCAGCGAACCACTCAGCGGCCCGGGCGCCGCCTTCGGGTGCGGTGCTCCCGTCCGCGGGTGCGCCGGGTGCGGGCGGCCCTGGCGGCTGCGGCAGCGGGGCCATGCCTGCCGGGGGATCAGCCGCCAGGGCCGCGTCTGGAGGGGCGGCCTGCGCGGCCACCCGCTTGAGCACGCCGAGCCCGACCGTCAGCGCGGCCGCGGCGGCCAGCGGCGGCACGGCCGCGGTCGCCCTCGACGCTGCCGAGTGCCCGGCGACGTGGCCGACGTTCCCGGCCACGCTCACCGCGAGCCCGGCCACGGTCACCGCCCACGCCGCGGCCCGGGAGCGGGCCGGCCAGCGGTCCGCGAGCGCGACGAACAGCGCCAGCTCGCCGACGCCGATGAAGGTGTCGACCTGCAGCGGCCACGCGACCGCCCACGGGCCGGCCAGGCCGTGCCGGGACGCCCAGTCGAGCAAGCCCCGGTAGGACTCCGCGAACGACACGAGCGACGCCGCGCCGACCAGCACGGCGATGGCGGCGAGCGCGGCCCGGCGGGCGCCGGTCACGCGGCGGCGCTCAGATCGCCTGTGCGGCCGTGGCGGCCCGCGGCCACATCACGCCAGCCGAGCACCTCCCGCAGCCAGCGGCCGGCCAGCCTCACCGGCGACGGCCGCCTGTGGCGCGGAGCGGCCCACCCCGGGCACGCCGCCGGCGGCCCGGCAGTCCCGCCGGGCGCCACGTGCCGGCCAGCCGAGGCCACGGTGGGCCGCGGGCGGACCAGCGGCGGCCAGGTGTCGGATCGCCCTGTCGGAAAAGTGCCCCCAGGGGGCGGGAATCCGACAGCGCTATCCGACAGCGCGGCCAGCGGCGCCACGGCGGCGGCCGGCAGCGTGACGGCCACGAGCGGGACGCGGGCCACGGGCCGGGCGGGGTCGTCGCCCAGGAGCCGGGTGATGTTCACGGCCAGCGCCGCGCTCCGCTTGTCCCACGGCTTCAGCCCGCCGAACCTCGGCTTCAGCCCGGCGCTGGCCGGGGTGCCGGCCCGCTCGCGCAGATCCCAGCCCGCCTCGTTGCCGGCATGCCACTCGTCCAGGTGGTCGTACCGCCGGTGGCGGGCGCCGGAGCCGAGCGCGACCGCGAAGCCCTCGGCCCACGCCCGCTCGCGCATGCCAGCGGTCGCCACGGCCGCCAGCACGGCGGCCACCGCGCGCCAGCCGGCGTAGCCGAGGGCCTCGCGCGCCAGGAACAGCCAGTGCCGCGGCCCGCGCGGCGCCGGGCCGTCCGGGTCCGGCGGCGGCGCCAGGGCCAGCGCCGGGCGGGCGGTCACCGGCCGTCTCCGTCCGCGACCGCGCGCGGCCGCGGCGGCCGCTCCTCCGCGATGATGCCCAGCTCCGACCACAGCGCCTCGTACGCCGAGGCCTGCCGCCACCTCGGCCAGCACCTGGAGCACATGCCGTCGGGCGGGCAGGCGGCGCACTTGCGCCGCCGGTAGCTGATCGCGTCCTCGATGGCCTCGCCGAGCAGCTGCGCCGTGGCGTCGAGTGGCGGCACCTCGGCCTGCAGCAGCGCCGTCAGGGCCTGCTGCAGGCGGCCGATCAGGTACCGCGGGTCGTTCTCCAGCTTCCGGAAGTTCTCGGAGGAGATGCCGTCCGGGCACAGCACGGTCAGCATCTGATCGCTGCGCGGCGTGTCGATGGGGAACCACCGGTCGAGCAGCGCCCGGGCGACGCTGGCACGCGAGTCCGGCACGGGCGCAGCAGGATCGGCCAGCCGCAGCGGCGGCCTCATGCCAGCCACCCCCAGGTCCTGCCGGCGGCGATGTCGCTGACGGTGCTCGGCGAGACGCCGAACTCGTCCGCCAGCTCGCGCTGCGTCTCGCCGTAGTCGAGCCGGGCGCGCATCTCCCGGACCCTGGCGTCGGTGAGCTTCCGCCCCCCGGCCGGGCCGGGCAGGTACTCGTCGCCGTGGCCGACGGTGCCCTTGACGAGCTGGTCGACCAGGCTGGCCTCCCAGGAGCCGGGGCGGCCCTCGGTGAGCGCGTCGCTGGAGCCGAGCTGGCCCGCGGCCGCTGCGAGGACGTGGGCCAGCCATCCGGCGAAGTCATGCTGATCGCGGGCGGCCTGCGTGATCGCATTGACCGCCCGGCCGGTGTACGTAGGGTTGGGCATTGGGTCCTCTTCCTGCTCGATCAGGTTGGGGGATCAAGGCCCTGCCGGGTGTGCAACCACCCGGCAGGGTCGCTCGGTGTATGTGCACCATGGTAGGCGCGGTGTATATACACCGCAAGAGGTTTAGGGATGGATTCGTATATACACCGCTGATACGATCGGGGCCATGCCGAACAAGCCAGCCACCCCGAACCGCGCGGTGCGCATCGCTGACGAGGTGTGGCTGGCTGCGCTCGCGAAAGCGCGCGCAGAAGGCCGCACCCTGACCGAGGTGATCGTGACCTGCCTGCGGCGGTACATCGCGGCGCCGCCGCGCAAGCGGGACGGCGACGGCTGAGCCAGCGGCGCGCGTGCGCCGCTCGTGCGCCACGGCACGTACGGATTATGGGGAGTGCTGGGGGATGCTGGGGGGTGTCCTCGCAGGCCAGACGGTCGGGCGGGGCCGTGGCCTGCGGGCTTGCCTTCCCTGATAAGGAAGAGGTCGGAGGTTCAAGTCCTCCCAGGCCCACCCAGTGCAACCGCAGGTCACCGGCATATAGCTTGACCCTTCATGCTTTATCTTCGCCGCCTTGTGCCATATCCGT